>OGCQ01000239.1_pt1 | contig 103364 bp, 79 predicted proteins | sample 1570161 | NCBI WGS metagenome assembly OGCQ01 (sample SAMEA4384402, study PRJEB24528) | human gut metagenome | reverse complement strand
CTGTGGGGAACCAAACCAGGGAATGTCCAAAATCAAGGATATCACTTTAGTGTAGATGTCTAAAAAACAGGCACTACACTAATTCAAAATGTCCTTGACAAAGGGGACAGTTTATTCCTGTAGTTCTCACCCTTTCTTAAAACTCTTCCTTTGCCATCTTTTCTACAAGCCATCATTTCCTCCTTTCCGGAGAAAAGAGCCTGCACTACTTTTGGGTATTCTTGATTTGCATCTCAACACCCAATCGTATGATATGCGATATGGATAAGTTGCGAGACTGTGCATACTCTAGTAAAGCCTGATATTCTTCTTCTCTAAACTTGACCGTAACAATATGGTCTATCGGTTTCTCAACCTTAGGACGACCCATCTTTGCCATGTTGCACCTCCTCACTTCTTATCCTTATTATACTTTTGGTATTACCAAAAGTCAAGTATTTTCATGCAGGTTTCTCCGTTTTTCTTCAAATCTATTTGTAGAAGTCTTCCTCTACAATATGAAAAGTCTCCAAATACTCATCAATGATATCCAAATTGACTAAAACAAGCTGATTTACCTTATAGCAAGCCTTAGCATCCTTTGCCAGCTGCATAAACTTAGACACGCTCATTGAATACATCTCGGCACCTTCGGAATATCTGACAAATCTCTTATTATTAGTGTTCTTAGTTCTCTGATCCATCACTTAATTCCTCCATTACCATATTTCTTGCAGCACGAATAAGATTAAGTTGTCTAATCAGTGCCCTGTCAATCTGTTCCATTACTTCAGCTTCAACCGGAATATACCCTGTTTTCCCTCTTATTGCCATCTTTGACACGGTCTGAATATCCTCTGGAAGAAAATCTGAAATTGCTTTCAAACGATATCCTCTCACATCATTGGGCTTTATCTGCACATGCACAGGAATATCCTTTAATTTACTGCTCAAAGGGCAAACTGTAACCATTGGGGCACCTTCATGGTTGCTTGCATCACAACTCACAATCACACAAGGTCTAATTCCACCCTGTACGCCCGCAGGCTTATGCCCAAAATCAGCATACACAACATCGCCACGCTTATATTTTCCATAGTTTTTTCTCTTTTCCATCACTTTTCCTCCATCACAATATTCATTCCCAGATTACCTTCGTCCACCGTAATAAACTGACCGCCTGCAGCCTTGACCATTCCTATTTTGCTATATGCATCTTCTATATCAGAACTCACATATTTCATTCCGGCTACAATCACGCCTTGAACTCTTTTCTTTCCTATCAATAAGGCAATCTGTTTGAAGTTTCTAAATACATCATTCATACAAAAGCCATGTCTTCTCATGACACCTACAACTTTAATGTTATGAGCCTTTGCATATTCTTTTATATATTTGAGCTGCTTATTTTCCAATCTGTCCACCACATTCAAATCAGCTTCGACAGATAAATAGGCAATGCACTCATATCTGGGTTCTATTTTCTTCGCCATAGTTTTTCCCTCCTATGCTATCATCGTTGCTGCATTATCCAACATATACAGGAAAGTCTCCTTAAAATATGCCTTTTGTTTATCCGGCAACAAATCCAATCTTGAGTCAATAGAATCTTCCTTATTATATGTTGCTTTAATACCAAGCACAGTGTTGGCATCTACCTCATAAGCATTCATAAAAAGGAACAATGATTTCATACTCAAGCTACGTCCACCCTGTTCAATCTGATTCAGACTCGATGTACTCAAACCAGTCAAGTTGCTGGCTTGTAAAATACTTAGTCCCCTATCAGTACGAAGCTTCCTTAGTGCTGGTCCTACCATATATCCTTCGTATTTCATCAATAGCCACCTTCTCTCTTAGCTCTGGCAAGAGCCTCTATTGCCTCTTCCTCCGTAGGATAATTACCATAGAAATTTTCATACTGGTCATAAACATTCACACCATCATAATCTATAGCAAGGTACATTTTGTATTCCGGCAGGTAGAGAAGATTCTCTACCTCGCCATTATGAAAACCATTTAACATCCCGCACCTCCGTCCCAAGGCTCGGATGCTTCTTTCATTTCTTTATCAGCTTCTACACTCACAACATGGATCTGCACCTTATTGTCATTCGCAAACTGCATGAACGAAATAAGATCTTCCATGTCTTCTGAAATGTCATCAAAGCTTCTAATAAAAAGATGATTGATAATAGACATTTCCATGGCCCTATAAATATCATCAAGCTGAGGTCTGTCAATATCTCTGCTACCGCCTCTGTCAACATCTACGCATAAGATTTCACAGTCCTCCTCGTCTCCGGCTGCAATCAACCTCTCACAGAAATCCATCACCTTATGCTCTGCTTTTCTGGATTTGATGAATCCCACTGCCAAGTTACCATTTTCATGTTTCATGAAATTGTTATAGTTTTTCATTTTCGTATCACCTTTCCTATATAAATATTGGTTAGTGATACAAGCGCTTGTATCATTACTGCAAAAGGCGTCCCCCTTGCTATGTATTAATGATAAAACAGATGAATTTTTTTATCTCGACCGCTAAAGTCGTGTAGACAAAAAAAAGACGACCTTGTAAGTCGTCTAAGTAAAAACAGCTGTTAAAACATTCTTTGCTTTGATAACATCTTCTGTCGAAAGTCCATTTATTATAGAGGCGAGCTCTCTACAGTCAATCTGATTATATGTTTCCCCAAAAAGAAGGTAATCCGTACTTACGTCCAAGCTAAATGCAAGTGGAATAAGATACTCTGTTTTAATCAATACATCTCCTGCTTCGATTCGCCTATATTGCTCATACCCGAGTCCAACATAATCCGCCATCTCCTGCAAAGTAATCGATGTTCTTTTTCTACATTGCTTAATTCTATTTCCGATTTCCCTTGTTCGCTTTTCATCAACAACAATTTCTTCATTAACCATAGAGTCTCACCTCCTTTCTTCTGCTGAGTCTTTCTCTAAACACTATTCTTCATCAAAATTCATTATCCTCACCTGATTATAAGGTACAATATTCTATCGATTTATTCGAGGGCGTAAAAATTCATAAAAAGACGTAAAAAAAGAATGCACATACCAATTACGTACTGCATTCTTTACACCATTACTCTTAAAATTCTCTGAAATCTTCTGTAAACCACGGTAACTCTAATTCTAATGCTCTATGAAACATTTTATATTGATTACCGAGTCTTAAGTGTCTCATGTCAACAAGGCATATTATTTTATTAACCTTATCTTGTATAAATTTCAATGCCATATATTGCATGTTTAAATGAAACACAAATTTATTTTCGTCATAATGTGAATTGTTAAATCGGATTACATCATTCATAACATGCACAAAGTATTTCTTAACATTCTCGTGTTCAAATTCTCTTATAACACGCATATCCTCAATGACTAATCTATATCCTGTGCCTAGTTGATAGATTTCTTCCTCAACTACCTGCTTTATGCCTGTCATTCTCGATTTTTCTGGTACCGATGTTTCTGCAAATAAACCTTCTACCAATATATCAATATCATCAATAGAATCTAATTTTGTTACCCCTCTCATTAAGTCTGTGAATTTCAAATCAATTTTTACTGAGTGTTCCCATAAGTTGTATTTCTTTTCATTATAGTTGCACCATCTTTTAATAATCGCTGTCCACGCATATTCAAAAGCTGTAACTTCTCCACCTTTCTCATCTATATTAGATAACGTCGCATATAGTGATATCCTTTTATTGCCCTTGTAGCCTTTGTAACTATTCTCGTATTTCAGTTTTTTCTTTTGCACTTCATGTACCGCCTGTGCTGCAGAAACTACCATAGTAAACGGAAAAGAATCAAATTCTACTCTTCGGTAAAATTTCTGCATTAGCCAACACGCTTTTTCGACGTCCTTACAATGATCTTGTACCCAGCGTTTAGTACACCCCTCTGAAATAATCTCTGCAAACCATTCTGCATTTTCTTTAACAAAAGCTGCTATTTTATCTTGCAGAATATTCGCATACATATATTTATGAGGGACAACATCAAAAAACATAGGTGAACTCGGCTGTCCTAATTCAAGTGCATATTTTAAGCTATTATATGAGTCTTCTCTTTCACATCTAAGCATAAATCCCTTGTATCTGTGATACGCAATTTCCCAAACAGAATCCTTGTATTGAGAATTTTTTTCCATTTGTTCAACATGCTCCAATGCACTCTGACATCTTGCAACCCGTTCTTCAATATTTGATAATTCTCTTTCTTCAAGCATCATATCTATCGGAATATCTAGAAGCTTTCCTATGTATTGAAAAACTGTATTGTAACAATGAAGCAATTGTACATATATCCTGTTTGCCCTTTTAATCTGACTTAATGATAAATGCTTTACTATTTCATTTTTTAATAAATCATTCTCCACAGCAGATGTTGCAACATTTGTATGTTCAATATAATTGGGTACCATTTGAATCCTTGGTTTCATAATATTGTCCAAAATCTTTATTCTTTTATACACCCCATCTTCCGATGGTATTCCATGCTTATCAAGATAATAAAAAAGAAATACAAGTTTATAGTAATCGTGGATGCTTTCTTTAGGAACTTTCTTTTCTTCAATTCCAAAATATTTTTCGATCTTTTTTGCTACACCAGCTCTATCAGTAAAGAGCATCTTTTTTATTCTATTTTCTTCACTTTCATAAGATATATCTTTATTATCTTCGCTTTCAAGTACAACAATATCCCTTATCATATCCCTTTTTATCAGTTTTTCCGGGACATCTGTACGATATATTATATTGAAATCCTTTGTATATGCGGTATATTTATAATACTCGCCTATTTTGTTTTCTCTAAACAGGAAGTAATCAAATGATAGTGTCATATCATAATTTAGCATAATAACCATTTTGTCTTTTATGGACTTTGCATGCCAATATTGATAATCAGACATATCCGAATAATCGAATTGATTCTTTATCTCTTCAATTATTTTCTCGTATTCCGTAATGATAGTTCCCTTTAAAATCACATCATTCCCTTTTTCGAAATATTCTACTACCTGCATTGCTTTTTCTTCATCATTATTGCCCGTTGGTATTATATTAGCCGTTTCACTATTTTCCAATTCCTTTATATCAACAAATATTATTGCCATATAATTTCACTCCCCGTATACCACTTCTGCTATAGTTTTTATTTTTGTCAGTTTTATTTTGTCATTACCTACAATCCTTGCTATACTTTCAAGATCATTTCCTATATCTTTTCCAAAGATAAGATAATCCGTTGATACCTCCAATGTAAGAGATATCGTAAATAAATATTCCATTTTACAAGGGACTTTCCCATTCTCAATTCTTGATAATTGGTCTTTTCCTATACCTATTATATCGGCAAAATCAATAGCTTTATATCCTTTTTTCTTTCTCTCAATCTGAATTCTTTTTCCCATATCTCTCATTACTTCATCTGTAAACAACTTTGTTTCCTTCATTTTATGATCCATCCTTTCGTTTTCTGGCATTAGAAACGCATAAGGATGAAAAGTTGCTCCTGTTTTTCAAAAAAAGAACGCAAGAGAAAGTCCAGTCCTTAACTGGTTTCTTTCCCCTGCGTCCGTGGTGCTGTCACACAATCGTGCCGCCCTTATCAGGTGGTGCCATCATTTAATTGTTATTTGTTTCTATACTCTGAATACTCCGTTTTCAGAGTGTTCAATCAACATCTGCTCCGTGTAATGCTTCAATCGAAGAACCCTTTTACACTTCTCACACTTAAGTTCAAATCCTCCCAGATTCAAATCTACATTATTACCTGTAACATAATAATTCATAAAGAGCCTGTTACAATGACCATTTTTACATCTAATCTCAATCTTATTCAACACAGAATCTTTATAATAAAAATCAATTTGCTGCATAAGGTACACCTCCAAAACAAAACGTATTATCTTGTACTTGGAAAGGAAAAGGGAAATATTGTCACCTTTGCAAGATACCAAAGCCGTTGATTAATCAGCTTATACAGTAGCAAGTTCCGACGCGCTGAAGTCCACACTACTACCATGCCTCTAATATCGAACATTTGTTCTCTTTTATTGTACAATAAACTTGTTCCGATGGCAACAATATTTTTATCCTATCAATTATATTCCTCTCCATTTTTATTTATCTGAATGCGCACTCATGATATAATTAACAAGCAGAGACTATTCTCTGTTGTCATACTCCAAGCTTACTATGGCACAAAATATTTCTCAAAACCATTTTTGTCCCATTTTTATACCATTTTGAAGGAGGTAACACCCATATGTTTCTTCATACACTATTACGCATACTTAAAAGCAAAGTTGACTCTCACGGCTTTAATGACGATGAAATATTTTTAAAACTATTTGAAGGATTTCAAGATCCAAAATCTGGAGAAGATATATATTCTGAAGAAAGCAGTCTCAGAAATATCCTGTCAGGTGCCAGAGCTGTTAAGGATTCTTTATCTAAACAATTGACAACACCTGATGGCTTTGACTTGCTTCAAGGTAACATTGAATATAACTATATTCCCTTGATTGAAAATAAGAAAAACTTATATAGCAGTCTGCTTGATAGGATTCAAAAATCAAAATATGTTTTGGATACACATAAAAGACAGATTGCCAATCAGTACACCGATGACTATTTTTCAGATGTTTCACTCGCCTCACTTATTGCCTTATGCATACTCATAGGTAACTATAATTCTTCCGTAAAATGCAAGCTTGGCAAATGTGAGTCTGAAACATTTTTTAAAAATTACGAACTAAACATCTCTTTTGTTTTTGGGAGTACAAGTCTTTTACGTGAACGCATATGGCATTGTTCACAACAGAGCTATTTCATTTCCCACAAAAAAGGTAATCGTTTTGCAGCACTCAACATAATTGAACGACTTCTTCCAAAAGGATATATAGAACCCGAAATCATGGATTTTCATTTTGATAGTAGTAACCATGACTTAAAAACAATTGATGACATCTGCGATTCAACTTTAGACAATATTGCAATAACTGGAGAAGGTGGAATAGGTAAAACTACCTTTATGCAAAAGGTACTTGAAAGAACATTTGGTTCAGAAAAAGAACCGAAAGAATATATCTCCTCAAATCCTATTCCAATATTTATAGAATTAAACCGTTGCCCTAAAGAAATTGGAGATTGGTATGATGATAGGTATCAGAAGACCAATTTTATAACCAGATACATTGCAGACTCAATTCAAGGTTCTGAACATAAATATCGTGATTATAGCTCTCTTTTGGATAAAATTGAAACAGAGTTTCGAACAAATCCATACAACAAACCCAAAGCATATCTACTGCTCCTTGATGGTTTCAATGAAGTAAGTACAGGAATGGGAACTAATGGTGAAGCTATACGTGCCTCACTTAGTCATGAAATTAACGAACTCCGCAAATTGCCAAATGTACGAATTATAACAACTAGCCGGGTCACACAATCTGCCTATTATGCCAGCAATTTTACTCGTGTGCACCTAAATGGTCTTGAAGAACCGGATATAAAAAAACATTTATCCCTAAATGGGTATACAGACTCTCTTATTGGACAAATTATAGCAAACTTGAATTTAATGAAGTGCTTAACCATTCCCCTTTTTCTTTGCATGTTTTCCGCAAAAAAGGATTACGGAGAGCAGGTACCTGAAACATACGGTGAAATCCTATATAATTTTTTTCACAAGGATGGCAACTTCTATAACATAAGGCAACGTGCATCTGAAGCAAATAATAATCCATTTGAGCATTGCCCATATACTACAGAGCTTCTTTTGGATTACGTTGTACCTTACATAGGATGGTATTATGTACAAAACGATACCTTTTCTTTGTCGCGCCGAGAATTTAGGAAATGTATTAATAATGCAATCAATGAAATAGATTTTCTTTTTGCGGCTACATCTAAAATGCCCTTGAGGGATTTCAATTTTGAATTGACCAACGCCCGAAAAGCTCTTAGAAACTTACAACCATTAACTCATTCATACGAAAAGGATATGATTATTTCCTGTATCCATGATTATCTTAGTATTGTATACGAATTTGAATCAAAAGGTACGAAAGATGGCGACCATAATAGATACAGTTTTATTCATCATCATTTCAGGGATTACTTTTCTGCAATGTGGAACATAAATGTAATGCGTCTTCTACCTTATTATGGTAAAGAATCCTCTATTGACTATGTACACAAATGTATTAGTGAAATATATTGGAACCAATCAGAATCTGCAACTATCGGTCAGATTTTGCAAGAGCATCATAATCGACCAATTTTGAATCCTAATACTCAAAATTGGTCATTGCCTCAGCCAACATCTGATGACCAGCATTTATTGTCAGATCTTCTAGACTTTTGCAGAGACCACCAACATGAAAGAAGCACCTCTTTGAAAATAATATTACAAAATCTAATAAACACTTTTAATACATGCAGAGGTGAATTGTCCGGAATTTGCTTTGACAAACTCGACCTAAGAGAATGCAATTTCCATAATATGACTTGCAGTAAAAAAGGAAAAACCGAAATTTTAGCGGCTACCTTTCGTCTTTCCAAGCTTTCTGAAGACTCTTTTGAGCCACTAGAACATCTTGATTCTGTAGAAGAATGCTTATATGCCGGCAATAGATGTTTTACCATAGATAATGACAAACTGATAAAGGTATGGGATGTTCTATCCGGGAATCAAATTACCCATTTCAATATTACCGAAGAAAGCGAATATCCTGACTATAGTGCAACGGGATTTATTAGAGTTTCACCAGACGGAAACCAACTTGCTGTAAAAATTCAGCCTGCTAATCCCGACGCTGGTGGAGCCTATGTTATTGTATATGACCTTAATAGTAAAAAACATGAAGCATGCAAAATACAACTCCCTAAAAAACATAAAAAAATTGGCGATTTTGCTTTTACCCTAGATTCAAAAAAACTAATTATCATTGGCGATACCACGAATGTTTATATATATACCCATCATCCTGAGATTGCGTATGACATTCAAAAAACTTACAAGTTATCAAAGCAAAAAAGGCTTTCCAACTTATTTTCAAATGTCAGAATTTTTACCTGTCAAGATAATAGGTATTTTTATCTATACACATACGATCTCGATCTTGTAGATACAGAATATAATTATTATGATGAATTCGATGATTCAGAGCAAGAATTCTCATATGATGACTATAATGACTCATATAGAGAAGAAGAAAATGCTGGAACAACTTGTACCATTTTAAAGGGGTCCCTTTCTTCCTGCGAAGTGAAAACAATTTTTACATACGTATCAGCTCCACAAACCACTCCAGCATTTACATACATACCACCATGTGATAGTTTTCTAATATTTGACAATACCGATTATCAACTCAAATTGTATGATTGTGAATTGGATGATACTACTGCCGTTTATCACAAAATTATGGAAGAGAATAATTCAGAAATGCCCGATGCAATTCACCATATCGGTGGCAACGCTAAAACCTGCTATATTATGTACTCACATCTCTGCTATCATGTAGAAGTAAATACTACCGGTGTTTCGTCAATTATTGAAAAATATAATGTTCCAACGCTTGAAAATACTCTATCTGATTCTTCCTCAAGCGAACTAACATTTATGGTTAACACTGCCCCTACAAGTAGTCGTTTTTTACTATGGAACGACTATCATGAGACATACGAATGGCATACAGAAAACGGAGAACCTGTATATAAATACAACACTCGCCTTTATGACACAAAAGCACTTATCCCAGACAACAAACGAAAAATCTTTATTTTGGTACATTCTCAAAATGGAGTGTCCGTGTTTGCTCAGGATAACTTTAAGCTTGTAAACTCATATTGTTTTCCGGATACAGATTATAAGGTTGCCCACTCAGAATACTCAAGTGAAACAGGAAATCTATTCTTGCTATTCGAAAGAGGTCAACACAATTTTATTAAATGCATTAACTTAGATACCAGTGAAACAGAAACTATATATTCAGAACGACGTCCGTCAGATGGGGACACAAAGCTTGCACTTTCTCCAGATGGAATGAATTTGCTAATTACAACTGTACAGTATTGTGAAGAGTATTCATTAATAAACAAATCAATTCACAGGATATATTTTGCGCAACCAAACGAATGGCTTAGCACTGCTTACTACACTAATAACACAGAAATTCACATAGGCATTGCCATGGCAAGAGACTATCTTAAGCCAGTATTTGAGCCTCGTTGCGAAATATACAAACGTGCAGATAATAATAATTACGAATTCGATTATGGATATATTATTCCTGAATTGGACAAAACTATAGCTGCCGACTTTGTACATGAGAATAACGATACTGGTATTCCATGTAATTACAAAGCCAACTTCATGCAAAGTTATTGGATTACAAAAGGCTTTTTTAAAACATCTTCAGAAAAAATCACGTCTTTTCTAAAATTCAAAAAACTTTGCAGAAAAAACGGAATCCTACAGGAAAATGGTACTATAACCTTCGATACATGTTGTATGATTCAAGTTAAACATGATTGGGCAATAGATAATAAATCAGAGATTAACGGAACACAGAACACATATAGCTATTTGTCTCCAGATTACAAAAAGGCCATGTTTATACATGATTACGAATTAATTTTCTACTGGAACAATCTTAAAGACAACCCCGATTCCTATGATATTTTTGATTATAAGAATACCCCCGAACTTTCTAATGGTGGCTCAACAACATGGGACTTTGCTATTCCAATATCTAATAACCATTTTATTTGTTGCACAGAAACCTATCGTTTATTCCCTGTCAATGCAAAAACTGGCACCTTTAAGGATGAGATTTGCTATACCCCGGGACTAGCAATTTGTGGTTGCAAATTCAAAAAAGCTATTATGTCCGAAGAATGCATGAAGATTATCCAATCCAATGGAGGCATTATATAATTAAGCAATAGCTAAAGCAAACAGCCAGAATTTATCTTAACAAATTTCTGGCTGTTTCACTTACATCAACAATCTATGGATGTCTATCAAATTTTTGTTTTAGTTGCAACAAATATCTCGACGGATAGTATCTTTTACAACGGATTTCGTTATATCTATAATCCATTTCATTATAGTAATTTGAATGCATCAAAATACACACTCTTTTTGCACGACTTACACAAACAAAACAGATTCTATTTGACTCTCTTAACGCTTCTGGATCATTATCAGTCCACCACCCCGGAAAATGTCGTTCTTCCATTCCCATCATTATAACAACCTCAAACTCCAACCCTTTTGAACTATGCCGTGTTGATATTGTTACTTGGTTATCTGGCTTTCCTATCTTTGAAAACTTATTAGTATCATAATCACTATATTTATCTTCTGCCACCTCTTCCAACAAACTCTTAAGATTTTCCCATTCATCCGGTATAATATCAGAATCTATAAGCAAATCTTTTATTCTTAATTCAGATAAAATGTATTTAATCCATTCATTCAATTCATCTTTGAACGCTATACTATCCTGTAGAACACATAATAATTGATGTTTCATTTTCAATCTATCATTTTCGCTCTTATATTTTGTATTTTGATGTTGTAAAACAAGAGTTTCCCAATATTGAAAAATATCATCAAAAGAAGCCTTTTCTTTATTGTTTATCCAAACAGAACATTCTTCTAGCCATTTTACAAAATCAGTTCGTTCAAAATTATGCCTTGATATATAATATGGTATATTGTGTTCTATACACTTTAAGCCTAAATCTTTGCAACTATCATTACTGGAAAGCAACACCGCTATTTCTTCCAAAGGTATCTCTTTTTCAATACATTCCGGAACAATCTTTTTTGCAAAAAAATCGAACTGTTCCTCTAACCCATTATTGCAAGAAATAAATCTATATTCCGCTTCCTCGTCCTCCCTTGTCATTGCATGATAATGTCTCGGGAGATTTAATACAATCTCAGAGCCATCAATAATATCTTGGTTACTTCTATAATTATTTTTTAACTCAACAGATATCGTATCTTCCCTGTTATATAATTCCATCAAATAATCTGGTATCGCCCCTGAAAAACCATAAATAGATTGATCAGGGTCCCCAACTGCAAATATTTTGATGTCTGTCTTCGTAAAAAGAGACATAACCATTTCATGTAGAGGTTTTCCCAAATCTTGATACTCATCAATTACAAGCCACGGATATTTTGCACTTATACATTTCCTTATATATTCATGTTCCTGCAATATTTTTGTTGAAAGAATTATTATTCCTTGATAATCTATATATCCGGCCGACAATACTCTTTTTTCATATTCTACAGCAATCGCATGTGCTGTGGCATCCGAAGCAACTGGCACTTTGCTTACGCCTTGTATATGCAATGCACGTTCTTTATCTATTGCTTCCTTTTTAATTTTTTTCTTTATCCCTAAATCCTTTAATACACTATTATAAATTTGTTTTTCTAATTTCTTAGGTAATATTTTTATAGGCAAAGTAACCCCATAATCATATAATTCTGCAAAGTTACTCAAAATTTCTGAAATACAAAAAGAGTGCACCGTACCAAGAAATACATTTCTACGCTCTACATATCCAAGCTTTTTTAATCTATCCTCAAATTCTCTTGCCGCTTCTTTACTAAACGTCAAACATGCCAATCCTTGTGGTTCCGTTATATGATTGTTCAGCAATTTCATTATTTTTAGTGTAAGAATAGTTGTTTTTCCACTACCTGGTCCTGCAATAACTACAGTACTATCTTCTGTATCATATGCAGCCTTTTGTAATGGATCTGCTGATATTCGTTCCAACATTTTCGCATAGTAACTCATTTATCCATTCACCTTCTCATAAATATATTCTATGGCTTCTTTAATGTAAGTCGGTATATGCTCTTTCTTACATACATGTGCAAATTTTTGTGAAAATCTGCCCTTTCCAATTCCATTTCCTTCAATCTTTCTTAGACATTTCCAATATTCTCCAGACATTATCTCCGTTTTAAAGTTTCTTTTTTGTACAATTCCACCTGTCGTTAAATCTGAAAACAAATCACATATAACATTGAGGTTTTCTTCTTTGCTAGCTTTTTCCGCTGCTGCCTTTACCATCATATCCACTTCAAATGTATAATATCCTACAAACAAGCCAAGTTCCTTGAATAACTCGTCTAATTTTTCTATATCTTCTGGAATTTCATTTTCACCATTTAAGTTAAGTTGAGATACCATGCTCTCAATAATTTCCATACCCAGCCAACCTCTGTCCGCAGTTTCTTCTGTATCCATTTTATGATATTCTCTTTCATCCTTATCATTTATAACATAGAAATCTCCGTCTGTTATAACAGCATAAGGGATAGCTAAGCTATGTAACAGTTTTACATATGGTGTAAAATTAGTACAATTGATGTTACATACAATAATACCTTTCTCATCAAGAGGCTTACCTAACAATTCAGCAAATCTAGGAACCAAGTACTCTTCCGCAATACCTTCTACCAATAGTACCGCTTTCCCTAAATAAATTTCTCCCCTCTTAACATCCAAATATCTTTCTACATCCAAGAACTCTCCTTCATCCATCGACATTGCTGCTGTAGCATGAATTTCCGTCCCCATTGTACCATCATTATGTAAATGAACTATAGAAGCAATCGGAGCTATTGCAGTTATATGAGTAGAATGGGTTGTCAATAGAACAGAATTATTACTGTTTTTTATTACATCTTTGTATATCAGACGTTGATTAACAGGATGCAAATGTGCTTCCGGTTCTTCAATTGCAAGAATTGTAACAGCATTGGATATAGGCATGTTCTTTGACATAAAAGCATACAACGCCTTATGTTGATCATCCGTTATTTTCTCTTTCAGAAAGTAATTACTATTTTGACTTTGTTCATATGTATCTTTAACAATCTCTCCGTCCGCAAATGAAATCAGTTCATTATATTTATCTTCTTTAATCAAGGATGGCACAGTTTTATCTTGTAGCATTTGTAAAATCATTGATATGTACAAAATATTATTCAATCCTAAGCTTATATCTGATGTATTTCGCTGTGCCATTAAAAGTTTCAATGACGAAAGCACTCTTCCCGGACTAATTTCCATGGCTTGAAGCGAAACATCAAAATCATCATTTCCTAAAATCGCACCAAACCTCCTATTTATGTTGTTTGTTAAATCTACTAACTCATCAAGATTTAATATTTCCTCTCCATTTTTTCTGTATTCTTCTGCAATACGTTCTAAATCCTTCTTATCTATTGCATAATCTTTTAACATCCTTTGAATCGGAGATGTTCTTGAATTTCTTATCTCGCTTTCCACATCACGTAGTGCTTTAATCACTTTCAGATTCAAATATTTCCGCTCATAAGAACCAAATTTTTTGGTCTCATCATTCCCTTTGAATATGTTATATTGATACTCTATATTACCCGCATCATCAACATAAGGGAAAAATCGGTAAGTTAACTTTAACACTTCTTTTCCTTTTTCGTTCTTAACAGTTGCATCTTGAAACACGGTCAATATAGTTTTATTATTTGAGTAATTTTCAATATAAACCTCAATAACTATTTCTTCCTTGTTTTCCATAGGATTAACCAACGTATCGTTAAAATCAGATTCCTCTAACATTCTATCTTCATCGGAAAGAGTAGGATCTAGTATTAACTGTAATGCCTTTAAAAAATTTGTTTTACCAACATTATTTTCTCCAATAATAATCTGCTTATGTCCTAATCGAACATCTACATCTTTAAAAATTTCTATAATTCTTTATCTTCACCCGCGAAATAAATAAGCTTTTCATTTTTACCTTCTTGTATGATAATTAGGAAGTTAATTATCACACGTTTCCTCGTATTATATAGTAGTAGTTTTTAGAGACCCTCTCCAAGGTCTTCATAACTATTAAGTCATAGTCCATTCTTTACCTCTTCTGTAGGTTCGACTATGATATATAAGATGCTGTGGATTGGTGCACGTCTCCTACCACTTTATGGTTTAAGAAAGGCTCCAACCACAGTCTCTTTGTTCATTTGTTAATCAGTTAGATACCGCATGACGGTTTATTTAGAACGAGATTACACTCGCAAGGAGCACTTGTGGTTCTAAAACAGTATCAATACATTTCAAAGGAGAATTATTATGATTTACGTAGGAATTGATGTTGCTAAGGATAAGCATGATTGCTTTATTACCAACTCTGATGGCGAAGTGCTGTTTAAAGCATTTACCATCACCAACAACTTAGATGGCTTTAATAAACTTTATCAAAAGATTGAATCCGTTATGGATGATGTAACAAAAGTAAAAGTAGGACTGGAAGCCACTGGACACTATAGTTACAATCTCCTTGGATATCTCATTGATAAAGGTCTGCCCACCTATGTTATCAATCCGTTACATACAAATCTGTACAGAAAAAGTCTAAGCCTTAGACAGACGAAAACGGATAAAGTAGATGCCCGCACGATTGCTTCTATGCTCATGTCTGATGTGAACTTAAAGTCCTACTCAGACACATCTTATCACAACGAAGAGCTAAAGTCATTAACTCGTTATCGTTTTGATAAAGTAAAAGAACGCGCCAAGCTGAAAACTTCTGTTTCAAGACTGGTCTGTATCTTATTCCCTGTATTAGAAAAGCTGGTTCCAACACTCCATATTGAATCTGTTTATGCGTTGCTTTCTGAATTTCCCGGTGCTAAACATGTCGCCACTGCACACCTCACCAGGCTTACAAATCTACTTGCTGAATCCTCAAAAGGTCACTACGACAAGGAAACAGCAATCACATTTAGAGATGCTGCAAGAGTTTCTATCGGCTCAAATATGCCAGTAAAATCACTTGAACTAAAACACACCATCAAGTTGATACAAGAACTGGATTCCGAGATCGACGAAATCGAAAATGAAATCAAAATCCTCATGGACGAAATTAACTCTCCAATTCTTAGCATTCCCGCAATTAACTATCGCATGGGTGCCATGATTATTGCCGAGATTGGTGATTTCAGTCGTTTCGATTCTCCTGACAAGATATTAGCTTATGCCGGGGGCACCATCTACATATCAATCCGGGCAACTGGATGGTGCTTACGCTCATAAGGAAAAGCATGGATCCAAATACCTCCGATATGCTCTGTACAATGCCTCCAAGTATGTCTGCCACTAGGATCCAACATTTGCAGGGTATCTTGCCAAGAAACGAGCTGAAGGCAAGCACTATAACGTTGCCCTTTCACATGCTGTAAAGAAACTGGTTCGAGTCATTTACCATCTTGAAAAATCAAAGCAACAATACATCAAAGCAGCTTAATTGATTCTAATTCAATACTCCTTTTTGAGCACCTGTCACGATGCTCTTTTTGTCATGCAGTTTTGAAAGTACAAAGAACCCTAACTGAGTTCCAAATATATCTAAAATACATTTCTGTACTTTATTCAAAAAATATCATTTTGAGTCTTGACTTTTAATAGTTAGTCTTTCTTTTAATATCGTGGTTCAATACAATTCAGATACTATGGACTTTTGATTTTTTTCTGTAGCTTGACTACTCAACTGGAGTGTATTGCCGCTACCTTTATCTGAATTGTTTATTAGCTGGATGTTGCCGGAGTGTTTTTCACTCAGAGTACTTATTTCTATCAAGTCTACGATGATAATCGATGGTGGACATCATGGTATCAGACTTTATGAAAGGGAGGTACAACCTCATGAAAATTTTTGTAGGCATTGATATTGCCAAACTCAACCATTTCGCCGCTGCGATTTCTTCGGACGGTGAAATACTCATTGAGCCGTTCAAATTCACAAACGACGCTGATGGCTTCCAACTGCTGGTCTCTAAGCTCGAATCATTCGATAAGAACAGCCTCATCATCGGTCTTGAGTCAACGGCACACTACGGTGACAACCTTGTTCGATACCTTGTTGCTGAGTTTTACCAAGTGTGTGTTGAACCCCATCAAAACCTGTCAGATGCGTAAAAACAACATTCGCAAAACTAAGACAGATAAGATCGACACATATGTGATTGCTAAAACTCTTATGATGCAGGATGACCTCAGATTCGTCAGTTTCTATGATCTTGATATGATGAATCTTAAGACCTTGGGGCGTTTTCGTCAGAAAACCATAAAACAACGCACCCGATTGAAAATCCAACTGACAACCTATGTTGATCAGATTTTTCCGGAAATTCAATACTTTTTTAAATCCGGTCTGCATCAGAATGCTGTCTATGCTCTTTTAAAAGAAGCACCTTCTCCAAAAGAGATTGCTTCCATGCATATGACTCATCTGGCAAATCTGCTCAAAGTAAACTCGCACGGACACTTTACTAAAGAGCAGGCCAAAGAATTAAGAGTTCTCGCACAGAAGTCTGTCGGTGCTAACGACAGCGCTATATCTATTCAGATAACTCAAACCATTCAACAAATCGAGTTACTGGATAGCCAATTAGAAAAGATTGAAGCTGAGATGACGGATATCATGAAATTTAACGATTCTGTCATCATGACCATTCCTGGTATCGGTTATATCAATGGTGGAATGATTCTTGGTGAAATAGGTGATATTCACCGTTTCTCCAATCCAAACAAGCTGCTTGCTTTTGCAGGTCTGGTTCCTTCTGTTTATCAGTCTGGTAACTTTCAGGCTAAGACAACAAAGATGTCCAAACGTGGCTCTCGTGTTTTACGATATGCCCTTGTAAATGCAACTTGGAACGTTGTCAGAAACAACGCGACCTTCAAGGCTTATTATGATGCCAAGAGGGCTGAAGGCCGGTCTCACTACAAAGCACTTGGGCACTGTGCCGGCAAGCTTGTCAGAGTCATCTGGAAGATGCTCACTGACGAAGTAGAATTTAACCTCAAATAAGAGGTCTGTATACCAATATCGATAGATTTTGAAAAAGCACCCTAAGGGAGCTCTATTAAAGTTACCCTTTTTTACCACCGATATGAAAAAGAAATTTTTTGCTAATTTATGGTTGACTTTTCATAGCTGGTCTCCTATGATATAGCAATGGCAATTCTTGCCTTACCTTCTCAGCATACTGAAAATCTATATCTACAGTTAATAATCCTTCCTCTATCCCCAATTGTCCCACAATATTTCCCCAGGGGTCTGTAACAATTGAATGTCCCCATGATTGATATTTTTGTTGGAAATTTGTTGCAGAAGCACATCCAACCATATAAATTTGATTATCAACAGCACGAGAGCGAAATAACAATTCCCAATGTTGCGGTCCTGTCGTAAAGTTAAAGGAAGCAGGTACAATTACAAGTTTTACATCTTCTGCCATCAATCGTACAAATTCTGGAAAACGGATATCATAACATATTATCAATCCAATCTTCCCCCATTTAGTGTCAAATTCCGTAATAGAATCTCCAGCTAAAAAAGTATCAGATTCTTTAAAATATTGACCATCTTTTATATTTATATCAAAAAGATGCACCTTTCTATGCCGTGCAATAATACGACCATCTATATCAAAAACAAACGTTGTATTATATATTCCTTCACTTGTCTTTTCTGGCACCGAACCCGCTACTATTATCATGCTTTTTTCACTTGCGTAATACGATAACTTTCTAAGGAAATAATCGTTATCTGTCATTGCGTATTTTACAAACGCACTATCTTCATACGGGCAACAACACATTTCTGGCAAAACGACAATATCTGTATTTTCTTTTTTTGCCTTACATAATAATTTTTTTATTTTATTAAGGTTATCCTTTGGATTTTCCAAAACATCCATTTGTATTAATGAAACTCTCATAATTATTCCTCTTTAGAATTATGTCTACCACTTTGTCGAATTCAGAAAATTTTTCATATGCAAGAAAGATTCAGAAAATATAGCATTAATTATACAACTAAAGTCAACGCACTCCACATCACCACTCAAAATATCCTAATATTAATGAATTGCTTGTAGACTATATCAATCATTATGCTTGTATTAAAATTATATATCATTCACTTGCCCACTGTCGTAACTGTTCAAACTCAATAATAACACATTTTTTTATAGTAGTTTCCTTAGTGCATAACGCAACCTGATGTTTTTCATCAAGATAATATTGCTCAAAATAATAATCTGCACATTCTTTACCATCAATAAAAAAATTTATTTTAGACCCATTTAGTACAAATTCAAATTCATTAAAAGATTTTTTCATCCCTAATCCTATATTTTTCACATAACTTTCTTTTAATGTCCAGAATTTATAAAACTTTGAGACTTGAGTACATTGTTCGCAATACAAAAGCTGACCGTATTCATTATCAGTCAAACAATTCTTAGCGATATCCATTATATAATTATCTTTTATTTCTTCAACATCTATACCAACATCTGATGAAGATATTGCACACACAACCCAATCACCTGAATGCGAAATATTGAAGTGCAAATTTTTCGTATTGGACAATTGGGGTTTTCCATTAATATCACGCTCTATCACGACGCTGTTGCTGTCAACCCCCAAATTAAATAAAGCATACCTTGTTATTACCTCTGCATATAAACACCTTACTCTATCCTTCTCGTTATAAAACTTATCAATTCTTTGATCCCTCAGTGGATATTTCTTTCTAATTTTCTCAAAAAAATCGTCTTGCTCAACATTTTTTATATTAAGTGCATATTGTATAACCATCTTAACCTCTATCATATATTGCAATGCCTGTTTTATTAACTTACTCAAACTTCCTAATATAGATGTCCAATAGAAATCCTTACAAATACTGTGATTTATAACCATAAAAATCGTGCATTGATAACAAAGAGACACTAACCTTTTGTATAATAAGAACAGCTAGAATATACATCACACCGAAAGGAGTGCTTATTGCTTGTTGCCAAGGTGACAACCTTTTTCGCTCCCCTGACCAACAGCAAATTCTTTAAGGCGTTGGCTCTCGATGCCATCTGCTCATGCTTGGGTAGACGGTTGGTTTTATTTTTCTTCCCGCTGCCTTTAATATGCTTTCATCCGCAAAGCAGGAAAAGCGTTTTAATGAGATCAACCCTAAAATTGACAAGTGCACAAATGGTTACAAAGCCAGGGCATCTGCAACTATGCAGAAACCGAAAGCAGCCATCGTGATGATCTGTGATGTACTTGCAACCATTATCCCGATAGATTATTGCAATGACATCTTTAATATAGGGCTTTCTTACGCCTTGAACAAGCTCGTATCCATTATTGCAGACTGACTGGCTAATGGCACAATCCAGATAGATGAGTCCGCAAGAAATGAGCTCCTTGCTTGGTATGTATCACAACCTGTGTTCATACAACCATTCAGTGGAAAGCAGATGGTGAATGTGGGGCTGTTGACGGAAACAGAGCACAAAGGAAAAAAAGTCAACAACAGCATAATTCAATGGCATCTATCAGTATTTACAAGGTTTAGCATAGCAAAACCTTATGGGAAGTTTGAGATTTTTACTTCTTCATAAACTGGTAAAAACCAACCATTACTGAAATAAATGCGAATAAACAGCAAACTAAAATACTAATCCAGCTACTTTTCACACTTTCCTCTAAGCTTACTCTTAGGAAGATACTATTTGTCAGTATAGATCCAATTATTGCTAAGACAAATCCAAATCCGATACAAAATCCATTAGAAATATTCGTAAATCTTATCAAACAAAAAGTAATCCATATAATTGCCGCCCACATCCAATACGCTGGAAGTGCCCTTGACATAAACCAGAAAACGGGCTTGGTTAGGAAATATCTATTTATTATACTCTCCATGATAAACAAATAGAATGGTATTAGTACCGTAGCTGTCCCCAGCGCATACATAATTTTATTATTTCTTTTAAATATAGCGACACCTACAACAGCGAACACTAAAATCAGAGAAGAAACTACAATATAATACCACGTAAACCGCTTATTTATCGCATAATTTACTATCCCAGGAACCAGCAATGATAAAAAAATAGTTGCCACAAATATACCTCTTAGCATATACATTCTCCTTGTTTTTACCAAACCGTCTTTCACAATCTCCGTTTCTTTGAGATGCTCTAACTCGTCAGCGTTTATACTTTTTATCATATTCAAACACTCTATTTTACAACTTTCACATCCATTCAAATGTTGTTCAATATCCCGATTTGTACTCTCAGATGTCACATGGTCTATATAGTTCGGCAACAAATCAAGCACAATATTACAGTTTAATTGATTGTTTTTTTTCACAGTCATTTTTCCTTTTCCTTTCTCGCTATTTTTATTATGCGCTTTGTATAATCTTGTTCACTATATGGTATTTTTACTTTAATCTTCCCTTTACAATTTTTTGTTTTCCTCTATAAAATGTAACTCGTGCCCAAGCCTCACTTTTTCCTAATATTTCACCAATTTCCTTAAAGCTCAAAACGCCAGACAATCGCATATACATAACTTCTCTTGTTTTCTCATCAAGATTATGTAATTCTTTATATATTTCCAACACATCCATATGCACTAAACATTTATCTTCCAAATCCTGATTAGTACTGATGGTGTCCGCTACTTCATCTAATGATATAATTGGCTTCTTTCTTTTTAATTCTTTATGCCACATCCTTTTTGCAATTTGACATAACCAAACTGCAATCTGGCAATCCCCACGAAATTTTCCAATTGTTTTTGTCGCCTGATAAAATGTTTCTTGAAGCAATTCTTCTGAAAGAGCGGCATCTCTTGTTAAACTGATTAGATATTTATATACTTCTTTCGCATATTTTTTGTAAATCTCATCCAAAGAATCTTTCGTATACATATTAGAATCACACCTCCTCTCCTTATCAAACCATTTATATTTTATGCCCATAACATTATATGTATTATATTATAAATGCTTGAGAAGTTTGTTAATAAAAAGCTTCTATCAGCTTCTACAACTGCTCTGTCAAAAACAGTTTCTTACTCTGCAATTCTTTTTGATGTACATAAAACTCATCTTGCGAAAGGATCATACATAAATTATCTTTCTTAATATCCCCCAATTGCTGCCCCACCATTTGATAATAAACATGTCCTGAATATATTTTATGTTTTTCCGTACATATTTTAACAATTCGCTGTATGCTTTCATACATATCCATGATAGATTGCTCCCCATATGTACACATGCCGCATCCTTCATAAAATATTACATCGCCTACGAATAATTTATCTTCTATCAAATACCCCATACTTCCTTTTGTATGCCCTGGCAACAGCATACAAAAGACCGAAATATTTTTAATTTTCAATATCTGTTCATCATTTACCATGTGCAGATTTTCACACCAAAATCCGTATTCTATCACTTCGCTCTCAGACATATATACTGGTATATTGTATTTTCTCGCAAAATATCCTGCCAGATTCGTATGATCACTGTGAGAATGTGTAAGCAGAACCGCCTCCAAACACAGTCCCTTATCCCTAATAAACTCTTCGTAACTCCCTGCATCCCAAGACGGATCTATCAGAATTGCCGTTTTATATTCAATATCTTCTATAATGTAATTGTAATTTGAATATTGTCCTTTTCTAGTATTGACAATGTGAACTAATATTTGCATTTACAGTCACTTCACTTTTCATTATTCTTAATCTAGATATTGCAATAAACAGTAATGCTTGTTTACCATAACTTGCAAATGATCACATATTGATTATTACGCCATCTTTCATTCTAATGATACGGTCACCATATTCCGCAGCTTCTTCTGAGTGCGTTACCTGAATAATTGTAGTCCCTTTCTTCTCATTAATCTCTTTAAATAATTTCATAACTTGTGTACCGGAATTACTGTCCAAATTACCAATCGGTTCATCTGCCATAATAATTTCCGGTTCCATTATTAATGCTCTTGCAACAGCAACCCTTTGCTGCTGTCCGCCTGACAATTCTCTTGGAGTGAATTCCTTTCGGTCCGATAACCCTACGAACTCCAATACTTCGTTTAATTTATCATTATAATTAGAAACCTTTTGACCATCCATAATGACAGGAAGCAAAACATTATCTTTCACAGACAAATTATGAACCAGATTATAAAACTGAAAAATGAACCCCAATTTTCTTCGCCTCATAGCTCCTTTTTCTTTGTCACTCATTTCTGCAATCTTTTTTCCATCTAACACAATTTCCCCTTTTGTCGGAGAATCCAACCCTCCCATAATATACAGCAAAGTACTTTTCCCACACCCTGACTGACCCATGATAGAAATAAATTCTCCGCTTTTAATATCCAAATTAATATTCTTTAACACCTCCATGGTCTGCTTGCCGTTTTCAAAGTTTTTACATACCTCTTTAATCTGTAATACGTTTCCTTTTTGGTTATTCATATTTTAATTCCTCCACAATATTCATTCTGCCTAATCTTCTGATTGGTTCGATTGTTGTAAGCAATATAATAGCAAATGTAACAAAGAGAACCCCGACTATTGTACTTAGTTTTGCATTATAATTGATGATCAGTCCTAATCCACTTGTAAGCTTCGGAATACAAGATACAAGCGGCAAATATACCAAAAGTACGGTAAGTGAAATCGAAATATATGATGCAATCGATTCCCAAAATATCATATACTTGATTTGCTTCATATCCATACAGACACTATATAAAGTTGCAAATTCTTTCTTTCTTCTAATAAAAGCAACAATCATATTGCTTGAAATACCAATTACAATAACCGCACTTGACATTATAATGGAAACTATTAGTATACTCAGAATGGTATTTACAGTATTAATTTGCTCCTGCAGAAAATCCATGGTAGTTTGCACCGAAATATTTTTATCGATATAATGCTGCGAAATCTGCATTGCAATTTCTTCAGCATCTCCCTTTGTTTTTATCAGAATTCTCTCCGGATTATTTTCAAATATTCTTTTATAATGATTCAGGTTGATACCAACAAATACCCTGTCTGTAGTCCCACGAGAGCAATCCCACATATCTACAACCGTAAACTCACCGGCCACTTTCTTTTTCGTATCATCATAATACAATTTGATTTTATCACCGACATCGATATTTCTCACTCTTGCCCAGTACTGATCAATGACAATTCCATTTTCAACAGAAGCTAATTTTTCATCTAACTCCTCGCCTGAACCGGAATAGGAAAGTGCTTCCATATACTGTTTCAAATAGTCAAATTTTTCGATACCATATACCCGGCAATAACCATTAGCATAATCACCAAAGGCCATAGTCTCATAAGATTCGAAAGCGCCTGTGACACCATCAAACTTTTCCATATCTTCTTTGCTGATATCCTCATCATTGATAATTGATATAATATCAAATCCATATGACTCCAAATCATTCTGAGCTGTATTACGAATTCCATCAATGATTGTAATCAACATAATAAAGATCAGACAGATTGTTACTAGCATGCTGCTGTTATTTCTCACATATCGATTACTCTGAATACCGGAAATACCCACCAAACAGCTGCCTCCTTTTTTTATATTCTTTTTTAATATTTTAGAAATGCAGGTTATCATTACCTGTACAACGAATGTACTGCCCACAATAAGCAATGCATTGGTTAACAATCCTATGATAAAACTATCACTTCTGTTTAAGAAATAAGTTGCAAAACAAAGTATTAGTGTTATCAAGCCCTCTATCACACCACGGTTTGCTTTCACTTCTTTCACTATATCTGTTTGCAGAACAATTTCTTTTATATCGGTCTTGCTCGTTCTAATAACCTTTGTCAATGCCATAATCGGTGCCAGCAGCAATCCGATTACAGCAGCCGCAAGAATATATACGACATTATATTCTACAACTGTTTTTACACCATATTCTTTGTATTGGTTAAACAAGTCAGCAACTTTAGGCAATGCACATAAACCACAAAGCATCCCTATCGTCATACCAATAATTCCATATAATAAAAACTCAAACAGAATAATAAAAACAACTTTGTTTTGATCAGTTCCTATGCTTCGAAAAGTTCCGACCACCGGCATTCTATCTGTCATAATGATTTTTACCAATGAAGAAATAATATAGCCTCCGATCAGAATCACAATGCACATTATAATCAACATAGCCCCACTTACAGATTGCATTTGAAAATGCAAATTTTCAAACTCTTCATCTTCATAAATAACATAATCGGGATTTTGAGCAGCCAAAGTCGATAATGCGCCAGCTGACGAAGTTGTTGTTTTTAATCTTATCTTAGTACATTTCCCGCTATTTCCTTCTATCGCATTACAAACACTTAACGGGATAAGTACCTGTATATTGCCCTGTTCTTCATAAAAAGTTCTGTTGTTTTCACCAAGCGCTTTTACGGTAAACATATATTTCTCGTCATTGATGTACACCGCAAACCTGCTTCCCACTTTTAATCCATATTTTTCAGCACTTTTCGCACTGATAATACATTCTTCATTGTTTAAGGAAAAATTATCTGAATAATCTATAATCGCCAGGGATCCCATATCCAAATACTGTTTTACATCAATTCCTCTTATTGCAACACGTATGACCAAATTGTCAACATAAAATTTACCGCTGATATCATATAAATTTTCCTGTTTCTCTATTTCAACACCGCTTAAATTCAAACCGTCCACAGGAAATGGTTCCTCTTTTTCAATCGTAATATTGGCTTCTCCTATGGATGCGTTATAAACATTTTCATAAGTTGCAGTCACTATATCATTTAGACTTAATGCAATAACAGATACCATTGTTGAAAGAATGACAATAAAGATGATTGCCACACTGCGGAATTTATTTTCAACAATATTTTTGAATAGATGTTTCATTAAAATAATCATTAATATACCTCCCATTTTATTTATTGCTTTGGGGTTCTAATATATAAGTACTTGTATATGTTTTTTTGTTACAAACTTTTTTAATTTTATTATTAGCTGTGTCCTGAAGCCTCCAGAGCCCTCTTCACTGCGATTTTTCCCTTTATTGATAATTCTATGTCGTTTCAAATAGAAAATCTATCTGTTTTGTTTTTTTATTCAAAAGCATCCCCGGTTGCAACCAGCCGGGGATGCACTGCCGATTTACTTTCAGCAAAATAACTTCGTTTGACATTTTCTTTGCAAATACTTTTGTGTCATGATTCTATCTACAATCAATCCTTGATTTCTTTTGCAAAAAACTCTCTCATTCCTTTATTATGGCATGCGAGCGTACTTGTGATTAAAATAATCACACCGGAAATAACAACACCTATACTAATATTCATTTTATCAATAATAATTCCATAGAGCCATATTCCGATAGGAGCTGCTATCATAACACAAGTATTTACCACCCCATAGATACTTGCTCTTATATTTTCTGGAACCGCAACCTGCAGATAGGTCATCATCGGTATATTAATAATCGAATTAAACAATCCGCCTACCAGTAATATTCCTCCAAATGTCACGAGTACAACGATTGCAGTTACAGAATGATTAAATAATACTGACGGAATCAGCCATAACAAAATAACAACTCCCTGTAACTGTAAGAATCGAAAAATCAATTTACACAATTTGCTTTGAATCAATTTGATTGACGCAAATACCGCACCGATGATAACACCCACTGACCAGCTGGCCTGCAATGAACCGAGCGCAGTAGAGGAAAGCTCCATAACCTTATATCCATAATAGGGAAGAAGCACAGAAGTTAATGGAATAAATACAAAATTAACAATCAGTACGATGGTTAGTAAGTTGAATATAATCTTTTCTCTGGAAATATATCCATACACATTGCGAAAATTATCCGAAAATTTATTATTATCCTGCATAATATTTTTCTTATATGTAAACAGCAATTCAGATAATGCCGACAAAACAAAGGTTACTATCTCAATGATAATTATATATTTAAATGAAATAGCATAATATAAAACTCCTCCCAGAACAGGTCCCAAAATATTTACGACCGCTCCCACCGCCTGATAATCTGAATTAATCTTCATAATCTTGTCTTTTGCAAAAAGGTTCGGTATTGATGAATATACTGTCAAAGAAAATACGGATTGAATTGTACTTAATACGATAGAGTATACTCCCAGAAGCAATATACTATCGTATACTTTCAAATATGTGAGAAAAAATATAATCATACATACGGCACTAGTACAATCACAAGCCACCATAATCTTTTTCTTGTTTCCTCTGTCTATTCCGATACCGGCAAAAATGTTTACAAAAATACTGGGCAACATTCCGACAGACAATATGGTAGAGAAGATCGTTGCCGAACCAGTAATATCAAGAATATGTAAGCTTAATGCGAACTTGAAAATAGAAGTTCCCAATTCGGAGGTAATTCTCCCGAATAAAAAACATACAAGGTTTTTTACATATTTTTCATTTAATTTTGATGTTGTAACATTCATTAACACCCTCCTTAGATTACTTTCCATAACTTATTTCTTGTACTTGGATATTACAAATATCTGCAATATGCATTATTTCCTTTTCCTCGATATAATGCGAAATTTCAGATGTAATAGTGAATTTTCCATCTATGATACGAACTGTGAACAGTAATGTGTCAACAAGTCGATTATTACTATATTTGTAAATAATCGGCTCAAAATCATTATTTTCTATAAATCCAACGTAATTAACAATAATCCTATAATTATCATAGATTTCCGACAACAATTCTGCGGTCTTAGGATAACACCGGTCTTCCTTTTCGTTAAGCAGATACTTTACAAAATTGATGTTGTTTACATTTCGCTTCATTAACAATTCGTTTATAGACTTTTGATACCCCGCTGCATCATTATTCTCCGTCAAAATATATGGAATAAAATCTACAAATGCACCAATGATATCATTATACATATGCATTTCATACATTCTCCCTATGTTCGTCACAAACACAGGAATTTCATTCATTCCCAGAATTTCTCTGCAAAAACAGAATGCATATTTCAGACAGTGATCAATCAGATTTCCATATTCTTCCGATATATTCAAATCTGCCGAAAAGATGATTCTGGTCTTTTTCACATCATTAAAATACTGTGCCTGTTTGGAGACCTTCCTGCTTAAATCATACATTTTCTCGAGGCAAAAATCCGCCGTCAGCTCCTCGTCACTGATATTTACAGGTCCCTTGTTGATCTGATCCAGATATTCAAGATACCTTGTCCCTCGTACTTTTTGCGGTTCCTCACCTTTCAAATAGCTCTGATACTGGTTTAGCAAATCATTCTGCAAAGTTGCCGAACTGACCGCATCAAATATAGTATGCGAAAACGGCATGATTACTATAAAACTCTTTTCGCTTTCTTTCAGTACCAATATACGATAAAACAAGCTATAAAAAATATCATAGGATCTGAGGTAAATATTCTTTATACAAGACTCTACAATTGCCTGCTGCATTTCTTCATCATAATTTGAAATATCTCTGAAGGGAACATCTGTATAGTCTCCCATCTCATACTCTACCCACCAATATGAACCATTCTCATAAATAATTTGGCTTCTCAGGAATTCATATTTTTCGATGAGATTTGAGATAACCTTATTAAAGATTTTAATATCCAACTCATCCTCATATCGAAAACAAATTCCCGTATAGTCTTGTGAGCATAAGTACATATATTGGATTGGTGTTGTACGAAACTTTCTTAATTCCATCTTGGTAAGTATACTTCTTTTCCACTTTTCAATATCACGCTTTAATGAATGTACAATCTGCCTTACTTCCTTTCGATGCCTAATTTTTTTTAAACTCCATTTCATTCTCTTACCTCAACACTGATCTGATAAATTCCTAATGGTCTTACAAACAAATAAATCTTCCACCTTCAATGGAATTCCTTCTTCTTTTGCTTTGTTTATGACCTGAATAGCATTCAGAGAATGCCCGCCATTATCAAAAAAGTTGTCGTCAATTGTAAGATTTTCTTTTCTTAAAACCTCACTCCATATGATAATCAACTTCTTTTCAAACTCATTTCTAGGCGCTCCATCACTTTCCTTTGTACTGTTTTGTTCGCATTCTTCTACATTCTGCTCACATAAATCATAAAGCTTTCTTTTATCAACTTTACCGCCCTGTGTTAACGGAAGCTCATCCAATCTTACGAAGTGGGATGGAATCATATAGGAAGGCACATATTCTCCGAGATAGTCTTTTATTTTATTTGCGTCCACCGGATTTTCATCTGTGTAAAATGCAAAAAGCTCTTCATCATGCTTTATCACAAATGCGCTCGTAATATTGTCATTCTCACACATCTTTGCTTCAATAAATCCGGTCTCAATACGGAAGCCTCTTATTTTGACCTGTTCATCTATTCTTCCCAGAATTTCGATATCGCCGTTTTCGGTCCATTTTGCCAAGTCCCCGCTACGATACAGCAGTTCCGAGCCAAATCCCTCCACTAAAACAAACTTCTGTCTTGTAAGTTCATCATTGTTCAAATATCCTTTTGCAGTACCAATGCCGCCAACATACAATTCGCCCGGTATTCCAATCGGACATGCCTGCCTGTTTTCATCTAGGATACAGCATCTCATATTGGTGATCGGCTTACCTATATTGTTGGGATTCATATCGTCAACAATCCGCATGGTCGCACAAATGGTAGTTTCTGTCGGACCGTATGCATTCACGAACGTTCTTCCACTATTCCATTTTTGCAAAATATCATTCGTACAGCTTTCTCCCGCAGACACAACTGTCTTCAGTTCTGGAAGCCCATCTGCCGAAATCACTCTCAGCACCGATGGTGTCAATGTAGCCAGACTGATCTTCCGTTCTCTTAAGAAGTTTTCCAATTCGTCCACACCATTTTTTCTGTTAAATATACATAACGTAGCTCCGTTCAGAATGGTAATAAAGATTTCCCACACAGACATATCAAAGCTCAACGATGAAAACTGAAGGACTCTGCTTTGCGTGGTAATATGCAATTCTTCCTGAATATGCTTCATCAGATTTGTAATTCCCTTATGATAAATCATGACCCCCTTGGGTCTTCCTGTTGTTCCGGATGTATAAATGGCATATGCCCCACTCTCTTCTGTATGTGTACCTGCAATATTATCCTTGCTGAATTCATCCGAAACCTCATTAAACTTCTCATACTCTACCACTTGAGGTGCTTGCGCTTTACCTCTTATATTCTCGATTAACCCTTTAATCGATTGTTCTTCCGTACTTTCAATGATAAATGCAGTCATCTTACTGTCCGTTATAATCTCTTCAATAAATGAATCAGGATAGTAACCGATTCCGATTGGAAGATAAACAGCACCCAGTTTTAAGATACCCAATATTGATATTACTACCTTATTGACATCCCCCATCATAACGCCGACAATCTCTCCGGCCGATACGTTTTGAAAACACAGATAACCTGCAAACCGGTTCGCTCTCTCATTTACCTCCCTATAAGAAAGCGCAATCAGATTTCCCGATTTATCCTCATATTCCATCGCTGTCTGATCCGGATATAATCTCACCATTTCCTCAAATCTTGCCGAAATGGTTTCCTGTTTTTGAACTTCCTTTATTCCCTCAGACCTGTTTTCAATCAAACACCTCTCCTGATCTGTCAGCATATCAAGCATACAGATTTTCTTGTCAGGCTCTTCCAGCCCCATACCAAGCAGCTGTATATACTGCGCCAACATGCGCATTACAGTTTCTTGCTTAAATAAATCCGTTCGATATTCTATTCCAACCGAAAAACAATCCTTTAACTCTGTAACATGAATGCATAAATCAAATTTTGCATTCTCCGTTTCAAGGAATTCCGGTTCAAAAGTAATGTCTTTGATCTGAATGTTATGTTTTTCTTCATTCTGGTAATCAAAGGCAACATCAAACAGCGGATTCCTATTCCACTCAGTCTTCGGATTTATTTGTCTTACCAAATCGTCAAAAGCATATTCCTGATTCTGATAAGCACCAACAAAGCTCTTTTTCACTTCTTGAACCAGTTCCTTGAAAGACATGTCACCATTCAACTGATTTTTTAAAGCCAGCGTATTAATAAACGGTCCCACAACTCCTTCTTCTTCGCTGCGTGTGCGTCCGGCAACCACCGTACCCACCACAATTTCGCTCTGTTTGCTGTATCGATACAGTAAAGCCAAAAATGCAGAAAGCATAACAATATTAGGCGTTACTGTTTCTTGCTTAGAATACCCTTGTATTTTTTGACTTAAAGCACTTTCCAAAGCTTTATGCAACGTTTCTCCTTTATTAGTTAGCATTGCAGTACGTGAAAAATCAGTTGGAAGATTGAGTGCGGGCGGAACTTCCATGTATAAGTTCAACCAATATTCTTCCTGCTCTTTATACGCAGAAGAGGTCACATATGTATTTAACCATTCACTGTAATCCTTATATTGATAATTTGCCTCCTGCAGGCTGTCTCCCGCATAAAACTGCACTAATTCTTTTATAATGATTTCCATGGATGCTGCATCGCCCACAATATGATGAAAATCCACAAGGAACAGATGCCCATAATCTTCCACAGACAACAGTGCTGCTCTAACCAGAGGAGGATTATCTAATGCAAACGGACGTATAAAGGACTTTATATAGGAGTTTACGTCATCCTTTTTGATACATGCAGATTCCATGCGAAATGACAAATCCTCAAGCACGGTCTGAACGGCATTGCCGTCGATCACTTCGAACTTCGTTCTCAGTATCTCATGACGCTCAATAATTTTCCAGAACGCCATTTCCATCCTGCTGAGACTAATATCACCCTTCACCCAATATGCCGCCGGCATATTATATACAATCGAATTCGGATTATTCCTGCATAAGGTATATATCCTTAACTGAGCATTGGACAATGCATAATGCGCCTTCTGTTCTGCCCTCATCATCAGCTCTGTGGGTTCCGCACGTTGCTTCTCTCGAAGGATTCTGGCAAGTCGTTCAATTGTTGCACCGGCGAAGATTTCACCAAGGGAAATCTCCACATCAAACTCTCGATTGATCCGTGTAATCATCGTCATAATCAGCAAAGAATGACCTCCTATCTGAAGGAAATTCTGATTCACCCCGATCTCTTCTTTTCCCAATATATCCTTCCAGATTGCAAGAAGCTTTTCTTCTGTCTTGTTATGTGGCTCAACCAAAGTTTCCTCTTCCGTCTTTGTATCATAGTTGGATAATTCTTTATAATTTACCTTGCCATTTGCCAGACGCGGCAATTTATCCATGTGTACATATACGTACGGAACAATATTATCATTTATTGTATTTCCGATAAACTCTCTCAAAGCATCACTGTTTTTTTTCTCATCCGCTGCATAAAAGGCAATCATCTCGGGACTGCCATCCACCCCATCTTTGTTCTTAAGAACAATGGCACATTCCGAAATCCCAGGAAAGCTTCCCAAACATTTTTCAATTTCATCCAATTCTACGCGAATTCCTCGAATTTTGACTTGCCTGTCGATTCTTCCATGGAATTCATAGTTCCCATCTTCCAGCAGTTTTGCCAGATCACCGGTCTTATAAAGCAAATCCTCCTTATTCTCGCCGAACGGATTAACGACAAAACATGTATTGTTATATTCTTTATTGTAGTATCCTAAGGACCTATAGGGAGTTCTGATATATATCTCCCCTACTTTTCCTTTAGAGCACACATGCATATCCTTATCCAGCAAAATAAATTTCGCTCCCTTTATAGCCTTTCCTATGGGTATGCTGTTTTTCTTCACATCTTCTTTCTGAATCAAGTAATACGACTTTACCATGGTTGTTTCGGTAGAACCATATAAATTAACGCAGGTAATTCTATCCTGATATATGTTGAACCATTTCTCCAAAGCTTTTTTGCTGATTTGCTCACCCGCCATCAAAATGTACTTAAGATTCTCAAAGGAGTACTCTCGCAAATCAATCTCATTTAACGCCTGAAACAGACTCGGCGTACAATGTATCAATGTCAACTTTTCATCATCCATCCATTTCGCCAATTTATTCAGATCAAGCACGGCCTCTTTATTTTCAGGTATACATGTAGTTCCTCCGCACAAAAATGCCGCATAGACATCTCTCAAAATCGGATCATGACAAGGAGTTGTCAGCTGACTGATTCTTGACTGTTCATCCAGTTGGAAAGTCTCAATCTCCCAATTAATAAAATGCGTAAGTCCCTTATTTCTTCCGACAATTGCCTTCGGAACACCGGTTGAACCAGATGTGTAAAAAATATAAATCGGATCATCATCTCCATAACATTCTTCGCAAAACTCCGAAATCTGAAAAACTTTTCTGCTGTAAAATTCTTCATTGAGAATGACAGTCACAACTTCTTTGTGCGCTGCAATGTCCTTACTGCTAAGTTCATTTGCTTCATCTGTAAGAATCACTGTGCTATCAATGCTGTCAAACATAGTCTTCAGACGCTGATGCGGGTATTCCATATCAAATGGTATAAAAATATATCCACCTTTCAGGCATGCTGTCATTGCTAAGATAATATCAATCTTCGAAGTCATCATCAAAGTGACCTGCGCCTTTTGGGGAATCCCTGCTTCCCGCAATCTGCAGAGAATTATATCAGAATATCGATCAACTTCCTCATATGTCAAATCCCTTTGCACTGAGTGTACTGCGATTTTATCTCTGTACTTTCTTAAACTTTCATATAATTCTCTTTGAAATAACATACTAGAATCCATTATAATCTGCACCTCCTCGCACTAAATAGACATATTAAATTCGTTTATAAGCAATTCTGTAGTCAGCACAATCATCAAATAATCGTTATCATAAGGCATATTCAATTTAAAGTCTTCCTTCATATACTCCTTTTTCAACCGTTCCACTTTATCGGCATTGTAGATACCATTCTTTTTGATGGAATCATAAGACAATATCTCATCAATATATTTTTTATTCCTTTTTATAAACTCCGAAGTTCCTGGTGCCGTAAACGCAAATTTAGGTCTATCCAGTATTACGGAAGGAACACATTTTTTTGCCACTTTCTTCAAAATATATTTTTCATCAAAATCCTTCAGTTTCAATGACGGCGGGATTTTCATGGCAAATTCAATTACATTTTTATCTAGGAAGGGGAATCGCGCCTCAACCGAATTCGAGAATACCATCCGATCACCATGATCTCCCAACAGATGATCTGCCATTCGAAGTTTAAAATCAACATACGAACGCTTATGCAGAACATCTACATCTTTGATTCTTTCCTGATTGATAATAAAGTGATTTAAGCAATTAATCTGATCAAAGCTTGCATTAACACTATCTGAATAAATCCCCTTTTTAATCTTATTAAATGCATAAAAATTCTTCTCATAAAGGAAATCATAATCCCCGAAAGCCTGTTCCCTTAATGCTTCTTCCTCTTTCAGGTTCGGTACTTTCTGCCTTGGCATCATCTGGTTTAATTTATCAAAGCGATAACCAATATAACCACCGAACAGTTCATCTGCTCCCTCACCCGTAAGAACAACTTTTATCCCTTTTTCATGAGCCATCTGAGATAATTTTTTGGTTGCAGTATTGTAAGATTCCTTTATCACACATTCTGCGTGATAAACAACATCCCTCATACTGCTCATGATCTCATCCACATCAAGTCGATGCACATTGTGAGTGGCATGAATATAATCAACCATAGTACGCTGATATTTTCCTTCCGAAATATCTCTGTCTGCAAAATCTATAGAAAAAGACTGTTTCAAAAAAGGATCAATTTCAAAAATTTTACCGGCAATTACAGAGGAATCCAAACCACCGCTGACATAAAATCCTACGGGCACATCTGACTGAAGCCTGCATTTTATCGCATTAGTCAATAATTCGTCTAATTTTTCAGTATAATAATTCTCATCCGTGCTGTATTCCATTTCACCGATTTTCGGATATACTACATCCCAGTACTGCTTTACCTGAACCTCACAGGAATCATTTATCACCAAGCAATGTCCCGGTGGCAGACTGGATATATTACAAAACAAAGTTCTCGGACTGATCAGACCGGGGAATGTCATCACTTGATCCAAGCCCACCAGATCAAGTTTACGCTCTACATCTGGATGCTCTAAAATAGCTTTAATCTCCGATGCAAAAATCAGTAATCCATTTGTAATTGTATAATAGAACGGTGCAATGCCTACTTGATCTCTTACACACATTGCTCTCTTTCGTTTTTGGTCATATAAGAAAAAAGCAAACTGACCATTAAGCAAATTCAAAAAATCTTCCCCATACTCTTCATAAAGATGCAATATGCATTCACAATCACTTTTCGTTCTGAAAACATGTCCTTTTTGCATTAATTCATTGTTCAACTCTTTATAATTAAAAATCTCACCATTACAAATAAGAACCAATGAATGGTCTTCATTGTATAATGGCTGCATTCCTCCCAGAAGATCAATAATGCTTAATCTTGTAAATCCCATACCGACATTACCCAAAATTTTTATATCTGCCTGATCCGGTCCTCTGTGCTCTAATCTTTTATTCATTCTCCACAGAATATCCGGATCTATTCTATTTCTTAGTCTTAAATCAATCATCCCACAGATTCCGCACATAATATCCTCCAAATTTTACTTCAGTTTATTTTTGTTCGCCTCACGTACCAGCGCTCTTGCCAGTATATCAGCTGAATCCAGAATCGGAATACCTTTATACTGCTTTTCACGAATGATCATTGGCAGTTCTGTGCAGCCAAGCACAATTACCTGTGCACCGTATGCAATCAATTCCTCTATACAAATTTCAATATTTTTCCTAACCTTATTAGGCACATCAAAACCTAACGCTTTAATTCCATACTCCGGATTGTAAATAGAATCATTCAGCACACCATTCTGGGATTCTTCACATAATGTCATCCCTTTATATCCATTCGCCTCCAGCTTTCTTACATATTCACCATCATAATACATACCGTTTGTAACCAGAATCCCAACCTTATTTCTATCAGGCCAATTTATTTTAATATACTGAATGACTTCATCTATTATATTAATTAATTGAACCTTACTCTTTTGGCGCTGCAGTCCTTCTATAATTACAGACATGATTTTTTCAGCATGGGCAGTATTACAGGGAATTCCTATAATATCTGCCCCAGCTTTTTCCAATAGTGTAATGACAGACAAAATGGAATATCCCGGATTGCAGCCGGATTGAGATAGAAGAAATTTACTTCTATCTTCAATTATCTCCGGCTTTGAAATAAGAATCACTGGCAAATGGTCCTGATCAAGCACTGTTTTGGTATTGTCAAACACTTTCTGCATTGTATATACGCTTGCCGCCGGTCCGACTCCGCCAACTATACCTATCGTTCTTTGACTAGCCATATTCTCTTTCATCTCAGTATTTATAAATCCTCCATAAAGTCATCTACGATTTCCCCTATCTCATTTTCATTGAACATCTTCATTTCCAAGATGGGAATTTGTTTATCCTTGACAATCTGTTCCAATAGTTTGTTCATAAAGTGTTCCACCTCATCCACAAAGCTTTCATTACAGGTGATTGCATTGTAAATAACCTTAACACGAATCTCATTGTCTAAAGGCTCAACAACAATGGTCAGATTAAAGGATGTCTGCTCGAATTCTTCAACTCCATCCAGTTTAAATCCCAATCTTTCACCTATTAACCTTTCCCTGAAACGATCGTAATTTGCATAATTCTCAAAGCTGAATATATTATCAAATAATTCGCCGGACATTTCTGCAGCGGATTGTATTTCAGAAAGTGTTATAGCAGCATTCTGATTATGCCTTTCAACATCTTCTTTTATCTTTGCTGCAACTTCTAATATTGTGCTACTTTTCTCAACCTGAACCCTTAATGGAAGTGTATTGATAAACAATCCGACCATACTGTCAATATTCGTTACATTTGCATTTCTCCCAGATACAATAATGCCAAAGACAATATCTTTCAAATCAAAATATTTACTAAGGATAATTGCCCAAGCGGCCTGCATTAGATTAGCCAATGTAATATTCTCATTTTGACAAATATCGTCTAAACCCTTTTTACACGGTCCCTGTATGGTAAAGTTCAGCTCTTTTCGGTCAATGACCTGACTGGTATCACTTTTAACCTTTCCCGTGTTTACAATCTCAGAAAAGCCTTTCAGATAATTTTCCCAATAGTTTAGCATTGCTCCTCTGTCTTGTTCTGCCAACCAGTTTTGATACTCCTGACAGTTAATAGATATCGGCTCCTTACATTCCTTTCCTTCTAAAAGATGCATATAACAATCTGCAATATCTTTCACCAACAGATCAATACACCAACCGTCCATTAAAATATGATGAAAACTCCATACCAGCCTGTATTCGTCCTTGGATACTCGAATCAATGTCATTCTCATAGGAACCTGATCACACAAATCAAATTTGTGATTTCTGTCCTTTTCGTAAAACCGATGTAATATCTGATCCTGTTCGCCTTCATTCTCCATATCCATAAAGGAAAAATCCATATTGAATTCTTTTAAGACAATCTGCAGAGGTTTCTCAAATTCCTTATATTCAAAACAAGTTCTCAATGCCTCATTTTTTTGTATGATATATTGAAAGGAAGCCTTCAATATTTCTTTATCCACTTTGCCTTTTAAGTGAAGAACAACCTGCTCAAAATAGCTTTGGGAATCTTCATTCAGGCGATAGTCAAAAAGCATCCCATACTGCATTGGTGTCATATCCATTATTTTTTCAATATTCCCGGAATGTTTCGCCAATATGCGGCTTAACTCTTTTACAGTAATACTTTCATTATGGAAATCTGCTGGTGTCAACACAGTCTGTTCCTTCGCACAACAATATTCTGATATAAGATTAATATTATTCTCAAACAGATCTACCAATTCTTTTATCTTGACACACTCGATTTCATTGCTGTCATATACGATAGATAATTGAAGTATTCCATCCGCCTCCATCATATTAATCTCCAGAACATGGTTAATATTCTGATTTTCGCTTACAGTCTGACCATAATCATAGTCCACAATTTCGATTCCGTCTTTTTCATTGGATTTGCTGAATTCACCCAAATAATTAAATATAATTTCGGGCTTTAACTCTAAAGACAGATCCGGTTCATCCTGACTTGCAATGTACTTTAAGATTCCATATCCTATACCATTTTTTGGCACACTGCGCATTTTCTCTTTTACGCCAATCAGTAATTCGTCCCATTTTTCAGAAATCCGAACCTGAAAATCCATTGGAAATTGTGCTGTAAACCATCCTACTGTCCTTGCAGTATCCACATTTAATCCCAGTTGCTCTCGTCCATGCCCCTCAAGGCCAATACAGTAATCACCCTCTCCAAACCGTTCCCCTAATGTTCTCAGGAATGCGGCCATTAATAATTCTGCTTGATTTGTACCAAACGCATTATTAGACTTCTTTCTTTTTTCCGATGAAATATTCGCCAACTGACACTCATAAACAGCTTGCATCCCATTTTTCTTTACCGGACTGTTTTCTCCCTTTTTAAGCGAAACATATGGACGTTCCACCTTCCTGTTCCAATAATCATATTCCTTTTTTGCCTGATAGGATTTTGCGTACTGATATAACAAATCTCCCCACTTTTGGAAAGAAGTTGATTTACTTCGCAATTGTATTTCATTTCCGTCACATAAATTCTGATACATCTCGGAAAAATCCTCTATCAGAATTCTCCATGAAACAGCATCCACAACTAAATGATGTATAATCAGTACCAAATAATCGCTGTTTTCTACATGATAGATTTTAGCCTGTAATAAATCACCTTCTTCTAAATTGCATTTTCTCTGTAATTTATTTGAGTCTTCCAACATAATCTGACTCGCATTCCGAGCATGACCTATCATCATATATCCTACATCCACATGTTTTTCAGAAGCGTCACAGTTATATTGTTCAACGACATTATTATGAATCGAATACTTCATTCTCAATGCATCGTGCTGCTCCATAAGCTTATTCAACACTTCCTGAACATAATCTCTATTCCAACCGGATTTGTTTTTCAAAAGTACAGCCTGATTAAAATGATTCTGATCCACAAAATGCTGTTCAAAAAACCACTTTTGTATAGGCGTAATCTTTACTGTTCCCTGTACCATTTCATGATTATCTTTTTTATCATTGCACTTCACCACTTTTGCGATCTGATCAATTTGCTGCAGGCGAATAATATCACCGGTAGAAACGTTTATATTGTTTTTTGCGCATAAAGCGGCAATCTGTATTGCTTTAATAGAGTCTCCGCCGCATTGAAAAAAGCGATCTGCGACACCAATTTCATCAACTTCTAAAACCTCTTTCCAGATATCACACAAAATTTTCTCAGTTTCTGTGACCGGTTTCTGTTTTTCCGTTGTTTGAGGCTGCTTTTTACGCATTTCCCAGAGAACCTTCTTATCTACCTTTCCGACATTTGTATAAGGTAAATAATCCACCTGCACGAGCTGAGACGGAATCATATAACCAGGCAAAGCATTTCTCAAATATTCTTCTACGAATTTATTTGCCTCATTCCCCTCTGCCACATAAAATGCTATCAATTCAGTAATTCCGTTTTTGTTCTCTTCACTCAAGATCACACAATTCTGTACATACTCACATTTTAACAGCACCGATTCGATTTCACCGATTTCCACTCGATATCCCTTAATATTTACCTGGTTATCCTTACGACCGATAAATTCTATTTCTCCGTCTTTGGTCCATCTCCCCATATCGCCTGATAAATAGATACGCCCTTCTCCGATTTTGCGTCCATCAATAAAGGCTTTTTGAGTTGCTTCTATATTATCAAGATAGCCTTTCGCAAGCTTTTCTCCTCCAATGCATATCTCTCCAGGTATTCCTGCCGGGAGAACATTTCCGTTTTCATCCAGAATATATACTCTGGTTCCGCCGACCGGCCGGCCTATGGTCACCATTTCACCAGGCTTTAAATCTCTCTTGATTGTTGTAACAACCGCGTTCTCCGTAGGTCCGTATTCATTAATCAGTTCTATCTGATTATTTAATTTGCTGCTGTCTTCCAGCAGTTTTTCGGTAGTGCTCTCGCCAGCAAGAGTAATCCTTTTTATAGAAACAAAATCTTCTGGCTCGGCAATATTTATCAGGGCATGATATAATGTCGGCACCACAATAAAATGTGTAATCTTTTCTTCCCTGATGATTTCAAGAATATGCAGGGCATCCTTTGCTTTCTTTTGCTCTAACATAACAAGCTTTGCACCGGATACCAGAGGCGTTAAGACACTTGTAAGGAAACCATCAAATTCATAAGAAAAAAGCTGAAGTACATTCTCGTTTTCGTCTAACCTGTATTCCTTCTTTCTCCAGTCAATAGTTAAGCCAATACTTCCCTGCTCAATCATAACTCCCTTCGGAGTACCTGTTGTACCGGAGGTAAAGATGATATATGCCAAATCATCTCCCACAATCGAATCTTCCAGATTTGTGTCATCCTTCTCCTGCTCCAGATTTTCTGCTGACAGATAGTTCAGTTTTTGACATACTTCCTTGAGCTGTTCAAATGTTTCTTTTCCAACCTCTTCATTCTGGATCAGGACGGTTTCAATATTTGCCTGCTGAACCATATGAGCCAACCGGCTGATCGGCTGACAAGGAGACAAAGGAACATATGCATAACCCGCCTTAAACACAGCAAGTATCATCTCGATCATCTCAATCGAATTTTCGCAAATCAATCCTACCATCTTATTCTGTGGAATCTTTTTCCCGATAATTCTAGCCAAACGATTTGCCCTTGCATTCAGGTCTTGATAGCTTATGCTTTCTATATCATATCCCCCAAACGCATTTTCCCGTCTGATGACCAATGCCGTACTTTCAGGTGTTTTTCTTACTTGTTCTTCAAATAGCTGCTTTATTGTAATCAGCTTCGATGCAGGCACACTTACACTTTCACCGCTAAAATCCCGAATCACTCTTTTCGTTTCCGACTCACTCAACAGGTTCATCTCTTCCACCAAAATATCAGGCTTCTCTATGACTTGCTTCAGCAATGTCTGGTAATGATGAAGCAATGTAGCTATGCTATGTTCATCGTAGAGTGCTTCCACATAATCAGCCTTTAATTCCAGACCATCCGCATTTTCAGAATAGTTCAACACGATATCATAGTCGATACTCTTTACGGGAACCTCATATTTCTCATACTTCGTACCCAATTCTTTCAATTTCAGATTGTCGTCTGTCTGCATGGAAAAAACGAAACGAAGCAGCAAATCATCATTAGCCGACCGTTCTGAAGTCAATCGGCTTACCAAACGCTCATAAGGATAGTCCTGGTTCTCCATTCCATCCATTACTTTGTTCTTAACATGCTCTATTACTTGTGAAAAGCTTGTAATATCTTCCAACGATATCTGAATGCAAAGAGTATTTACAAACATACCAATGAGTTTTTCCGTTCCGGCTTTATTTCTGCCATCCGCCGGGACTCCAATCACCAATCTTTTAACATTTCCATATTTCGACAATAAAATTCCATAGACAGCAAACAATACGACAAATATGGTACAATCATGTCTCTTCGCGTTCTCCTTAACTTGCTGCAAAAGTCCCGTTCCCATATTCACAGTCAATGTCTTGCTGGCTCTGTCATTATTATTTACGCTGATGCGCTGAAACGGAAGCGTAAGTTTAGGCACTCCGTGTTCAAATTCTTTCAGCCAATAGCTTTCCTGTTCTATGAAAACATCACTTTCATAGAACTGATTCATATAAACCGCATAATCCTTAAATTGAAAGGGTAGCTGCTCCAGCTCTTTTCCGTTATACAGAGAAAGTAACTCCTCAAAAAATACGGATGCTGAAAAACCATCTGCAATGCTATGATGAAAGTCAAAAAAAATCAAACTTTCATTATCCTTTAAGTGAATCAGTGCAACCCGAAAAAGTTTCCCTTTTTCCATATCAAATGGCTGTATGAATTCATCAATAAATTCTCTGATGTTCGCCTCGTTCTCGATTGTTTCTTCTATCACCTTCACTTTTTCAGTTTTGTCTATCCTCTGAAAAACCATGTTCCCTTCTCTGAAGAATACGGTGTGCAGAATCTGATGCCTTTCTGTCATTTTCGTCAAACACGATTCCAGCTGACCCGCATTAATAAAGTGCTTTACCCGTATTCCTTCATGAATATTATAATCTGTAGAGTTTCCTTTAATCTGACCACTGAGATACAGACCCAATTGCAGAGCTGTCGCAGGGTAATATTCTCTTTCTACAGAACGAATCGGAGTTATTCTCTCCTCCTTTCCGTTTTCTCCTGATATACTTTCAGCCAATGAACGAATTGTTTTGCATAAAAACAGTTTTTTCATATTGATCTGAATACCAAATTCATTTTCCACCATTTTTTTTAAAAGCATGGCTTTAATCGAATTTCCGCCCAGTGCAAAGAAATTGTCGTCGATAGAAAAAGCTTTTTCACCTAATACCTCTTCCCAGATTTTCCATATTCTTCTTTGGGTTTCATTCTCCGGCAATGTATAAGTACCTTTTTTCTCATCTGCTTTCATAGTCTTCGTAATTACTTCAGCCTTCCGTGGGTTAATCGGAAGCTTTTCTATTACCACGTTGTTTTCCATAAGCAAAATCTGAATCAGTTTTTTATAGTTTTTACACCAATCCCGAAGTTCATCCTCTGGCAGGTAATCTGAATTATAGCGAAACTGCACGCTTAGTCCATTGCTGAACTGCATCACATTGACAAAAAGATCACAGCTGCAAAGATTCGTCCCCTGTATCTGCATCAATGTTTTTAAGCCAGCAAAATAAGGAATTTCCACTTCGTCCATATTAAACATAATCTTTGTGCCAGACAGCCGAGTCGCATCCAAATGATCTGCCATACCGCTGATGGAATATGTCTGATATTCTGAATATTCAAATAGATCTTTCATCAATCTTGCAGCTTCTTCTATGAGCGAACAAGATTCTTTCACTTCATGCATAATGGGCAATACATTATCGCATTGGCCGACAAGAGAGAGTTGTCCCATAGCTGACTGACCTGCAAACGGAACTCCGACCGTCAGATATCTGCTATCCGTAATCTTGCTTATCAGCACATAAAAGGCAGATAACAAAGTCGCAAATAATGTAATCTTATTTTGTTTGCTTAGTTCTTCCAATTTACGTTTCTGTTCACTGTTTAAGGAAAAATGCATTTCTGCTTCTTTAAATACCGTATTGCCGCAGCAGTTCATATCCTCTGGCAATAACCGATCGGTATAAACATTTTTCAGTTTATCATTCCAAAATGTGCAGGCTTTTGTAAAATCGGCTTTCTGTTTTTGCTCTTCATTCCACAAAATATAGTCCGAAAACTGTTTTGCGGGTTGAAAAGAGATTTCTTTTCCACCGTGTAATTTAGAATACACATCAGCAATTTCCGAAAGAATAACCCCCTGCGACCATCCGTCAAATAATAAATGATGCGTCGTAAGTATGAACTTATAATGATTCTGTTCATATTTGATAATACGAATTCTTGCCAATGGAGCTTCCGTCAAATTAAATTTCTCCATATGTTCATTAGTAATCCGGCTTTGAAGCTCCATTTCCCAATTCTCACAGTTACTGATATCCTCAAATTTTACAGGAATAGTCTTTTTTTTTATAGCTTGTTTTTGGTTCTCCGTATCTATGGATATTCCGACCGCATCATGCTTATCGGATACCATTCCCACAGCCTGACACATCATCTGTTCATCCATATCTCCTTGCATATCGAATACGATGGTTTCATTGCAGGCAACGGATACTTCGTCATCCAGCATAATTCCGCTTAGAATTTCTTTCTGCGAGTCGGACAGTTCCATGACATTTATGTTTTCCTGCCCTTTCTTAGGTTTAATAAAGCCATATTTCCGCATTTCCTGTACAGATTCTTTAATGATATCCGCTATTCGCCTAATATCATCCTCTGTGTGTGCGGTAGAGAAGAAGCAGTTTCTTCCTTCCCAAACATAGATTCCCTTATAAATCAACAAATAGAAGAACAGTTCCAAATCACCCTGAAGTACAAAACGGAAGAGCGAACCAAAATTTACCATTTTAATCGGAATTTCTTCCTCTTTAAAGTATTGATTCATTTCACATACAAACTGCCTTGTTCTGTTATTCAGTTCTTTTTGTACATCTTCTGACTCCAATTTGTTCAGCACAGCATTTGCGGCAGCCATCGCCATCGGATGATGGCAAAATGTACCTGCAACAAAGGTTCTGATTTCCTCTCTGGGCGGATAAGAACGATCTCCGAATGACCAGAATCCGCCGTCAACACTATCCATATATTCTGCTTTACCAGCAACAATTCCAATGGGCATGCCTCCGCCGATAACCTTACCATATGTAACAATGTCCGCTTGTACTCCATACCATTTCTGGGCTCCTCCATTCATAATACGGAACCCGGTGATTACCTCATCAAATATTAAAGCGCAGCCATTTTCCTGAGTAATCTTTCTTAATTTCTGTATAAACTCTTTGGGGGTAAAATCAGGTCTTCTACTCTGCACCGTTTCCACAAGAACGCCTGCGATCTCATCGGAGTGTTCTTCAATAAAGTTGAGGCTTGCTTCTGTTCCATAATCCAAAACATATAAATCCTCAACCATACTTTCCATTACACCTGGTGCCAGCGGGATTGTTTCCTCAGGTTCAACTCCCGGCAATCCAAGTATTCCGTCAAAGGTTCCATGATAGGAACCGGCGAAAATAACTATTTTCTTTTTCCCGCTGACCGCTCTTGCAACGCGGCATGCCACCATATCGGCCTCTGTTCCGGAATTGTAAAATGCTACTCGCTCTACCCCAGTCATTTTACAGATCTTTTCTGCCACCGTTCCTGCCATGGCAGACATTGGTCCCAATGAAAATCCGTTTGCCAGTTCTTCCTGCAGTGCCTTCACAACGAACTCTGGATTGTGCCCAAACAGAGTAACACCAAAACCCATCGTTAAATCTATATACTTATTCCCATCCACATCCCATATATAGGCTCCTTTTGCAGTCGTAGATACCAGCTGATACACCATTTCCTTCAATATCATTCGGAATCCTGCGATGTTGCGATTATTTGCATAGACATTTCTGTATTTCTGGATGTTATTCTTACTTCCTTTGGTTTTCTCACAGAAATTAGCGATCAATTCCTCCAAATATTTTTTTGCACATCCGTCAGATTTGTGTCTGCCTGGAAATTCAGGGAAACATATGGTTTGTAAGCTCTACTATTTACCTTCTCATATTTCTTAACACCCAAGACTTCTCCTGCTTTTGAAAATTTTTTTGAAATCGAAGGTGCACTGTCTGTTGTGCATGCAGTCGAACTTTTCCATTTGCTTAAAATCTCTAACTGCATTTTCATAATCTCCAATTGCTTCCCGATTAGATCACTGCTTTCATTTCCGATATAACCAACAGAATCCGATACCTGCCCATTTCTATCGCTTTCCGCAGTTGTACTTTGCACGATATTTCGGAGCTCCGCTTTCGGTTCTTCTGTATTTTCGCATTCCATTTCATATAAGTAATCCGATACCTTTCCGATGGTACTTAAATCCATAAGGAAACGATTTACCGGAATTTCCTCCTCGAAAACACTCTTAATCGTATTTTTCATCTGCATAAGGCCTAACGAATCCATTCCGATATTTATGAATTCTTCGTTGAGATTCAATTCTGCAGCATTTAAGCCGCTTATCTTACTAACAATTCTTGTACATTCTTCTTCTATTTTTTGTTTTTTCATCTTGTTTACCAGCTCCATTTTATTAACCTGTGCTGTATTATTTGCGGCAATAACACGCTCTGCTGGCGGATTAATCCAACAGCGAAGCTTGTCAAAACAATATGTGGGAATACTGATTTTAGTATAGCAATTGTCCGGATAAATAATGCCCCACGGCAGATTTGCACCTTGTACATAATACCTGCAAAGTGTTTCCAAATCCTGACGTTCCATATGCTCCAACTCTCCGGCATTTGCAGCAAACCTTCTCGCCTGACCAGAAAACTCTTCAAGCTTTTCCCTTGTTATTTCATAATCTTCCTGTGCCTTTACATTGTTTGATATAACGCGGAATCTGCCTCTGAAAACTTTATTGCTGTCATGCTTATAGTTTTCTCTTTTCAGAAGTTCAAGCAGTTCTTCGCGCGACTCGACAATGAAAGCGATTCGATAAGAATAGTGTGCCCTTCTCGAAGAAGCCATGTAGCAGATACTATCCAGAGATACTTCATTCTCTTCCGACAGAAAATCGATATACTCTGCCGACAACTTATCCAAGGCTTCCTGAGTTTTTGCCGAAAGTACGAATACGTTTAAGGGATTTCTGCGCTCCTTCGTTGGTTCTTCATAATCCTGCAAAAGCAGGTTGCAATTTGTTCCGCTGAATCCAAAAGAACTGATACCGCAGATAAACGGTTTATCTTGTTTGCCAAACGGCTCCAATTTATCTGCAATATAAATCGCACTGTCTGCAATTTCCACTTTTTTGTTAAGCTCCTCAAAATGAACCACAGGCGGGATCTCCTTATACTTAAACATAAGAAGTATCTTAATCAATCCTGCGATTCCGGCTGCTTCAAACAGATGACCAATATTTGATTTTACAGAACCCACTGCGCAAATATGTTTTTGTGTCGTATAAGTACGAAATGCCTTTTTGATTCCTTCGAGTTCAATCGGGTCTCCCAGCGAAGTACCTGTACCATGAGCCTCAATATAGGAAATATCTTCCGGATTAATCGGGGATTTATTCCAGCATTTCAATAAAAGATCCGTTTGCGATAAACTATTCGGTGCCGTAATTCCTAATGTTCTGCCGTCTTGATTAATCGCTCCCGCCTTAATCACTCCATAGATATGATCCCTATCCTCAACTGCCTTATTGAAGGGTTTAAGTACAATGGCACCTACCCCTTCTCCAAAACCGGTTCCGTCAGAAGTATTGTCAAATGCCCTTGTTCTAGCATCTGATGATTCGATACCCACGGATGACTTCAGCGGGAACAAATTTAATTTTACTCCACCTGCAACAGCAGCTTTGCAATCTCCGTTTTGGATTGCATTGCATGCCGTATATACAGCTACAAGTGATGAGGAACAAGCCGTATCAATCGTAACAGCCGGACCCTTAAGGTTCAAAGCATGTGAAACTCTTCCTGAAATCATGGATGGCAAATTGCCAATCGCAAATCCACTTCTGTTATCCGTTATTGTTCCTGCTATAATACGTTCATAATCATATTGTGTCTTAGATGCGCCTACGAATACTCCGATATTCTGCTCCATCCGTTCATCTTCTAAAAGATATCCGGCATCCTCTAATGCTTTACATGCAGTTTCCAAAAACAATCTGGAAGACGGAGACAAAAGTTCTGCATCCTTAGGCATAATATTGAAAAAGCGACAGTCAAATTTGTCTACTTCGTCCAAATATCCGCCCTCTGAGAATTCCCTTGAAGCATAATCTTTTGCCACACTCTCCAGCATATACCGAATATCTTTTTTTCTCTCTTCCGGATATTCATGTATATTATCCAGTCCGTTTCTTATATTAATCCAAAATTCTTTTGCATTTTCAGCTTCCGGGAATCTGCATGACATACCGATGATTGCAATATCCTGCTCGCCCATTTCACTTTCTTCCTTTTCTGTTTCAGAGAGATTCCCCTCATTTTCCAAAATATATTCTTTCAGATTTTTTATGGAAGTATAATTAAACAAATCTGTTGTTGTAACATCAACGTGCAATTCGTTTTTCAGTTTTTCTACGATCTGCATAATTTGCAGTGAATTAACGCCATCCTGGAAAAAGTTTTCCTCTGTATCGACATCCTTTTCTGTAACTTCCTTGAAAATCCTGACTAATTTCTCCTCTAAAGAATTCTCTTTTCGCTTATTCTCTTTTTTGACACTTCTATTTCCCGTGGTAACATCTATTAAAATGGAATCATATAATCCGTCTTCCAATTTATTACGCAATTCATTTCTTCTCAGTTTTCCGGAATCTGTCTTGGGCAACTGTTCAATAGGTACGACATATTTTATTGTAGAGATTCCTTGCTGACGCAGCTGCGTTCCAATTTTTTGACTGATCTCCTGAAGAAACTCCTCTTCCATATTTTCCTGTTCTAAGAAAACAGCAATGCATTCATCCTTCGTCTGTCTATCTCGCACGTTGAATGCAGCCACTTTCCCGGGGATAACTCCGTCAACCTGTTCACAAATCCGTTCCAGATCTCTGGGATAATAGTTCTGCCCATTGATTAAAATGAGTTCCTTCGCTCTTCCCGTAATAATCAGACTACCATTGCGCAGATATCCCAAATCTCCTGTACGAAGCCAGTTATCTGCGGTAAACATCCCTTCTGTTTCTTCACAGTTCTTGTAATACTGCTGCATCACGATTTCACTCTTTATCTGAATATGTCCGATGTGAAATTCGCCAAGATCTATATCCTTATCATCACAGATCCGAAGTTCTATACAATCAAGCGGATAACCGACTGCCGCAAAGGAAAGAGTATTCTGTCCCTCCTCATCAAGCTCTGTAACCCTGTTTCCAATCCATAAATTCGAGCGGTCAATATTCACCCTTTCCAACTCATTTTCCGGTTCACAAGCAGAAATAACTACTGTTGCCTCCGTCATTCCATAGCCTGGACATATTACAGTATCCTTTAATCCATATCGTTCCAATTTTTTATAGAACAATTTACACACATCAACATTGATCGGCTCAGCCCCATTCCAAATGGTTCTTAAACTAGACAAATCCCATCCGTAGTCCTTCTCTTCCAGCTTCAGTGCAATGTATTTAAAACCAAAATTCGGTGCTCCGGATATTGTGTATTTATACCTGCTGATAGCATCGATATATATCAACGGGTCATACGCAAACAGCGTTTTCGGCATGATACACTCTTCAGCCCCTAATATCACCGGCAAAATATGTAGCACAATTAATCCTAGATTATGTGTAAGAGGAAGCCAGCTGATAAACCGATCCGACTCTGTCACTTTTTCCAACCGAATAACTCCATACATATCAACCATAACATTATGATGTGTTATCTCAACTCCTTTGGGATTACCCATGGAACCGGATGAGAATTGAAGGATTGCACTGTCATCCTTCGTAATTTTTTCCATCTTGCCTTTTTCATGACAGGATAAATAATCTGCGGTAGAAATGTATCTATCGTCAAACAGCACCGCCTCCCGGCTATCCTTTGCTTCCACATACTGTCTCAATTTTTCAAAATGTTCTTCTTCTGCCACCACATGGGCATTGTCTATCAACTTCCATACGGAGTATAATCTCAGCTTTGCCTCTTCCGTAGCTGCAGGTGCAATCGGTACTGGGATAATTCCTCCTAAAATACACCCCCAAAAATGATAGATAAAATCACTTACATCCTCGATTTGGAAAAGCAACTTATTACCCTTTTTTAATCCCCTCTTTTGCAAAACGCATAGACACCTCTGGGCTTTCTGCAAAATTTCAGCATATGTTTCCCTATATTCATTGTCCTTTCCTTTGAAGAATCGTATCCCCACATTCGTATTCTCAGCAGCACTTAAAAAGGCTTCTGACAAATTTGTATATTCTGTCATATTATCCTCCGTTCCAAACCAGTTGACACTATGTATTCCCATTTCACTGAAAATATTGAAATACCTCTGCAATATTGTCTATTGCATCAATAGACACCGCTTTTTCCCTTGTATTTACCTGCTTTAACATATTTCTCAATATCGTTCCCGCCCCGACCTCAATAAAGCAGTTCACATCTTTACTGCGCAGATACTCTAAACTATGGCTCCAAAGTACAGTGCTGGTCATCTGCTTACTAAGTAGCGGATAGATATGGTTTTCATTCAAATATGGTCTGCCCGTCACATTTGACATAATAATACTGGGTGTCTTTCTAAATTCCTGCATCCTAAGATACTCATTAAATTCCTTCTGCGCTTCATTCATATAGCTGGTATGAAATGCCCCCAATGAATTGATGATTCTTCCGCATACTCCCATTTTCTCTAATTCACTGATTGCACAATTTACCAATTCCGCAGATCCTGCAATAATTTTTTGATTAACACTGTTATCACAGATCAAATTTACCATCTCGGAATCGGAAGACAACCTTTCACATATATCAGATAGGATTCCACTATTTACATTTCTCACATTTGCCATAGCATAAAACCCAGGCTTTTCAGCCTTTCCCATGATTTCTCCGCGTTCTTTAACAAGAAGAAGCGCACTTTTAAAATCCAAGCTTCCGGAACATGCAAGCGCAGCATATTCCCCTACACTATGCCCAGCAAAAAACTGAAACCGGTATCCAGTCTCCGCGACCAATGCCTGATAACACGCAGCACTGCATACAAAAATACATATCTGCGCATACTTGGTCATTTGCAAATCATCCTTGCTCTTACATAATGCCTTAATATCAAGATGCAGAATATCCTGAGCTTCTTCAAATACCCTGTCTGCCGCTTTATAGCAGTTCCATATCTTTTCGCCCATTCCTACATATTGCGAGGCTTGCCCTGGAAAGAGCAACGCACATTTAATCATATCTTCTCTCTATACTTTCTTATATATTTTGCACAAAAAAGCCTTTATTTTAGCTATCTGCGCAATGGTTAATTAAGTTACAAACAATGACAAGTTCATGATAATGGGCGAAAACTGTGTCATTTCTGGTTCAATGCACTTCATTTTCCAGTCAGAAAGGTACACGAAATAAAACGTCATCCTTTTTTATGAAGGCGAATCTGTGTCCCATTCTTCCCTATGGCTGCTAACCTCTCATGTCTAACAGGATCATCCTTTCTTAAAAAGAGTCCTAAATTCCTTCGTCCAGCCTACCCATAGTAGGATGCCGCCTTTGCTCCTTATCAGGGTCATGCCCTATAAAATATGTCTTAGCGGCTTCGCTCTGCTTTGTCATTGTCTAGAGAGCACTCCTGTAATCCAGCACCAATTGAATCCTTGGCGGACGTTATCTGCTACAGTATGTGCTTTTTGTTATGCTGCTTCTGGTCTGATGATGTCCTTTCGGATCTTTTCTTCATCAAAGTCACAGCCCGTTTGTAATACTACATAGAAGATCCGTATCGCTTTACATGCAACTGCTATCTTTGCCTGCATCCCTCCAAGCGGATTTTTTGTCCTGTTCCTATAATAAAGGAACACATCCTGAAACACAGGATTCCAGATCATCAGTGCACGCGCTGACTCATACATTGTTCTTCGCAGTTTTCGTCTGCCCCTTTTACTGATTCTTGGCTGTCCTTTCTTTTTACCGGAGCTTTTCTTGACTATTTCCAGCCCGGCAAGCTTCTGTATCTGCTTCGGATCAGTGAAACGTCCGATATCACCAACCTCTGCTATAAAGCCAATCACAGTACTCATCCCTACTCCTTTAATGGCGAGCAGTTTCTCCACATTTGGTACTTCTTTTACTTTTTCTTCCAGATATTCATCTAATCTTTTTAGCTGTTCTGCTTTAAGGATGTAGTCATTTACAAGAACCCATATCTCGAGTCTTGCGGCTTCACCGGCTTCCAATCCCACACTATTCTGTGCAGCTTCTACTAGGGTCTGAGCCCTCTTTATTCCTGCTGCACGCACCTTTGCATTGCGCCATATCTGATTGATTCCACCTGCACCGATTTTAAGGATATCTTGTGGAAGTGGAGCTTCTCTAAGAAGCATCAGTCCACTGGTTGAATCCCAATCAGCATAACATTCCAAATACTCTGGAAAGAACTTCTGAATCCATCCCTGTATCTGATTTGACAGACGTACATGCTGCTTCATGATCTGATCCCTACAAACAGATGCTTCCCTGATCTCCGCATATACTCCACTTGGAAGATAAGAAGTTGAAAATCTTCCATCTATCACTAGCAACGCTATTGTTTTAGGATCCTTCAAATCACTCTTTTCTGGACTATTATCATCTAATTCCATACTTCTGTTTACGGTAAACGGATTTACTGTTACAAGCTGAATATCATGGTCTTGTAAAAACTTCTGAAAAGTGAGCCAGTAGCAACCGGTAGGCTCGCAGCCGACAATAACCTTTTTCATTTCAGTTTTATTCATGAGTTCCTCTGTCCACCTGAGAAAAGTAAGGAATCCCATTCCGGTGTTGCTAAACTTAAACACTCTTCTTGAAAGCTCAAACCCTCTCCAGTCAAATGCCCTGCAGAAGTGAGTTTGTGATCCAACGTCTACTCCAACAATTAAAATGTCACTTGTTACTTGCTTTAGTCTGTCATTCTGTGTTAAATTCATTTTGAACCTCCAGTGCTTTGATTGTTTTGTTTACATCCGCCAAGATGCAACTCAATCATACCTTGAGGTTCTTTTTTATTCAATTGGCATTATTTCTGAATTACAGGAATGCTCCTTATTCTCCAGCAATAAAGTATATATTTCTCCAAAAATTGGAATAATCTCCGGCACTCTTCTCTTTTCAAGCACCTCTGCCATCTGTTCCATCTGTTCTGCGGAATGATCAGAATAATCCGGCCACTGCAATTGAAGTTCGTTGTATCCTTCCGATACTGAATCAACCGAGATTTCCACTTCGAACTTCGACCATTCTGCAGCTATCTTTCCCTCATACACAACCGCTCCATTCAGCAATATTCTGAGAACTTTATTATTTGATTGTTCTCCCGGAATTCTGCCAACCAGCCTTAATACAAACTCCTTTGCCTTATCTGTCACAAAACAGAAGCTCGAAGTGTCACTGTATGCAGCATAATATCCATAACGCTTCAATCGCGCTGGTATTTCCGGCCAATTATACTGCGCTTCACTCATTGAAATTGCTTTTACGTAATAGTCCGGATCCAATAAATTCTTTGCGCTTTCATGCACTCCGTATGTTTTATTTATTGCCATTTCAATTTCTACATTAAATTCATCATCCGAAACAATCTCTTTAATGCATTCCGTCAAAATCTTATCTAACACAAGTCCCTTATTTTTGCTGAGATATCTTTGCCTCTGTTCCGAAATCCCATTTAAATATTCCTCTGCATTCTTACTCATCCAAACAGGCAATGTTCTATTCTGAAAAAAAGCAAATTCTTTCAATATGGATTTCATTTCACCATCAAATTCACAGGCCTTCTGAAGATGATACTTTACAATTTCCGCTCCCTGTCCCCAATGTGCATTGTGAATTGCCGCCAAGAAATGAGCTTCTGCCTGTACTCTGCTGTTTTCTTCCTTCCCACATGTTTTGGTATCAACAGATGTCGTTACATGCTCCTGCGTCAGATCTAACAGTTTCTGAAAAACCTCTCCCATAACAAGCTGAATACCATGCATTGTCAAATGACAGTAATCCATGAAGAATTCACGATTTATATACTTGCTTTCTCTGCGAAAGATTTTGCCGCTGTCAACGATTACAAGACTCCGACAGTTCTCCGCTTCTTTTCTCAATGCCTCCTGCACCACAGTAACAGTTCTTGGTGTACTGATTTTTGGATAAAGAATGGCAATATCCTTCGCTCTCTTTTTACAGTTCTGTTCTTCCTCACGATTTCCTGATGCCCTATAAGCTTTTGCCAGCAAATTCAGTTCCCTTGTGGATAGCTTTTTGTCCAAGTCGGAATGTTCCAATGCCTCACGAATGACTTGTTCATAATTATTTTCCTGAAAAAGCTTCTGTAACCTTTCCATATGGTTAAGCCATTCCGCATGATTTGTATCTGCATCCCAGGGCAACCCCATATCTGTATCTTCCCAGTCCAGAAGATTAAATTCAGGGATCACAAAAACAACCGGTATCTCATGCTTAATATAAAGTTCATTCAGACAGCTATACAGATTTTTCACCTGTTCCATTAAACTCTGATTAAAGTAATCAAGTACCGTCTTCATTCCTCCGTTTTTCAGACGTTCTGCCACTTCCAAAGGTTTACGCGTCCAAAGTTCACTACAATCCCAGTTGTTTCCACCAAATATAACAACTGCATCCGGCTCTAGCTGCTTTGCCTCTTCAATTAACTGAATCAGCATATTGTAATTTAAGTCAGTTCTTGCTAGGTCAATGACTTCATAACCGTCCTTCCCATTTGTCTGGAATAAATCGTTTAATTCCTTGCAGGGATTGTAAAACGGATCATAAAAATATCCTCTTGCTACGGATTCCCCCAAAAATAAAACTCTCTTTTTCTCACCTTTTTCCGGTATTGAGGTCATTTTGGACCAGAAATTCCATTCCGCCGCCGTTGTCTCATCCAGAACATACTGTCCGTTCGCTTTCTTCCAAATTCCGATTCTGCCTGTGCTACTCTTTTTGTCCTTCTTTTCATCTAAAATTTCATTCAGATAAATGGTATTCATTAATCGAAACACATCTTTATTATTGAGCAATTGTTCTTCTAATCTTCTCAAATATTCTCTTGTTAGCTCATCCGGCCGTTTCATATTCTTTCCTCCAAATCACTACAGGTTGCACATTGAACGCTTTCACTATTACAGCAATGTATAAACTAAATCATTTACATTTGTTTTTGCGATTCCTTCTCTGTTGATAAAATACTCCCATATTTCCGAAATGTCTTCTTTCAAAATAACAAAATCCTGGAGCACCAGTACATTCATCTGCGCACGCACAAAACATTTGATTGCGTCCATAGGCGAACATACAATGGGTTCTCCTCTCATATTAAAGGATGTATTCAGTATAATCGGACAATTCGTTAATTCATCGAATTTTTGAATAAGTTTTGTATAACGAACATTGTTTTCCTCGGAAACAGTCTGAATTCTGCCCGAGCCATCTACATGTGTAATTGCAGGCAAATCCAGCTTTGATATAACCTGACAGGTCTCCAACATATAAGGGGACTCATGATCTATATCAAAATGTTCTTTCATTTTCGACAACAAAACAGACGGTGCAAAGGGTCTGAAACTTTCTCTTTTCTTTACCATGCCATTAATCAAATTGCGCATATCCAGATTCCTTGGATCTGCAATGATGGAACGAGCTCCCAAAGCACGGGGACCGAATTCCATCCTTCCCTGAAACCACCCGACCACATTTCCTTCCGATAACTTTTCTGCAACAAATGTAAGCATTTTGTCCTCGTCATTTCGGAAATCCAAATATTTTATACCAGATTCATCCAGAAGTCGATATATTTCATCATTACTGTACTGGGGACCCAGATATGCATCCTTTAAGGGCTGAATCTTCTCATTTAACAGCTGATGATAAACAACTGCCGCCGCACCGATAGCTGCACCTGCATCACCGGCCGCAGGCTGTACAAATATATTTTTAAAAGGACCTTCTCTTCCGAGTTTTTCCACCGCTACGCAGTTCAATGCAACGCCGCCTGCCAGACATAAATTCTCGCACGGATACACACTATACAAATAATTAGCCTTTTCCAACAGTAATTCCTCTATTACTACCTGTATACTGCGCGCCACATCCATATGAAACTGCAACAATTCACTTTCAGGTGTTCTTCCGTGATGCCCCAAAAGCTCCTCCATCTCATGTGAGTACATAAAGTCGTCTTCCACATATGTGAAATATTCCATATTCAAACGAAACTCACCTTTATCATGTTTCTCTATCATTTCGTACAATTTATCAACTAAAGTAGGTTGTCCATAGGGTGCGAGACCCATGATTTTGTATTCACCGTCATTTACTTCAAATCCTAAATATGCGGTGATCGCACTATAAAACAACCCGATAGAATCTGGAAAATCAACACTCTCAAATATTTTGACTTCATCATTTTCTCCGTATCCGTATGTCATACACTGCCATTCACCGACACCATCTATTGTCATAACCGCAGATTTATCATATCCCGAAAAATAATATGCACTCGCACCATGGGAAAGATGATGATTTACACAGTATATATCACCTGTAAAGCCTAATTTTTCACGTATTTCTCGCTCGTAATCATCCACCTCAATCATTTTATAGGCTAATTTCTTCTTTCTTCCCTCCGAATTATTATTCTTCATTCCCATCCAAATCTGCCTTGTCAATTTGCAGTATGGTTCCTCGTAATATGCCACCGCAAGCAATTCATCTACAGATACTCCGGCTACCTCCAGACAATAATGAAATGCATATTTCGGAACATTAAAATCGTGCTTGACTCTTGTAAATCTTTCTTCTTGCGCTGAAGCGATAAGCTTTCCATCCTCTATAATACAGCATGAGGCATCATGATATCCAAAAGCGACACCAATAACAACATTTCTTTTTTTACTACCAGTCATATTGCACCTCCAAAATCTATATCCGCTAACTTTTCTGTTTTAGTTTTTACAATTAGTACTTATTTGTTTTTATATGCGATAAGAATATGAGATATTGCTATATTTACCACCTTCAATTAGATTACATCTTCACGTATTCTGCCACTGCCTTCCTTATCAAATTATTCTAATAAAGAACCTTATCACATTAAACTTCTGCATTAAGCCCATCTCCATACTTTTATTTCATTATACTTTACTCAAACTTTCCGCATAGTTTCGCATAGCAAAACCTGTGGAAAGTTTGAGTAAAAATGTATTTAAGAATATATTTTTATATTATATTTCATTTTTCATTTATTAAATAACACTAAAAATACCAATTTATCGATTGACTATACTATCAATATTTTCTATATCTATTTTGTCGTTCTTGCACAACTCTTTTTATTGATTTATTGCAATATTTATTACAAAACTCAATTATTTCACATTCAATAAATTCACTAACTTCGTCAATATTATCCATCGTGACTTTACCGCCTTCTGCTATTACTTTATCTACGATATTCATTCGATATAATTCAGCCGAACTCATTTTCATTTTCTCTGCCGCTTCTTGTCTCCTATCATTTGTTCCCCACATAATACTAGAATAGCCTTCTGGTGAAATAATTGAATATACAGCATTGTCAAGCATCCAAATTGCATTTCCTACCGCCAAAGCTAATGCCCCTCCACTGTATCCTTCACCTATAATAATTGAAAGAATTGGTGTTTTTGCCACTGATAACTCCGATAGTAATTCAGCAATTGCCAAACCTTGCCCTCTCTTTTCAGCATCCACTCCACATGCCGCACCAATTGTATCTACAAAGCATACAATTGGACGCTTAAATTTTTCAGCTTGCTTAATCGCTCTTAATGCTTTTCTATAACCTTCTGGAGATGGCATCCCAAAGTTTCTATATACTGCATCATCTAATGTTCTTTTCCCTTTTTGTTCTCCAATTACTGTAAAACTTTTTCCATGAAATGTGGCTAAGCCAGTCACTATTGCTTTATCATCTCCAAATATCCTATCTCCTGACACTTCAAAAAAATCATTGAAAATGGCATTTATGTAGTCCATACTTGTCGGTCTGCTTTTCTCTCTTACAATCTTGACTCTTTCCCATGTGTCACACGCTAATGGTGTTACCTTACTTGTTTTTGCCTTATTTATTTTATTCCAATTTGCATTCTTTCCACTATGAATCAACAATAGTTTAGATACCATTTCTCTTACACGTTCTCTCGTTACTATTGCATCAATAAATCCACATTGTTTTTGATATTCCGCTGTTTGAAACCCATTTGGAAGTTTTTCTCCTGTATTTTGTTCAATTACTCGTCTGCCAGCAAATCCAATCATGGCATTTTTTTCGGCAAGAATAACATCTGCCAGCATTGCAAAACTAGCTGTAACCCCTCCCATTGTAGGATTCGTTAATACTGATATATACAATAGTCCTGATTCACTGTGTAACCTAACAGCAGCAGCCGTTTTTTCCATTTGCATTAGTGAAATAATTCCTTCTTGCATTCGCGCTCCACCGGAACAACAAAACATTATAACTGGCAACTTCTTTTTTGTAGCTTTTTCAAACAGTCGAGTAACCTTTTCACCCACTACATATCCCATACTTGCCATCATATATCTGGTATCCATTACACCAATTGCAACCTGAGAACCATCAATATTCATTTCTCCTGTAATTATTGCATCATTTAACTTATGCTTTGCAGAAGTTTCAACTGATTTTTGCGCATACTCACTATCATTTAACGGATTACTTAACTCCATATTAGCATCCCATTCACGAAATGATTTTTTATCTGCTAATGATAAGATACGTTTCCTTGCATGCATTCTCATGTAATACCCACACCGAGGACAAATTGAATGATTTCGATCCAGCATATCCCTTTGTATCTCTTGTTTACATGCATTACATATTCTTCCTTTTGACACGCTCCCCCGCCTTTTTCCTAATATCTCTATAATACGGCATTATATCTACCAATGTGACATTCAGAATACTATTCTCATATATCTCAAATATTAAGTGTTTTTTGCAATAAACTTCAATATATTATCTATTTACCTTAACAAAGAAGATATAATGTCGTATTATGACATCCATTTTACTTATTAATCTTAAACTTATTAGCCGCTTCTGGAAATTCAGGTTGGTGAGCCACCCATATACATGCCGAGTTCGCAGTCTGCATAACCAACAATAACGCTAAGACATTTAAACATTTCATTACACCTTTTCCATAGATTTTTTTAACTTTCATCAGTCTATCCTCCTGTTTTTTTGCATCATACACCAATTAGCGAAACCTTCAAACCCAATGTCCAGTTTTCGACATTTTATGTCCAAACTCAGCAAAAAATACCTTCTAGCCTACAAATTCTAACAACTTCATAAAACTCAAAGTGCTCCTTCCTAGGCATTAAGTAGGCAACATTTTACTTACCTGCCAGAAAAGGAGCACACTCTTCTTTATATTCATTTTTTACTTAAATTAAACCGACAATACTATAATTGCATTGAATTTATTATCAATTATATAATGTTCTAGATATCCATTATTTTGCTCAGCAATCTTGTAAACGCTTGACAATCCAATCCCGTGTATTCCTGCATCTTTTTTCGTGCTAAGCAATCTCCCATCCTTTTCTTTAATTTCTCCTAAAAAATCATTTACTACTTTAAGCACACAAAGCTTTCCTTCCCTTTGCATGAAAATTCGCACAACAACCGAAGAACCCTTCCCCCTTTTTGATGAAGCTAAAATAGCATTATCTAATAGATTTCCCAACATAGTAATGAGATCAACATCTTGAATATGTTCCAGCACACACCCCGGTTCCACATATGCATCAAAAACAACACCTTTCTTTTCTGCTTTAATAGAATATTCAGACAAAATTATATTCAACATCTTATGACTACTGTATTCACATACTTCTTCTCTGTTCAATTTTCCATTAAGTTTATCTACCACTTCACATATTTCATTATATTTTCTTTCATAAGCCAACTGACCTATCACCTTTAAATAATGTGATGTATTATGTACAACCTCATTATAATTCTCATTCCACTCCGCTATTTTAGTCAATCTTTCCACTTCTGCTTTTTGATAAAGAAGTTCTAATTGTTGTCTGGCATTTTCGCTTAAATTTTCTGCATGTTTTTGAAATGCATAAAATAACAATATATTTCCAGCTATCATACATCCGAAAAAAAATGTCATTAATACTTTCAAAACCACATTACTCCCTACATCAATACCCGAATAGAATACTGTAAGCATAATACCCAAAGTAGATATAGGAACACATAAATAAACCAAAAACAGCTTGTTGGTCATTCTTTTTTTTGATTTTGCAGACATCTGCTTTAATACAACAAACACGATATAGTTCAAAAATTTTATAAGTAATAATTGCCATAAATATTCTGACACTGGTATCAACCCTGTTTTTGCCAACAATACTGTTGTAGTATTCGATAATACAATATACAAAAACTCCACGCCAATCATAACAATATATGCCATAATAAAATATACAAATCTGATTCCGAATTTTGAGTCAAATAATACTGTCACCAAAATCCACAATACCATGGGAACAAGAATCAAATTCAACATATTATTTTGCAACATGTTGACAAAAAAAATTGTACCTATTATTCCTGCACATACTATTTTGATATATTTTCTTTTTATTTTAATTTCAAAAAAATTGTTAAAATAGTCATAAAGTAGAAAAACTTCAATAATACAACAAAAAAAACAGGATAAGCAAATCTAACCACCCCATCATTCACCACCTCTTATTAATATTTCTCTGCAATATTTTTTGTAAAAGTCTCGCGAAACTCTTTTTGATATGGTCTTGATATGGATAAGCATTCACCACTATCCAAATAAACCTCATTGCCTAATATTTTTTCAACATGACTGACATTGATTATATAACTACTGTGTGCAAAAGCCAGCTCGTAAAATTTGACTGATAACGTCTCTAATTTATCATCTACTAGTATCTGCCCATCAAATTTTGCTTCATCACAATCTGAGCATACAGTAATTTTACTACCTCTTTTTGCATTTTCTATGTATAAAATATTCTGAATATTAACTCTGATTACCTTATTTCTATAATGCCCTACAATATATTCTTCTTTTGACTTTTTTTCTACTTCTTCTAAGATTTCTTTCAATTCACTTACAAACTGCACATCCGAATATGATTTCAACAAATATCTATACGGAGTTACCTTAAAAGACTTGACTGTAGGAGTACGCACCCCTGAACAAAAGACCAAAACAGCATCTTTAAACTTATCACGAAATAATCTTGCAGTTTCATCTCCATCAATACCACCCAATTCCATATCCAAAATAAGTAAATCTAAATGCATGCTGGAATCAAAGCTACTAACTAACTCTTCTCCTGAACAGAATTCAAACATTTTAAATTGGTATTGTTTATTACCTTTTGCTTGATTAAGAATTTTTTTAATATATGAGATAAACACCTTGTCATCATCGCAAATAGCTATATGATACATAGGGTTTCACCCCCCTCTCTTTTGTAATATTTTATTATACCATACTCACGTTAGTTTTTCAATAACATCTTTCTTCATTTTTGTATGGTTTCTTTTATTTTTCTAATTTTCCATTTCTTCTAAAATAACACTTTTTATGTTTTATTATTTCCATTAATAGCATTACATTTTGCATTATATATACAAACATCAAACCAAATGTAAATTCATCAGCATCAGATAGTACAGTTATGATTGCAATAATCACATGAAAGATTAATATAAACTTTATTTTTCTTTTATAAGTTTTCTTTTCATCTTGACTAATTTTTTTCATTTCCGTATCTACTGGAGATATAAAACATACACAAATCATATTAAAAAAGAATATTAGCAACATCCCGTTCATTGATAAATACATTTTTATATTCTCTATACCATACACTTGCAACAGTAATATTACATTTGAAATTACTGTACATTTCCAAATTTTATCTGCATGCCATCCTCCGCAAAAACTCCTTAATGGAATATACATACCAAGAAAAAAAATCACCTCTTTAGTTTTCGAAAAGACTATTCCAATTGCCAAAGCGATAACTAAATTCAAAAAAACTTCACACAGCAAAACATATCCATATCTATATATCTTCTCATCCTCATCTGTCATTACATAATTTTGCGATTGCTTATTCACTAATGCATCCACTATCTTTTGAACCATATCAACCCATTTATCCCTTTCAGTTTTCCGAATAATTTAACATACATTATAATGTGATCGAACCCAATGTACTAAATTTAACAATTTATGTTCTAATTTTTCGCTATATATCTATATTATTAAAACTTCACTAAAAATTCCAACACTATAATTGAGTTCATATTTCAAAAAGTCTCTCAAGCACAATTTCGCCTTGAGAGACTTCCCAAATTATCGTTCTTTCCTCTTTGTTACTGCAGCTTTCCCCAGTTCTTTCATTATCTGTCTCATAAGTTCTTTATATTGTTCTTCAAAGGCTTCTGCCCCATACTGAAATTCTCAAATAATTATACCACCCATGACTTTTTTCCACTACTCAAAAAGGCGCACCACCATTTCTGATGATACGCCCTCAGCTATTTGGCTTCGTGAAACTTTTTGCAAAGTAATCCTGTTATCCGAAAACTCTGTTTGCACGAATGAACACATTTCTTACACTGCTCATAGTATTCAATCTTACCATGCACATTCAGAAAATATGCCCAGTACCTTTTCTCCTTATCCGTCATAAGCCTCTACCTCACCTTCCCGGTCTTTGGAACGGAAGGTGCTTTTGCTTCCGGCATAATATCAGAATCCATTTTAGGATATGCTACCTCAAATGCCTCTGCCCCATACTGATACTCTGTCGGTTCTGCCACAGAAGATACCGGTGCCATTGCATCCCGGATATCAGTCACCTGCTCCGGTTTATCAATCTGTTTCTTCTCCATTCTGTCTAATTCCACATTCCTCGATAAATCCTCTACCTTATCAATGGCTGCGTCCAGATGAAGCACCATAGAATCATATACCTTTTTCTGCCACTTCCAAGGCTTCTTTGCTACCTCTGTCTTGGAGAATTTCTTTTTCTTTTCAGAGTAATCTACCTCTTCTTTGTCAGCAAAGGTTCTGAACGTATTGGCTACCTTCTGTCCTGCTTCACGCATACCTTTTCCAAAGGAATCAATCTTGGCAATGGTGCGATTGGTATCGGCAATGCCTTCTTTGACCTTGTTTCGGATACCTACAAGTTTATCTTTGAGACCGATAAACTCAGATACCCGGTTAAGTGCTGCCTTTCCACGCATTTTGAAATCTGCCATGATTTCCCCTGCTTTACTCTTAATGCTCTCCTTCACTTCAAATATCTGCTGCTTGATTTCCTCACAGCGCTTCTCCAGACGTTCCGCTGCTTCATTCAGCGATTTTTTCAGCTTATTTGTAAGCTTGTCATCTTCCATCTTCTGAATATAATCACGAAGTGTGGAAATCTCATCCGTCATATCTTCCACCTTCTTGGTCATACTGTCCACATAAGCACAAAGCTCATAAACTCCGTTTGCCGCCTGCTGCATTCCGTTTCCGTTCAGTGCTCCTAAGATTTGCTGTAATACCTCTTCTCCGGTCATTGGTTTATCTTCCATCATCGTTTCCTCCATTTCCGGCAGAGCAGCTTTCTGGCCACTCTGCCTTATTATTAATTGTCATTAGCGAAAGGGCAATTCCTTACCATCCGCCTTCATATACTGGTCTTTCGACTGCTGTGCCTGTGTCTGTGCTGCTTCCTTCGCCTTATTCTCGCTCTGCTCCTTTGCCTTCTCATACTGGTTCACAATTTCAGAATAAAGCTTCTCACGAAATTCCTTCGTTACCGGATAACACACATCCTGATATACATGCTTGCCATGCTCGTCTGTCTGCTTGGTCTTGTAGGAAGGCATTGCCACAAACACCTTATCCTTGCCCTGAAGGATGCTCACATTATTCACGATGAAACTGTCATCAAAGTAGATGCGGGCAAGACCACGGATATTACTGCCCTCTCTCTCATACGGTGTTACCGTAACGGAAAACTGAGGCATCTCTGCTTCACCTCTTGCATTGCCTGCCTGCGACTTGTCAGCAGACTTCTCCTGTTCAAATGCTTCAAGGATATTCCCATACAGCTCCTCTCTAAACTCTGCGGTAATCGGATTGCAGACATCCTTGTAGACTACACCGCCATTCTCGTCACGCTCACTGGATTTGTATCTCGGCATGGATACAAAAAGAGTACCCTTCTCTTTATTCTCCAGAATGGCAATGTTGGTAATCTTGAAGGAATCTCCAAACACCAGATTGGCAAATCCCCTTACATTTCCTGCCTGATTCTTAGCTTCTGTTACATGAATTGAATACTTCATAAATTCCTCACTTTCTGTCGGGAACCGCCCGACCCGGTTCATCCTCATCCGGTGTTACCAGATGACACTCTAAAGTTTCTATATTACTGATAGGCAGACGACCATTCAGCCAGTTGCCTAAAGTAACTACAAATCCGTCCTGCTCATAGTAAATCCACTGCTCTGTGCCAAGTTCTTCTTCATACAGGACAGTTATATCAAAGTCAGGCATATACATACCTGCTTCTTCATCAAATACACAGGCAACACCTGCCCGAAGATACAGCGACAAACTGGGTATAAAGACATACCACCCGCTGATTATAAGCTGCATATCATCATCCACTTCCACAATCTCATCGCATCTGTCTTCAAATTCCATCTCAGAAACAACCTCTTCCACCTCTCCGAGACGGTATTTTGTCTTATTCTTCATAAGCACCCTCCTCACTGGCGGGTACACACTTTACCACAAACCGCTTGGTTCCTTTCTCCGCACAGGTAAAAAGGGTTAATTCTTCCCTTTCTCCCTGTGTACGAATCGAATTATCGAAAGGACCTACCACAAAGGTTTCCGTAACCTCATAAGAATGAAGCACCCCTTCTGTATCAAGAAGAGTTACGATATCCCCAATGGAAACCTTGTTAAGATTGGTAAAAAACTCTCCGTATCTGCTGCCATTATGACCGCATAACACACAGTTTCCCTTCTCTCCGATTCGCCCGGTCTCACTCATGTGCCCGATTGCCTTATTTAGGTTTGAGGAGGAACACCCCTCCACCACCGGATAGCGTATGTCTAATGCTTCAATTTGCAGAATGGCGATAACATCCCCTTCTGCAAATATGGCTGCATCTTCCGAACGACCGGAGGCTTCGGTTTCCTCCTCCCCGGTTTCTTCCATCTCTGTCTCATCTTCCTGCACTTCCTCCAAATTCTGCTCAAATTCCTGCGTAAGCTTCTCTGTCTCCCTCATCCCGGTGTAGTGATAAACAATCGGAATGGCAAAAAACAAAATACCCGCCACTATGAATAGTGCTGCAAACACTTTTCTTCTGCTCATAAAAATTCCTCCCACTAGAAATGCCCCGCCATTGGCAGGGCACATCTTTATCTTGGTTTGTCTTGCCTTGTCTGATAAGGCAACTGGTTTTCCGCTACATTCATGCTCTTTTCTTCCTCAATCCCTCCAAGGTCTGCATCCGCAACCTTTTCGTTCTCAAGGTCGAGCTGGACATTTAGTTCAAACTGCCTTGAAAGCTTCTGCTGAAGTTCCTCTTCGTGCATGAATGGTTTCTCATACTCTTCCTTGGATGCAGCCAGATCATTTTCATACTGCTCTATCTTCTTCAACAGATATTCCTCATTCTCGTGAATACCGTTAAAACAGTTTTCAAGCTTTACCATATTGCCCACCGGGCTGGTAGAAAGCTCTACTTTATACTCTGTCTTTCCCCGAAGGATTAAGTAATTTACTCCCATGAAATTCTTCTCTACGAGAAGCTCAAACCCATGGAAGCTTCCAAGTGCTGTTGTATCCCCGGTCTTACATTTACTTACCGCCTCCAGCATGACGGCACCGCCATCTGCCCTTTCCGTATAAGTAAACTTACCTACTGTGATTGCAAAGTCCGGATGCTCCAGCAACTCTCTATCCCGAAGCTTGATGTCTTCCCTGACGCAGGCAAGCTTCTCGTTTGCAGCCTTTATCAGCTTCGGATATCGGATCATGAAGTTATCCTGCAATGCATATCGCTGGTTATCATAGGATGCTTTTAACAGTTTCAGTCTCTGTACATCGTTGTCAATCTCCATCTTCTCCTTAATCAGCGGATTACCCGTGGCAACTGCCTTGATTTCCGCATAGGATAAGGTTGCCTCATCTATATCTTCACAGGTTCGGCTTACCGCCTTGCTTGTGGTTACCTGACTGATGAAACGCTGTTTATTCTCAACCAGACTCCAGTTATAGGCATCAAAGGTTGATTTCGTTACATAACGGTAAACCGCTATCTCATCGTTCTCATTCCCCTGTCTGATACCACGACCTTCTCTCTGTTCAATGGATGAAGGTTTCCATGGACAGTCCACATGGTGTAATGCCACAAGATGTGTCTGTACATTTACTCCTGTACCGCACTTATCAGTGGAACCAATTAAGACTTTCTTCTTCCCGGTTCTCATTTCCTTGAAAAGCACATCCCTCTGGGCATCGGTCTTGGCATCATGAATAAAGGCTATCTCATCCTCCGGAATCCCGTACTGTATCAGGGCATCCTTCAGATACTGATATACCGTAAAGTCCTTGTCTGCTCCCGGCGTGCCAATGTCGGAGAAGATCAGCTGGCAGCCAATCTTTCCATCCTTATTGTTCGCCTGATACTCATTCCATACGTTTTCTGCCACCTTGTTAAGCTTGCCGTCCGGATTATTCGGTGCATCCTTATCAATCAGTCTTGCATCCGTTCCAAGCAGTCTCGCTTCATGGGTAATCTTAAGGAAGTTATCTACGGAAGGGTCCACACCGCCATTACGGATTCGCTCCGCTCTTACCACGAAGTCTTCCATGACCTGTTTTACATACCAGTCAGGCTCCGACTCCACAATAATCGCCTTGCCTCCCCGAAGGGCAGGCACATCCAAATCAAGCATATCCGCAGTCTGGACATCCGCCACCTCACGGTAGATATTCATAAGCTCCGGCAGATTGGTAAACTTATTAAACCTGCTCTTAAAACGGAACCCGCTGCCTTCCACCGTAAGCTCCAGTGCGGTTGTCACTTCACCGAAGTTTGCTGCCCAGGAATCAAAATGGTATATTCCCATCTGCTCCAGTGCCGGCTTCTGCAAATACAGCTGCATGACATACATCTCGCACATCGTGTTGGAAATCGGGGTTCCCGTTGCAAAAACAATGCCCCTGTTTCCGTTTATTTCACTGATATACTGGCACTTAAGCTGCATATCCGTGGCTTTCTTCGCACCGGATGAACTGATACCCGATACATTATTCATCTTGGAGAAAATCGCAAGGTTCTTAAACGCATGTGCCTCGTCTACCATGATGGAATCAATTCCCAGCTCCTCAAAGGTAATAAGGTCATCCTTCCTGCTTTCATCTGCAAGTGCAGACATCTGTTCCTGCAGCTTCTTTTTTTGGCTCTCCATCTGCTTAACCGTCCACTGCTCCCCGTTCTGGCTCTTCATGTCATCAATCGCATAGGCAATCTCATCAATCTGTGCCTGAAGCATACGCTCCTTTCGTTCCGCAGAAATCGGTATCTTCTCAAACTGCGAATGGCTCATAATGATACAGTCATAATCCCCGGTTGCTATCCTTGAAATAAACTGCTTCCTCCGGCTCTTCTCAAAATCCCGCTCCGTGGCTACCAGAATGTTGGCAGAAGGATATAATCTCAAAAACTCCGATGCGGTCTGACCGATCAGTGGCTTTGGTACAACCATAACCGTTTTATTGGCAAGTCCGAGACGCTTCTGCTCCATACAGGCTGCCATCATCTCAAAACTCTTTCCGGCTCCTACGCAGTGTGCAAGAAGCGTATTCCCGCCAAGCAGGATTCTTGCAATGGCATTCTTCTGATGAGGCTTTAACTCAATCTCAGGATTCATGCCCGGGAACTGTAAATGGCTTCCGTCATACTCACGAAGTCTGATATTGTTGAAAGTCTCATTGTAATAGTCCACATACTTCGCCCTTCGTTCCGGGTCAGCAAACAGCCATTCCTTAAACTTCTCCTTCATCTGGTTCTGCTTTTCCCTTGCAAGCATGGTCTCATTCTTATTGACCACATAGTGGTACTTTCCGTCTCCGTCATCCACCCTGTCACGAACGGTAACGGTCTTTAAGTTCAAGGTCTCCTCAAAAATAGAATAAGCGTCCATGCGGCTTGTACCATAAGTCTTGGTTGCTGCAACTGAACGCTTATCCATGGATTTGTTCTCAATGAACCACTCCATCGTTATTTTATTAAGGTGCACCTGAATACCGGAATTGTACCATTCACTTCTTACTGCCCTCGCTCTTCTCGGTGTGTTAAGCAGCTCATAAATAAACTGCTCATAGTCTTTCGGGTCAATCCAGGTGGTGCCGATTCTGACATCAATATCGCTTGCTTCAATCCGCTCGGGCTGTACCTTTTCCAGTGCCTCCACATTGATTCCAAATGCGGGATTCTCCAGAGCAGCCGCCTTTGCCACACGAAGCTTTTCCCTGACATTGCCGGACAGGTACTCATCCGCTGTTTCATATCCCGCTGCCGGATTATTTTCATTGGCAAGTGCCGGATTTAGATAGATAAGTCCTTCCAGTTTCTTTACAAGTGCTGCCAGCTTTAACTCCCCGGTCAGTTTCTCGGAAAAACTTACTTCACTCTCTCCGGTCTTTTCCCTGACTTCCTCCTTTACTGCCTCCATATCCGGTTCATAAATGGAAAGCATATAGGGAAGATTGACTGCTCCAAATTCGTTGATGGAAAGATTCAGTGCTTCCACTGCTGTCTCCACCCTTTCAATAACAGGCTTTGCCTTTATGGTTTGTTTATAAAACATGTCTGCTTTCTTCACCTCTCCCTCCTCGTTTACTTCCTCCAAAGAGCAGAGAAGCGGGTAATCACTGTCGTCACGAAACGCCATCTTATTACTTTTACCTGTAATATACCCGTACCTTTCCACGAACTTGTCATACTTCGCATTTAAGAGTGCCTGCTTATCAGCAAGTGCTTCCTCGGAACACCCTTCCATCTGAATATCAATCAGTTCCCTTGTAATGGTTCTGATTTCATCCAGCTGTCTGATACGCTCCTCTGCGTTTGCTGACACATCCTGTCTTACCATCTGGGAATTTTCCCGATAATAGAGTTTTCCGTCATAAAAGGTATAGGTGAAGTTTCTCACATCCGGGTCTGCCGGAATAACATCTTCACTTGCTTCCTCCTCTTCTGTCAGTCTGTCAAAATCTGTCATTTCCGCTTGGATATTGTGAATGGCTTTGCTTAAGGCATCGTACATATTGAAGTTCTCGTCATGATTGACACAAACCGTGTACCTTGAGTCCTGTCCGTAAATCCTTGTATCGTACTCCATAGTCCCCAGCATCATTTCCGGGTGCTCCACAAAGTAGGAATTGACTGCAATCCCATTCTCCGTATAGCCAAGATGCACCCAGTCCGGTTCGACCTCCATCTTCCGCTCCCTCTTCTGTAAGAAAAGAATGTCCGATGTGACTTCCGTCCCTGCATTCTCCTTAAAGGCTGTATTCGGCAGTCTGACTGCTCCTACTAATTCTGCCCGTTCTGCGATATACTTGCGGATGGTAGGATTGCTTTTATCAAGTGTTCCCTTCGTGGTAATAACCGCAACGATGCCTCCCGGTCTGACTTGATCCAGTGCCTTCGCAATGAAATAATCGTGGATACGGAAGTTGTACTTGTTATACTTCGGGTCAAACACCTTATAGTCACCGAATGGCACATTACCCACCACAACATCAAAGAAGTTATCCGGGAAATTGGTCTTTTCAAAGCCTGTGATACTGATGTTGGCATTCTGGTATAGCTGTTTTGCAATCCTGCCCGAAATACTGTCAAGCTCTACACCATACAGACTGCTTCGCTGCATGGGTGCCGGCATACTGCCAAAGAAGTTCCCCACACCCATGGAAGGCTCCAATACATTTCCAGCACGGAAGCCAAACTGCACCAGTGCACTGTTAATACACATGGCAATCTCCGGGGAAGTATAAAACGCATTGTTTACGGAAGCTCTTGCCGCAGCATATTCATCCTCCGTAAGAAGCTCCTTTAATTCGGAATACTCTTTCTCCCATGATGCATTACGCTCATCAAAGGCTTGAGATAATCCGCCCCAGCCGACATATTTCGACAGTATCTTCTGTTCCTCTCTGGTAGCAAGTCTTCCTTCCTGCTCAATCTGTTTCAGGGTCTTAATTGCTTCAACATTCCATCCAAATCTTGTCTTAGCTCCTCCTTTCGGAACTTCCACAAGATTATAATGGAAATTGATTTTCTTCTCTTCCTTACCACCATCTGCCACTTCCCATCCATTCGCAAGTGCCCTCTGTCTGGTTTCCTCCCGGTTCTTACGAATCTCCTCCTGCTTATCAAGAAACAACTGATAAATCGGTTTTCTGCCTGCTGACTCTCCCTGCATCATCCTGTCATACTGTGCCCTGTGGTCTGCACCACAGTAATAAGGGGTCTTTACCATATAGGTAAGCACCTCATACAGTTCCCGGTAACTACAGGTTTCCCTTACACGTTCTCCGTTTCTGTTCTTGTAGCTTACTTCAAACTCATAAGGCTTTAAGACATAACCAATCAGTCCATACTGGTTATTGGCATAGGCATCCTTTTGTTGTGCACCGTTTAACACCACATCCGATAAGAAATCAAGACGGTTAGGCATGAACAGATACTCACTCGCAACAATATCCTGAAGAAAAGGCTTAAACGGAGTATAGCAGCTGCATTCTGACACCAGAATTTCAAGTGCAGTCCGCAAATCCTCATCCATCTCTTCAATACGTTTTGCATAATCAATCGGTTCAATATACTGAAGCTCACTGGCATCCTTTTTGGGTGCTTCTTCCACTGGTGCCTCTTCCGGTTCTTCGTAATACTCCTCTTCCATCTGCATTTCAGGACCATACTCCGCCATGGTTGCCAAACGGTCCTCAATGGCTGCTTCTTCCTCCGTAAGCGGTCTGCCCTCGTTATAGGCACGGTTCAGCTTTTCAATGTCACTTAAGGAACTGTTATAACTTTCCGGTTCATCCGGAATGGCAAAATCATCAATCCCGTCTGCATCACTGACTGCATCCAGTTCTCTGTATTCACCATCAATAACCTCATCATCTTCCCGGATACCCTCCATGTCGATATCCTCAAATCTAGGTGTTTCCGGCTGATACTCTCCCGTCATAATCAAAACACCGATTTCCTTTTCGATGTTTTTCCACGAAACATATCCTTCCTTCTCACCTTCCTCGTCACGCCACTGAAACCGAATCCCCTGCCCGTGGAAAGTGTCATATCCGTGAAGCCCATAGCCCTCAAGAGGCCAGCCTGCTCCACCCTGACCATATTCCTGTTTAATCCGCTTGGCTCTTGTGCCTGCGTCCACTTCCGTATGAAATATCTCACATACCCTTGACCTGCCACCGGCAAAGCCTGTACCTCTTAATATCACCTGCTTAATAAACTCATGTGGTACATCCGGCTCTTTCTTCGGAGCAAGATAAGTGTACTTTTCTCCCCGGTACTCATAGGTAAGTGAACCCTTCTTCTCCACAACAGGAAGTGGCTTATCTGTATTTGACAAACCATATTCAGGGTCAAAAAAAGAAGCCTGATGATATTCACCGGCTTCCGTTTTTCCAAATGAATCAAGCTCATTTAACTCTCTATTCAGTTCTTCATCTTCTAATGAAACTTCATTACGATCTGACTTAAGACTACTTCCTCTGCCTGCATCTTCGCCTGCTCTCGCAGTTTCCACATTTCCATCGTTGAGGACGGATTCTGTGGTTTGTGCTTCGCTAAATACTGTTCCATCAGCATCTCTAACAGGTTGTTCGCTTCCTCTTCCACTTCCTGCATCTTCTCTGCCAGCTTCCCGAAACGGAATAACGTTTTGTACCTCTGAGGTTCCATCTCCTCCAAGTACTTCATCGCCATCCTTCCGTACTTGCCCAGCTTCTGTAATTCCACTGACTGCTCTTTCGGCATCTGAATGTTCGGATAAAGCAATCCGTCCACTTCCGTGTACATAAGTGCCATTTCTGCCATATGCAATTCTCCCTTCCGCAGATAATCTTTTCTGCTGTTCCATGGTCTTTAAGTTACTGTTAATTCCTCTAAGAACACTACAGGAGACATCGCATACCAGAGAACCGAGACGGTAAACCATTTCCTCATCGGAAACCTTTACGACCTGACTGAAATCCTGTTCTTCTTCAGATAAGTCAAATCCGCATCTCGTACCCACCGTATATAAAACACTCTGCATAACAAACTGCTCCATATCCGGCAAGCCCTGACGTTTTGGTTGCCCAGAACTCTCATTCTGAACATATTCAGTAATCCTACTACCTGATAGTTGTATTAACTCGGACATTCGATCCTCGAAATCCTCTTTCATTATGACTCCGATTTCCTTCTTTGTAAAGTCCTTCATTACTGAAAACAGTGTCTCTCTGTCCGTAACCTCTGTTGGTTCTACCAGCTTCTGTGAAGCAAGATAATCCACATATTCCTTTAAGGTATCACCCGTCAAGTCCCATGTCAGCTTCACATTTCTTCCGCCGGTATCCTTAATGTCAAATACATGTCTAAGGTGTGTGTTTAATGCCCTTGAAGGAAATATGGCAATGCCCTTACTTCCCCTCATAACATATCTGTCCACCTTCTTCCACGTATCATAGTCGGCTACCAAGGTCGCATGAGGTCTTTGTGCATAGATAAGCAGGATGTTATCAAACTCATAACGGTAAAGATTTCCCGCAAGCTTTAAGATACTCTTCCACTTTTCTGGTGAGGTCGTAACATCCTTTATCTGCATATCATAAATCTGTCTTGCCTGATAATCCACGCCCATATCTCTTCCTCCTTATGCTGTATTACACTCGCAAATTGCTTCGCGAATATCTCTTCCATCAATCTCATTTCCAAGGCTGTCCCACCCGTCTGCCCTGCTTCTGGCGAATAATTCAATCCTTGGCAGGTCTCCGCAAAGCTCTACGATTCTGTCTCTGATTTCTTCCGGTTTCCTGCTGTGTTCCATAATCCTTGCATCGCATATCTGTGAAACGGATTTGGAAATTCTTTTTGGATGTCCTTTTGTACCAATCAGGCAAAGCTCAGAATTGGAACGGGTCCAGTAACCAAGTCCCATAAACCAGCTGTCTGCCTTTTTGTTCCGCTTCACCCAGTTGAATCCACAGGTCTTATAGGTAAATCCCCATCTTCTCATGGTTTCCAGTCCTTCCCTAAGAAGAGGAAAAGTAACCCACAAAAACAGTACACAGTCCTCTGCTGCCAGTGTTTCCACCGGAAGTGCCATAATATCTTCCATGCTCATACAAGAATAATGGCAGTCCGCTGATTTTTGCAGGCTGCCTTTCTTTGAATAAGTCTTGAATTGCCAGGGCGGGTCAGCATAGATAATCTGATACTTTCCCATCTACTTCACCTTCTCACCAAACATCTCCTTAAAGAGCTTTAATTCGTCTTTGTCCAGAGCTACCTCAAACTCATAGCAGGTGCCATTTCGGTAAGTCCTGTGCTCTTCTGTCTTAATCTTTCGGGCAAGCCTCAATAACACATAGCACTCCCTCGACAGTCTCACACTCTTCTTGAATGTGATATCTCCGTTTTCCACTTCCTTCTGCTGCTTGGCAATACGAAGCAGAATCACCTTGTTCACGTCCTCCACTTCCTCAAGGGATATAAAAACGGATGCCTTTACAGCACCCGTTCTGTCCCATTCCTTATGAAGCTCTTTCATCAGAAACTCCATATTGTCTATAATCTCTTTATTCTGTTTTCCCATAGGGTTCATCCTCCTTATCTTGTCTTCTCCGGCTGCATAGGCTGAAAGTCCACGCCCTTCATATCCTCCGCATCCAGAATAATCTTCTGGTCATAATAAAGCTCCATTGCCTTATCAATGGCTTCTCCAAGAGTTTCTGCCTGAATGGTTTCCACTCTTGCCAGTTCCTCTTTTATCTCAATCTGAAACTCCTGCATCCTATCGCCCCCTGTGCTTCTCCTGAGTTGTTGCACCAAAGAATCCCTTGTCATAATCTCCGTCATTTCGTTTACTAAGGAAAGTGTCTCTCTTACCAGTTCCAAACTCCTCATACATGGCATTGGTTGCTGCTTCTCTGACCGAATCTGAAATCGCCTCATTCTTTGCAAGACTATAATAGGTTTCAAACTTTTCGGAAAGGGAAGCCCGGTAGGCATCTATCGTGTCAATCTCCTTCTCCACACCATGTTCCCTGCGTAGTAAAGCAAAGTTAATGGTTGAAGGGGTATTTCCAAGATACAACCCATGCCCCCACTCAATACCTGTCTCACACAAGTCAGAATCCCTGTCTTCTCCCTGGGGATATCTGCAAAAATACTCCACCCCGATACCAACCACAAACTGACCGGAGTTGACATCCATAAACAGCATGTTCCTGCCGGAATACTTCTCCATCAGGCGGTAATCGAAGCCATTGAAATTGTGGTAAATCTCTCCCTGCATAAGGTCTGACTCCAGCTTTTCATAATGCGGCCATTTGGCAATAGCCATGCTTCTGTCTGTGGAAATACCCAGCCTGTACAATACATCCAGACATTCCTTATCACAGAAATCTTCCTCAAACACATTCGTCATGCCATCGTTTAACTTCCCTGCAACAAACATTCTCAGTTCATTAAGGCTTCCACAGAACCTCGCATACATGGTTTTATTCGGTGCATAATAAATCTCACAAAATGAGTTATCCTTTTCACTTGCATGATTCAGTTCCGATATAACCTCGGCAACCTCAAAGAAGTTATCACAGGCATTAGTAACATACTGCTTCACAAAGCTCTCAAAAGAACAGAGAAAGTTCTTCTCTATCCCTTTTTGGTTATTGATCACCATAACCATATCTTCTATCTTCATAAGCTACCTCCATCATAAAAGGCAGAGCCATAAGCCCTGCCCAATTCTAATTTGGTCTACCAATCATCACAATCGCTCCTGTGTTAGGTGGTACATCCCGGTAAACCACTCCATACGCTGTACCTCTCGCATCTACCATCTTTCCATTTCCCACATAAATTCCAACATGAGAAATATCAAGATATCCGTCTGTCTCTTCATAACTGAAGAAAATCAAATCTCCCGGTTGCATATCTTCATACACGGTAGTCTTTCCTGCATTAGCAAGTCCCTGTGCTTCATATCCAGCTGTGGTTGCACCACCATAACTGATATCAACACCTGCATCAAGCCATGCATAGTAAACAAGGGAACTACAGTCAAAGTGTGTACCACTGTGTCTCAATTCCTGACTATATGGATAACCAACTCTGTGTAGTGCAAAGTCACATGCATCCTTGGCTGCACCGTCCGGTATGTCATCAAGAACCGCCTGTATCTCTGCCTCAGTCAGAGAACATACTCCCGGGTCGCCTCCACCGCCTCCCGGACTATATCCAAGAATGGCAAGGTTTTCAGGAGACATAAAATCCACGAGCAAATCCATCTGCTCCTGCGTAAAACCATATTCATTTGCCATGGTATAACAGGACTTCAATGTTACGTTTACATACAGATAGGTCGTAGTAGTCGTTGTGGTTGTACCATCTTCATTTTCCACAGTCTCTGTTTCAGAACCGGAAGAAGTCGTATAAGTACACATATCATCTACCACAGACTTTAACCATCCCCTTGAAGTGTCATTCATAATAGTTGCTGTATCTCCCACGCCATACTTAACCATATAGATAGCAAGAATGTCATAGTAGTTACTTGGATTACCTTCTCCCTCATATCCGACATATACAATCTTTCCATCATCATATCCGGTATGGTTACTCTTAAGCTCATTCACTTCCCGGTTAAAGTCTGCAACATACGCACTTGCTACTGTTGTAACAGTATCTCCATCCTCAAGAGGCGGCAAGAATATGGCAAACGGTGAATTGTAGATAGTTCCCACGATTGCCACTACGGGAATCGCTACTACCGACACTAAAAGCACCAGTCCTAACAAAATCGGCAAAACAAGTTTAGCCACATACTTGGCAACGAACATTCCCTTCTGCACAAAAATATCCTTAACCAGCTTCGCTAAGCTATCCGTCTGCTCGTCCTGTGCTTTCATCTTATCCAAAAAGAACTTAATCTTTCTGGAACGGACATTGTTAGTCATGTCCTGCTTATCCATCTTATAAGCCACTGCTTCCCCGACAACTTCCCCGGTTGCAATACCAATCACAGTTCCGACTCCCGGGGAAACCGCCGTACCAGCCGCTGTTGTGGCAGCTGTTGTTGCAGTTTTGGCAACAACCTTTGAGGTTTCTTTCGCAACCGTTTTTGCCGATTCCTTTGCTACCTTTTTACTGCTTTCCTTTGCCACTTTTTTGACTGTACCCTTTACACCCTTCTTAGCAATCTTCTTTCCTGCATCCACCTTTTTAATCTTTCGTTTCTGCTGATTGATTACCTGCCGCTTAAATAACTCCGCACCTCTTGACGCAGTACCCGTGACAGGCTTTGAGGCTTCATACATAATCATTGCTGACTGTTGTATTTCCTGACCGCCTTCTATCTGGTCTGTCATAACCTTACCGCCTACCATTCCAGCATTACGAAGGGAAGAGTCCTTCACTTTGATAGACTGCCCGGCTTGCTTCATCTGCTTTCGATACTTGGAAAACATACCTTCCTTTTGCACCTGATGAACCGTGCTCTTTCGATACCTGCCATTATCAGCTCTCTTCTTGGTCGGATCCCTGTCTACGGTATAGACATTGCTTCCCTTGATAGCTGCCTGCTTCGGCTCATGGGTATGAAGCTTCGCTTTCTGCTTGGTATGAATCACCATAGGCTTGTCATCTACCTTTTTTATCTTCAACTCAAATCACCTCTTTTCCGCATAAAAATAGCCATTACAGAGAAATGAATCTCCATAATGGCTGTAAGTCTCATCTGATTACTACTTTCTTTTTCCCGTCTACCTCTCTTTCCAACGCAAACACCATATCGCTTGTCCGTTCAAAGAAACCTGTGTCCTTCTTCCAGCTCATACCACATTTACAATGCTGCAAACCGATAAATTGCTGCTTCATCTTCTTACCACAGACAGGGCATACTTTATTGCTCTTACCCATAAGCCTTAATCCTCTATCTGCGGAATATTAACCAATTCCTGAAGTTTTCTCTCAAGCACCCTTTTATCAGGTAGTTGCAACTGATACTCTGATACAAGCATCGGTGACATAGTTCTGCTCATTGCATACTCTACTACTTCATCATTCTTAGCCGCACATAAAATCAAACCTACACTAGGATTTTCGTGTTCCTTTTTTTTCTGACGGTCTAATGCTTCAAGATAGAAATCCATCTTTGATACATACTCCGGCTTGAACTTTCCAACCTTCAGTTCAAAAGCTACCAGACATTGTAAGCCCCTGTGAAAAAATAATAAGTCAATAGAATAATCCTCTCCACCAACCTGAACAACATACTCCTCATCAATAAAAGTAAAATCCTTTCCAAGCTCCAAAATAAAATCCTTCATATTTTGTATCAATGCTTTTCTGAAATCTTTTTCCTTATATGATTTGGGTAAATCAATAAATTCCATAATATATGAATCTAAAAACGGATTATCCTTCAGTCCCTGTATCGGTTCCGGAAGTAATTTGTCCTGTGACAACATATATCTTTCGTAATATCCGCTATTGATCTGTCTTTCAAGTTCTCTCGCTGAATATGATTCCTTAATGCATAAGTTAATATAAAAATGTCTTTCTTCCGGCGTTTTTGCCTTAGACATAATTGCCAGATGATTACTCCAGCTTATTTGTGTCAACAATGTTGTCACAAATTCATCATCGACATATGTTTCATAGAATTTTTTCATTCTATAAAGTCCTCTCCGATTAAAGCCTTTTATTCCCGGAAACGCTTCCTGTATCTCATCTGCAATACCGTCAATATATGCATCACCAAAAGCAGCCTGTTCAGACTCCCTGCTTAAGAACTCGCCAACCTTCCAATACATGTTGATTAGCTCCTCGTTTACTTTCTTCAAAGCATTTTGTCTGGATTCGTCAATTATCTTAATTAAACCTGCTGCTGATATCAAATCCTTGCCCATAAGAATATTCCACCTTTCAATTTGTGTCAACAGTGTTGTCACAAATTCATTTTAACCATTTTGAAAGAAAATTATAATCTTCTTCAAAACTAACCCTGTCTCAATTATAGCAAGACAGGGTTAATCACTCAATTACTTTTTTTCAAAAGCTCCTTGGCTTTCTGCATTTCGATCTTCTCATGCAGATTGGTGTTGTACAGCCTGTAAAGGTCTGTATCTTTGCTAATCTGGTTATCAAAAGGAATTACCACCGAACCGCACTTAATCAGTCCCATACCGGATGCAGTATTGGTTACGAACCTAAGTTGTGCCTCAGATACACCGATAACCTCTGCCATCTTGGAACTGTCCGTATTTGCCTGCTTAAGAAGTGCCACGAACTCAGAGTTCGCAAGCATAGTTGTTGCAGTGTAGTTCTGTAACAGATCGACGACGTTCTGCGTAATACCCGTACATAAACCCCCCTGCTTACGCACCTTTTTCCAAAGCTGCTGCAAATACTTCGCTGAATACTCGGAATTTAAAAGCACATGGAACTCGTCAATATAAAGCCATGTTGCCTTGCCACGCTTTCCATTCTCCACAATCCTCTGCTGGATGGACTCCATCATTACAAGCATGGTAATCGGACTAAGCTCGGCACCAAGGTCCCTGATACCATACACAGTAAATCTGTTATCCACATCCACATTGGTCTGGTGATTGAAGATATTCAATGAACCGCTAACAAAAAGTTCAAGAGACAATGCAATATCCTTTGCTTCCTCTTCCGGCTGCTCCAAAAGCAGATCATAAAAGTCACTCATAATCGGAATATACTTCTCCCTGCTTCTCGCAATGTCGATATAAAGCTTTCTCACACACCTATCAATAATGGACTTCTGACGGGAGTTTAAGCTGTCACCGATACACTGCTCACAAAGACCAAGCATGAACTCACCCTTCTCTCTTACCCAGCCCTTTGTGTCGTTCTGGTCAAGATTCCATACATCCATGGCAAGGGGATTCACATAGTTATCCGTATAAGTAGACATGTTTACCACCGTTCCACCGTAAGTCTCGGCAATGTCAAAATACTCGTTCATCGGGTCAATAACGATGATTTCATCATCCCCGGATAAGAATACGCTACCCATTTCCATCTTACAGAAGAAGGATTTACCGGAACCGGGAACACCAAACACAAATCCGTTACCATTAATCAGTTTCTTACGGTTCCCCACATTGATGTTCTTACTAATCTGGTTGATACCATAGTAATTACCACCTCTGTCGTTAAGCTCCTGCACATTAAAAGGCATCAATACCGCAAGGGACTGTGTAAGCATGGTTCTCATTGTTTCCACCTGTCTTACTCCAATCGGCAATGCTGTATTTAATGCCTCTCTCTGTTTCAGGAAATGCGTATCAATGGTACAGCTATTACGCTTTCCAATGGTTTCGATTGTCTCACAGATACTGTCAAGCTCCTTCTTGCTCTCCGCCATAACAATAATTGTCACGCCCACATAGAACAGACACTGGTCGTTTTCCCTGACATCATCCATAATCGCCTCAATCTCCCTTTTCTCGGTTCTCTTTGCATAAGAGATTTCCGTGGAAAAGTCATTGTTCTTATTACGGACTCTCTGCTGCTTGATGATATCCGATTCAATACCCAGATACTTTTTCTGTAAGGTCTTTGTTGTCAGATCCTTCGGTACGGGAACCACATCAATGCTTGTAATGGAGTGAACCGGCAGCGAAGTAATTTCATTGATGAAACGGTCTGAGAGACTGCTCGGATACTTCTTGATGAATAAAGCCTTACAGAACTTGCTCTCATCCTCAAAATGATCCGGGAAGAACTTAATCATTCCGTTGCACAAATCATTCTTGAAATCTGCTCCTACCTTCTTTGCTTCCTTCAGACTAAAGTTGAAGCTGTTTTCATCTCCAAGATGGTAATAGTCATAAAGTACCTTGATTCTTTCATCTCCCGAAAGCGGTACAATCTCTGCACCAAGCTCAATAAATGCCTTATGAATGGTCGCCTCCAAAGTGGCAAACTGTGCCTTTGCCTCTTCAAAGTTCTTTCGCTCAATCGTGATGGTTAAGTATCTCTCCTGTTCAATACCCTGTCTTCCCTCACGAATCTTTTCCTCGATAATATCATTGTAAATCTTACGGAAATGGTCATATCCGTCATCACAATAGGCAAGCAGCACCTTCTCTCTGAGGTCAATCATGTTCTTATTCTTGTTATTCACGGTAATCTTAAAATTACAGTCAAGAGAATTTAAGAACTTGCAGTATCTCTCAAAAATACCAATCTGCTCATCCTCGGTTGCAGTTGTGTAATTGATGTCCTGAAAGCGGTAACACTTGCTGTACCTGTTTCTTGCGACCTCAAAAATACCATTTTCCGCAACTGCCATTATCTCAATGGTTTCCTGTATGGATTTTGGAGTTTTATACAAAGGCTCACTGGCTTTCTTAAGCTCCTTAAATCCGTCTGCAAATAAACCCATATCTTTTCTACCTTCCTTTCTGCTTTACGCTTTCCTTATGGATTCACGCACCACACCGGGAACAACCCCGGCTGGTGCCCGGATTGCTCCCCAAAGGAAGTCAATCAATTCTGGTTACTTATCTTGTTGCCTTGTAAATTACAAGTCCTGCCACAGCTGCAACAACAGCCGCAATCATTCCAATCAGAATACCTTTTGTTTTTCTCTTCATAGCCTCAAAATCCTCCTTATTCCTGGTATTGTCGGTTACTTCCGGTTTTGCTCCCTTCCCGGCTTTTTTCTTCTTACCTGTGTTACTTTGTTCTGCCTCGTAAGCCTTGATTGTCTGCTCACTCTCCGTTGACACATAAGTCAAAGCCTTATTATGGAACATAAACCGAAGCTTTTTACCCATATACTCATAAAAGTTCATTCCGTTATAGGAATAGAACCCGCCAAGGGCAATCGGTGCTACACAGGGAATTGCAACATAGGCTGCTCCCGTAAGACCGATATATTTATAAAGCAGAAGAACCAGTCCTCCGCCTACTACCACGCTTGCCACAGAAAACAGCAGCTGTCTGGCAGTAAGTCCAAGTGCCACGGTTTCCTGATAGCGGTCAATATCCTTATTGATTTCAATTACCAATGTTCTCACCTCGCTTTCTCTGTCACTTTTGTTTCCCTGCCTTTTCCAATACCCGCTTCATACACCTGCATTCCGTCCGGGCACAGTTCCCTCAGTCTGTCCACATTGAACAGATAAAGAGGATATTCACAAAACCCGCTTCGTTTCATAAGTCCCGTAAACTCGCCCAGCTCATTGTCAGCGATAAACTTCTCAAGCTCCGGCATATTGTTAAGGTCCACATAACCGCAGTAGTCAGGGACTTTACCCATGAGATTTACAGTCAAATCCCCGTAAGGTTCCGGGTACTCTCCCTGCTCTACAAGACCTATATACATACACCCATTATTCAGATAAGTATTGATTTCCAGAGAAACCTTTATCTCTCCTCCGTACTGGCTCTGTAAGTTTAATGTCTTTTCCATCTGTCACCCTCCTTACAATCCTAATGCTTTGCTTGTCAGTGACTGTGCACCCTTGACACTGCCCACTGTCATGGCAATCGTAAATGTCATTTCACACAGGTAAATAAGGGTCCTTGCCCAGTCCGCATAACTGCCTGTAAAGGACGGAAGCCCTGCACTGATAAAGGCATTGCACACGATAATTGCAAGTGCCATGGTGACTGCTTCCATGACAACGGATAAAAAGTATTTACAATAAGTAACTGCTGTATGGCTTACCGTTCTGTTTCCACCCATAGTTGAGAACGCAATCGCACCAAGAGGCACAATGATCAGAATCTTTAGGAACCTGAAATATACCGTGTAAATAACGAAAAAGCCACAGATAATGACAATGATGGACAATAATGCTGCCAGAATGAGCATTACCAGACTTTCTCCAAATCCCAGATTCTTAATGACATCCGCCTGTGTGCTGTCGATGCTCAGTGTGACTGTTGTTCCGGCAGTCATCAGATTCACCAGATTTCCTATGGATGTGAAGAATGCCTTCATAATCGTGACATTATTTGCCACAAACCATTCCGCCAGTCCTAACCGGATAAGCATACGAAGAATTGCTTCAAATCGCATTTCCTCTTTCACATCCACACTCTCCGAGCAAAAACCTATGACAAAGAACAATACCACCAGGGAAGAGCCAACCGCTACGAAGATTGGCTCTATTCCCTCAATGATTGCCCACGGACCGCCGCCCTTGAAATTCACGGGCGACTGTCCAAGCATTGAAAATACCAGTGATATCTGGTTATTCCAGAAACCAAATACCATTTCAAGCAAAGCAAGGATTTTGTCTCCAAGTTTAAAAATATCCATACTTGTTACATCTCCTTCCTACCATTTTGGGGTACTCCTTCTGCATCTTAGAAGCCTAAGAATGTCAACACTGTAGAAATACCTGCCATCATAACACCGGCAACGATACCCTTAAGAGCAGAGTTCATGGTAGAAGAATCCTGCTGCTGATATGCCTGAGCAAACTCCATTACATTCTTCGCAAGGATGATGACACCGACTGCACCGATAACTGCGATAACCAGTGTTTTCAGATTGTCAAGCGGCTGTGTAACCGCTGAAGTACCGGTTCCTGCCGCAAAGCAGGTTGTGGTCATCTGACTCATCATCATTCCCATACCGCATAAAGCCGGTACTAACTTCTTTTTCATTCCTCCAAAAAATCCCTTCATGTTGCTACCTCCGTTTGTTTTGTTGTTTGTTGTTACTGCTGTCTTTTCTGTCTTCATAATCAAAAATCTCCTTTTCAAGTTTGTGGCAGAAAAAAAGCCGCATATCCTTCTGATACACGGCTTATTCCTGCGTTATTAGTGTCTCTATGAAAACGGGATAATCCCGGTAAGTAAAGTAAGGTCGGACTTTCTCCGACATGCTGTTTTAATAACCACCTCCCTCTTTCTAATGCACCGAAAGATACTGCTCCCGTATCTTAGCCATCTCGCGCGGCGATGTCTTCGGATAAAAGAAGGATAGTATCACAGACTTAGGAATTCTTTCGTCCAGTGCCTTACGAAGCTCCGCTTTCTGCTCCTCGGAATAATTCCAGTGCATCATACGGTTCGTAATGCTGTCCTCCCAGTCCGTATCTTTCTTTTCATCCTGTATCTCTTCCACACGCTCCTGCTCTGGCTCCTCGGAATACTCCAGTTCATTATCCTGCGTGCTGTTGAGCTTTGCCTTCTCGCTTTCTTCCTCAAGCTCCGAGAACCGCCTGCTCAGTTCCAAATCTCCCAGCATCATAAATTCATCATAGGTCAAAGAATCTATATAAATATTCTCGCCCTTCTTCTGAAGCTTTTCATAATGCTCCACTGCCCGCTTTGACAGTATTTCAAAAGGCGGACCAATGAGATTGTTCTTCACATCTATCTGATGCACATAGGGTTCTCCCTTTCCATCCGCAGTCTGGTTAAACATCAGATGTGCAAACGGTATATACTTATTATCCAGAATCGGATCAAACCCACGGATAAAAATAATGCATTTCTTGTTATCCAGCTTTCTCACCTCATCCGGCGTAAATATCTCACGACCAAGGACATCATAATTTTTCGATGAACTTCCCTGTCTGCCCTTTGTCTCTCCGCTTGACTTCTTATCAATCGTGCCTTTGCCCAAAAGCTCCGACACATACTTATGGGTACTCTGCTCATTGCCTCCAAGATAGATGAAGGTATCGCAGTTGCCCGGAATCGTCTCCCAGGTATCCTTAAACAGTGCCTTCAGCTGTGCAAAGTTCTGTATAATGATAATCGAACTGATTTCCCTGCTTCGCATGGTGGAAAGCAGGGAACAGTAGTCATCCGGCAATGCGACATTGGCGAACTCGTCAAGCATAAATGTGACATGAATCGGGAGTCTTCCTCCACAGTTAAAGTCTGCCTGATAATACAGCTCCTGAAATATCTGCGTGTATAACATACCAATGATAAAGTTGTAAGACTTATCACTATCCGGTATAACACAGAACAGCGCTGTCTTTGTCTCCCCATCCCCGTTTACACCAATACCGATATCAGCAAGGTTTAGCTCATCCTTGGATAAAAGCCTAAGTACCTGCTTATTTTCAAGAAATGCAAGTCTTGAGTTTGCACTGATAATAATGGAACGGACCGTATCGCCTGCACCACGCATACACTTGTTGTACTGTTTTACCGCCGGGTGATTTGCTCCAAGCGGCGAGTTTTCTTCCAGAAACTTCATACGCACATCCAGCCTTGAAGGCTTTCCCTGTTCCGTCACTTCTGCCTCTCCAAGCAGCTTTAATACCGTTTCAAAGTTTCTCCTGCTCGGCTTTTCTTCCAGCCACACATAATAGAAGATTGCCTGTAAAAACAATCCTTCCGCTTTCTCCCAGAACGGGTCGGAAGGGGTTGCACCTTTCGGTGTCGTATTACTGATAAGGTTGGTAATAAGCTTTACCACATCCGTTTCTTCACGGATATAGGAAAACGGATTGTAACAGTCTGACTTATCCATCTCAAGCAGATTGATAACCTTTACATTGTAGCCATTGTTCTTTAACATCTGACCACAGCTTCTTAGTATTTCTCCCTTCGGGTCGGTACAGATAAAGGAACAGTTATGGGGCATCTGCATCAGATTCGGCTTTACCTCATAAAAAGTCTTTCCTGCACCGGAACCGCCACAGATAAGAATGTTACCGTTTAACTTAAGCCTTCTGAAATCCAGTGACATCTTCACATTCTGGCTTAAGATACGGTTAAAGTTTTCATCCTTATCCATCAGAATCTTGTTTACCTTCGCCGGTGATTCCAACTTGGCTGTACCAAATTCCATGCCGGGCATATAATTCCTCTGACTGGTGTAATACATAACAACAGCCATAGCGTAGACAACTACAACTATGGCTATCATTTTCACTGTATTCCCATTGAAATAATTTGTAAACGGAGCCTCACATACAGCACTGAACCTGTCAAGAAATTCCATTAGTTCAATGCCTTCCTCCCAAGCTCCCCCAATCAGATATCCCAGATACCCGGCAAGGACTGCACCAAGTAACAAAAAGACCATGGAAGGTTTCTTCTTACTTGTCTGCATAGGCACTACCTCTTCTTAACGGTTGTGGTGGTTTTCTGCTGCATGGTCTTTGTCTTGGTTGTTTCCTTTGTCTGCGTCTTTTCATACTTCTCACGCACGGAAGCCTCCACCTTGTCATAATGACTGTATAACTCCTCGCCACGCTTGGTTTCCACAACCCTGTTTTCCTCGTCATATAGCTTATAATTCTTGCTACTGTCAATAAAGGTCAGCATGGTCTTTCCATTGTGAATATCCATGATATTCTCCTTATTGATCCAGACATACCTTGCATTCTCTCCCCACGTTCCCGGGATTCTGGTTTTAACCGCATGGTCATTCTCCTGCACAATCAATGTCTTACTGATTGTGACATCTGAAAGGTTTGCATTCTTGGATGCCGATACTGCCATCATTCTCTCTGCAAGATTCTGATAGCCCTTAATCCGGTTCATAAATGCATCCTTGTCCATGATAACCTTATGCTCCCCGGCTTCATCCTTTGCCCCCAGAACACCAATTGTTTCCAACTGCTTTAACACGGTTTCTGCCTGCGACTGGTTAATACTGAAATTCTCCTGTACTGCGTCCACACTGATACTCTGCTTCTCCATGGCAAACAGCCCGACCTTTTCAATCAGACCGTCCATGGCTGCACTGGCTCTCGCCCCTTCCGCAGTGTGGACTTTCTCGTTTCCCATTTTCTGACTCTTAAGAAAATCCATCAGCCTGCCAAGCTGTTTTTCATCCCCGTTTTTTAAGTAGTCATCAAAGGTTGCAATACGACCAAAGCTGAGCTTCTGTATCATCATGTTCACTCGTGGCACTGCTTCCGTATGAAAGATAACTTCACTGAGACCATCCTTCTTATTCACATCCGGCAATACGGAATATAAAATACCGTATTTCTTTGCCATCTTCTCAACCTTCTTCATATCTTTGGTTTCAAATTGCAGTACCTGAAGGTCGCCGCCCTTCATCAGAAGCTTTCGCATGGATGTCTTACCAAGTGATTTCTCATAGTCAAGCATTCCCTTCAAAAAGTCGATTGCCTTCTGCATGGCACCTAATCCTCCACTGCCCACCTTCATTGCAATCTCAATTCCGTCATAAGCTACACGGATAATCTGTACCGCTTCCTGAATCTCTTCTGCCATATAAGTCCCTCCTTATAACACCGGTTCCCTGAGAGTGCATTTCGGAGCATACTGTTCGGACTGTTCTTCCTCTTTGGTCTCTTCGTCCTCTTCCTCCTGCCTGCTTCTGCTCTCATTGACCTTTTCCTTGATTTCCTCTTCATCTGCCCTTCTGACCTGTTCCTCCGTTACATCCACTCCATAAGCGGTAAGCACTTCCGCAAGACGGTTGATTGCCTTTTCCTCTTCAATCCGGTACATCTCAATGGATACCAGCAGATTCTCAATCTGACTTACCCATACAGGCTTCATGTCGATCATGCTCATATACTGCTCCATTACCTTTTCGGATTCCTGCTCATTCTCACAGGCAGCCAGTTCATCAATCAGCTGATTGGTTAAAGACTTGTCTCCGCTTCGGAATGCAAACTGAACAACAAATTCCTTCTCCTTGTCAGAAAAGCCATGCTTTGTTTTGCACAGACTTGTTACTGTCTCATTAATAATCGTTAAACCCATCGCTTCCTCCTAATAGTCCATACTGTTCTCAAGAACCGCAATATCAATGATTTCTTTCATCTTCTCTGCCGAAACATTGTTATTGATAAGTTCTACAAGCTGTGATTCCGTCAGTCCCTTCTCAATGGCACTTCTAATCTGCACAAGCTGTGCCGGAACCAGATCACCACTGGCTAACAGTTTCACAATATCCTGTCGGGACTTTTTCATAAATCCAAGCTTACCAAGCAACCCGGTAAACGCACCCGTATTTGCCTTTCTGACAGTTCTTTCAACCTGCACATGCTGAATCACCCTGCCATTTGCATCTACCACAGGCAACTGGTAAAACACAGGAATCTGATAAGGTCTTTCTGCAACCGGCTTTTCATCAAATACAGTCTGATTGCCTGAAGGCTCCTTACTTTCCTCCGGTTTCTCCAGGGCTTCCTGCTTTACTGTCGCACCTGCTGCTTTTTCAAGCAGCTTATCTTCCAAGGTATCAATTCGGTTCTGCATCTTCTCCATCTCCTTCTCTTTTTCATCTATCTGCTCACGAAGTCTTGCTATCGTAGCATTCGCTCTGTTTAACTGGTCCTGCTGACCGCTTAACTCTGCTTCCGTATCCTCCAGCTTCTTTACAAGCCCCTTATGAACCTCTTCATCCTTCTTGGAATTCTCAAATACCTTGAGCTTCTTATTCAGTTCATCGTAACGCTCCTCCTGAAACTGGATTTTCACAACCGCCTCCTCAATCTGCTTTACAAGACCTTTGACATAATCCGGTGACACATCAGCATTTGCCTGAATCTGTTTTACCTTATCAAGCATCGCCTGAAACGATTTACGCATCGCCAGCGGATTTTCTCCTTTGGCAATAACGGTTTCGATATTCTCCATGGAGATACCCTTCTCCATAAATTCAATCGCTACCTGTATCTGATAACCGCTCATATCATATTTGGTAAGCAGTTCAATAAAGGCTTCATCTGCCCCTTTTCTAAGGCACTGGGACAAAAGCTTCATCTGAGGAAATTTGATATACCTCTTTAAGTAGAGCTTCGTCTGTTCCATTGTCAGACCATATTCAATATCCGCTTCCACAAGGTCGATTACCTCCTTGCTGTACTTTGCCGCACTTCGCAGATTATCAATATAGGTCTTATTCTTAATTGAATCTTCTAAACTTCGTTCCATAAATACCTCCAAAAAAATACAGCCTATCTGTTAGGCTGCTTAATATTCGTTCTCTCTTCGGTTTTTTCAGGGATTCTTTCCTTATCTTCGGAAAGGCTCGTATCATCGCTTACCATATCTCTCCAGATTGTCTTCGCCAGATTAAGCTCTTTTGCAGATGCCCGTTCCCTCGCAGTCACATAAGCAATCTGTTCCTTATAGTACGCCCGGAGCTTCTTAATCTCCTCGTAGGAATATCCTTCATCCAAAAGCTGCTTTGAAAACTCTGTCCACTGCATGTGCTCTTCTGAGAAGAAGTTATCCCCATTCTGAAAACTCTTTTCCGCACCTTCTAACGAATCCATCTGTTCTGCAATATCAAACAGACCTTTGCACCTCTGCTTTGCCCGGTACACCCGGCTTTTGTCCGCAGAGGCTTTTTTTCTTTTATCCGTCAGATTCATCATTGCCGATGCAAGCTCCTCTACACTGTGTACATCATGCCGGACGAGAAAAAGATACTGTTGCTGAAGCTTTTCCATCTTCTTTATATCATCCTTATACTTCCATACCTGTGAGTAAGGACGCTTCTTCAGTTTCCCAATCCGATACAGTTTTGCATAGTAGCGTTTCTGCAATCCGGTCAGTCTTGCTCTCTTATACCTTCTGATATAACACTTTACAATTTCTGGCTTAAACTCCTTATTCGACCGATAAAAAGATAAATCTTCCTCCGCAATCCTCTGTCGTATTCTCTCCTCGGTATAATCATCTCCCAAGGCTCTGCATCTTCTGTACCTGCCCATTCCCGGCGGCTTCACAGCAAGATGTTTTCCCTGTTTAATTTCATATCCCTTATCCCGAAGCATTTCCATAAACTCCTCAAAGGAGCCAGCCTGTAATATACAGGCATCCAGATCCCGCGCAATCATCTTACCCCAGACAAATCTGCCATCCCGATAATCATTGTGTTCCCTGTAGCTATCACGCTCTTCATCCTTTGAACCTATATCAATGGTGGATAGTCCGTACTCTTCACACAAGCGGTTGGTTATGGGCTGAATATCACGCTCCCAGTCACCCTTCTCATACCGGTACTTTCTGCCATCCACAAAGCTGACACTATTGAATATAATGTGGGCATGAATATGATCCGTATTATCGTGAACACAATAAACTGCTTCATACTGCCTGCCCAGATATTCCTTCACAAACCTCTGCGTTATCTCATAAGCGGTATCAGGACTGACCTCACCTTTCTTAAAGGAAATGATAAGATGATAGCCCTGACGCTTATCCACCTTGCCGAACGCTTTCTTGGTATCCATCATTTGTCTGAATGCTGTATCCGGCTGACAGTTCATTCCGCCAATCAGTCTCCCGTTCTGCGTCTTCTCCGGATTCATTACATAATCCAAAGACTGTTTTAAGTGCTTGCCATGAAAATGGTTGCCACAGTCCTTCATATAAAGAATCTTACTGATTGCCAACGATATCCACCACCTTTGCCACAGCAACATTCAGCTTACGCATATAGGCAATAAGCCTCTCCTTATCATCCTTGGAATAAAGCTCTGCATTGTGGTTGTGGGTAATCTGGTTGATATTGACACCAATCCGGTTTACCTCATTGATTAAATCACGAAGAAGCTGCCGAACCTCCGGATAGTCATTCGGTTTCTGGGAAATCATAAGCCGAAGATACTGCGACTCTGTCATACCCGCCTGCTTCGCTTTTCCTTCCAAGAGCTTTGCTTCCTCCGGTGTCATTCTAAGTAGCTTGCTGATACTGTGCTGCCTCTTCTCCATCCAATCACCTTGCCTTTCCACTAATGGCAGGCTGACGGATATCTGATACCAGCTGTTTCACAGAACTGTCTAATCCCTTTTGATTCAGATTCTGAATAAACTGATTAGCTAATTCCTCTGCCAGCTTCTCAATTCCTGCTCGGTACTTTGTCTGGTCGAATAGCTTATCCAGTATGGCTTCCTCCTGTTTAAGACTTTCATACTTGCTCTGCTTATTGGAAAAGTCCACCATATCCTTCGGATTCTGCCTCTCTGCATCCATATCAAGAATCAGCTCATAATTCCATTCACAAACCGTATCAATCAAATCATCCACGGAAAAATCATCATCCCAGACTATCTCTCCGGGCACATCATCCAAATCTCCACGATACAGCCTTCCCTCTGCAAAACCCACCACATAGTCATGCCCTTCCATATAGCCAAGAAGCATCTCTGCCTCTTTATCCGTCATAACTATGGAAATCTCATTGTCCTTAATGAATGCCAGTAATTCTTCCGGCTGCCGAATCTCTGTTATGCTTACATCTCCTGTTCCCATTGCTGTAACCACACCTCCTTATCTGTGTTTTGAGAAACTTTTCAGGAGCCTTAAGAGTCCAGAGCAAAGCCCTATCCTCTGCCAGATACGCATTTTGGATATCCATCCAAAATACATCTGGTTAGGGGTGCAAAGTCCCCTAAAACCCCTGATAATATATAGGTGCTCCACTTTTTGGAGCCATTTTTGAAAAGGTATTCCACTATTTGGAGCCACTTTCTGAAAGTAGCTCCACTTTTTGACTCCCTTTTCAATACTAATATGGACACTTTATAAAACCTGAAAAGCAGGTGCTCCACTTTTTGGAGCCATTTCTTAAAAAGTACTCCACTTTTTGGAGCCATTTTCTGAAAGGTGCTCCACTTTTTGACTCCCTATTAAATCTGTCTTCGCAGCTACAAGCCATTCATTGTAATCCTTATATCCGGCAGGAGGAGGGCAATCCTCCACATCATATCCCAAACCATAATACTTCTCCGTAAGCTGCAAAGCTGCCTTTCTCCCCGGCTCATCACCATCCAGACAAAACTTAATGGAAGTAATCTGAGGATGCTCCTTTAGGAAAGTAGTAAGAGGTGCATCTGCAAGCATTCCAAGAGCCAGCTTGTTGGTCTCATAATCTGAGAAAATATCCACATAACTCATCAGGTCTATCGCCCCTTCAAAGACAACCAGTTCCGAACTATCATCGTTAGGAACATTAAAGCCATACTCCTTATCATTGCCTGCCACATCACACTTAAAAGGCTTTCCTTCCCTGTCGAACACACCTCTCATACTTGCAAACTTCGTAACACCGTCTTTGTTATTACCCTTAAAAACAATGTTGTGGTAATGCCTGCTCTCATAAATAAGCCCTTGCGAAATAAAGTAGTCGATAACACTTTTACTAATGCCCCGCTCCTGATTCAGATACGAATAAAGAAAACAGTTATCCGTTGCCGGTATGGGCAGCTCAAACTTTTTGGGTTCCGGCTTTCTGCCCGGTTCCACCTGATGCTTTAGAGGAGGTTTTCTATCCTTCTCTTCAATTCTCCGGTATCCCGCAAAATCCAGAAGCCACCATACAGCCTCTTTTACTTCCATTCCGCAAAACACCCTTAGAAAATCTATCTGGGACCCGCCATTCTCACCCTTATCGTACTGCCTTGACCACCGAAACCAGTGGCTCTTATCATATATCCGGATAGAGTCCATTTCCTTGAGTGTATGATAATGCCCCACTTTCTTTACCGTATAACCAAGATAAGAAGCAACAGCGGTCAAATCCACGCTTTTTGCAATGGCTAATTCTGCTTCCGTAAATCTATCCTCCATCGCTACCTTCCTTTCTCCCGTTCTGCCACAAGACTGTTGGTAAAACTGAAATTCCTGTAATCACTTGTATAGGAAATCTTTGGATTATCCATAAGTCCTTTTTCCTTAAAGCTGAAAAATTCCTTGTTATCGCCTCCTACTATCAGATGATCCACCAGCCGGATACCCACCATCTCACATACAGAATTCATGCGATCGGTTATCATCGTATCTTCTTTACTCGGAAACAGATTGCCGCTTGGATGCGAATGAATGAGCATAATACTCGCTGCATTTGACAAAATGCTTGCCTTGAGTATTTCCCTCGGATGCACCAATGCTTCATTTAGTGCACCAATACTTGCGAAGGTAACATTAATCGGTTTCAGGTCTGATTGCAGATTGACTACACAGACAACCTCCCTGTCCATTTCACAGAGAAACTCTCCGATGGTGGCTGCTGCTTCGTAGGGATTCTGTAAAGGAAGCTCCGAATATAACGGAGCCTCCTTCACAAGCTTTACTCTAACCACATCAAGCTTAAAGGCTTCTTCTGCTTCCATCTGAGGTTTCTTTTCGATTCCCATTCGCATCATCCTCCTTTAGCTCAATCTGTAAAATAAAGTCCCCTTCCCAGGCATTCATAAGAGCAATCAGTTCCTGCACGGTCGTCTCCTGCTCCATAGTCTGCCTCCTATCTGGACTTTCCGTTGTCATAAATAAGCTGCGCCTCTGCAACCATGCCATCCAGTCTCTTATTCGGAGTATCCGTTGCAAGGGTAAGTCTTCTTGCATCCTTATCATAGTGATATACCTGATTGGATAATCTGTCTTCCAAGGCAACCTGTCCCATGTTGATTTCGCTTACCATTTCTGCAAGCTCATAAGGGTCTCCAACATTTGTAGATACTGCGATACACTCATGCACGGATGAAGGCAGAATATAGAGGTCTGTTTCAAGCTTCATAGCCAGCTTATGGAGATTATCTTCATAAAGCATGGAGCCAGCTCCATTAATCCCCCTGTCGTTACTGATTACCCACATCATCTTATCTTCCGGCATCTCACCGATCATCATGTCTGCAACCTCAGCAGGCATACCGTCACTGATAAACATTCCGCGAATAACATCGTTCATGGATTTGACAGTCGGCGTGAAAATACGCCTCGTGTTTTCCACAGCACACTTAAACAACTGCTCTTCGTTCATTCCAAGCTGCTCCGCAAGATTATTGCGAATCACCGAACTCTGGATTCCATTTTCATCCACCTTTACCACCCAGCGGTAGATAATGGACAAATCCTGAAACTCTCTGTGCGGCATATCCCTGAGCATATCTTCATTCTGCAATGTGTTAATAACCTGAAATACAATGTTATCCTTTGCACCTTCAAGATTCACATCCCCTACCTCGGGCATTTCCTTGAATGCCATATCCATTCTTCTGGCAGCACTCTGTAACACCTCCTGAAGATTCTCTGTCTCAAGATAGTGTTCATATATGTGATTGATATACAGTGTGGGAGAGACGTTTCTTCCTGCTCCGCTTCCCACTAATGTGATACCATCCAGAACCTTGTTTACCTTATTGACAGGTTCAACACGAAGTCGCATTCCCTGATACTGTTCCGGCATATAATCCATAAACTTCTCAGCCACGACTTCCTTAAAAATCTCATAATTCATCATAAAATATCATCCTCCATAAAAAATATGAGGTGTAAGCATTCGGCCTACACCTCTTTGAAAATACATTATTCAGTTACTTCATCGTCTTCCTTCTTTCTCAAGAAGAAAGCACCTGCTCCTGCTAACATTGCAGCCAGACCAAGTCCGGCAAAAAGCCAAGGATTGAAGTTATCACCGGTCTGCGGAAGCTTTGGTTCCGTAGGCTTGTTGGTAATATTCAGTGTATAAGTCACAACCTCAGGGGCTGCATCATCATACTGTAATACCACCTCGTGAACGGTCTCATCAAGGATATACCCTTCTGCAGCCTTAGTCTCGACCACATAATACTTGATATCCTCTACGAACTCGCCATCCTTGAATACACCAATCGGAAGTTCTCCGGATTCCGCATGACCGTTCTTGTCAGTCACAAGTTTTTCAATCACATTACCATCTTTGTCACGGATTTCAAACTCTACTCCGGCAATACCCTTCTTGGTATATTCGTCAGTCTTATCAATGATAATCTTTCCGTTCACAAGTTCATCCTTCATGGATACCTTCTGAATTTCCTTTGTCTCAGTCACCTCAAACTCCACATCATTTGCAATTCTGTATCCATAAGGGGCAATCTCTTCCCTTAAGATATACTTGCCAACAGGAATTCTGTCGATGACATGAACTGTTCCATCGGACTCCCAGCTGTAAACCACATTTCCATTAGCATCAATAATGGAAATCTTTGCTCCCTTAAGCTCATGCTCTCCGGTAATATCAGTCTTGGAAATTTCAAGCTTGGTAGGATAGTTTTCAAATTCTGCCTCAAATTCAATTACTTCCACATCATCACCCTGATAAGAAGCGTCCACATCAAAGCATTCATCAGACTTCACATATCCGGCAGGAGCTTCCATTTCCTTCACATAGTACTGTCCGAGAGGAAGGTCTGAAATAAAGGTTACTGTTCCGTCAGCTCCGGTTACTGCTTTCTCAATGAAAGTATCAGCTTCTACAATCAGTCTGCCATCAGCATCGAAAATGTCTTCCTTTGCATATAAGCCGAATACTGCTCCCTCAAGAGCCTTCTTCGTCTCAGCATCCTTCTTGATAACAGTAATCTGCACCTTCTGTCTCTCATTGGTTACATCCATACCTGCATATACCACTTCGGTATTCTGGTCGATATAGGAAAGATCTGCTTCGATTGGTGTACTGTCAAGCACAAATCCCTCGATAGTTGCAGTCTCAACAAGGTAATACTTGCCAAGCGGTAAATCGCTAATCATGGCAATTCCTTTGTCATTTGTAACAATGGTTGCTACAAGCTCATCAGCCTCATAATATACAGTGTCAAGACCATCCGGACTTACAATGTCCTCTCTTGCATAAACCTCAAAGGTAACGCCTGCAAGAGATTTTTTGAAGTAATCGAATACAAAGTCATACCACTTACCTTTTACAAGGTTAATGTCTGTCAGGAACTCTCCATCCTTGTTGATGATGATTGACCCGGTAGGAACCTCATCCTTCATAACAACGCTCTGGATTTCCTCCGTATCCTCTACAGTGAAGGTTACATCCGATGCCTTAAGGTATCCGTAAGGAGCAAATTCCTCACGAAGAACATAAGATTCACCTACTACAAGTTTCTTAATCACATGTGCTTCCCCTGCCTTGGATGTCCAGATATCAACCACATTTCCGTCCTTATCAAGAACAGTCAGTGTTGCACCGGAAAGCTCTGCACCGCTTGTAATATCTTCCTTCGTAAACTCAAAAGTTGTAGGCATATTGTGGAAGTTTGCTATAATTGTTGCATACTTCACTTCCTGTCCCTGATACTCTGCGTCAAATTTGATTACATCATCGCATGATACATATCCGGCAGGTGCTTTGATTTCCTTCGCATAGTAATGACCCAGAGGATAATCCTTTACGAACTGGATATCACCATTTGCATCAGATACCACTACCTCAAGTAAAGTATCGTTCTCTACGATTACCTTACCATCCACATTTACAATATCCTCCGCTGCATATAAGCCAAACTCAGCACCGGAAACCGGCAAACCGGTCTCTCCATCCAGTTTTGTTACGGATAAATCAACCTTCTGTCTGTCATTTGCGAATGTCAGACTTTCCCTGATAACAGGAGTCTTATCATCCACATATACGAAAGTTACATACTGCTCTTCTTTGTTCAGTACATACCCGTAAGGAGCTTCCACTTCTACTACTCTGTACTTTCCAAGAGGAAGGTCTGAAACTTTTGCTTTTCCGTCCTCCCCGGTTACAACAGTTGCAACCAGATCACCTTCTGCATAATACTTGTTTCTGTTTCCGTTCTCATCTGTCTGCATGTCTGCTGTGTAAATATCCTCAGCTGCATAGATTTCAAACTTAGCACCGGCAAGGGAACCTTCTTTATAAACAAATTCCTTATCTTCGGAATCTGCAAATAAACCGCCCTTATATGCATCCAGTACCTCGCCCTTCTTCTCAATTACAAGCTCACCAACAGCAGGAGCATTTTCATACTCTACTGTGATAATTGCTTCGTAAGTGTCAGAGTCCACTTCGTAGAAAGTATCAGTATCCACTTTTACTTCCACATAGTTTTCATTGAGTACATATCCAAAAGGAGCTGACACTTCTTCAATACGATAATTACCAAGAGGTAATACATCAGGCAAAATCAAATCACCATCTGCATCAGTAAAGAATGAAGTATGGACTTTCTTGGACGGATAAGTTGTAATCATCTCCACATACTTATTGGTGTCCATATTGAAAATCTTAAACTCTGTGTTAGGAATAAGAACCGTCATTTTGGTATCCGCATCCTTCTTAATCACACGAAGCTTTGCTGTAAACTCTCTGTCCACAAACACTCTCCAGACCTGCGGTTCTGTCGGATGGTTCTCCGTAACATGAACCTCAAATGGCTTGATTGTCTCCATGTTATGAGGAGTTACTGTCTCAATTACCACATAAGTTCCATAAGGGATAGGAATGGTTACCAGATGTCCCTTTTCATCTGTGAAAAGCTGTGTTTCTCCATTTGCACCAATTACAACAGGAGTTGCACTGTCAAAATCATAACCGCCATCTTCTTTTACGGATAAAGATGACTTAAGGTAAGCTGTAAAGCCTGCCTTTTCAAGCAATGGAGCTTCTGTATCATCTCCATTATCAGATACCTTAATCAACTGGAATGGCTGCTTCATAACCTGCTCTTTGGAAGTTGTGCTTCTTGATACCTCCGCAACAAGATCACCTTCATAATCGCAGACTACATCATGCTCTTCCTCATCTAAAAGATATCCTTCCGGCGGAGTGATTTCCTTTACATAGTAATTTCCAAGATAAAGGTTATTCACTTCCGCATCGCCATTGGCATCCGTTGTCATGGTAGCTACCAAATCGTTCGCTTTAAATACGACTCCGGTCGCTCCGTCCGGATGCATGATATCATCACGGGCATACAAACCGTAAACTGCTTCTTCTAGGGTAGCGTCTCCCTGTGGTACAGGAAGACCTGTTTCCTTATCCACCTTGAAGATATGAATCTTTGCAGTGGTTCTGTCATTTACAAACTCATGGCTGAAAGTAGCCTTTGCTGTAGTCTCTGACAGGTAATTGAAGTTGAAGCTGTAAACATCGCTGCTGTTTCTCACATATCCATAAGGAGCCTGTGACTCAGAAATATAGTAGCTGTTTGCAATCGGTAAATCCAAAGTGTATGCTGCCTTACCATCCTCACCTGTAGTGACTGTCTGAAGTGCAGTACCTTTGGTAACGATAACCTGACCAGCATAGTTTTTGATATCATTACCGGCATATAAAGTGTATTTACCGCCATCTAACGGATTAGCAGTATCAGCGTCTTTCTTTACTACAGAAACCTCTGCCTTCTGTCTTGTATTCTGAATGGTTGCTGATTCATACTGTACTTCCACATTCTGGTCCTTGTACTCAATATTCACTGGCACGGGAGTAGTATTGATGGTATATCCATCAATGCTCTTTGTTTCCGTTACCACATAAGAGCCAAGATGAAGGTCTGTAAGAACAACCAGACCGTCAGAACCTGTTACCAGGTTTTCTGCAATCAAATCTCCCTTACTATAAACCTTTGTACCATCTGCCTTATAGATATCAGCACCGGCAGTCACCTTAAATGTTGCTCCCGGTAATTTCTTTACTTCATAAGTAAAGTTACTTCCATTCCATCCAGTAAGTACCTCACCTTCCTTGTAAATAGTCAGTGCTCCAAGCTGTTCCTTATCTGTTGCAGTAAAGGAAGTTGTCTGACCTGCCTTAACAGTAAGTGTGTGTACCTTTCCGCTAATCACATAACCCTTCGGAGCCTGAATCTCCTTCACATAATAAGTGCCTGCCACAAGTGCCTTGGAAGTAGCTGTACCATCACTTCCGGTAGTAATTGTGTCAACCTTATTGGTGCACGCACTGTCAGTATAGATACCATACTTTGCACCGGGAAGCTTCACACCACTCTCCTCGTCCTGCTTGGTAATCTTTCCATAACCGATATTCTCAGTCTTAACCTTGAAATACGCTGACACTGGGTCTGCTGAAGGCTTCTCAGAAATAAACTCCTGATAGCCTGACTTTCCGGTAAGCCAGAACACGCAGCTTGATGTTGTTTCCACAACTCCTGCTGTTGAGTTCATGGTTGCCGTGGTAGCTGTAGTATTCACAGATGTTGTGTGAATCGTTACGCTATTACCACTCTTCTCTACAGAATATCCACTGAGAGAAATGTCGAAATTTGACAACACTCCATTGGAATCGTTTAGGGTTGTTTCAAATCTCTTGTTACCCTCATTCCACTTCAATTCATAAGTGGTTGCTCCACTCTTGGTTGCGCTTGCAAAACTTGGTCTTGTAGCATAATAAGATGCACTGATATTGTTCTTAAGCGTTGTATAGTAAGCGTAAGAATTTGTCGGATTAGGTGCTGATGCACATAACTTATTAGCTGCCGAATCATCGGAACCAGTTCCAAAAAGGTTCGCCACAATCGCCCATACCATTGCCTGTGTTGCAATATACTGGTCGCACTGATCATTGCTTGGTGCTGTAGCTGAGTTACATCCATATCCAAAGTACAGACAGTATGCAAGCTGTTTTTCCTGTGCTGCTGATAAACTCGTGCTCGGATTATCATAGCTGTTCATAAGCTGACCACCATCAGCCGCCAGTCCAAAATTCATACAATAAGCTGCATTGCCATCAATCATAGAGTACAAAATCTTACCATGATTGTAGCCTGCCTTTAACTCACTTACCTCACCGGTATTCTTTACAGAAGCATTCCAGAAGGCAATATTCGCACTCGGACTTGCTGCAAATGCAGTTGTTCCGTTAGAGAACAATGTGGTGAACATCATAAGAACAGCAAGAAAACCTGCCATAAATCTTCTAAACTTTTGTTTCACTTTTCATTCCTCCTTAAAAATGGGCACAAAAAAAGCAGGTCACTTTCATGGCCTGCAATTTTTGTTATTGTTAATTTGTTATCTGAGACATCGGAACTCATAGAAGTCAGTTCCATTTCTGGAGTATACACCTGCATATACCACATTGAACACCGGATTTGTTTCCAAAAGAAGCATATCCGCTATGTAAGTTGCAATAGCGTCTTCACTTCTTAATGGCTGTCCGGAAGTCGTACTGGCTATATTTAAGTCAGTTTCCACAAACACACTGTAGTAACTGCTATCCAAACCATCATAGGGATAATACTCGTTATACTCTTCCTGTGTAATTCTGCCCTCTGCCAAAGCATTTGCAAGGTTATCCTGCGTAGTAATCATACCGCTTGCCTGGCACTTTGCAATGGCAAGTGCCACCACTGTATTCGGATTATAACCTGCCGGTGTATATTCCGGCTCCGGGGTTGGCTCTGGTGTCGGTTCAGGTGTTGGCGTTGGCTCCGGTGTCTGAACCGATGGCTGCGTTTCCTCCCTTTGCTCTGTGGATGCAGGTGGGTCTTCTCTTTGTTCTGTCTGATTCTCTCTGCTTTCAGAAACAGGCTGATTTTCAGTCTCCTCCTTTACAGGAGCTTCACTGTTTTCAGCTTCATCCTTATTGCTTTGAAACTCTGTTTCGTTTTCAGAAGAGCTTTCCACCGTACTTCCTTCTGCAATAACCGGCTCCTTGCTTTCCTCTGTCTCCTTTGTTTCTTCATAGCTGATATCTGTTTCCGTCATTTCATTAACCGTGGAATTACAGCCAGCTAATGCCAAAACCGTTACGGATAAAAGAATAATAAAAAATCTCTTCATAATATCACCCATCCCTTTCCGTAAGAGAGATAGGCTAATGTGTTCCGTGCCTGTCCACTCTTACTGTGTGAACATTTTTATATACACGGGACACATACCTTGGGTCTGTCCCGTACTCGATGCATACTACTCTCCTTCCATTATACACATAACTTCTTCATTCTGAAGAAATATTGTACCAATCTCCGGTTCTTTCGATAATTTGCAAATGTCTTCATGTTACCGCCTCCTTCCTATGGTGTTCCAGCTCTCACAAATGCGAGGAACAGTCTGCCGACAAGTCCTAACAGCAAGAGGAAGACCTTTGCCACATTTAGGACCAACTGCAACGCATTTAATATCAGCCATGCGATTACTTTCAATATTGCTGCTAATACATTGCCAAATCCGGCTAAAAATCTTCCTGCCATACCTATTCCTCCATTCCATCCATCAAATAGCTTAATGCGTAATCTGAAATCGTATCATCATCCTGCGGTTCCTCTTCATGCTTAACCTCTTCGGTAACTGCCCTCTGCGGTAGAGCTGAAAGGTTGGTACATCCTGCAATCACACCTCCGAGTAACCGAATTACTTCGTTTCTTGCTTCCGTAACTGCTGCTTCCGCAGTTCTCTCTTCGATATCTTTCAGTTCTTTCTTCGTAACATAAGGGCTGTCATCTCTTCTTGCTTCTGTAAATGCTTCTTTTCCAAAATGGTCGATATAATATTCTGCTGCATTTATCAGAAACTGGCTCTTTGACTTACATATCTCTGGATCTAAGTTCACCAAAACTTCATTAACCTTGCGATGCTGAGGATTCTTAATATTGAACCTGCATGATTGCTTAATAATATGGTCTAATGCCATCTGCCACACCTCCTATGCCAGCTTTTTCATCTTTCTGAGTGCCATCATAGCCAACTGTTCATAGCCCTTGGCATTTGCCTTGACATCCAGAATATAAGTAATATTGCTCTGCGAAAGTCCTCCAAACAACTTCATTACTGATGCCCCGCCTCCTACAAATACAATGGGTGTAGTAGATAAGTTGTATCCATACTCTCTGATTGAGTTATACACCTTCTCACAAAAGGCTTCGATTTCTGCTTTCGCAATGTCGTAATACTTTCTGTCAATCTCACATCTGCCAAACCTCATAATATCCTGAATAAAAGACTCATCCAGTTCACCATTCAACTGTCTTACACACTGCTCGTTAATGGTTCTCATACAGGTTATCAGTCCCTTCGGAATGGTTACACATTTTGATTCATCCGGAACCTTATCTACAACCGGCATAATATCAATCGTCCATGACCCGATATCAACTATCAAGGTTTTCTTATTGAAAGTCTGAAGCTTATCTGCAACTGCCGCATAGCATTGTGGAAATACTGCAACATTTTCAATTACCACATGATACCTGATATTCTCAAACAGAAACTCGATATTCCTTTCCGCTGTAAGATACTTAGTAAAGTCTGACTTCTCACTGCCAAATCGTGTCAGTGGCAATCCTACCGCCAAGAACACCTTTGCTTCACATAAGCCCCTTCGTCTTAGTTCCTTCGCAACCGCAGCCAGAGTTAACAGATAAAATGTATCGTCCTCTGTCTTTGTGCTTTTTACTTCCTGTCTGTTGCCCCCGACCTTGTAATATCTTCCTTTATACTCAAGAACGCCATCAAATAATGCAGGCTCAGTTGTAATTTCCTTCACGCCGGTAACGAATACCTGTGAAGAGGTTTTAATATTACTCCAGCCGTGGTCAATACCAATTACTTCGATTTTATTATTCATCGTCTGCTTCCTCCTTTACAATCTAAATCTGAATTTCATTACTGCCTCTACTTTCCAAGGATTTTCTTCATACAAGGAAAGCAATATCCACTGCCTTTGTTATAAGGACATCCATCGCATTCACTCGCCGGTTTCTTAATCTCAGGTTTTTTCTTTTCCCGATAGCACTTATTATTGATGCACCTGTTATTATTTCCCCAGAAGTATTTGCATTTCATACAATCCTTAAGATCCCTCTCAAGTTTCTCTTCTGCTGACAACTTATGCTTATGCCGTCTGCTGAACTTTTTTTGAACCACTCCCATCCTGACTCTCCTCTCCAAGAAGAAAAGTCTGATAGAATTCCTCAATCCGTTTATCTGCATCACCTGCAGCTTTAGCAAGAGACCATGTCATCAGTAAACCTAATAAAGCAAATGCTATTGAAATAATTTCTATCATGTCTACATCCTCCTTATATTTCCTGCTAAAACAAGTTCAGTCAGGACAGCTTCTTAGAAGCATGTAGGTGTACTCTGGTTCATCTGAACCCCTCTATCGCCCGTACACATGGGAATTGCAGGCAAGCCACTTTCGTGTTCACGACGCTCTTTCAAATAAGAACTATCTCCTCTTCTGCCTTTGTGAGGATTAGGGCTATGCCCCATATGGGTTATTATCCTTCCGCAACATCCTTGTTCCTCTTACCAGATTCATAACCAACTCCTCGTTCTTCACTTCTCAGTCCATCGAACTACTAATGTGAAAGTTGTGTTTGTATATCCTCAAGGTGAATGCCCCGAAATTTCCACTTTACTCTCCCGAGTACCGCATTACTGCGGACCTGCAATTGATATTCAGTTTTTGTCCGTTTGCTTCGGACACACATATCATAAACCAGAAGATAATATTTGGATATGGACTGGTTTGGTGTATTTTCTCAATATCACACCAAAAACTGGTGTTTTTATTTTTTTAGCTTAGTTTTATCTACTATGTACTTAGGCAATGGTACCGGATTCTCTTTGAACTGCTCCAGGTATGCCTCAAATATTTCTGTATTTATCAGTGCAGTATTTCCAACCTTATAAACAGCCCCTGCTTTCTTTGCCATTTCCATAATATGACTTCTGCTTATTCCATACACTGCCTGCCCTTCAGCTGCATTCACAAACTTTTTAAACACTTCTTTTGTGTCTGAATATGATTTATAAGAATATCCCATACCTTAATCCTCCTTCCATAACGGATGCTTCATTTCCACAGGTTTTTCTCTGAATTGCTCCATATACTCATCAAACACATCTAGTCTAATAAGTACTTTACTGCCCTTGCTATCACCTATCTTATATACTGCTCCCGCTGCTCTTGCCATCTCAATAAACCGATTGCGTCCAATATTATAAATAAGTGTTCCTTCACCTACCCTCACAAATTTACGTTGAATTAGCTTAGATGATCTTCCTACTCTCGTTAAGTGCTTCATATAGTCCTCCAATGGTTCAATCTTAATTAATCGTATTTTGGATAATTGGTACACCGCACCTGCTACCTTTGCGTATGCAACAATAAGCGTTTCATCTATTCCAAAATACTGTGCTGCCTCTTCATATCTTACAAATCGTTTCATCATGTTGGATGCCTCATTTCCACGAGGCGATAATATAACTGACATATACTCACCTACTTATAAAAATCATCTTCTACGATTCTGAATGTCTCCAAATACTCATCAAGAATTTCGGTATTTACCAAAACCAACTGACCGACCTTATAACATGCTTTTGCATCTTTAGCCAACTCTTGAAATTTGCTTAAACCCATACTATACATTTTGGCTCCTTCCGCATATCTCACAAACTTCTGCACATTACTTTTGTTAGGTGCTTCTTTACCTGTCATACCTATGTCTCCTTTCCATGTTTTTTCTCCATAACGCAAAAAGAGGATACTTTCTAAATTTCTTTAGAAAATATCCTCTAAGTAGTGCTTATCTTTTAATTTTGCTTTTCAATAAAATTGTAAATCCTTGTACACTCTTTGTTATGACTATTGCTTTTGATGGTCAAAATAATGGTCAAATGACCATCCCACACCCTTCAAACCCGCATAAATACTGGATTTTTTAGGTTGTACTTCGCATCGTCGGGAATACCCAAGAGGATAAAGTATTATTCCACATTATCAGGTATTATCCCA
>OGCQ01000238.1_pt1 | contig 103679 bp, 86 predicted proteins | sample 1570161 | NCBI WGS metagenome assembly OGCQ01 (sample SAMEA4384402, study PRJEB24528) | human gut metagenome | reverse complement strand
ATACGCTTCCATGTATAAATATTCACTTTTGGGGACTAATCACATGATTTCGAGTGCTGCACCTTCGACCACTCGGACAACTCTCCGTGTCCCAACTTTATTTTACAACTTTTTCTCTCATTTTCAACCTCAACTTTCCTTGGCATTCCAGAAGTTTTCAGGAAGTAGGGGAGAAAAAAGGAGGGAAAAACGGGATTACGCGAAAAATGTGAAATCAAAAAAGCCAGTGTTCATGCGGGTTTGCGGGCAAAAACTTTCCATGAATCCCTGATGCTTTCGAGTCAGGGCCGTTATAACCACTTCGATACCACTCCGTGCGGGCATATTATAACAGGCGCGTATGGGAAAAGCAAGATAAATTTCGTGATCAGGTCTTTTTGATGAACTGACGGCTGCATTTCGGGCAGCGGATGTTGATCTTGCCTTTGCCGCGCGGGACGCGGACGACCTGCCGGCAGCCGGGGCAGCGGAAATAGCGGTACTGCTTATCTGTCAGACGGCTGAAAAAGCGCAGGAACGCTGCGTTTTCACGTCGGCGCGCCTCAATGTTGCGCGAGTACATCCGGAACATCGACCAGATGAGCGGAACATAGGCCAGAAGACTCAGCATGGACATCCACTGCACCTGCCGGCCGCCGATCGCGCTGATCAGGAGCAGCACAAACGCCGCGCCCAGCAAGCACTGGTTCAGCCGGTCAGAGCCATAGCGCCCCGCCATAAACCTACGTAATCCGTCCCCGATTTTCCGAAACATGATCTGTCACTCCATCTGCAAATCGTTTGATGGAGTCTATTATAAAAACCTGCGGAGGAAATACAAGCGCATAGGCCGATTGTTTATAAAAAGTTTAAATCTCTCCGGAATCTGTTTTTAAAATCACGGTTACGATCTCCGGGCGGTTGCCGATGCGCAGCGGCAGCTTCCGGCTGCCGCCGAGACCGCGGCTGACGATCATGCTGGTCTGACCCTTCCGGTACAGCCCTGCCGTATAGTCCGGGAACAGATCGAGGTGCGTCCCAAAAACGGCGCCCACGAACGGCAGGCGCACGATCCCGCCGTGGCCGTGGCCGCAGAGGACGGTCTGCACGCCCATGTTTGCCCACAGGTCCAGCTCGTCGTTGCGGTGCGAGAGCATGAGGATATACGCGTCCCTGCCCCGCGATTGCCGGATCTCGCGCACGAGCTGCGCCGGGCGCTTCTGGTCATACGGGCCGTTCGGGTCGTCGACCCCGGCCAGGACGATGGAGGCCTGCCCCTTTTTCAGCAGCCGGTACTCGTTTTGCAGGCGCACGACGCCTGCCGCGTCCAGCATGGAAAACAGCGCCTCGCGCTTTTCGCGGGAGAGCACCCACTCATGGTTTCCCGTCACATAAAATGTCGGCGCAAGCGCCGTCAGGCCATCAAGAAGCGGCGGGAGCATGGAAAAGTCCGTGAATTCGTCGGCCAGATCGCCGGTCAGGGCGATGAGATCCGGACTTTGCAGGCGCACCAGCTCCAGCAGGTACCGGCTCTCTGCGTCAAAGCGCCTGCCGTGCAGATCGGAGATCTGCACGATGCGCAGCCCGGAAAACGCCTCCGGCAGCGCTGCGCAGGCGGCGGTCACGGTGCTCGTCGAGAGCGTGAAATTTTCAAACCATGCCGCGCCTGCCAGCACCAGCGCCGCCGGAAGCAGCCAGCGGCTGTGCGTCCTGCCCCGTTTTTTCTCCTGCATACCGAATCCTCCTGCGTCTCGATTGCCGCTATTTTAACACATTCGGGCCACAAAGAAAAGCAAAACGACGCGTCTTCGCGCCGGGACCGTCCGGCTCCTGCGAAAAATCCGTGCTTTGCGCCGCTGGTATCCACTTTTTGTATTGTGATATTCGGTTTGAAATGCTATAATAGCCGAAAAAGAAAAAATAATGGATGTGCATTGGAATTGAAGTACGGAACCTGGAAAATCTCGTCCTATGAGCCTGCCGACGCGAGGGCGCTGTGCGCGGCGGGCTTTTCCCCGATCACGGCCGCGCTGCTGTGCAGCCGCGGCTATCGGGATGCGGGCGCGGCCCGCGAATTTTTATCCTGCAGCTATCCGCTCTCGTCGCCGTTTGCCCTTCTGGACATGGACAAGGCTGCCGCCCGCGTCAAACAGGCGCTTTCCCGGCGCGAGCATATCGCCGTCTTCGGCGATTACGACGTCGACGGCATTACGGCGACCTGCCTGCTGACGGAGTATCTGCGCAGCAAGGGCGGCCATGTGACCAGCTATATCCCGGCCCGCCTTGAAGAGGGCTACGGGCTGAACCCCATCGCCATCGACACGCTCAAAAAGCAGGGCGTGGAGCTGATCGTGACGGTCGACTGCGGCATCACGGCCAATCACGAGGCCGCGCTGTGCCGGGAGCTTGGCATCGATCTGGTCATCACCGACCACCACGAGTGCAAATCCGAGCTGCCGCAGGCCATCGCGCTCGTCGACCCGCACCGGAAGGATCAGCCGCAGCCGGTCACGGAAATGGCGGGCGTCGGCGTTGCGTTCAAGCTGGCTGCCGCCGTCGAGGGCGAGCAGGAAACGCTTCTGGATCAATACTGTGATTTTCTATGCCTCGGCACGGTTGCGGACGTCATGCCCCTCACGGGGGAGAACCGCACGATGGTCGCACGGGGCTTAAAGGCGCTGGAGAACCCGCGGCGCGTCGGCATTGCGGCGCTGATGGCCGAATGCTCCGTGCAGAAGGGGCCGGTCACGGCGGGCACCATCGGCTATACGCTTGCCCCGCGCATCAATGCAGCCGGACGCATGGGTGAGGTCGGAATTGCGACAGAGCTGTTTCTGACGCACGACGCGGGACGCGCGGTCGAGCTGGCGGGCGCGCTCTGCCGCCTCAACCGCCGGCGGCAGGAGATCGAAAGCAGCATTTATCAGTCCGCTGTCGCCATGCTCCCGCCCGGCGGGCCGCCGCAGGCGATCGTGCTGGCGGACGAGAGCTGGCATCAGGGCGTGGTGGGCATCGTGGCCTCCCGCATGGCGGAGGAATACAGCTGCCCGACGTTCCTCATCTGCCTCGACGGCGACAAGGGCAAGGCCTCGTCGCGGTCCTACGGCGGGTTCAACCTGTTCCGGTCGCTGGAGCAGCTGTCCGGCTTGCTTGAAAGCTACGGCGGACATGAGCTTGCCGCCGGATTTACCATCCGGCGCGAGAGCATCGCGCCCTTCCGCGAAAAGATGATGGCCCTGTGTGCGAGCTTCCGGGAGTCGGACGCGTGCAGCACGGCGCTTGCCATCGACTGCGAGATCCCGCCGGAGCTGCTGACCATTGAAAATATTCAGGCGCTGGGCGACCTCGAACCCTGCGGCGCGGGCTGCCCGCGTCCGGTTCTTTGTATGCGCGGGCTTCATGTGACGGAGCTGGCGGAGGTTGGCGGCGGAAAGCATCTGCGCCTGCGTTTGTCAAAGGGCACGCATACCTGGGGCGCGATCTTCTTCTCGACCAACGCGCAGCGTGCCGCCGTGGCGCAGGGCGACGTGGTCGATATCGCCTTTACGCCGCAGATCAACGAATACCGTTCCGTGCGCTCGGTGCAGCTGAACCTTGTGGATATCCGGCCCGACAAGGCCTTCCGCGAGGCGCAGGGGCACGACCGTGCGGTCTATAAAAAGCATCTGGCGGGCGGCGCGCTCAGCTGCGACGAGGCCGGGTGTCTGCTGCCGACGCGGCAGGATTTTGCCGCCGTCTGGCGGTATCTGGCCGCATTTTCGCAGGACGGCGTGCTGTCGGAAGAGCTGGGCTGCCTGAGCCGCAAAATTTCGCGCTGCGCGAAGCTCCCCTTAAGCGCGGGAAAAACACGCATCTGCCTCGACGTGCTGGCAGAGCAGGGGCTTTTGCAGCTGGAGCAGCGGCCAAAGTCGCTGTGCATCCGCCTGTGCGCGAACGGCCGGAAGGTCGATCTTGAGAAAAGCCCGATTTTGATTCATCTGAAAAAGCAGAAGGCAGGAAACTGAATGGAAACCAAACAGGAGCATTACGAATCCATGATGCAGGCGATCGCCCGTTATGCGCCCTCCGCTGATCTGGAGGTCATTCAGCGGGCGTATGCATACGCTGACGAAAAGCATAAGAACCAGCTCCGCAAGTCCGGAGAGCCGTATATCATCCACCCGCTGGCCGTGGCCGAGATCGTGGCCGAGATTGGCCTCGATACCGACGCGATCGCGGCGGCGCTGCTGCATGACTGCCTCGAGGACACCGACGCGAGCTTCGAGGAGATCTCACGCCTGTTCGGCGAGACGGTCGCGAATCTGGTCGAGGGCGTCACAAAGCTGACGCGCGTGCAGTATTCCACGATGGAAGAGCAGCAGATGGAAAATCTGCGCAAGATGTTCATGGCCATGTCGAAGGACATCCGCGTCATCCTCATCAAAATTTCCGACCGCCTGCATAATACCCGGACGCTGCAGTACCAGACGCCTGCCAAGCAGATCTCGAAGTCCATGGAGACGATGGAGGTCTACGCGCCGCTGGCGCACCGGCTCGGTATGCAGAAGATCAAGTGGGAGCTGGAGGACACTTCCTTACAGTATCTCGATCCCGAGGGCTATCAGGAGATCATCGACTATCTCAAAAAGAACGAGGACAGTGCCAACAGCTTCATGAACGCCATCCAGTCGAAGATCACGACCCGGCTGGCCTCCGTCGGCATCCACGGATCGATCTATGGCCGCATCAAGCATACCTATTCCATCTACCGCAAGATGCGCGCGCAGAACAAGACCATCGACGAGCTGTATGATCTTTACGCGTTCCGCGTGATCGTGGACAATATTGCCGACTGCTATAACGTCCTCGGCCACATCCACGACCTGTTTAACCCCATTCCGGGCCGGTTCAAGGACTATATCTCCACGCCGAAGCCCAATATGTACCAGTCTCTGCATACGACCGTCATCGGCTCACAGGGTATCCCGTTCGAGGTGCAGATCCGCACGTGGGAAATGCACCAGACGGCGGAATACGGCGTTGCGGCGCACTGGAAATACAAGCAGCACGCGGGCGACGGCTCGGAAAAGGAATTCGAGTGGGTGCGGCGGCTGCTGGAGAACCAGCAGGACGTAGAGGCGGACGACTATATCCACTCCCTCAAGGTCGATATGTTTGACGATGAGGTCTTCGTCTTCACGCCCAAGGGCAAGGTCATTTCCCTGCCCGCAGGCTCCACGCCCATCGACTTTGCCTACGCCATTCACTCTGCTGTCGGCAACTCCATGATCGGCGCGAAGGTCAATAACCGCATTGCAAGCTATGACGCGCCGCTGCACAACGGCGATATCGTCGAGATTTTAACGTCGAAGTCCGCCAAAGGCCCGAGCCGCGACTGGCTGAACATCTGCCAGTCCAATCAGGCGCGCGTCAAGATCAAGCAGTGGTTCAAGCGCGAGAAGCGCGAGGAGAACATCGTACGCGGCAAGGCGAGCTTCGAGGCTGAGCTGCGCCACGCCGGTGTCGACCCCGATATTCTGCAGAATACAGAGGTCCTGCCGGTCATCCTCAAAAAGGTCAGCTTCGAATGTCTGGACGATATGTATGCCGCCATCGGCTACGGCGGTCTGACCGCTGCGAAGGCCGTGGGCCGCATCCGCGATGATCTGACCAAGGCAACCCGGACGCTTGCCCCCAAGCCGTTGGCGCGGCAGAATGCGCCCGCCGTCAATTCCTCCGGCGTCATTGTCGAGGACATCGGCTCGTGCATGGTCAAATTCAGCCGCTGCTGCACGCCGGTTCCCGGCGACGAGATCATCGGCTTTATCACCAAGGGCTACGGTGTGTCCGTCCACCGGAAGGACTGCCCGAACGCCAGAGCCGCGCTCGATCCCGCGCAGAAGGGCCGCTGGGTCAAGGTCACCTGGGCGGAGGCACCGGACGTGATGTTCTCCACATCGCTGGAGATCGAGGCCGACGACCGCGACGGATTGATGCTGGACGTGGCGACGATCCTCACGTCTTTGCGTCTGCGCACGAGCGAAATGAGCGCCCGCTCCGTCGGCGGCGGCACCGCCATCGTCTGCCTGCGCTTCGGCGTGCATAATCTCACGGAACTTGAAAATGTCCGCACAAGACTGCGCGGCATCTCGGGCGTGCATAATGTCGAGAGAGGAACAGAGTAAGGACGGCAGCTTTTCGGAAAATCCGCAATCATTTTCCTCCTCGTTTGTAGGGGCCGATGCCCACATCGGCCCGTTGGGCAGTTGTGAATTCGCTGAAGGTTTCCGTAAAAACCGGTGCATCCTGCCGGGCGGAGCAGAGCCCCGCCCCTACCAGGTCTTGGGCAAATTCGTACTGCCTCTCAAATTTTGAATGCAGAGCATTCCCACAAAATGAAAGGATCTCACTATGAAAGCAGTCGTTACCCGCGTGAATTCTGCCAGTGTTTCGATTGACGGCGCCGTTCACGGAAAAATCGGAAGAGGCTTTTTGATCCTGCTCGGCGTTGGGCCGGACGATACGCCTGCGCTTTGCCGGAAGCTGGCTGAAAAGGTGCTGGGGCTGCGGGTGTTCCGTGATGAAAACGATAAAATGAACCGCTCGCTCGCCGACGTTGGCGGAAGCGTTCTTGTCGTGAGCCAGTTTACGCTCTATGGCGACGTGAGCCACGGCCGCAGGCCGAGCTTTACCGGCGCGGCCAAGCCCGATCTGGCTATCCCGCTTTACGAGCAGTTCCTTGCCGAGTGCGAACGCCTCGGCTTCCCGCCGCAGCACGGCGAATTCGGAGCCTATATGCAGGTCGTGTCGGAAAACGACGGGCCTGTGACGCTGATCGTCGATACGGACGATCTGAAATAAGGAGACGCTATGAACATTCAGACGCTTACGCTGGGGCCGCTGGCCACCAATTGCTATCTTGTCCGGGCGGACGAAAGCAGCCGCGCCGTGATCATCGACCCCGCCGCGAACTCCAAACGGCTGCTGGCCGCGCTGGAGGAGCAGGGGCTGACGCTGGAGGCGATTTTGCTGACCCATGCGCACTTTGACCATATCGGCGCGCTTAAAAACCTGCGCGCGGCGACGAACGCCCGCGTGTATATCGGCGAGGCCGATAAGGACGACCCCAGCCGTATGTGCCACGATCTGCTGACCTATACGGATACGTATCAGGACGGCGATACCGTCGCGGCAGGCGGTCTGACCTTTCAGGTGCTCTCTACGCCCGGCCATACGCCGGGCTCCGTGTGCCTGCTGTGCGAAACCGTGCTCTTTTCCGGCGATACGCTCTTCGCAGGCTCCTATGGCCGGACAGACTTCCTCGGCGGAAGCAGCCGGGACATGGCCGCGTCCTTGAAGCGGCTGTCCATGCTGCCGCCTGAGACGCGCGTGCTGCCCGGCCACGGGCCGTCCAGCACCATCGAAGAGGAGCTGCGCACCAATCCGTATCTGCGGGGGCATGGGATCGAATGAAGCTGTATCTGAAAAACCATACCGAGCGCTATCCGGTCGAGCAGCTGCAGCTGCAGCTGTTTGCGCAGGAGCCGAGCGAGTTCTGCACCGAGCCGTTTACCGGCGACGGGACCGTCTCGTCCCTCTCGCGGGGGAAGCGCTATCTGACGGCCACGGCGAAGATCACGTATCAGGGGAAGACCGGCTTTGCCGTAAACCGTGTGCTGCTGGACAGGGCCGATGTGCGTGCAACGCGGCGCATTTTACAGCGCAGCTATTATCTGGCTGCTTTGCAGGTGCTTCCGGCTGCGCCGCCTTGGGGCGCGCTCTCCGGCGTCAGGCCGACAAAACTGTCGACGAAATGCCTGATGGCGGGCGGCAGCGAAAAGGACGCGGAAAAGCTTCTGCGCGAGGTCTATTTTGTCTCGCCGGAGCGGGCGAGGCTCTGCGTTGACGCCTCCCGGCATACGGTCGAAGCAGCAAAACTGCTTGACGCGGACGATCTTTCCGTGTATATTGGGATTCCGTTCTGCCCGACGCGCTGTGCGTACTGCTCGTTTGTGAGCCAGTCCATCGAGCGCTTCGGGGAGTTTTTGCCTGCGTATCTGGACGCGCTCCTGCGCGAGATCGCGCATACCGGCGCACTGTTAAAAAATTCGGGCTTCCACATCCGCACGCTCTACATGGGCGGCGGCACGCCGACGACGCTTTCGAGCACACAGATGGCGCGGCTGCTGGACGCGATCAACCGGAATTTTGATCTGTCCCGCTGCTTGGAATTTACCGTCGAGGGCGGAAGGCCGGACACGCTGGATCCCCAAAAGCTCTGCGTCATCAAGGACGGCGGCGCGACGCGCATTTCTATCAATCCGCAGACCATGTCCGATAAGGTTCTGGAGGCCGTGGGCCGCAGGCACACGGCGCGGCAGACCGTCGAGGCGTATGAACAGGCCGTTAAGGCCGGGTTTGACGATATCAACATGGATCTGATCGCAGGACTTCCGGCAGACGATGCGGCGGGCTTTGCCGATTCTATCCGGCAGGTGCTGGCTTTAAACCCCAGCAATATTACGGTGCACACGCTGGCTCTGAAAAAGGGCGCGGCGCTGTTCGGCTCGCGCATGGAGCTTCCGCCGCAGGAGGCGGTCGCCGCCATGCTCACGGGTGCGGAGGATGCGCTGCGGCAGAGCGGCTATGAGCCGTATTATCTTTACCGGCAGAAATATATGTCCGGCAGCTTTGAAAACACCGGCTGGTGCAGGCCGGGCTATACCGGGCTTTACAACATATATATGATGGAGGAACTGCATACCATCCTCTCTCTCGGCGGCGGCGGGATGAACAAGATCAATCTCCCGGAGGAAAAGCTTGCCCGCTACCACAATCCGAAAATTCCGCAGGACTATATCTCCCGCATCGACACGATCCTGCAGCAGAAGGACGAGATTTTCTCGATCCTGCGCGGGCTGCGTGAACAGAACCCATAAGGAGGGCTTCCATGGACACCTTGTTTTCTCATGTCAACGTTGTTACGATGAACGAGCAGATGACGCTCTGGCAGGATGCGTTTGTCGGCGTCACCGACGGCAAGATCGCCTATATGGCGAAAAAGCCGCCTGAGGAGAAGCCGAAGAAGATCATTGACGCGACCGGCATGGTCTTGATGCCGGGCCTCATCAACTGCCACACGCATTTGCCCATGTACCTGCTGCGCGGCTATGCCGACGATCTGAATTTGCAGGACTGGCTCCAGCACTATATTTTCCCGCGCGAGGACAGGCTCGACGGCCGCGCCGTCAAGGCGGCGACAACGCTTGCCCTTGCCGAAGCGCTGCGCTTCGGCACGACGAGCGTGTCGGATATGTATTATTTCTGCGATGAGATCTGCCAGGCCGTAGCCGAATCCGGCATCAAGGCCAATATCTCCCGCGGCACGTCCATGTTCCTTGGCGATGATTTCTGCTTCGATACCTTCCCGGCCTGCCAGGAGCTTGTTGCACTCAAGGACAAGTGGCACAACTATGACAATGGCCGCATTAAAATTGAAGCCTCCATCCACGCCGAGTATACCTCGACGTATCAGCTCTGGGACGCGCTGGCGGAGTACGCCGTCAACAACGGCCTGCAGCTGCAGGTGCACCTGTCCGAGACAAAAAAGGAGCACGATGCGTGCGTGGAAAAATACGGCCTGACGCCCGCGCAGGTGCTCGACTGCCACCATGTGTTCGACGTGCCCGTGGTCGCGGCGCACTGCGTCCATGTGACGCAGGAGGATATGCAGCTGCTGGCCAAGCGCCATGTATCCGCGGCACATTGCCCGGTCAGCAATCTGAAGCTGGCCTCCGGCTGCGCAGACGTGCTCGGCATGGTGAAGGCTGGGATGAATGTCTGCCTCGGCACCGACTCCGTTGCATCCAACAATAATCTCGATCTGTTTGAGGAGATCAAGGCCGCTGCGCTCATGGCCAAGGGCAAGACCGGCGACCCGAAGGCGCTTCCGGCGGAGGCGGCTCTGATGATGGCGACAGTCTGCGGCGCAAGAGCGCAGGGCAGAAGCGCTGAGTGCGGCATCATCGAGCTTGGCATGGACGCCGACCTCATTCTGCTGGACTTCAACCAGCCGCATCTGATCCCGTGCCACAATGTACTGTCCCATCTGGTCTACGCGGCCTCCGGCCACGACGTTGCGCTGACGATGGTGCGCGGCAAAATCCTGTACGCGGACGGCAAGTATCCCACGCTGGATATCGCGGGCGCGCTGAAGGAGCTGCACGACTACGCGATCCCCAGAGTCTTCTCTGATGAACCGGAGGCGCAGGCATGAGCGGCGAAAAGGCATCCAGAAAGCAGAGTTTTTTGCAGGGCGTGGCGGTCTTGACCGCCGCGACCATCATTGTCAAGCTGCTCGGCTTCATCTATAAGGTCCCCCTGCAAAACATTCTGCAGGAGCGGGGCTTCGGCTATTTCAACACGGCCTATGACGTGTACAACGTCCTGCTGATGATCTCCACGACGGGCCTGCCCGTCGCCGTCAGCCGGATGATCTCGCAGGCGCAGGCGCTGGAGAATTACGCGCAGATCCGCAAGATCTACTCCGTCTCCATGAAGGTCTTCCTGACCATCGGCGTGATCGGAACGCTCGTGATGCTCGTGTTCTGCAAGCCGCTGTCCGTCATGGTCACGACGAATGAAAATTCGTGGGCGGCCATCGCGGCGCTGTCGCCGTGCGTGCTGCTCATCTGCATCGTCTCGGCCCACCGGGGCTTCTTCCAGGGCCAGAGCAACATGACCCCGACCTCCGTCAGTCAGGTCTATGAGGCCATGATCCGCGTGGTCTTCGGCCTCGGCGGCGCGTATCTGATGCTCAAGAAGACCGGCAGTCTCATCTATGCGGCTGCGGGCGGCATCTTCGGCGTGACGGCGGGCTGCATCGTGGCGGTCGTGTATCTGCGCATTCAGTTCGGCAAGTCCAACCAGATCCTGCGGCAGGGCGGGGGAGAGGCCAAGTCCACCCGCCAGACCATGAAGGAGCTGCTCGTCATCGCCATCCCCATCACGCTCGGCTCGGCGGGCCTGCAGATCATCAATCTGTTCGACACGATGATCTATATGCGCCGGCTCACCGGCGCGCTTGCGTGGTCGTCCGATGCGGCGGATACGGCCAAGGGCATCTATAATTTCTGCCAGACGATCTTCAATCTGCCGTGCTCGCTCATTACGCCCATCACGATCTCGATCATCCCGACCGTGACGGCTGCGCTGACCAAAGGCAACACAGCGGGCGCGCGGCACACGGAGGAATCTGCCGTGCGCACCATGAGCCTCATTGCCATGCCGTGCGCGGTGGGGCTGGCCGTGCTGTCGGAGCCGATCATCCGTCTGCTTGCGCGCAACTACGGCCCCGAGAGCGTCGCGACCGCAGCGCCGATTCTGGCCTATCTCGGCATTGCCGTGATCTTCAACAGTACGGTCCTGCTGTTCAATGCCATCATGCAGGCGCACGGCGACGTGACGACGCCGGTCGTCAATATGCTCATCGGCGGTGTTGTGAAGGTCGTCGTCAACTATATCCTTGTGGCGATTCCGTCCCTCAATATCATCGGCGCGGCCATCGGCACCATCGTCTGCTATGTGACCATCACCGTGCTCGACCTCATTGCCATGCGCCGGTCCGTTACGACGCGCCCGGCTATTTTCCGCAATGTGATCCGCCCGGCGGCAGCCGCCGGGATCATGGGCGCGGCGACGTTCTTTGCCGCTGCGCTGCTGCGGCGCTTCACGGATTCGAATACCGTCGTCTGCCTCGGCGCGCTGATTGCGGCGGTCGTTGTGTACGTGATTTTCGTCGTGGTTCTGCGGTGCATCACGTACGAGGACTGTATGCTGCTGCCGAAGGGCGAAAAAATTGCAAAAATCCTGCATATCAAACAAAAAACATGAACCTCCCACTTGCGAAAGAGACGAAAGTATGATAAATTTTACTAGCAAACCGCGCTATGCGCTGGACGACCTGATCCGGCTGGTACACGCGCTGCGCGCGCCGGGCGGCTGCCCGTGGGACGCGGCGCAGACGCACCTGTCCATCCGCCGTAATTTTCTTGAGGAGGCCTACGAGGCCTGCGAGGCGCTGGACTGCGACGACGCGGCCATGCTCCGCGAGGAGCTGGGCGATGTGCTGCTGCAGGTGCTGTTCCACGCGGATATCGAGGCCGACCGCGGCCGCATGACCATCGACGACATTGCCGACGCGGAATGCAGAAAGCTCATCTTCCGTCACCCGTTCCTATTCGGCGGCGAAAACGCCAGCTGGGACGAGCTGAAAAAGCAGGAAAAGGGCCAGAAAACGACCGGCGAGGCCATGCAGGGCGTCGCCAGATCGCTCCCGGCGACATGGCGGGCGGAGAAAATTCAGAAAAAAGCTGCGAAAACCGGCTTTTGCTGGAAATCCGCCGGACAGGCGCTGGACAAACTAGCAGAGGAAGCGCAGGAGCTGCGCGAGGCCGTGCAGGACGATACGAACATCGATGAGGAGCTGGGCGATCTGCTCTTTGCCGCCGTCCGCGTCGCCTCCACGCTGGACAAGGACCCCGAGCAGGCGCTGCACAGCGCCTGTGAGAAATTTATCAAACGATTTACCGCTATGGAGCAGAGCATACTTGCTTCGGGACGCACTCTGGAGGAGCTGTCCCGCGAGGAGCTGCTTGCCAGTTGGGACGCGCAAAAACGTAACGGGCGGTGAACAATAAATTCATACTTTAGGAAAAGAGGATCTACACATGAATAAGACCGAATTGATCGCGGAAGTCGCAAAGAAGTGCGGCATGTCCAAGAAGGACGCCGAGAAGGCTGTCACCACCACGTTCGACACCATCACGGAAGCGCTGAGCCAGGGCGACAAGGTCCAGCTCGTCGGCTTCGGCGGCTTTGAGACGAAGAAGCGCGAGGCGCGCATGGGCCGCAACCCCAAGACGAAGGAAGCCATCGAGATTCCGGCAACCACCATCCCCGTCTTCAAGGCCGGCAAGGCGCTGAAGGACAAGACCGCAAAATAATGCAGCCAGACAGGGCAGCCGAAGCGCTGCCCTGTTTTTTCGCAGTTTCTGCATTTTTTCAGGATTTCCAGTTGACTTTTCCGGGTTTTCCGGCTATAATAAATCGGTCTGCGAAGCGCAGACGATCCTTGCCGCAGGCGGGACCTGCGGCCATAAGTCCAGAAGGAGGTGCAACATCATGGCAAAACTTTCCGCAAAGTATGAGGTCCTCTATATCATCGACCCCGCGCAGGGTGAAGAGGGTATCGCGGCTCTCGTGGAAAAATTCAAGGGTATCGTGGAGGCTCACGGCACTCTGACCAGTGTTGACGAGTGGGGCAAGCGCCGTCTTGCGTACCCGATCAACGATCTGGTTGAGGGCTACTACGTCTACATGACCTGCGAAGTAACGCCCGAAATGCCGGCTGAGCTTGATCGTGTCTTCAAGATCACCGACGGCATTCTGCGTTCCATCATCGTCGCTGTTGAAGAGTAAGGAGGCGCTCACATGCTGAACCACATCGTTCTCATGGGCCGACTGACTCGCGACCCTGAGCTGCGCCGGACCGGCAGCGGCGTTGCGGTCGCATCCTTTACCCTCGCCGTCGACCGCGATTACGCGGCACAGGGCGCGGAGAAGGAAACAGATTTCGTGGATATCGTCGCATGGCGCAATACCGCTGAGTTCGTCAGCAAGTATTTTGCCAAGGGCCGTATGGCTGTCGTGACGGGCCGGCTGCAGATCCGCAACTGGCAGGACAAGGAAGGCAACAAGCGCCGCTCGGCGGAGGTCGTTGCCGACAACGTCTACTTCGGCGACAGCAAGCGCGACAATGCCGACGGCGGCTCGTTCAACCAGTCGCAGGGCTACGCGCAGAGCTTCAATCAGGTTCCGCAGCAGCAGCCGGCGTATCAGGCGCCGCAGAACGTGTCTGCCGCTCCGTCTGATTTCTCCATGCTCTCCGACGACGATCCCGATCTCCCGTTCTAACATTTTTCCACAAGACCAAAGATAGGAGGATTCACTATGGCAATGGCTAATGATCGTGTTCATCCTCGCAAGCGCAAGAAGGTTTGCTCCTTCTGCGTTGATAAGGTGACGCACATCGATTTCAAAGACACTGTCAAGCTCCGCCGTTACCTGTCCGAGCGCGGCAAGATCCTGCCCCGCCGTACAACCGGTACCTGCGCCGCTCATCAGCGTCAGCTCACGGTCGCCATCAAGCGCGCCCGTCAGATCGCCCTGCTGCCCTACGTAGCAGACTAAGTTTTTCATCCAGAAGCCTGTCCGCTGCGGACAGGCTTTTTGGATTTGCGGAGGTTTTTATGTTTTCCATCACGCTCATCTGTATGGGAAAGCTGAAGGAGCGCTTCTATACCGAGGCCGCGGCGGAATACGCCAAGCGCCTGCGGGCCTATTGCGATTTCCAGCTCATCGAGCTGCCGGAGTGCCGTCTGCCGGAGGACCCGAACGACACGCAGATCGCGCAGGGTCTGCAAAAAGAAGCGGAGCTTATCCGCGCGAAGCTCCCGAAGGGCTGCTTTTTCTGCGTCCTGACGCCGGAGGGGAAGCTGCTGTCCTCTGAGCAGCTGGCAGATACGCTGCGGCAGGCGAAAAGCGGCGGGCGGTCCAGCGCCTGCTTTCTGATCGGCTCGTCGTTCGGCATCGCGCCGGAGATCAAAAAGCTCGCAGACCTTCAGCTTTCCATGAGCAAAATGACCTTTCCGCACCATCTGGCCCGCGTTATGGCCCTTGAGCAGCTTTACCGCGCCGAGGCCATTCAGGCGGGCAGCAAATATCACAAGTAACAGGAGGAATTTGTCATGTTTCAGATGAAGGACGAAATGCAGACCGCGGTCAAGCACAACATCCGCGGCGGCGACGGCAGCCCCAGCTTCCGCTATCTGTTCTCTGCCGAGCAGCTTGGAAACCGCGCGGAGATGATGGCTGTCATCACGCTCCGGCCCGGCGAATCCGTCGGCGTCCATCCGCATGAGACGAACGGCGAGGCGTATTACATCCTTGAGGGCGCGGCGACCGTCACCGAGGACGGCGAGAGCCGCGAGCTGCACGTCGGCGACGCGGAGTTCTGTGCCGACGGCCACACCCATTCCATCCGCAACCACACCGGTTCCGTCACGCGCTTCCTGGCCGTGATCGTCCCGAACCGGTAAGATCGATTGAGAACCAGGAAAAGAGGCCCCGCAGGCAGCGGGACCTCTTTTTCGTGAAGACCTGATTGATGCACCGGCGCGGGAGCGCCCAAGGCTTCCCCGCCGGGGACGGCGTTCGGTGCGTTTATTCAACGGTTACAGTGCCGTTCGGGCCGATGGTGACGGTCATGCCGTCCTTGACATAGGACAGGAATTCCTCGCCCAGCGAGTCGACGACCGGCATTTTGCCCGGCTGGAGCCACACGTCGGCGAGGATCGCGCCGGCGGCTGCCAGAGAATCGATGGGGTTGGCAAACAGCATACACGCCGGCTGCCGGTCCATGGCGCAGGCGCAGTAGAGCACCAGTCCGCCCGTGGTCGAGCCGATGGTCTGCGGCAGGCAGAGCGCCTTGCCCGCCATGGGCTTGCCGTAGAGATCAGGGTTATTCTGGTCGCCGCATTTGGCGGTCTTATCGCCGAATTGGAGCGATTTCTGGAACGAAGCGAGCGTATTCAGCCCGCCGTGCGTCACAAGCGCCTCAGCCTGCGCGCAGCCGGGCGTAACGACGCGGCCCTGGAAGGTCTTCATGCGCGTGCGCCTCCTTTCGTGATCTGGACAAGAATCTCATCATCGGTGTAATAGCGTGCGGTCGTATAGGTGCGCAGCTTGTTGGAGGAGGTGATGACCGGCATCTTGCCGCAGAGCGGATTGTTCATGTACATGAGCGGACAGATATAGGATGTGATCACGCCGGTCTTTTTGAGACGGGCGGCATACGGCGTCTTCTCGAATTCCTTCAGAACGGCGGGCGCGGCGGTAAAGACCGTCGGGATGCAGACCTTGCTGCGGCCTGCCTCTGCAAGCGCCTGCTCCACGCGGTCGGTCCATGTCTTCAGCTGCTCAAGCGACATATGCGGGCAGCCCATGAAGCAGAGCTTCGGCTTCGCGTCCCTGTTCTTCCAGACGACGGGATAGCTGTCCTTGACGCGCTGAAGCTCCGCGTCGTCGATCACATAGACCCTCGCGCCCTCGGCAATCAGCGCTTCGCCCTGCGCCTTCGCCTCGGGCGTGAGGTTCGCAATGTGATAAAGGCCGACTGCGCCGTTGGATGCGGTGGCCGCGCCGAAGTCCTTGAGATAGGTGCAGGCCGCGTCGTCCAGCTCCGTGCCGAGCCATTTGTCGAGGCCGACCACATACGGCACATCCTCCATGACCTTCATGCCGATGGCCGAGCCCAGCAGCTGTGCCTCGGGCTTTTTGCTTGTCTCGATCTTCACGATCCAGGTCGCTTTGCGGCCCTCGTCGGTCAGCAGTCCGAAATACGGCACATAGCCCACAATGGAGCCCATGATGTCCATGATGCCGGAGTTGCGGTTGCAGCGTGCGCCGAGCACGGAGTTCGCGTACACGACGGCGGAGGATTCCGACCATGAGAGCACCTCGCCCTGTTCAGGCTTGTTTCCGACCTCGGACATATAGCAGGTGCAGGTGAACGCGTCCTTGTTCAGAAGCCCCAGCTTTTCCAGCTGGCCCTCATAAAAGTCCTGCTTGTTGTACATGAATTTTTTGAACACGAGCTGCTGCAGGAGATTTGCCGGGACATTGGGGTCGAGCGGGCGGGGGTCTGCCGAGAATTTCTGGCCGGAGACGGCGCCCGCGTCGATCAGCTGCTGCATGAGATCGTACACCGGCTGCAGAACGCCGAGGCCGAAGGATGTGACAAGATGGTTGTACCGGCTCGTGACCGGAACCATTTTCTCCGCGTGGAATGCTTCGCCGAACATGACAAGCGTTTTCATGACCTTCGCCATGGTTTCACCCTTGGCGCCGTCCAGAATGGCCTGCTGTTCGTCCGTCAGGATCATTCCCATGATGGATCTGCCTCCTTTTTTTCTATTATATAGTAACAAAAAATCAAATGCGGTTGGTAGAGGCGGGGCCCTGCTCCGCCCGCTGGGCAGCTGCAAATCTGCACAGTGCCCTGTAGGGGCCGATGCCCACATCGGCCCACTGGGAAGTTACGAATTCGCCACAGATTTCCGTAAAAAGCGGTACATTCTGCCGGGCCGATGTGGGCATCGGCCCCTACACCCGTATGAGAGGGAGCCTTTAGGCGTACTCAGAACGTGATCTGTTCCCCGCTTCGTGTCAAGGTCTTGCCGTAATAGCACGTCATGGCTTTAACCAGCGCGTCGAGATCCTCCGCGCCTGCCGTTTCCACGCAGGAGTGCATGGCCAGCTGTGCAAGGCCGATGTCTACGCTTGGAACGGAGACCTTCGTTGTGGCGATGGAGCCGAGGGTCGAGCCGCCCGGCATATCGGAGCGGTTCGCGTAGACCTGCACGGGCGCGCCCGCCTCACGGCAGACTGCCGTGAACAGCGCGCAGGAGACGCCGTCGGTCGTGTAGCGCTGGTTGGCGTTGAACTTGATGACGACGCCGCCGTTCAGCCGCGGCGTGTTGGTCATGTCGGCGTATTCCGGATGGTTCGGGTGGACGCCGTGGGCGTTGTCCGCCGAGACAAGGAAGCTCTGCGCAAGCATGCGCAGATACCCTTCCTCATTCAGCCCCAGCGCAAGCGCGATGCGCCGGAGCGTATCGGAAAGCAGGCTCGACGCTGCGCCCTGCTTCGTCTCGCTGCCGACCTCCTCATTGTCGAACGCGCAGAAGACCGGCACGCTGCCAGAGGCCTTCGCGGCCAGAAAGCCCTCGAGCAGACCGAACACGCAGCCGAGATCGTCCAGCCGGGGAGCGAGAATGAACTCATTCTTTGCGCCGAAGCACGTGCCGCGCGTGCGCACATACAGGCTCAGATCCTCGCCCAGCACCTCGTCCTCCTGCACGCCCGCAGCCTTGGCCACGACGCTGCGGAAGCTGCCGGAGGATTCCTGCATCCCGTAGAGCGGGAGCGTGTCGACATTTGCCATGAACTTGAAGCCGTCGTTTGCGGCGCGGTTCATGTGGATGGCGACAGAGGGGATCACAGCCAGATCGCGGTCTACATTGACCAGCTTCGTTTCCAGCTTCCCGTCCTTCGCCGTCACGACGCGGCCTGCGACGGAAAGCGGCCGGTCAAACCATGTGCCCATGAGCATGCCGCCGTATTTCTCCGTCGACAGCTGCACATACGGGCCGGACTTTTTCTCCGGGTTGTGCTTGATCTTGAAGGTGGGGGAGTCGGTATGCGCGGCGGCCATCAGGAAGCCCGCGGGCGCACTCTGCGGGATGCGGAAGGACAGGAGCGACGAGCCGTTGCGCGTGACGAAGTATTTCCCGCCCGGCGTCAGCGCCCATGCGTCCTGCTCCCGCAGCTGCGCATAGCCGTTTCTTTCCAGCCGCTCCGCGAGCGCCTGCACGGCATGGTAGCAGCTGGGGCTGGCGGCAAGAAAGTCGAAAAGCTGTTCGGTAAGCATGAAAGAACCCTCCATGTGTCGTTTTCTTTCAGTATACCGCGCCCGGCGCAGGCCCGCAAGGGCGAATTTTCGCGCGGCTCTTTTCAATGCGGGAAAAATGTGCTAAACTATAGAAAAATAAAAGCAATGGAGGCTTTTTTATGAAAAAAACAGTCCTGCGGGAATACGCGAAGCTGATCGCCAAGGCCGGAGCGAATGTCCAGAAGGGACAGGAGGTCTTTATCACGGCCGAGCTTGACCAGCCGGAATTCGTCGCGATGGTGGTCGACGAATGCTATAAGCTGAAGGCGAAGAAGGTCGTTGTCGACTGGAGCTATCAGCCGCTTACGAAGCTGCACGTGCGCTACCGCTCCGTCAAGACTCTGTCCACGCTCGACAACTATGAAGAGGCCCGCTGGCAGCACTATGTCGACACCATTCCCTGCCGCATTTATCTCATCAGCGAGGACCCCGACGGCCTGCGCGGCGTGAACCAGGAGAAGATGGCAAAGTCCCAGCAGGCCAAGTACCCCATCATCAAGGGCTACCGCGACCAGATCGAGAACAAATATCAGTGGTGCATCGCCGCTGTGCCGGGTGAAAAGTGGGCCAAGAAGCTCTTCCCGGAGCTGCGCGCGTCGCAGGCCGTGGAAAAGCTGTGGGAGGCCATTCTGAAGACCTCCCGCGTGACCGACGATCCCATCAAGGCGTGGGAAGACCACAACCGGGATCTGCACGACCGCTGCGAATATCTCAACAAGCTGCATATCCGCGAGCTGCGCTATAAATCCTCCAACGGCACCGACTTCACCGTCGGCATGATCCCCGAGGCGCAGTTCTGCGGCGGCGGAGAGACGAGCCTGCAGGGCATTTTCTTCAACCCCAACATCCCCACCGAGGAATGCTTCATCTCCCCGATGCGCGGCGTGGCCGAGGGCATCGTCTACGCGACGAAGCCGCTGAGCTATCAGGGCCAGCTGATAAGCGGCTTCTGGATCCGCTTCCATGAGGGCAAGGCCGTCGAATGGCACGCCGAGGAAAACAACGAGCTTCTGACGAAGCTCATCGAAATGGACGAGGGCAGCCGGTATCTCGGCGAATGTGCGCTCGTGCCGTTCGATTCGCCCATCAACCAGACGGGCCTGCTGTTCTACAACACGCTCTTCGACGAGAACGCCTGCTGCCATCTGGCGCTCGGCATGGGCTTTGCGGACACCATCAGGGACTTCCAGAACAAGACGCTGGGCGAATGCCGCAAGCTCGGCGTGAACGATTCCATGATCCACGAGGATTTCATGATCGGCTCGGAAGATCTTTCCATCGACGCGGTCTGCGAGGACGGAAAGACGGCTGCTATCTTCCGGAACGGAACGTGGGCGTTCTGATCGGATCTGTCAGGGGCTGCCTGTTACGGGACATCGAGCTTGACGGCGGCTGTCTTTGAATGGCTGCGGTAAATCAGCTTTGCATTCAAAATCTGCGAAGCAGTACGAATTCGCCTAAGGCTCCTCTTTGCACGCAAAGGGGAGCCTTTTTGCTACGCCTGCGCATGGAAAATGCGGGGCTTTAGCGTGGTGCACAAATAAAAATAGCAGGCGGATTTTCTGCTGTTTTGTACAGAATGCAGAGGAAATTCTGTGCGCACTGGCGAGGAGGACTGGATGAACGCACAAAAACAAGCGGTAAAAACTGTGAAAAATGCTGATTTTTGTTCAAAAAGACACGGAAAGATCGCCGTTTTTGGACGAAATCGGAACGCGCGCAGGAAAAAGATACGGCACGGGAAGCGAACCGGGCGCTGTCGGGAAATGTACGGGAAAAGACAATTTTTCAGGTGGAAAAAAATCATTTTAGTTGATTCTGGACGGTGAATATGCTATAATAACTTACAGATATCTCATAGTATTCGTCACGCGGTCAGATGGCCGTGCGCGGCGGACGGATATCAAAACCAGCGATAATTTTCTGTGGATCAAACACAGTAAATTATAAAATTAAAACAGGAGGATTAAGATGAAAAAGAATCTGAAGAAGCTCTTCGCGCTGCTTCTCGTCGTCGTCATGGTTGCTGCCATGTTCGCCGGCTGCGCAAACAACGCCGAAAAGCCCGCTGAGACCACTCCCAGCGACACCAACACCCCCGCTGAAGACACCAACACTCCCGCCGAAGACAACACCCCGGCTGAAGATGCGACTCCCGTCGAGACCCGTGAGAACAAGGTCATCTACGGCAGCACCACCGAAATTTCCGGTGACCTCGGCAACGCATGGTGGACCAACAATGCCACCGACAAGATGATTCGCGACCTGATCAACGACTATGACACCGTCATTTTCGATCAGTTCGGTCAGATGGTCATGAACGCTACCACCGCCGCTTCCATCGACCAGGTTCACAACGATGATGGCTCCATCACCTTCACTGTCAAGATCAACGAAGGCCTGACCTACAACAACGGCGAGCCCATCACCGCAGCTGACTATGTTGCGTATGCACTGGTTGCCTACTCGCCTGTCACTACAGAAGCGGGCGCCAAGATCTCTGCGGAATCCGTTGTTGGCGCTGCCGCATATCAGGCAGGCGAAACCAAGGAGCTGGCCGGCGTTCGCCTGCTCGATCCCTATACCTACTCCATCCAGATCACCCCGGAGAAGGCCAACTACTACTTCGCAATGACCTACGCATCTCTGGCACCTCTGTATCTGCCGCTGTACGGCGGTGAGGGCCTCACTGTCAAGGACGACGGCAACGGCGCGTATCTCGACGGCGGCGAACTGACTGTCGACGGCGTCAACGCTTCCCGCTACGTCTACGAAGGCCGCGTTGTCGCTGGCCCGTACATGATCAAGAGCCTCGACACCGGCGCTCTGACCGCTACGCTTGAGATCAACCCCAACTACAACGGCAACTTTGAGGGCCAGAAGCCTTCCATCCAGACCGTTGTCATCGTCAAGGCTGAAGACGACACCATGATGGACGCCTTCAAGACGGGCGAAATCAACTTCCTGTCCCAGCTGGGCGAAGGCGACAAGATCAACGCTGCGCTCGATCTGGTTGACGCGGGTGGCTTCAACTACTGCCATTACACCCGTAACGGCTACGGCAAGCTGATGTTCCAGTGCGACTTTGGCCCCACGCAGTTTGCTGCTGTCCGTCAGGCAATCGCTTACCTGCTTGACCGCGAAGAGTTTGCAAACACATTCTGCGGCGGCTACGGCTCTGTCGTTCATGGCCCGTACTCCACCGCACAGTGGATGTATCAGGATTCCGAAGAATTCTTCAACGACAACCTCAACACCTACTCCTATGACCCGGCTAAGGCTGTTGAAGTCCTCGAGGCTGACGGCTGGACGCTGGATGCCGAAGGCAACGAGTATGCCGGCACCGGCCTGCGGTACAAGGAAGTCACTGCTGAAGAAGCCGGCGACTACGCTCTGAACGTTACTCTGGCTGACGGCCGCATCCTGATGCCTCTGCACATCATGTGGTCTTCCTCCGAGGGTAACTCCGTCTCCGCGCTGCTGGCCACCATGCTTGCCAACGGCAAGCAGACTGCTGATGCCGGTATGCAGATCGAGCAGGTCACCATGACCTTCTCCGAACTGTTGAACTGGATGTACCGCGATACCTCCGTCGGCGATCAGTATGGCGTGAAGACCTACGGTATGTACAACCTGGCCACCGGTTTTGCCGATGTCTATGACTATGCCTACAACTACGCTTCCGATCCCGAGTCCGATTATGTCAAGCAGGGCTGGAACCAGAACTACATCTTCGACAAGGAACTCGACGACCTGTCCATGGATATGGTTTACAAGCCTGCTCCTGGCGACGACGCGACCTACCTGGATTACTTCCAGAAGTTCATCGTCCGCTGGAATGCGCTGCTGCCTGAGATTCCTCTGTACTGCAACGACTATCACACCTTCTTCCCGTCCTGGCTGAAGAACTACAACGAGTCCAGCCTGTGGGATTTCCAGAAGGCGATTGTCTACGCTTCCATCGAGGGCGCCGAATAATAGCGATCCTTCCCCATGTTTCCCAGCGACGGGGCGGCACAAACCGCCCCGTCGCTTCCGGTATCTTTGGCGAATCTTTTTTTCTTTAGCGTATCATATATCTACGAAAAAAGACCGTTTTGGTTTTATATACAGATTCCTGCGCTCTTTTTGAGCAAATACAAGAGAAAAGGAGGGTATGCGGATGACGAAATATGTACTCAAGCGACTTGTATACATGGTAATTGTATTTCTGCTTGTTTCGCTTCTGATGTATTCCATCTACAACCTGATCCCAACTGACCCAGCCCGGGCACAGCTTGAACCGCTCAAGACAACGCTGACCCCGACAGAGTATGAAACGCGTTACCAGGCGCTTCGCACCGAAATGGGGCTGGACGATCCGCTGATCGTACGCTATCTGCGCTGGTTCGGCTTCTGGCCGGATGTTGACGGCGAACTCAACGGCATGCTGCAGGGCAACTTCGGCTATTCCCAGATCTACAAGACAAATGTTTCCAATGTTCTGCCGGCCCGAATGCTCAACACGATCTACATCAACATTTTCTCAACGCTTGTCGCGCTGGCGATCACGATCCCGCTTGGCATCTACTGTGCCGTGCATAAGCGCAGCAAATCAGACAACGCCGTGCAGGTGCTGTCCATTGTGGGCTACTCGATTCCAGTCTACATCATTGCGCTGCTGTTTATCTGGCTGTTCGCGGTCACGCTCAAGCTGCTGCCGGTCTTCGGCATGCAGACGCCGGGCAATAACTTCACCGGCTTCCGTGCGTTCCTCGACAAGGTCTACTATATGACGCTGCCGGTGCTCGTCATGACGGTCGGTTCGCTCGGCGGCATGACCCGCTACGTCCGCGCCGCCATGATCGAAGCGCTCAGCATGGACTATATCCGCACCGCCCGTGCCAAGGGCCTGCGCGAAAAGGTCGTCGTCTATTCCCACGCATGGCGCAACGCCCTGCTGCCGGTCATTACCGTCCTCATCGGCTGGTTCATCAGCATCTTCTCCGGTTCTCTGATCATTGAGCAGATGTTCGCGCTCAACGGTATGGGTCAGCTGTACTATCAGGGCCTGATGAACAACGACTTTGAACTTGCACTGGCGATTCAGATGTTCTATGTGCTCATCGCGCTCGTCGGCCAGCTGATCACCGACCTCAGCTACGGCATCGTTGACCCGCGCGTGCGTGTCAATAAGTAAAGGGGGAGGAGAAACATGGAAAAAAAGAAAAAATCGACCCTCTTTACCCGTCTGTTCGGCAACCGCAACAAGGTCACCGACTTCATGACGGAAGAACAGCTGCAAAGCCCCGGCCGTCTGATCCTCAAGAATTTCCTGCATAACCGGCTCGGCATGATCGGTCTGATCGTGTTCCTTCTGATTTTCCTGCTGGTCATGATCGGCCCGAATTTCTATACGCTCGACCTGTCCTATCAGGACAACACCCAGCTGAACGTCGCGCCCGGAATGAACATGATGTCCATTCCCGACGGTATGAAGCATAAGGTCGCAGATATCTCTCCCGGCACGACCTATGGCGTCGGTGTCGACACCGACGGCAAGGTCTATACGTGGGGCTATACCAGAATCACTGAAACGATCGATCTGAAGAACATCCCTGAGGAGGTTCAGAACGCAAAGATCGTCAACGTTGCGGCAGGCTATGACCATATCGTCGCACTTGACGAAAACGGCGCGATCTATGTCTGGGGCAACCGCCGTCTCGGCCAGGATATGCTTCCCGACAAGATCCAGATGGCTGCCGCCTACGGCAAGAATCTCGGCTTCAAGCAGATCGAGGCCAGCAACCAGTTCTCCGCGGCTGTCACTGAATCTGGCGAGCTGTTCCTCTGGGGCAACGGCAATCAGGCCGATATCAAGGTCAAAAAGGAATATCAGGGCAACATCGAAAAAGTCGCTCTGACCGCTCGCGGGTATATCGCCCTGACCAAAGACGGCGCAGCTGTCTACGCGGGTTTCCAGAAGGACAACGCCCTTGTCCGCATCCCCGACGGGCTGGATTCCGGCGTCGTTGATATCGCGGCGTCCAGCAACGCGGTTGCGGCGGTCAAGGAAGACGGCACCGTCGTCGTCTGGGGCACCTGCACCAACGGCGAAAACATCGTCCCCGAATTCGAGAGCAAGCCTGTCGAGCTCTACGGCGGCCGCTACCACTTCACGGCGCTGATGGACGACGGCGAGGTCATCTCCTGGGGCGACAACACCCATGGTCAGGCATCCGTCCCGGCATCCTTCAACGATAAGGAGATCGTGACGGTCTTCGCGGGCTTCTATCAGAACTATGCCGTCACGGTCGACGGCGACGTCGAGACGTGGGGCCTGAAGGGCTATCTCTGCGGTACGGACGATCTGGGCCGCGACGTGTTTAACCGCCTCATCAACGGCGGCAAGGTCACCATGACCGTCGGCGCCATCTCGGTTATTATCCAGCTTATCATCGGCATCATCCTCGGCGGTCTGGCCGGTTATTTCGGCGGCTGGGTCGACAACATCATCATGCGTATCTCCGAGATCGTCGGCGGTCTGCCGTTCCTTCCGTTTGCGATGATTCTTTCCGCCATCATCGGTACGCGCATCTCGGTCGAACAGCGTATGTACCTCATCATGGTCGTGCTTGGCGTTCTGTCCTGGCCGGGCATCTGCCATCTGATCCGCGCGCAGATCCTCTCACAGCGCGAGCAGGAGTATGTCACGGCTGCGCAGGCCCTCGGCGTGCGCGAGAAGTCGATCATCTTCCATCACATCATCCCCAATGTCATGAGCCTGATTCTGGTCAACGCGACGCTGAGCTTCGCAACCTGCATGCTCACCGAGTCCTCGCTGTCCTACATGGGCTTCGGCATTGCGCCGCCCACGCCGACCTGGGGCAATATGCTCACCGGCGCGAACAACTCCATCGTCATCCAGCAGTACTGGTGGCGCTGGGTATTCCCGGCTGCGATCTTCGGCATCTGCACGATCTGCATCAACCTCGTCGGTGATGCGCTGCGCGATGCGGTCGATCCCAAGTCCGCTGAGCGATAAGGAGGGGTTGTTGTGGCATTACTAGAATTAAAAAACCTGAAGACTTTCTTCGCGACCAAGCGCGGCACGGTCAAGGCGGTCAACGGCGTCAGCTATTCGCTGGACGCGGGCAAGGTGCTCGGCGTCGTCGGTGAATCTGGTTCCGGCAAGAGCGTCTCGGCCATGAGCATTCTCCGTCTGCTCGACGGCAACGGCTATATTGACTCCGGCGAGATCCTCTTCAACGGTCAGGATCTGACCAAGCTGTCCATGAACGAAATGTACAAGATCCGCGGCAACGAGATCTCCGTGATCTTCCAGGAGCCGATGACGAGCCTGAACCCGGTCTTCACCGTTAGCCGTCAGATCTCCGAGCCGCTCATGATCCATCAGGGCATGAACAAAAAGCAGGCTGCCGCGAAAGCGGTCGAGCTGCTGTCCGACGTCAAGATCCCGAACCCCGAGGTCGTCGCGAAGCAGTATCCGCACCAGCTCTCCGGCGGTATGCGGCAGCGTGTCATGATCGCCATGGCGCTGGCCTGCCGTCCGAAGCTGCTGATCGCGGACGAGCCGACCACGGCGCTCGACGTGACCATTCAGGCGCAGATCCTGAAGCTCATGAACGAGCTGCGTGAGAAAAACGGCACCGCCGTTCTGTTCATCACGCACGATCTCGGCGTCATCAACCAGATGGCCGACAATGTCGCGGTCATGTACTGCGGCCAGGTCGTCGAATACGCACCCGCCGGGACGATCTTCCACAAGAACGAGTATTCCCATCCCTATACCGAGGGCCTGATGCTCTCCATCCCGCGTCTGGATACCCCCAGCGACGAACGGCTTGAAGCGATCCCCGGCGCGGTCCCGCACCCGCTGGATCTGCCCAAGGGCTGCAAGTTCGCCCCGCGCTGCAAGTACGCGACCGAGCGCTGTCTGGAGGAGGAGCCGGAGCTGATCCACGTCTCCGACACCCAGCAGGTTCGCTGCTTCTACGCGAAGAAGGAGGACAGATATGCAAAATAATGACAAGAAGGTTCTGCTTCGCATCAGCAACCTGAAGCAGTATTTCCCCCTGAAGGGCGGCCGCTTTGTCAAGGCCAACGACGGCATCACGCTGGATATCTACGAGGGCGAGACGTTCGGCCTCGTCGGCGAGTCCGGCTGCGGCAAGTCTACGCTTGGCCGCACCATCCTCCAGCTGTATCACCAGACCTATGGCCGCACCATGTACTACGGCCGGTCCCTTGACGATCTGGCGCCGAAGTATGTCATCGATACCGTTAAAAACCTCAAAGCCCGCCGCACCAAGCTCCGCGAGCTGGAGCAGAAGCGCGACAAGCTCGAGGCCGATTACGCCAAGCTTTCCGAGAAGGAGCAGTACGCCAAGCACGGCGAGCTCGATACCGCCCGCAAGCTGGCGGAGGACGCGCTGCTGGATATCACAAAGATCGTCGGCGGCTTCCTCGTGGTCGATGATCTCGATCCCGTCATCGCGGCCTATTCCAAGGATTACGCCATTGCGCGCAAGCTGTCCAGCATGGAGGAAAAGCGGCAGGAGCTGCAGGTCGACGTGGACGACGCGGAATACGCGAAGAAGACGGCCGAAGAAGCGGGCAAGTCCGGCAAGGACGGCCAGCTGCAGAAAGCGCAGGAAAAGCTGAAGCAGTGCGACGACCAGATCGCCGCTCTGCGTGCGCAGCTTGACGCGGGCCGCAAGGAGATCGAGGCGCTGCGCGCCCCGTATGCAAACGACCCTGAGTTCCAGAAGTACGAGGCCTACCGCGACGACGGCATCGACCTTGCCCGACTGGAGTACAACGAAATGCGCCGCCTGCGCCGCGATATGCAGCTGATCTTCCAGGACCCGTATTCCTCGCTGAACCCGCGCATGAGCGTCGGCCAGATCATCAGCGAGGGTATGCAGGCGCACAACATGATCAAGAAAAAGGACGCCCGTATGCAGGAAATGGTCCTCAAGATCATGGACGACTGCGGCCTTGCGCCCTACTTCCTGCACCGCTTCCCGCACCAGTTCTCCGGCGGCCAGCGGCAGCGTATCGGCATCGCCCGCGCGCTCGCCACGAAGCCGAAGTTCGTCGTCTGCGACGAGGCTGTCTCCGCGCTGGACGTGTCCATTCAGGCGCAGATCATCAACCTGCTGCTCGATCTGAAGGAACAGCAGAATCTGACCTATATGTTCATCACGCACGACCTGTCTGTCGTCAAGTACATCTCCGACCGCGTCGGCGTCATGTACCTCGGCACCATGGTCGAGCTGGCAGCGGCTGACGAGATCTTCCATCACCCCATCCATCCGTACACCGAGGCGCTGCTGAACGCGATCCCGACCACGGATACCGTCGGCGCGAAGGAGCTGTCGATCCTTGAGGGCGACATCCCCAGCCCAGTGAACCCGCCGAAGGGCTGCAAGTTCCACACGCGCTGCAAATACTGCACGGAGATTTGCACGCAGGTCGTTCCGGAGTGGGAAGAGGTTCGCCCGAACCACTTCGTCGCCTGCCACCACAAGCTTGAGGCGAAGGAGTAAGCCGATGCTGTTCCAGAAGAGAATAGACCGCGCGATGCGCTACCAGAAGGAGCGGAACGAAGCGGCGGAGCTGAAAAAGCCGACAGAGGAGGATAAGGACGCCGTCAGCAAAAAGGATCTTTTTGCGATGATCCTGTCCGCCATGCTGGTGATCCTGCCGGTCGCGATCCTGATCCTGTTCGTCATTGCGTTTGGCTGCTACTTCCTCTTCTTCCATTGAGTTGATCCCAATATGTACAATACCCCTGGTATGCGTCTGGCATACCGGGGGTATTTGCAATGCACGCCCATACCGGGGTGTCCGTCAGTCCGTGTCATCGTGCATCTGCCCGCGAAGAAAGACCGCGAGTGCCTGTCCCAGAATGCGGGCGGAGCGCAGCGCTTCGGCCAGCGTATTGCCACTTGCGCCGACCTCGACAAGAAGGGAACCCGGCGTTTCGTGCTGGTTGAAGCGCTCGGTGCGCAGATTGAGGTTCCGGCACAGGCCGGGTGCCGAGCGGTTCAGAAGTGTCTGGATTTTCAGCGCATTTGCGAGATTTTCCTGCCAGTCCGGGTGCGATAAGCCGCCCTCGTCCGTGCCGACTACGAGCATCAGCTCTGCACAGGCTTCGCCGTCTGCTTCCGCTGTCAGCGCGACCGGGTTCCCGTCTGCGTCCTCAGCCGCGTCGCGATGGATATCCAGCACCATCTGAATGGACGGATATTCTGCCAGATAGCCCTCGATGGTCTGCCGCATACGCTCGTAGGCGCCGTTGTAATTCGGATAATCGTTCGGCTGCGTGTCGTGCAGGACAGAAATGCCCGCCTCCGTCAGAATATCCGCAATTTCATCGCCCACGCGGATCACGGAATACCGCTCATCCAGCGTCCGCAACGCATCCGATTCCGGATATTCAAAGCCCGCCTCCATGGTATACGCCTCGCTGGAGTGCGTATGTACGATCAGGACTGCCGGGCCGTCATCCGAAAGCGACAGTGCGGACGGACGGGTCAGCAGCGACTGCTTGTCCGGCTGATAGCTGCAGGCGCCGACGATGCCGATCACGTCCGCCTCGTCCGCAGAAAACACAAGCGGCGGGTCGACTGGCTCCGCCTCCGTCTCCTGCTCTGCGGGCGCTTCCGATGCAGCGGCGATCTCCGGCTGCGCAGGCGGCTCGGGCTGCGCGGCCTCCGGTTCCAGAATTTCCAGAAGAAATACATCCGGCTCGTCCGGCGCTTCGGGCTTCGGCGCAAGCCCGACTGCCGAATCCAGCGCCGCGGACACGCCTGTCGCCAGAAGCAGCCGCACGATCACGGCAAACGCCACCAGACTCATGCAGAACCGGTTTTCCATACTGCGGTATTTCATATGCTTCGCCCCCATTACAGTATATGCACGCAGACCGGCAGGCAGAACCGGCAGTTTCCATGCCAAACAGAAAGAAAAAACCGTTTGGCTGCACTTTTCCCATTGAATTTCCGGTCAGCGTCGTTTATAATATGCAATAAGTATCAGCACGCAGGAGGGACACGGCTTGGCACAGGTTTTGGCAGTCATCTCCGGCAAGGGCGGCACGGGCAAGACCTCGCTCTGTGCGGGCGTTGCGTCGTGTCTGGCGATGGAGGGACAGCGGGTGCTGTGCGTCGATCTCGACGTCGGCCTGCGCAACCTCGATATCGCGCTCGGCATGGCCGATATGGCGGTTCTGCCGTTTACGTCCGTCATGCGTGGGGAATACTCCCTTCAGCAGGCGTCACAGCACCCTACGATCGGAAATCTCTCCATGCTCACGGCCCCTGTGACCGAGAGCGCTGAGGCGGTCGACACAGAAGCGTTCGAACGACTCATCACGCAGGCACGGGACGGCTTCGACTGGATCCTGCTGGATGCGCCGGCGGGCGTCGGACGGCTGTTCCGGATGGCGGTGCGCTGTGCGGACGAGGCAATGCTCGTCACGCTGCCCGGCCCTGCGTCGCAGCGGGACGCCGCGCACACAGCGGAGCTTCTGCTGCAGGAGCGGCAGATCCCGGCGCGGCTTGTGGTCAACAGGACTGTCCCGAAGCTGTTTGCCTGTATGCGCTCGACGGTCGACGATGTGATGGACGGCGTGGGACTGCCGCTGCTCGGCGTTGTGCCGGATGATGCATCTGTCACGCTGGCTGCGGCAGAGGGAAAGCCGCTCGTACAATATACCTACCACGGCGCGGCGCTGGCCTGCCTGCATATCGCAAAGCGGCTGTGCGGACAGCGCGTTCCGCTGATGAAAATTACCCGATAATGCGTACATAAAGGAGCTGAGCGTATGAACATCACCCTTATGGCACACGATAAAAAGAAGGAACTCATGGTGCAGTTCTGCACCGCGTATAAAAGCATTCTGTCCAAGCACTCGCTGTCGGCTACGGCTGCGACGGGACGCCTGGTGTCCGAGGCAACGGGCCTGCCCGTGACGCTCTTCCTGTCCAAGAGTCAGGGTGGCCACCAGCAGATCGACGCGCGCATCGCGTATAACGAGATCGACCTTGTCATCATGTTTTCCGACCCCAACGACACCGATCCCTGGGAGGATCAGCGCATCATGCGCACGCTTCGCCTGTGCGATTCGTCCAACGTCCCGTGCGCGACAAACCTGGCCTCGGCAGAAATGCTGATCCTCGGATTGCAGCGCGGCGATCTGGATTGGCGTATGATGATGAAGAACAAGAAAACGATCCGATAATTTTGATTTTTGCGACGACGCGGAAGCAGTACCGGCTTACTGCCTGCCCAGAGAGAGGGCCATGACGCTGAAAGGCCCTTGCAGCAGCACCGGGAAGGACATCCGCCGAGCAAGCGTATAAGGCGCACCGCGCCGAAATCGCCGGGCCCGCGCAGCCCGCATCCCTTGCGCAAGAGGGAAGTGTCCAACAGCTTCCGAATTTGGGTGGCACCACGAAGCAGGTATGCTCTCGTCCCAAAACGCCGGGACGGGAGTATATTTTTATGGATATGCAAAGCAAATTTGCACGCACCGGTTGTAGGGGGCGATGCCCACATCGCCCCGGCAGGATGGACTGTTTTTTCGGAAATCTTCGGCAAATTCGCAGCTGCCCAGCGGGCCGACAGAGTCGTCGGCCCCTACAACGACCCGTGCTCTCCCCTGTAGGGGCGGACGACTCTGTCCGCCCGCAGGATGCACCGCTTTTTACGGAAATCTTCGGCGAAATCGCAACTTCTAGGCGGGCCGATGTGGGCATCGGCCCCTACGGAACTCCGGCGAATCCGTACTTTCCTGCAAGTTTTGAACGAAAGGTGTTTTTACAGCAGATATTGAATCGCAACTATTCACAAATCTGATGTACCGTAACAGGCGGCGCGTACCATAGCGCCCGTAGGGGGAGTATGTGTGTTCGTAATATCTGTAAATCAGATTCCTGCCTGAATCGCACCGCAGAATGCACCAAACGCGTCCAAGCACTCTTTTCTTCCCTATCTTTTCTCTTGCGAGAGAAAAGATAGGGCCGCCGGAGGCATACCCAGCTATCAATTCTGCACTAATTTCATCCAAAAACAAAAAACGCATCACATAGAGAGGAACAAAACCATGTCACAAATCAAACCGCATACGCTCTCCGGGTTTATGGAGCTGCTGCCGCAGCCGCAGCTGCAGATGGAGGCGATCATGGAGGTTCTGCGGAACACCTACAGCCTCTATGGCTTCACGCCGCTGGATACCCCCGCGATCGAAGCTGCCGACGTGCTGCTGGCCAAGGGCGGCGGCGAGACGGAAAAGCAGATCTATCGCTTCCAGAAGGGCGACAGCGATCTGGCGCTGCGCTTCGATCTGACCGTCCCGCTGGCAAAATACGTCGCGCTGCACTACAGCGAGCTGGCCTTCCCCTTCCGCCGCTACCAGATCGGCAAGGTCTACCGCGGCGAACGCGCGCAGCGCGGCCGCTTCCGCGAGTTCTATCAGGCCGACATCGACATCATCGGCGACGGCAAGCTCTCCATCACGAACGAGGCCGAGATCCCGTCCATCATCTATAAGACGTTCTCGACGCTCGGCCTGCGCCGGTTCCAGATCCGCGTGAATAACCGCAAGATTTTGAACGGCTTCTACGCCATGCTTGGCCTGTCCGAGCAGTCCGGCGATATTATGCGCACCGTCGACAAGCTCGACAAGATCGGCTCCGACAAGGTTCGCGTCCTGCTGGTCGAGGAGTGCGGCGTGGAGGAGGCAAAGGCCGATGAGATCCTGACCTTCATCGCCATCCGCGGCACGAACGGCGAGGTCCTGTCCGCGCTGGAGCAGTACCGCGGCAGAAACGAGGTCTTCGATCAGGGCCTGGACGAGCTTTCGTCCGTGACGAAGCTGCTCGGCGCGTTCGGCGTGCCGGAGGAGAATTTCGCCGTCGACCTCACCATCGCGCGCGGGCTGGATTACTACACCGGCACTGTCTACGAGACAACGCTTCTTGACCATCCCGAGATCGGCTCGGTCTGCTCCGGCGGCCGGTACGACAATCTCGCGGAGTATTATACCGACCGTCCGCTGCCCGGCGTCGGCATCTCTATCGGTCTGACGCGCCTGTTCTACGTGCTGAACGAGCAGAGAATGCTGAACGAGGAGCGCGTCATGGCCCCGGCTGACGTGATGATCGTTCCCATGACCGACGATCTGGAGGCCGCTGTCCGGCTTGCGACCGAGCTTCGCGCGCAGAATATCCGCGTCCAGCTCTACGCTGAGCAGAAGAAATTCAAGGCCAAGATCCAGTACGCGGACAAGCTGCACATCCCCTATGTCGTCTTCCTCGGCGAGGACGAGATCGCGGCCGGAACCGTCTCACTGAAGGATCTTCGCACCGGCGACCAGGTCACCGTCCCGGCGCAGGACGCAGCTGCCCGCATTCTGGCCGATATCGAGCTTCGCGGCCAGGGCACGATTTTAAAGTAAAAAATTTTCCCATAAAGAAAGAAGGAAACCACTATGATGCAGTCAAGAACCCATACCTGCGGCCAGCTCCGCATCGAAAACGCGGGCGAGCGCGTCACGCTCGTCGGCTGGATGGAAAATGTCCGCGTGGTCGGCAATAACTTTGCCTTTATCGTCCTGCGTGATTTCTACGGCACGACGCAGATCGTTGTCGAGACGGAAGAGATCATGAACATCGTCAAGGGCATCAACAAGGAGTCGACCATCTCCGTGACCGGCACCGTGCGGGAACGCGCAAGCAAAAACCCCAAGCAGCCCACCGGCGACATCGAGGTCGTGCCGGAGAAGATCGAGCTGCTGGGCCGCTGCCAGTACAACGAGCTGCCGTTCGAGATCAACCGCAGCCGCGACGCCGACGAGACGCAGCGCCTGAAGTACCGCTATCTCGACCTGCGCAACCCCGCTGTCAAGAGCAACATCATCCTGCGCTGCAATGTCATCGCCGCCATCCGCAAGGCTATGATGGACCATGATTTCCTTGAGATCACGACCCCCATCCTCACGGCCTCCAGCCCGGAGGGCGCGCGCGACTACCTTGTTCCCGCCAGAAAGCATCCCGGCAAGTTCTACGCCCTGCCGCAGGCCCCGCAGCAGTTCAAGCAGCTGCTCATGACCTCCGGCTTTGACCGCTATTTCCAGATCGCTCCCTGCTTCCGCGACGAGGACGCACGCGGCGACCGCAGCCCCGGCGAGTTCTATCAGCTCGATATGGAAATGGCCTTTGCCGCGCAGGACGACGTGTTTGCCATCATTGAGGACGTGCTGCCGCCGATCTTCGCCAAATATGGCAAGGATAACATCGCGTCCAGCGCACCGTTCCGCCGCATCGCGTACAAGGACGCGCTGGAGACCTACGGCTCCGACAAGCCGGATCTGCGCATCGATCTGACGTGCAAAAATATCTCCGACCTGTTCACGGAGTCTGAATTTGAGCCGTTCAAGGGCCAGACCGTCAAGGCCGTGCCCATCTCGAACTGCCATCTGACGCGGAAACAGATCGAAAAGCTCCTGACCGACTGCGAGGTGCAGGCGGGCGTCAAGGGCTACTGGTTCAAGATGGACGAGAACGGCGAGCTTGCAGGCGGCGTCGCGAAGTTCGTACAGGGCTGCAAGGATGCGCTCATCGAGCGTCTCGGCCTGACCGCCAACACGCTGGTCGTTGTTGCGGCGGGCGCTTCTGCTACGAAGCTCACCGGCGTTCTCATCAAGACCTTCGGCGCAAATGTCGAGGGGCATATGGACAAGGAGCGCTACGAATTCTGCTGGATCGTCGACTTCCCGATGTACGAGATCGGCGACGAGTCCGGAGAACTGGAATTCTGCCACAACCCGTTCTCCATGCCGGGCGGCGGCGCAGCCACGCTGGACAAGGCCATCCGGGGCGAAATTGACCCGCTGACCATCACGGCGCAGCAGTATGACCTCGTCTGCAATGGCATCGAGCTGTCCTCCGGCGCAGTCCGGAACCATGATCCCGAGATCATGATCAAGGCCTTCCAGCTCGTCCGCCTCGGCGAGGATGATGTAAAGAAGAAGTTCCCCGCCATGTACAACGCCTTCTGCTACGGCGCACCTCCCCATGCCGGTATCGCCCCGGGCATCGACCGTATGGTCATGCTGCTGGCAGGCGAGGACTGCATCCGCGAGATCATTCCGTTCCCGATGAACAAGAACGCGCAGGATATCCTGATGGGCGCACCCAGCGAGGTCACCCAGAAGCAGCTCGACGAGCTGCATATCCGCTGCACGGCAAAGGAAGAAGACTGAAAAACCAGAATAAGCGCGCCGCAAGGCGCGCTTATTTTAACGGGAGAGAAAGAGAAATGGAAAAAAACCTCAGAAGGGCAATGCTGTCCTGCGCGGGCTGTACGCTGATGCTGTTTGTGACGTGCGGGCTGGCCTTCAACGTCTTTTCGGCGGCGCAGCCGTACGTCCTGGCCCAGAACGGCTTTACCAACACGCAGACCTCGCTCATTACGACGATCCGCTCGGCGGCGTATCTGCTCGGCACGTTCGCCATCGGCCGGTATTACCGGAGGCTCGGCTATCGCACCGGCTGCGCGCTGGCGGCGATGCTGGCCTGCGTCAGCTTCCTGCTGTTTGCCGCAGCAAAAAGCCTCGCGGCCTATTATTTTGCCGGAGCCGTCGCGGGCGTCAGCTATGCGCTCGGTTCGATGGTACCGGCGTCGGTCCTGATGCGCCGCTGGTTCCGGGCGCATTCCGGGCTGGCCATCGGGATCTGCTCCGCCGGAACCGGACTGGCGACCGTCGTGTTTTCCCCGCTGTTCACCGCCATTGCGGAGGCCGGCGGCGTTGACCGCGCGTTTTTGTGGACAGCCGCGTTCTGCGCGGCAGCGGCTGTGCTCGTCTTTTTCCTCATTCGCAGTGACCCCGCCGCGCTCGGCCTTGAGCCATGGGGCAAGGCCGCCCCGGAGAGCACGCAGGAGCGTGCGCTGCATGCCCTGCATCCGTCCCGGCTGCGCTGGGCGCTGCTTCTGCTGGCCGTTCTGCTGGTCAGCGGCATCGGCGCGACCGGCTTTACCCATCTGATGACGCTTTATATGTCGGAGGGCATGGACGCCATGCGCACCGCGGCGGCGTTCTCGCTGTGCGGACTGGCGCTGATGGCAGGCAAGTGCGTCTGCGGCGCGCTGTGCGACAAGCTGGGCAGCTACCGGGCAAATTATCTGCTGTTCGGCAGCTTTATCCTCGGCTGCACGCTGTGCGTGCTGGCGCCGCTGAAAAGTGAGGCGCTGATGCTGGCCTCTGCGGTCTTTCTGGGCTTCGGCGGGTCGCTCATTACCGTTGGCGTTTCGATCTGGGCGGGCGATCTGAGCACGCCGGAGCGCTATGAGAAGACGCTCCGGCTGTTTCAGGGGGCTTACGGCCTCGGCGGCATTGTGCTGTCCTTCCTGCCCGGCGCGATCGCCGACCTTGCGGGCGGCTACGCACCGGCCTACGCCGTCTTCGCCGTCATGCTCCTGTACAGCCTGTTCATGCTGCAGAGCACATACCGTCTGGCAAAGGTTTAAATACGGCAGAGTGACTGAGCAGCCCCGGGTACTTCAGTATCCGGGGCTGCTGTAAGTTTTTTAGCTGATCGAACTGCTGCGCGCCGGCCGGTCTATGCCCCGTCCTTTAAATGCAGCAGGTTCATGAAATTTCCGTACAGGATCTTCTGCTGCTCGGCCTCGTCCAGACCGAGGGAAAGAAACCGCTCCAGCTCCTCCTTCGGGCTCCACATGGGGAAGTCCGTGCCGAAAATCAGCCGGTCGGGGCCGATTTTGTCAATGAAGCGCAGAACAAGCTCCCGGTCGATCATGCCAAGCGTGGAGGATGTGTCATACAGAACGCCTTCCGGCTGTAAATGCGCCAGCGACCGGGGCCAGCTGCGCCAGCCGCCGAAGTGCGCGGCCACGGTCCGCAGCTCCGGCACGCGCCGCAGCAGATTTGTCAGCCGTTCCGGGGAAGAGAAATCGTACCGGTCGTCGCCCATATGAAACAGCACCGGAAGATCACGCCGGGCGATGGCCTTATAGGTTTCGATGCCGCGTTCGTCGTCGATGGCGAGCTTCTGAAAATCCGGGTGGATCTTGATCCCGCGCAGGCCGAGCTCCAGCATACGGTCAAGCTCCTCCTCAAATCCGTCCATGCCGGGATAGATCGTGCCGAAGGCGAGATAGCCGTCGTGTCCGCGGACGGCCTCGGCCAGAAATGTGTTGGCGTTTTGGACCTGACTGGCATTCGTTGCGGAGTTGGAGACGACGCAGCGGGTGATGCCCGCAAGCTTATCCTCCGCGCACAGGCGCGGCATATCGGCCTCCCGCTCGATGGAAACGCCGTAGAAGCTGCCGATGGAATGCGATGCCTTTTCGGCCAGCTTTTCCGGGAAAATATGTGCGTGGATGTCTGCAATCTTCATAGGGAAATCCTCTTTTATTCTATACGGAGATATGCCCGGTATGCAGAGCCGAGCTTTCCATTTTCAATCAAAGTTTATCACACTTTTTTCCTGCATACAAGTAGCAGAAAAACCGGAATCCGCGTGGGATTCCGGTAAATTTTTGTCGTTTTCTCAGGCAGCGCGGTTCCGCAGGGCGAAGGACACGGCAAAATACACCGCCAGCAGCAGCGCGATCGTCGCACCCGCCGAGCAGCCGAGCCAATATGCCGCGCACAGGCCCAAAAGCCCACACACAAGCGCGGACAGGACGGACAGCAGATGGTACTGCCGCAGGTTCCACGCCAGATTGCGCGAGGCTGCCGCCGGCAGGACGAGCAGGGAATTGATGACCATCAGGCCCACCCAGCTCATGGCCAGCGTTACGACGATAGCGATGGCGACGGTAAAGAGCGTTTCATTGCGCTTCGTCGCCACGCCGCGCGAGGAGGCCAGCTGCGGATGCACCGCCGTCAGCACCAGACGGTTCGACCCGAACACCCACAGCAGCACGACCGCCAGCAGCACCAGCGCCAGCAGGCCGATCTCCTGCGGGGAGACGGAGAGGATATCGCCGATGAGATACCGGTTGAATTTCGTAAAGCTCCGCCCGCCGAGCGTCACGATGAAAATGCCAAGCGCGACGGCGGTGGAGGAAAAGACGCCGATGATGGTGTCCGCCGACTGGCTCGTCCGGCTGCGGACGAAGGAAAACAGCAGCGCGAACAGAACCGACAGCCCGACCGCGAAATAGATCGGCTGCACCGCGCCGCAGAGTACGCCGATGGCGATGCCCGTAAAGCCGGAATGGCCCAGCGCGTCGGAGAAAAAGCTCATTTTTCCCGTCACGATCATCGTGGACAGCAGGCCGAACAGCGGCCCCAGCAGCAAAACAGCCAGCAGCGCGTTCTTCATGAAGTCCATTTCAAACATCCGGATGCCGAGTGCGTTCAAAAACGCGTACCAGACGTTCATGCCTGTGCGCCTCCTCCCATGTGGAATGCCTGCGCGAATTCCTCCGAGTTCAGCACGTCCAGCGGCGTCCCGCGCCGGAGGATCTTTCCCTGTAACAGCACCACCTGGTCGCAGTACTGCTCCAGCATGGTAAAGTCGTGCGTCGTCATGAGGATCGACAGGTCAAATTTTTTGCGGATCTCGTCGAGCATATCCATGAGCAGGCTCATGCCCTCGACATCCACGCCGGAGAGCGGCTCGTCGAGTATGAGAATATTCGGCATGGGCTCAAGCGCCAGCGCCAGCAGCACGCGCTGCAGCTCGCCGCCCGAAAGTGCGCCGATGCGCTTGTCGATGAGCACTTCGCCGTGCACGTTCGCAAGGCAGGCCAAAACTTTTTCCCGCATGGCTTTTGTCGGGCGCAGGAACGCGGGGCGCTTGAAGATGCAGCAGGTGAAAAGGTCCATCACGCTCACGGGGTCGCCGCGGTCAAAGGCCGGGCTTTGCGGCACATAGCCGATGCGCAGCTTCGCCTCCTTGCCGCTGGCCTCATGGAAGGTGATCTTCCCTTCATATTCCCGCTGGCCCAGAATGGCGCGGATGAGCGTGGACTTGCCCGCGCCGTTCGGACCGATCAGCGCGACCATCTGGCCGCAGTGCATATGCAGGTCGATGTTGTCCAGGATCGTCTCGCCGCCGATATGGACGGACAGATGCTCGATTTTCAGACAGCAGGCGTGTTCACAGTCGCCTGCGTGCGGGTGCAGATGTGGGATCATGAAAGCGCCTCCCGGATGGTGTCGATGTTGTGATAGATCGCGTCCGTGCAGCCTGCCTCGCCGCCGTCCATTCCCATTGTAAGCGCAAACAGGCCGGTTCCGGTCTGCCTCGCGACAGTCTCAGCCGTCTGCCGTTCGCCGTTTTCCTCGCAGAAGACGGCGGGGATGGCTTCAGTCTCTACCAGCCGGATGACGGACTCGATCTCCTTTGCGGACGGTTCGCTGCCCTCCTCAATTTCCATTGCGGCGGCAACCTCAAGGCCGAACGCGCGGGCGAAATAGGAAAAGCCGTCGTGGAACGTCACAAGCTCCCGGCAGGAAAGGGCCTTCAGCGTCTCTTCGCCATAGGTCTGTGCAGCCTCATACTCCGCCGTGACGGCGGACAGGTTCTGCTCGATCAGGGGCTGTTTGTCCGGATAGAATTCCGCAAGCCCGGCGGCGATATTTTTGCACATTAAAATACAGTTCGCGGGGTCGAGCCAGATATGCGGGTCCTCGCCGTCCTCGCCGGGGAGGGTGTCAACGCCGGTTGATGCCGTAATGGTGCGCTTCGCCGTGCGCAGCGCGTCCTCCATAAACTCCTCCAGCCCGAGGCCGTTCAGAACGACTACGTCGGCCTGCCCGATCTTTTCCATCTGCGCGACGGTCAGCGTATAGTCGTGCAGGCACGAAACGCTTTCCGTCACGACCAGCCCGCAATTCAGCCCCGTGCCCTCCAGCAGTGCCGCCGTCATGGCCCTGACCGGTGCGGTGGACGCCAGCACGTCATAGCGCTCTGCCTCCCGCGCCGCGCAGCCGGAGAGCGGCGCGCACAGCAGAACCAGCGCCAGCAGTCCGGCAAAAAGCCGTTTTTTCAGATCTGTCATGATAATATTCCCTTCAAGCTCACTTCACTTTTATTATAGCGGAGCTGTCAAGTGATCCGTTTTGTTTCCTTTTTGTCGCTGCTTATCCGTTTTTTGTGCAGAGCGACGAAGACAATTGTCCGCGCAGCGTGAATTTTTTTCAAAAAACAAGCAATTAGGGCTTGCTTTTTACACTTCACTTCGCTATAATGGCGACTATAAGTTCATGAACACTTGTCTATTGTACATGGACAGAAGGAGGAAATATTCTATGAAAAAGATCATCGCTCTGCTTCTGGCTGCCGTTATGGTCATGTGCCTGTTCGCAGGCTGCGCGTCCAGCGGCGGCTCCAAGGTCATCAAGATCGGCGTGTTTGAGCCGCAGTCCGGCGACAACGGCGCGGGCGGCAAGCAGGAGGTTCTGGGCATCCAGTACGCCAACTCCGTCAAGCCGACCGTCACCATCAACGGCGAAGAGTACAAGATCGAGCTCGACATTCAGGACAACCAGTCCTCGACCGACAAGGCCGTCTCCGCTGCCCAGCAGCTGGTCGCCGACAAGGTCTCCGTCGTCCTCGGCTCCTATGGCTCCGGCGTTTCCATCGCCGCCGGTACCTACTTCGCAAACGCCAAGATCCCGGCCATCGGCTGCTCCTGCACGAACGCGGCCGTCACCGCGGGCAACGATTATTATTTCCGCGTCTGCTTCCTCGATCCGTTCCAGGGCTCCGTCATGGCTTCGTTCGCCATGGAAGAGTTCGGCGCCAAGAAGGCCTACGTCCTGTCGATGCTCGGCGACGACTACACCGTCGGCCTGGCCAAGAACTTTGTAAAGGCCTTTGAAGAGGCCGGCGGCGAGATCGTAGCCGATGAGACGTTTGTCGAGGGCACGGCGGACTTCTCCGCGTACCTCAATAACGCCGTCTCCGGCGGCGCAGACGTCATCTTCGCGCCGTCCGCCATCGCCTATGCCCCGCAGATCATCGAGCAGGCCTCTGCACTCGGCGTCAGCCTCCCCATCCTCGGCGGCGACACGTGGGAGAACTCCGCGATCTCCGACGCGCAGAACGGCACCGATATGCAGGTCTTCGTCTCCACATTCTTTGACGAGAACGACGAGTCCGGTCTTGCTAAGGAATTCGTCTCCGGCTATAAGGCGTGGCTGAACGGCAATGCCCAGAACCTCACCAACAACGGCGGCAACGACGTTGTCGCGGCAGTCTCCGCGCTCGGCTATGACGCATATATGGCTGCGGTCGCGGCCATCGAAAAGGCCCAGTCCACCGACGGCATCGCCATCCGCGACGCGCTGGCCGGTCTGTCCATCGATGCCGTTACCGGCGCGCTGAGCTTCGACGCCAACGGCGACGCTGTCAAGAGCACCGCCTACATCAAGCAGGCCATCGACGGCGGCTTCCAGTTCTACAAGGTTCAGACTGCCGCCTGAGCATTTGTCCCGCAATACTGACCACAATGGTTTCCGGCCGGAGGAAATCCCTCCGGCCGGTACGCATTTTCATCCGGCAGCGTTCGAACCCGCTGCCGGATGGAACCATTCTTTTATCGCTGCGTCCAAGCCGGCTCATTTCGGTGAGCGGTTCGCGGTTTGGACATGGCGATAAACAAAAATCAGGAGGTTCCCCATGGGTGTTCTCAAGCAATGGCTGCCCTATGTCCTGTCGGGCATTTCGGCCGGCGGCCAATATGCGCTGATCGCCGTCGGCTATACGATGGTCTATGGCATTCTGCGCCTTATCAACTTTGCACACGGCGATATCTTCATGGTCGCCGGTCTCATCATGGTCTATCTTTCGGCGACGATGCCGCTGTATTTTGCGCTGCCCGTCGTCGTGATTCTGACGGTCGCGCTCGGCTTCGCGGTGGAGCGCTGTGCGTATAAGCCGCTGCGGCAGGCCCCGCGTATGTCCGTCATGATCTCCGCCATCGGCGTGAGCTATCTGCTGCAGAACCTCGCGTATTACGTCACCGGCGGCGTCCCGAAGCAGTATCCCGAGCTGCCGTGGATCTCCGACACCATCACGATCCTCGGCGCGTCCACCAAGCGCGTGACCGTCATTACCCCGATCCTGACGCTGGCGCTGGTCGTGGCGCTCGTGGTTCTCATCAAGCGCACGAAGGTCGGCATGGCCATGCGCGCTGCGTCCAAGGATTTTGAGACGGCGCAGCTGATGGGCATCAAGATCAACTCCGTCATTTCCTTTACGTTCATCATCGGCTCCGCGCTGGCCGCCGTGGCCTCGTTCCTGTATTTCTCGAATTATACGACCATCGCCCCGGCCTCCGGCGCCATGCCGGGCCTGAAGGCGTTCGTCGCCGCCGTCTTTGGCGGCATCGGGTCGATCCCCGGCGCGGTCATCGGCGCGTTTATCATCGGCATCTGTGAGAACCTCCTCAAGGGCATGAAGCTGACGGCGTTCTCCGATGCGTTCACGTTTGCGCTGCTCATCGTCATCCTCGTCGTCAAGCCGACGGGCCTGTTCGGTGAGAAGCTGACCGAGAAAGTCTGAGGTGGAGCATATGGAAAAGAAAAAGGGCCTCTCCTTACAGACGATCCTGACCATTGCGGGCCTTGCGCTCGTCTATCTGCTGGCGTTCCTGCTCGACCGCATTCCGGGCGTGCCCATCATGCTCACGACCGTCCTGCGCAAGGGCGCAATTTACTCCCTCGTGGCGGTATCCATGAACCTTCTGAACGGCTTTACGGGCCTGTTCTCGCTCGGACAGGCAGGCTTCATGCTCGTCGGCGCGTACACGTTTGCCGCCATCAACATTTCAAGCGGCATCCGCTCGACCGTGTATCAGTATTATGAACCGCTGCTCAACTTCTCCCTGACCGAGACGCTGCAAGGTGCGCTCGGCAATACGGCAGGCACGGTCCTCGGCGTGTTCATTTCGCTGCTGCTGGCGGGACTGCTGGCGGCGGTGCTGGCGTATCTCATCGGCCTGCCTGTTCTGAAGCTCAAGAGCGACTATCTGGCCATCGCGACGCTCGGCTTTGCCGAAATTATCCGCGCCCTTGTCCAGCTGGAGGCGTTCGCGCCTGTCACCAACGGCTCGCAGCTCCTGCGCGGCTTCCCGTATTTTACGGATACGTTCATGCCGTTCGTGATCGTCGGCATCTGCATCGCCGTCGTCGTGCTGCTTATCAACTCGACCTATGGCCGCGCGTTCAAGGCCATCCGCGACGATGAGATCGCCGCCGAGGCCATGGGCATCAACCTTGCCCACCATAAACGCATGGCGTTTACCATTTCCTCGTTCTTTGCCGGGATATCCGGCGCGCTGCTGGCCATGTATCAGACTACGGTGCAGGCCAATACATTCAAATCCGCCATGACGTATGAGATTTTGCTCATCGTCGTCATCGGCGGCATCGGCTCCATCTCCGGCAGCTGCATCGGCTCGTTCCTGTTCATCGCGTGCTCGGAGTGGTGGCTGCGGTTTTTGGACAACGAGACGTATATCGGCGCGTTCAAGGTCCCGCTGCTGCGCACGGGCTTCCGGATGGTCGTGTTCTCGGTCATCATCATGATCGTGGTGCTCTTCTTCCGCAAGGGCATCATGGGCACCCGTGAGCTTTCGCTGGCCGGGCTTGCCGACAGGCTGCGGAAAGAATCCGCGAAGGGAGGAAAACAGGCATGAGCACACCCGTCCTTCATGTGGAGCATATCACGATGCAGTTTGGCGGCGTCGTCGCCGTCAACGACCTGTCCATGGATATCTATCCCGGCGAGATCGTCGCTTTGATCGGCCCGAACGGCGCCGGCAAGACCACGGCCTTCAACTGCATCACCGGCGTTTACGAGCCGACCAACGGCCGTGTAGACTTCATGGGCGAACCCATCGTCTGCAACCATCCGCGCGGCAAGATGAAAAAGAGCTATGCGGGAGCAGAGTCGGAGCGGTATCTGTCCCTGCCGACCGTCTCCTACACGCCCGACAAGATCACAAAGCGCGGCATCGCGCGCACGTTCCAGAACATTCGTCTGTTCAAGTCTATGACCGTTTTTGAAAACGTCCTGACGGCCATGCACGTGCGCCGCACGTCCAATGTTTTTTCCGCCACGTTCCGCGCCAACCATAAGGAGGAGGCTGCGCAGCGCGAAAAGGCGCTGGAGCTGCTGAAAATCGTCGGCCTTGACGATGTAAAGGACGAGCTGGCGACGGCTCTGCCGTATGGCAAGCAGCGCAGGCTTGAAATTGCCCGCGCGCTGGCGACCAGTCCGAAGCTGCTGCTGCTCGACGAGCCTGCGGCTGGCATGAACCCGCAGGAGACGCTTGAGCTGACCGCTTTCATCCGCAGCATCCGCGACCGGTTCGGCCTGACCATCTTCCTCATCGAGCATCACATGAATCTTGTCATGGACATCTCCGACCGCATCTATGTCATCGACTTCGGCAAGCAGATCGCGGCGGGCGTTCCGGCGGAGATCCAAAACGATCCGCGCGTCATTGACGCGTATCTGGGGGTGGACGAGGATGCGTAATATTCTGGAAATCAAGAATCTGGTCGTCTCCTACGGCGGCATTGAGGCCGTCAAGGGCATCGACCTGAAGGTCGAGGAGGGCAAGATCGTGACCCTCATCGGCTCGAACGGCGCGGGCAAATCGACCACGCTGAAGGCAGTCGCCGGACTGGTCAGGCCGAAATCGGGTGAAATTCTCCTGAACGACGCGAATCTGGTCGGAAAATCGACCGACCAGATCGTTTCGAGCGGCGTTACGCTCGTGCCGGAGGGCCGCCGCGTGTTCGAGAACCTGACTGTTGCAGAAAATCTGCGCATCGGCGCATATCTGCGCAAGGACCCGCTGGCGGACGATCTGGCCCGGGTCTACGACCTCTTCCCGCGTTTGAAGGAGCGTGCGTGGCAGCAGGCCGGGACGCTCTCGGGCGGCGAGCAGCAGATGCTGGCCGTGGGCCGCGCGCTCATGGCAAAACCGAAGCTCATCATGATGGACGAGCCGTCTCTGGGCCTTGCACCCATCGTCGTCCGGGGCATTTTCGAGATCATCCGCGAGATCAACCGCCAGGGCATCACGGTGCTTCTCATCGAGCAGAACGCGAACATGGCGCTCAAAATCGCGGACTGGGCCTACGTCATGCAGACCGGCTCCATCCTCATGCAGGGCCCCGGCGAAGAGCTGGCCGCCAACGAGGAGGTCAAGGCCGCGTATCTCGGCACGGCAAAATAAAAGAAGCGATCCCCCGGCAGCCGCCGGGGGATTTTTGCGCGGCTCCGGTGCGTGCGGTTTTTACACATCTTTTCCTGCTTGCCTATTGCCAGATCCGGCTGTTTTGTGCTAAACTGGATTAAATTTTCAGGAGAATCCAAATACGGGAGTGTGAATCATGAGTCGGGAACCGAAAAACAACGAAGAGGGCTTCATGTATAAGCTTGCCAGCTTTATTGTTGACAAGCGGAATCTGATTTTTCTGATCGTCGCCATCGGGCTGGTGTTTTCCGTGTTTTCACGGAACTGGGTGCAGGTGGAGAACCAGCTTTCGGCGTATCTGCCGAAGGATTCGGAGACATACAGGGGCCTGCATCTGATGGAGGATGAATTCATCACCTTCGGCACGGCAAAGGTCATGCTTGTCAACGTGACCTATGACGAGGCACAGGCCGTATCCGAGCGGCTGGAAGCGGTCGACGGCGTGCAGAGCGTTACGTTTGACGACACGAAGGAGCACTATACCAACGCCTCCGCGCTCTACAACATTACCTTCGACTATTCCGAGACGGACGAGATGTGCGAGACGGTCATGAACCGGGTCGAGGATGAGCTTTCCGGCTATGACATCTACGTCTCGGCGACCTTCGGCGATACCGCGTCCAAGACGCTGGCGCAGGAGATCGGCGTGATCGTCATCATCGTGGCAATCGTCGTCGTGTCCGTGCTGATCCTGACCTCGCAGACCTATGCGGAGGTGCCGGTGCTGCTCATCACGTTCATCGCGGCGGCGCTTTTGAACATGGGCACGAATTTCCTGCTCGGCACGATCTCGTTCGTGTCAAACTCCGTTACCATCGTGCTGCAATTGGCCCTGTCTGTGGATTACGCGATCATTTTCTGCAACCGCTATAAAGAAGAGCACGAAAAGCTTCCCACCCGCGAGGCCGTCATTGTCGCTCTGAGCAAGGCTGTGCCGGAGATCTGCGGCAGCAGCCTGACGACGATCGGCGGCCTGGTCGCGATGCTCTTTATGGAGTTCCGTCTGGGCTTTGACCTCGGCATCTGCCTGATCAAGTCCATTTTCTTCTCGCTGTTCGCGGTGTTCTTCCTCATGCCGGGCCTTCTGGTGCTCTTCGGCAAAAAAATTGACGCAACGCGGCACAAGAATTTCGTTCCCAAAATTCCGTTCGTCGGCAGGTTTGCCTATGCGACAAAGAAGATCATTCCGCCGATTTTTCTGGCGGTCATCATCGTCGCCATGCTCCTTGCGAATAACTGCCCGTATGTCTACGGCTTCAGCTATCTGGAGACGACCAAGCGCTCGGAGCAGCAGATCGCGGACGATCTGATGGACGAGACGTTCGGCTCGACGAATATGGTCGCCGTTGTGGTCCCGGCAGGGGATTACGCGGCGGAAAAGAAGCTGCTGGATGAGCTTGGGACATACGACGAGGTCAACTCCACGCTGGGCCTTTCCAACGTCGAGGCCATGGGCGGCTATATGCTGACCGACGCACTGACGCCGCGGCAGTTTTCCGAGCTGACCGACCTCGACTATGAGGTCGCGGAGCTTCTCTACGCGGCCTATGCCGCCGACGGCGGCAATTACGGCAAGATCATCGGCGGTCTTCCCAATTACTCCGTGCCGCTCATCGATATGTTCACCTTCCTCTACGGTGAAATGCAGGACGGCTACGTCACGCTCGACGCCGATATGACCGAGACGCTGGAAAGCGCCTATTCGCAGATCACCAACGCCCGCAAGCAGCTGCAGTCCGACGATTATACCCGTATGCTCGTCTATCTGAACCTGCCCGTGGGCGGCGACGAGACGTATGACTTCCTCGACCAGATGCGCGTCGTCGCGCACAAATACTATCCGGACGGCGAGGTATACGTCGTGGGCGATTCCTCGTCCGAGCAGGACTTCAAGACCTCGTTCTCGCGCGACAACGTCGTCGTGTCGGTGCTGTCTATCCTGATCGTTCTGGTCGTGCTGCTGTTCACGTTCAAATCAGCCGGTATCCCGGTGCTGCTGATCGTGGTCATTCAGGGCAGCATCTGGATCAATTACGGCATCCCGACCATCACCAATAGCCCCCTGTTCTTCCTGAGCTATCTGGTCGTCTCGTCCATCCAGATGGGCGCGAACATCGACTACGCCATCGTCACGACCAGCCGATTCATGGAGTTCAAGGACAAAATGCCCAAGAAGGATGCGATCATCGAAACGATGAACCTGTCCTTCCCGACGATCATCACCTCGGGCCTCATGATGGCCATCGCCGGTATCCTCATCGGCCAGATGACCTCCAACGCCGCGATTGCCGGTATCGGCGACAGCCTTGGACGCGGCACGATCCTCACGATCATCATCGTCATGTTCATTCTGCCGCAGATCCTGCTTCTGGGCGAGAAGGTCATTGACAAGACAGCGTTCGATATGCCCTCCGCCGTCTCCTCGCATCAGTCTTCGGGACGCGTGCGCATCGATGGTATGGTGCGCGGCGAAATTCACGGCCAGATCAGCGGCATTGTACACGCGGTCGTGGAGGGAGACGTCAATATCAGTCTGCTCTCCGGCACGGCCGAACCGGAAACCGCGGACGCGCCGCAGGCGCAGACGGAAAAGGAGGATGACGCGCATGAATAACAGAACGCTTCGGGCCCGCGTGGGTGCGGTGCTGCTGGTGCTGGCGCTTTGCCTGACCGTTCTCCCGGCAGCCGCGGCATCCGGCAGTATGCAGACCGTCTATCTGGACTCTGCTGAAGAGTTTGCCGCGTTCGCGAAAAGCTGTTCGCTCGATACCTGGTCGCAGGGAAAAACCTTCATCCTGCGCGCGGATATTTCGCTTTCCGGCGTGGACTTTACGCCTGCAGCCTCCTTCGGCGGCACGTTTGAAGGACGCGGACATACCATCTCCGATTTCAATCTCACGGAAAATGCCAGCCCCGCCGGGTTGTTCGGCACGATCCTGCCCGGCGGACGCGTGGCAAATCTGAATGTCGCGGGCTCCGTGGCTGCGGGCGGCGATAAGATCGCCTGCGGCGGCATTGCGGGTGAGAATTACGGCAAGATCGTCTGCTGTACATTCACCGGCATGGTGCAGGGCGACACGCAGATCGGCGGCATCGTGGGCCGCAATCAGGCCTCCGGCCAGATCGTCAGCTGCTCGTTCGAGGGCAAGGTGCAGGGCACGACCGCCACGGGCGGCATCGCGGGCCAGAATGCGGGTACCATCCGGCACTGCACGAATACAGGCAGCGTCAATATTGACAACATCGACTCTGCGCTGAGCCTCAGCGACATTCAGATCGACACCACGCTTGATCTTGCCAATCTTGCCACCACGCAGACCTTTCTCACCACGACCGCCACCGGCGGCATTGCGGGCCGGAATACTGGCCTGATCGCAGTCTGCGAAAACACCGGCACGGTCGGCTATGAGCATGTCGGCTACAACGTCGGCGGCATTGCGGGCGTGACGAGCGGGTATCTGCTCAATAATACGAACTCCGGCACGATCTACGGCCGCAAGGACGTTGGCGGCATCGCCGGTCAGGTCGAGCCGTATGTCGCTGTGACTGTCTCCGAGAGCACAAAGGAGCAACTGCAGAACCAGTTGAAGGAATTGAAAACGCTCACCGATCAGGCAACCGCTGACGCAGGCGGTGCGGCAAGCGACCTCGGCTCCCAGCTGGCCGGAATGGGAACGTATCTCGACAGCGCCTCGAATGCAGCCAATAATCTCCGCGCGACCGCGACCATCGATGCGGGTGCGCTGGCAAATGGCGGTGTGAGCGGCGGGGCAGACCTCACCGTCGGGGACGCGTCAGCCGGCATCGGCGCAGGCCTTGGCATCGGCGCAGGCGGGATCGGCATCGGTGCGGGCGGATACATCGACCCGTCCGATCTCTCAATCTCCGGCGGCACGGACGGCTCCGGCGCGCTCAGCGCGTCGCTGCAGATGAACGCGGATGCCTCCATGCCGGAGCTGGCAGGTGCGCTGAGCGGCATGGGCGCGCAGATGCGCGCCATCGGCTCACAGGCGGCGAATCTGTCCGAGACGCTGCAAAAAGACGTGCAGGCCGTCAGCGACAAGCTGGACGAGATCAGTACGACCGTCTTTGACGCCATGGACAGTCTGGAAAACCGCGACCTTGTGACCGACGGCTCGCAGACCGATCCGGAGAGCATCACCATGGGCGCTCTGCGCGGCTGCGAAAATACCGGCGCGGTGCAGGCCGACCGCAACGTCGGCGGCATCGCGGGCGCGATGGGCATGGAGGCTGGCGCTGACCCGGAAAGCGACGTCAGCCAGAGCCTGTCCACGACCGAGCGCAAGCAGTATGAGCTGCGCGCCGTTTTGCAGCGCTGCGTCTCCACGGGCGCAGTCACAGCCAAGAAGGACTGCGCGGCGGCGATCTGCGGCCGGATGGATCTCGGCCTGATCGACGGCTGCGAGGCCTACGGCAGCGTGGAGAGCCAGAGCGGCGATTATGCCGGCGGCGTCGCGGGCATTTGCAGCGCGGCGATTGAAAACTGCTGGGCCAAGTGTGCGCTTTCCGGCGGACGTTATGTCGGCGGCATCACCGGCACGGGTGTGACGGACAGCGTGACTGGCAGCGGCAGCACCGTCTCCGGCTGCGTGTCGCTCGTGTCCATCACCGGGTATTCCCAGTATGCCGGCGCGATCAGCGGCAGCAGCGCAGGTGCGTTCGCGGATAATCTCTTCGTCTCCGACACGCTGGCCGGGCTTGACGGCGCAAGCGCTGCCGGACAGGCGGAGCCGGTCGCGTATGAAACGCTGCTGGAAAACGAAGCGCTTCCCGATGCGTTCCGCACCTTCACTGTGCAGTTCGTCGCGGGCGAGGAGGTGCTCAAAACCGTAGAAGTAAATTACGGCGAGTCCCTGCCGGACAGCGTGTACCCGGACATCCCCGCCGTCGACGGACAGTACGGCGAGTGGGACGTGCAGACGCTTGAAAATATTCAGTTTGACACCACCGTGACCGCGCAGTACCACGCCAGCATCGACGCGCTCCCGAGCGATGCGCAGCGTGCCGACGGCAGGCCCGTCTTCCTGGCCGAGGGCGCGTATACGAGCGCCGACCGCCTGCAGGCGCAGCCGCAGGCCATCACGCCCGCCGCTTTCGGCGAGATCTCTGCCAGCATCCCGGAGGCCATCCGGAAATACTGCGAGAATATCGCAGACGGCCATGCGCCCGCCGCGCACGTGGCGCGCTCCGTCGTCGAGCAGTGGCAGCTCCGCCTGCCGGACGACGGCGCGGACACGCACACCATCCGCTTCCGCGCGCCCGATGGGCAGTCCGGCAAGCTGGATATCTATCTGGAAAACGAAAACGGCGTCTGGCAGAAGGTGCCCACGACCGAGATCGGCAGCTATCTGTCCTTCGAGGCCTCCGGCCAGACCGTGCAGCTTGCGGCGCTGTCCACGTTCCCCGTCTGGTGGGTGTGGATCGTGCTGGCCGGGCTTGCGGCTCTGCTGGTGCTGCTGATCATTCATCTGATCCATAAGACCGGCAAAAAGCGCCGCCGCCAGATGCAGGCGCTGCGCAAGGCCATGCAGGACGAGCAGAACGCCAACGACGCCGTCATCGGCGTCATCGACCCGGACGCGCAGGAAGCGCCCGTCTCACCGGAGCAGCTGCAGAAAAAGAAGAAAAAGCGCCGCGTCTGGTGGATCATCGCGCTTGTGGCCGTGATTTTGATCGCCGCCGGGATCCTCATCTACCGGGCCAGTCTCAAGAGCAGCGTGGACGCGCTTCTGCTGCTGAAAAACCTCTCCGGCAGGAAGGAGCTGGACATGACCGCGTCCGTGCAGATGGAGCTTGGCGACGAGACGCTGCGAACGGACGTGCGCCTGTTCCGCACGCAGGCCGGTGGGAACACCATCCTCTGCATCGAGGATAACGGCGTGCAGCTGTATTATTATGACGGCGCGATCTACCTCGAAAACGGCAGCGCCTACCGCACGAGCGGCCTGTTCCCGGACTATTCCACGCTCGGCGAGCATCTGCTGGAACTCTACAACGCGACCGATGTGACCTACGCCCGTGAAAGTGGTGAAGAGGTCTATTCCGTGACCGCCTACGGCAGCGACGCAGAGCAGGCGCTTTCGCTGCTGACGCCGACGATTGCGGATTCGCTCAGCGCCGTCGAGAGCATCGACCTGTGTATGCACGTTGAAGACGGGGAGATCCGCTCCATCGAAGCCTCCGGCAGCTGTGAAGCGGAAGACGACAGCGGCCAGACACAGCCGATGACCGTCTGGGCCGAGCTTACCGTCCAGCAGGACGCGCAGACGGCGCACACCGTCCCCACGGCGGTCACGGATGCGATCGCGAACGGCGGCTATCAGGGCAAGCTGGAGCTGACGGAGGATCTGCTGCGCGTGCTGTCTGCCGCCTCCGAGCTTGGCAGGCGCGACCCGCTTGCCGCCCGCGTCCAGCTCAGCGCCAACTGCGGCCCCGTGATCTTCGATACGTCGCTGGATTACACCCGGACTGTAAAGGACGGCAAGACCGTCAGCTGCATCCGCACGGGCGCGCTGGAGCTGTATTTCTCCGGCGAAACGGTCCTTTCGAAGGACGGTTCTCCCGCCGTGAGTGAGCAGGCGCTGGTCAAGTGCGCGGATCTGATCGATCTGGCCTACCGCGCCTGTCTGGAGGACAGCGCCGCAAGCGAGCAGACGGAGACTGGCTGGCACTATACGCTCAGCCTCAGCGCCGAGCAGACAAAGCAGGCCGCCTGCGCCATCGCGCCGGAGGCGGAGAAGCTGGACGTGCAGTACCTGCCCGGCACGCTGGAGCTGGATGTGCAGGACGGCGCGATCACAGCCCTGCGCGTCACGACCGGCGGCAGCGTACAGGTCGGTGTCGTCGACACGCAGGTGTCGATCTCGGCCCAGTTCGACTTCCAGACCGGCCTGACCACAGACGACTGCCCCGTCCCGGCTGCAGTGCTGGAAAAGCTGTAACAGCCGTACAAAGATCGTACAAACCAAAGCCTTCCCCGCCGGGGAAGGCGGCCCGAAGGGCCGGATGAGGGCTGGGGAGCAGCTGCGATTTTGAGAAACTGCAAAATAAAGTGCAAGTGCTGCTCACCCTCATCAGTCTGCTCCGCTTCGCTCCGCAGCCAGCTTCCCCGGAGGGGAAGCCGTTGGGCGCTCCCGCGCCAGTGCACCGCAGAGCAGGCAAAACGCCCCGGTTTTCCGTTTGGAAAACCGGGGCGCAGTCATTTTTATCCCGTTACGATCTCTCCCACGCCGTTCAGAATGTAGGTCGGGCGGTAGGGATAGCCGTTTACGTCGGTGCGGCTCGTGCAGCCGGAGAGGACGAGGACGGTAGCAAGGCCGGATTCCATGCCCGCAATGACGTCGGTGTCCATCCGGTCGCCGACCATGGCGGCCTCTTCGGAGTGGACACCCAGCAGATGCAGGCCCGTGCGCATCATGAGCGGGTTCGGCTTGCCCATAAAATAGGCCTTCCGGCCCGTCGCCAGCTCAATGGGCGCGACGAGCGACCGGCAGGCGGGCGCAATGCCGAATTCCGTCGGCCCCGTGAGGTCGGAATTTGTCGCGATCAGCCGCGCACCGTTCAGAACCAGCCGGACAGCCTTGGTGATGACCTCGTAATTATAGCTTGCCGTCTCGCCGACGATCACATAATCCGGGTCCACGTCGTTCATCGTGACGCCCACGTCATACAGCGCGTTCAGAAGCCCCGGCGCGCCGATCACGAACGCGGTGCAGCCCGGCGCCTGCTTTTTGAGAAACGCGGCGGTCGCAAGCGCGCTGGTGTAGAAATGCTCCTCGCCGATATCCAGTCCCATGCGCAGCAGCTTCTGCCGCAGCTCCTTGGGCGAACGCTCGGACGAGTTCGTCAGGAACAGAAACTGCTTGTCGTTTTCGTTCAGCCAGCTTACAAATTCCCGCACGCCCGGCAGCAGCTGGTTGCCGAGATAGATCACGCCGTCCATGTCGCAGATAAAGCCCTTCCGGGCGCGTAATTCTTCCAGATTCATCTCTTTGACTCCTCTCCTCCCGCTCCTGCGGCGGGGTATCTCTTTTCATTCGCTTACAGGCTCAGTATATGGGATAAGATCTGGAAAAGCAAGACAATTTGCACAGATTTAACGAAGATTTGTTGTGGATTTTACCGAAGCAGGTCAACGCAGGAAGCCCTCGAGAATTTTCTCCTCTGCCTCCTCCGGCGTCAGGCCAAGCGTCTCCAGCTTCAGCAGCTGCTCGCCTGCGATCTTGCCGATGGCGGCTTCATGCATAAGCGTCGCGTCGACGTGGTTGCAGGAAATTTCGGGGATGGAGCGCACCTTTGCCGCGCCCATGATGATCGAGTCGCACGACACATGGCCGAAGCAGGGGGCGTTACCCTGCACACGCGGATAAAAGACCTGCGTGGACTGCTCCTTTGCAACGGAGCGGGAGACGACGCGTGTGCGCGCGCCCGCGCCGTTCAAAATCACGTCCATCTCGCTCACGGCATGCTGATCGCCTGCTGTCAGGAGTTTTTCGTTGATCTGCACCTCGGAATTTGCGCCGTTGGCCTCGCACTTCGTATAGCGCTTCGTGTCGTCAACGCCGCCGATCTGGCTGGTGTCCATAACGATGGACGCACCTTCTTCGAGATATACGATGGTCTGCGGGTTCAGAATGCGCTTGCCGGTGCCTTCGCCCTCGCCGTAGTGCTTTTCGATATAGTGAACCTTCGCGTTTTTGCCGATGTAGAAGGTATGGATGCCGTCATGCTCGGAGTCGCAGTCGCCGCAGTTGTGGATGCCGCACCCGGCCACGATGGTCACGTCTGCACCCTCGCCGACAAAGAAGTCGTTATAGACCATGTCGTGGAACCCGGCTCTGCTCAGCACGACAGGGATATGCACGTTTTCGCTCTTGGTAAAGGGCGCGATTTTGATGTCGATGCCGTCCTTGTCGGTCTTGGAGACGATCTGGATATGCTCGGAGTTCTGGCGGAACGCCTTCTGTCCATCGAGACGGATGTTCACCGCGCCGTCCGGGATGCCCGTCATATCCGAGACGGTCTTGAGAATGCTTTTTTGAATGTCGTTCAGCATATTCCGTTCACCTCCAGCAGATTGCAGCCCGCAACGGTCTGCGACAGCAGCTTCGGATAAAGCTCGTCCGCCGTGCCGCGTCCGGCGATCTCGCCGTTCGCGATCAGGATGATCTCGTCGGCCAGACGGATGATGCGCTCCTGATGGGAAATGATGAGGATCGTGCGGCCGCCCTTTTCGTGCAGCTCGCGGAATGTTTCCGTCAGCCGGGCGAACGACCACAGATCGATGCCGGCCTCCGGCTCGTCAAAGATCATAAGCCGGGAATTTTTGGCCAGCAGGGTCGCAATCTCGATGCGCTTGACCTCGCCGCCGGACAGGCTCGTGTCCACGTCGCGGTTCAGATAGTCGCGCGCGCACAGACCCACCTGCGTCAGATAGGAACAGGCCTCGTCATGGGAAAGCGCCTTGCCCGCCGCGATGGTGAGAAGGTCGGAGACCTTCATGCCCTTGAACCGGGGCGGCTGCTGAAAGGAATACGAAATGCCGCGCTTTGCGCGGTCGGTGATGGAAAGGCCGGTGATGTCCTCGCCGTCCAGAAAAATCTGGCCGCCGGTGGGGGGCGCAAGGCCCATGATGAGCTTGGCTAGCGTCGTCTTGCCGCCGCCGTTCGGGCCGGTAATGACAAGGAATTTTCCGTCTTCTACGTCCAGAGAGACGTTTTTGACAATGTCCGCGCGTCCCTGCGCGTCAGCCGCTGTCAGGCTGAGATTCTTGAGTGTCAGCATAGTTGCTCCTCTTTGTTTTTCTGATAATCTGTGGGTATTCTATCATAGTTTGTTCATTTGTGCAATGAATAGCCCGTTTTTCCAGAAAACTTTCTCTGTTTTTCCGTGAAAATTCCGCGCGGCTTTCTGTACAAACAGCATAATCTCTGCTATAATAGCCACAAAGGGCGCACTGTGTGCGCTCACGTGCCATTGGCACGAGACTTTTGCTTTGCAAAAGTCTTTGTGTTGCTGTTACAGCGACAATAAAAATCGGCGATGCCGATTTTTTGCACGGCTGCGCCGTGCATACAGCGCTCAGCGCTGTAATTGTGCTATAATACAGGCAGAATGTCTATCGGTGAAGGAGCGTGGGTCTGTTGTCTGATTTGTCTGCCGTCGTCTTTGTGCCTGACGATACCGCGAAAACAGGTTTTTCCCGCCCGATGATGCTGCAGGCGATCATGGGGACGCCGCTGCTGTCGTGGCTGACGCGTTCTCTGGCCGCGGGCGGGGTCGGGCGTTTCTTTTTGGTCTGCCACGAGCGGTTCCTGTCCGAGGCGAAGCACTGCTTCCCGGACGGCTGCGAGCTGAGCTGCGCGAAGCTCGAGGAAACTGCCGACCAGCTCCACGTCTTTTTGTCCACGGCCGACGAGCAGGAGGAGGACGTCATCGTCGTCACTGGCCCCGCCGTCATTGATCCGTTCGCCGTCGACGAGGAAGCGTTTTCCGGCGCACCGGTCGAAAGCGGCGTAAGCTCCGTGAGCCGTCAGGCGCTGATGGACGCGCTGGACGATACGTTCATCTTCACCGACTTCATGAAGGAGCACGGTATTCCCTATACCGACCGCGACGGCGTTTACGCCGTTTCGTCCATGCAGCAGCTGGCCGAGTGGAAGCCCGTGCTCAGCCGGGGCGTTCTGTACGATCTGGCCGCCGCAGGCGTGTCGATCTGGGACTATGACAACACCTATGTCGAGCCGACCGTCTTCGTCGGGGCCGGTGCGGAGCTGCTGCCCGGGACCGTGCTGCGCGGTACGACGTCCATCGCCGACGGCTGCATGATCGGCCCGAACAGCTATCTGGAAAATGTAAAGGTCGGAGAGAATACGCGCGTCAACGCCTCGCAGGTCTACGATTCCGAGATCGGCGCGGACACGACCGTCGGCCCCTTCGCCTACGTCCGTCCGGGTTCGCGTATCGGCTCGCACGTGCGCTGCGGCGATTTCGTGGAGGTCAAGAACTCCACCATCGGCGACGGCACGAAGATCTCCCACCTGACCTACATCGGCGACAGCGACGTAGGCAAAAACATCAACTTCGGCTGCGGCACGGTCACAGTTAACTATGACCGCGTGAAAAAATCCCGCACCGTCATTGACGACGACGCGTTTATCGGCTGCAACGCCAATCTCATCGCGCCCGTGCACATCGGGCAGGGCGCATATATCGCCGCCGGGTCCACCGTGACCGACGACGTGCCGCCCGCAGCGCTCGCCATCGCCCGCGCCCGCCAGCAGAACAAGCGCGACTGGGCCAACCGGCACAAGCTGAAGGAGAAAAAATAAGCCTCGTATCCCCGGCGGCGGGTGCCGCCATGATATAGAACACACAGAACAGGAACAGACCGAACAACACAAGAGAGAGGGTAATTTCATATGATTTCTCATGGTAAGAACGTCAAGGTATTCTGTGCCAATGCCAACCGTCCGTTTGCCGAGGGCGTGTGCCGCAAGCTGTGGCTGCCGCTGGGCGACTGCACAGTGACAACCTTCGCCGACGGCGAGGTTTCCCTGACGATCAATGAATCTGTCCGCGGCAGCGACGTATTTCTGGTGCAGTCGACCTGCAAGCCGGTCAACAACAACCTGATGGAGCTGCTCATCATGATCGACGCCTGCCGCCGTGCCTCGGCCGGCCGCATCACCGCCGTCATCCCGTACTTCGGCTACGCCCGTCAGGATCGCAAGGCCAAGGGCCGCGACCCCATCTCCGCAAAGCTGGTCGCCAACATGATCGAGGCCGCAGGCGCCGACCGCGTGCTGACCATGGATCTGCACGCGTCCCAGATCCAGGGCTTCTTTGACATCCCCGTTGACAACCTGCTCTCCAATCCCGTCTTCGTGAAATATTACATGTCCAAGTTCGAGCATCCGGAGGAGATGGTCGTCGTCTCTCCGGACGTCGGCTCCGTCGCCCGCAGCCGCACGTTTGCCAACAAGATGGGCATGAACCTCGCCATCGTTGACAAGCGCCGCGAAAAGGCCAACCAGTGTGAGGTCATGAACGTCATCGGCGACGTCAAGGACAAGAAGTGCATCCTCTTTGACGATATGGTCGACACCGCCGGTTCTCTGTGCAACGCGGCCAAGGCCATCGTTGAGATCGGCGGCGCGACCGAGGTCTACGCCTGCGCGACCCACGGCGTGCTCTCCGGCCCGGCCAACGAGCGCATTGCCAACAGCTGCATCAAGGAGCTGACCTTCCTGAATACCATCCCGCCGCTTGAGGGTGCGTGCAGCAAGATCAAGTATCTGGACGTTTCCCCGATCTTTGCCGACGCCATCCAGAGAATCTACGAAGAAAACTCCATGTCCGTTCTGTTCTGATTTTATGCTGTTTCAAAAGCCAACCTATGACTGGCTGATCGCGGGGCTCGGCAATCCGGGCTCCGAATATGAGAAGACCCGTCACAATACCGGTTTTATGTCCCTTGACCTGCTGGCTGCGCGCCTGCAGGTCAAGGTTTCCAAGGAGCGCTTCAAGGCCCTCACCGCGCAGGCGGACTTCGACGGCCAGCGGCTGCTTCTCATGAAGCCACTGACCTTTATGAACGCCTCCGGTATTGCGATCGAGGCTGCCGCGCACTTTTATAAGATCCCGCCGGAGCGGGTGCTCGTCCTCTTTGACGACATTTCGCTCCCCGTCGGCAAGCTCCGCATCCGCAAAAACGGCTCTGCCGGCGGCCACAACGGCCTGAAATCCATCATCTCCTGCCTCGGCTCCGACCAGTTCCCGCGCGTCAAGATCGGCGTCGGCGCGAAGCCGCACCCCGATTACGATCTGGCCGACTGGGTGCTGTCTACCGTCTCCAAGACCGAATGGCCCGACTATCAGGAGGCTATGTCCCACGCCGGCGACGCGGCCCTCTGCATCGTCAAAAACGGCTGCGAAAAGGCCGCGGCGGAGTATAACGGGAAGATGTTCTGAGTGCACCCTAAGGCATCGGCCCCTACAGGGTGCTGTGCAAATTCCCTCCCCATCTCACTTTCAATACCCACACCCCCTACGCATAGGAGACTCTCTCCTATGCGCGTTGCCTGTTGGGCAAAAAACTGTTTTTAGGAGAATCCCATGAACGTTCTGCTTTCGCTTCTGCAAAAGAGCACCGATTATAACCAGCTGCTGAAGGCCGTGGAGGCGAAGCAGGCCGTCGCTGTGTCGGGACTGAGTCAGGCCCCGCGCAGCCATGTGCTTGCCGCCGCGCATGAGCAGTCCGGCAGACCCCTCATCGCCGTGTGCCAGGACGATATGGCCGCGAAGCGGCTGGCTTCCGAGCTGGGGGCATTCTTAGGCGAAGAGCCGCCCGTGCTGCCGTCGCGTGAGCTGACGCTGGCCGGGGCCATCGGCGTGTCCCGGCAGTGGGAGCAGCAGCGGCTGCGGCTTTTGTACGCGCTGGCGCAGGGACGCGTCCCGGTGCTGGTGGCAAGTCTGGACGCGCTGCTGCTGCGCACGCTCCCGCGGCAGACGCTCTTTTCCGCGTCCGTGACGCTTCGGGTCGGTGCGGAATACAGGATGCCGGAGCTGATCGAACGCCTGACCCGCGCGGGCTATTCCCGCGCAAGTCTGGTCGAGGGCGTGGGACAGTTCGCGCTGCGCGGCGGCATTCTGGACGTGTATTCGCCTGCGCAGGAAAAGCCGCTGCGCGCGGAGTTTTTCGGCGACGAGCTGGACACCATGGGCTATTTTGACCCCATCACGCAGCGGCGCACGGAAAACGTTGACGAGGCCGTCCTCCTGCCCGTGGCCGAGACGGAGCCGCACCTGCACCCGCAGGGGATATCCGGCCTGTGCGAGGACCTGCGCGCCATCATCGCGCGCCAGCAGCGGCGCAAAACGCCCAATCAGGCGCTGATCGAAACGCTGCAGAAGGACTGCGAGGCGCTCGAAAACGAGACGCTTTTCGCCAGCGCCGACCGGTATATGGCGCTGATCTACCCGGAATTCACGACCGCCGCCTCGTATCTGCCGCAGGAGGCCGTCGTCGCCTTCTGCGACCACGGCAATCTCCAGCGCGGGGAAAAGGATCGTGCGGAGGAGTTCGGCCTTCTGCTCGATTCGTTTTTGACCTCCGGCACGCTCTTTGGAGAGCTGTGCGATTATTACGCCACGATGGACGATCTGGCCGCGTCACTGCGCGGCCGGGCTGTTATCTACTGCGACAGCTTCCTTGCCGCGCGGTACCCGGAGTCCCTGCCGCCCAAGCAGCTGCTTTCCTTTACGGCCCGGCAGCTGCCGGGCTATGGCGGAAGTCTGGAAACGGCGGCGGCTGACCTGAGAAATTACGCGTCGAACCAGTATGGCTCCATCGTCCTGTGCGGCGGACAGCGGCGCGGGGAAATTTTAAAGGAACTGCTTTCCAAAAGCGGCCTGAACGCGCTTTTGTCCTTCCCGCTGACGAAGCTCCCGCAGCCGGGGCAGATCCTTATTGCCGGCGGCTCGCTCCCGGCGGGGCTTGAATACCCGACGCTCAAATTTGCCATCTTAACAGAGGGACAGATCGCCGTCCGGCAGGAGCGCAAGCGCGTCCGCGCGCCGAAAAAGGCCACGAACCGCAAAAAGCTTGATTCGTTCACCGATCTGACTCCCGGCGATCTCGTCGTACACGAGCACCACGGCATCGGCCGCTACGTCGGCATGGAGCAGCTGAAGGTCGGCGGCGTGACGAAGGATTATGTGAAGATCGCCTATCAGGGCACGGACTGCCTGTACGTGCCCGCAACGCAGCTCGATCTGGTCAGCAAGTATATCGGCGCCGGTGAGGATACGCCCGTCCGGCTCAACAAGCTCGGCGGCGACCAGTGGCAAAAGACAAAGGCGAAGGCCAAGGCTGCGGCCAAGGATCTGGCTGCGGGCCTCATCAAGCTCTATGCCGAGCGCAAGCGCCTGCCGGGCTTCGCCTTCGCGGCGGATTCGCCGTGGCAGCAGGAGTTTGAGGAGAGCTTTGAATACGCCGAAACGGACGATCAGCTGCGCTGCATCGACGAGATCAAGCGCGACATGGAATCCCCTGCGCCGATGGACCGTCTGCTCTGCGGCGACGTCGGCTTCGGCAAAACGGAGGTCGCGCTGCGTGCGGCCATGAAGTGTATGCTGGACGGCAAGCAGGTCGCGATCTTAGTCCCGACGACCGTTCTGGCCCAGCAGCACTATCTCACGGCCATGCGCCGCTTTGCGACCTTCCCGGTCACCATCGATGTGCTTTCCCGCTTCCGTACGCCTGCGCAGATCAAAAAAACGCTCTTCGATCTGCAGTCCGGCAAGATCGATCTGATCGTCGGCACGCACAAGCTGCTGCAGAAGGACATTCATTTTCACGATCTCGGCCTGCTCATCGTCGACGAGGAGCAGCGCTTCGGCGTGACGCATAAGGAGCGATTGAAGGAACTTTCGCGCGGCGTCGACGTCTTAACCCTATCCGCAACGCCCATCCCGCGCACGCTCAATATGGCGCTGTCGGGTCTGCGCGATATGTCTACCATCGAGCAGCCGCCGCAGGACCGCTATCCTGTGCAGACCTTCGTGCTCGAGCATCAGGACGGCATCCTCGACGAGGCCATGCGCCGCGAGCTGGCGCGCGGCGGGCAGGTCTATTATCTCCACAACCGCGTGGAATCCATCGACCAGTGCGCCGCGAAGATCAAGCAGCGCATTCCGGAGGCCGAGGTCGCCGTCGCCCACGGCAAGATGAACGAGGAGCAGCTCGGCGACGTCATGCAGTCGATGTCAAACGGCGAAATTCAAATTCTCGTCTGCACGACCATCATTGAAACCGGCATTGATATCCCGAACGTCAACACGCTCATCATCGAGGACGCCGACCGGCTGGGCCTTGCGCAGCTGCACCAGATCCGCGGCCGCGTGGGCCGTTCGAGCCGCCATGCGTATGCGTACCTCACGTTCCGCAAGGGGAAAGTCCTGTCCGAGATCGCGGAAAAGCGGCTCGACACCATCCGCGAATACGCAGAGTTCGGCTCCGGCTTCAAGATCGCCATGCGCGACCTTGAAATTCGCGGTGCGGGCGATCTGCTGGGCGCGGAACAGTCCGGCCATATGATGACCGTCGGCTACGATATGTACCTGAAGCTGCTTGAGGACGCCGTGCTCGAAGAGCGCGGCGAGGCGGCGCAGAAGGAGCCAGAATGCACCGCAGACCTCACCGTCACCGCAAACATCAACAAGGACTATGTTACCTCCGGCGAGCAGCGCATGGATCTCTACCGCCGCATGGCGGCCATCCGCACGCAGGAGGACGCAGATGAGCTGCTCGACGAGATCGTCGACCGCTTTGGCGACCCTCCGAAGGGCGTCATGAACCTCATCGCCATCGCGCTTCTGCGCGCAAGAGCCGCAGCGGCGGGCATCACGGAGATCATGCAGAAAGACGGTGCGGTTCTCCTGTCGCTTTCCACGATGGACTTTGCCGCCATCTCCGCCTGCTGCGCCGAGGCGCAGTTCAAGGGCCGCATTTTCTTCTCGGCAGGCAAGGTGCCGATGCTGTCCGTCAAGCTCAAAAAGGCCGAAGACCCGTTAAAGCTCGCGACGCAGCTCGTCGGCGTCTACGCCGCGTTGCGCGCACAGACGGCAGGGGCGTAAATTCAGCGCGAATACGCATGCAATTACTTACCCGACTGTAGGGGTCGATGCCCACATCGACCCGGCAGATTGCACCGTTTTCTATGAAAATCTTCGGCAAATTCGCAGCTGCCCAACGGGCCGATGTGGGCATCGGCCCCTACAGCGGCTATGCTTTTTGCCGCACGCATGTACCCCCCCGAAAATGTTAATAGAAATTTCAGAATTCCAGAGCCCGTTCCTGTCGGGAATGCCGTTGCAAAAAGCGGTCGGTTTATGTATAATACAGACACAAAATAGAGTATGTCGCCTCTGCGGCTTTTGAATAGGAGGGATTCTTATCAGAAAGAAAGGCAGATTTGAGGCCAGCCGTCCCGCGCACAAAACTGCGGCGGACAGAGCCGCCGCGCCGAAGAAGCAGCCGTCCGGCAATGCCGGGAAGAAGGCCGCGGTGATCGCGGGCTGCATCGTGCTGCTGGCGGTGCTCGGCGTGTGCACCTATGGATTTATATTAAAGGGAAGCGACACCATTTTCCCGAACGTCTATGTTGCCGGCGTGAACGTCGGCGGATTGAAGCGCGACGCCGCGATCAACGCTGTGACGCTTGCCGTCGAACAGGAGACGGCCACCGATACGCTCACCGTCGTCCTGCCAGACCGGACGATCGACTTCACCCCTGAGATCACCAACGTCGCCCTCAACCCGGACGAGGCGGCGGATGCCGCCATGAATTATGGCCGCGACGGCGGCCCGATCACGGCGCTTCTCACATACGAACGCGCGAAGAAGACCCGGCAGGACATTTCGCTCGAATCCGGGACGAATCTTGATACCGCGTATATCCGCGATCTGATCGACCAGACCGCGCGCGCCTGCGCGTCGGAAAAGGTCGACCCGACCGTTACGGTCGACGCCGATGCCAAGACCGTCACGGTCGTGACGGGCTCGCCGAAAATTTCGCTCGACGCCGATGCGCTCTATGACGCGGTCGTCGCCCGGTTCAACGCAGGCGACCTGTCCGAGCTGAAATTTGACTACGATACCGAGCCCTGCGCGCCGGTCGATCTGCAGCAGTATTACGACCAGTTTGCAACCGAGATGAAGGACGCGTACTACGACGAGGAAAAGAAGGAGCTGGTTGCGGAAAAGGTCGGCTTCGGCTTTGACGTGTCGTATTACACGCAGCAGCTCGCCATGGCCGATCCCGGCACGAAGATCGTCATTCAGGCCGAGGCAATCCAGCCGGAGGTCACGCTGGCCGAGCTGGAGAAGGAATACTTCTCCGATGTACTCGGTTCCTGCGACAGCCCGCATACCGCGCAGGCAGGCCGCACGAAGAATCTGGAGCTGGCCTGCAAGGCCATCGACGGCACAATCCTGAACCCCGGCGACGAGTTCTCGTTCAACAAGATCGTCGGTGAGCGCACGCCGGAGAAGGGCTATCAGTCCGCTATCGTCTACCAGACCGGCGGCAAGAGCGAGGCAGAGGCCGGCGGAGGCGTCTGTCAGGTCGCGTCCACGATCTATACCGCCTGCCTCTACGCCGATCTCAAGGTCACAGAGCGCGCTCCGCATATGTTTACCGTTACCTATGTCCAGCTCGGTATGGATGCGACGATCTACTGGGGCAGTCTCGATTATAAGTTCGTCAACAGCACCGACCATCCGCTGCGCATCGACGCGTCTGTCTCCGGCGGCTATGTCCACGTCAAGCTCGTGGGCACCGCGCCGAAGGACAAGGGCTACGACCATATCGTCCTGCGGCACGAGGTTGTCGCGACCATCCAGCCCAAGATGGAGATCGACGGCGACAAGACCATCATCACCGACGCCGGTACCGCCCTCGACGAAAACGGCAACACCGTCAACATCGTCGTTGACAAGGACGGCAACAAGTATATCAAGGGCGACATGGTACAGTATTCCTACGTCGGCAAGACCGTCATGGCCTACCGCGATTATGTGGATGCAAACGGTACTGTCATCAAGACCGAGACGCTGCACAAGGATACGTATCAGGCCCGCAACACCAGCTACAAATGCACGCCGTATGTCGAGCCGGAGGTTCCCGAGGAGCCGGATCCCACTGACCCGGATTACCCCGACTATCCGGATAATCCGGATGAACCGACCGACCCGACTGAGCCGGACGACCCGATGAACCCGTGGGATTGACCCCCAAAAACACCAGCCTCCCGGCAGCCCGAATGGGCCGCCGGGGGGCTGATGCGTTACAGGCAAATATGCGCGGTGATGTTGTTTTCGCCCTCCGCACGGTCGAAGCCCTGTGATTCGTACAGGGCAATCGCGGCCTCATTGTCGATGTCGACCAGAAGCGCCATGCCGTTCGGCTGGTTTTCCTGAACCGCTGCTGATAGAAGCGCGCGGCCAAGGCCGCGCCTGCGGCTCTCCTTACGGACAAACAGGTCATACGGCTCGTTTTTCGCGCTGTTGTGGGTCAGGTCGATATAGCCCGCAGCTTCGCCGTCCTCGATCGCCAGCAGAACGCGGAAAATTTCCGGCGCAGCCAGCACGCGTTCGCCCGTCCAATAGCGGTCGCTGGTGTGCAGCGCCAGATACTGCGCCCGGTACTCCGGACGGTAGGGCACGATGCGCGCATCCGGCACATACGGGACAGTCCGCCGCAGGACGAGCTTCTGCTGCTCCGGATCAAATTTCGCGTCCAGCGCTTCGAGCGCTGCCTGCAAAAGCCGGTTGCGCGGGTTATAGACAAAGTCCGCCTGATAGCCGGGGTAAGCCGATTTCAGATGCGCAAGCAGCTCGTCATAGGCCGCCGCGCTTCGGGAAAGTCCAGCCAGAAGCTCCAGATACTTCTCGTCCTCCAGCACCAGCAGCGCAAACACGCCTGTGACGGTGTCGTTTTCGAACGTGCCGAGCACGCGCGTATTCGGGTTTTCAGGCGCATCCAGCAGGTTCCGGTGCAGCTGCTGCTCTGTGAGCAGCATGGGGTCACGGTAGTCGGGGTCTGCGCTGCAGGCATGAATAAAGTCCAGATATGGCGAGAGTGTGTGCAGATCTTTCAGCATATTGCGGCTTCCTTTCAGTCAATTTTTCTGATGTGTATTGTACGGCCTTCTCCGGCGCTTGTCAAACGGCGCGGAACACTGTATAATCATTATCAGATTTTTATTGATCCTCGGAGGTGGCTGAATGTCTCTTGCGGAAAAACGGCTGTTCCTGCTGGATATGGACGGCACGATCTATTTAAGCGAAACGCTCTTCGACGGGACGCTGGAGTTCCTGCGCTATGTGCGCGCCATCGGCGGCCGGTATTTGTTCCTGACGAACAATTCCTCGCGCGGGACCGACGCGTATATTGCAAAGATGGCCCGCCTCGGCATCGAGGCCTTCCCCGACGATTTTCTGACCAGCGCGGACGCGACGATCCGCTATCTGCGGGGCCGCTACCTGCCGGAGACGGTCTATTACGTCTGTGGGACGGAATCGCTGAAAAATCAGCTTCGTCTGGCAGGACTGCGAGTAGCCGAGACGCTGCGGGATGATTGCGCCGTTGTCCTTCTGGGCTACGACACGGAATTGACGTATGAAAAGCTGGAAAATTGCTGCATTCTTCTGAACCGAGGCGCGGATTACGTCGCCACGCACCCCGATCTTGTCTGCCCGACATGGTACGGCAGCGCGCCGGACTGCGGCAGCGTGATTGAAATGCTCCATACCGCGACGGGCCGCCGCCCGAAGGTCATCGGCAAGCCCCAGCCCGAAATGGCGCTGCTGGCGATGGAGCAGACGGGCTTCTCGCCGCGCGAAACGTGCCTCATCGGCGACCGGGTGTATACCGACATCGCCTGCGGCGTGAACGCCGGGATCGACACGATCTTCGTCCTGTCCGGCGAGGGCGTGATGGAGGATATCGAAAAATACGGCGTTCAGCCGACGTATTGTATGCAGAATATCCGCGAAGTCCTCAATACACTAGAAAAGGGAGAACCGAAATGAAGCTCAACAACAAGCGCACCATCCTGGTTGGCCTCGCGTTCTTGTCCATCTGCGCGTTCTGGCAGATGTACGACAGCATCGTGCCGCTGATCCTCACGAAGACCTTCCACATGAACGAAACGTTCTCCGGCGCGATCATGGCGGCGGACAACATTCTGGCGCTCTTTCTGCTGCCGTTCTTCGGCTCTGTCTCGGATAAGAGCCATTCGAAGCTCGGCAAGCGGATGCCCTTTATCCTCTTCGGCACTGGCTGCGCCATCATCCTCATGAACATTCTCCCTCTGCTCGACAACAGCTACGCCGCCCAGCCCTCCGGCTTCAAGACGGCCTCATTTGTCATCGTCCTCGGCCTGCTGCTCGTCGCCATGGGAACGTACCGCGCTCCCGCCGTCGCCCTCATGCCCGACGTGACGCCAAAGCCGCTGCGCTCGCGTGCGAACGCCATTATCAATCTGATGGGCGCGGTCGGCGGCATTCTGTATCTCGGCGTTGCGGCGGTGCTCTATCCCAACTCCAAGACCGCCGGTTTGGATCATGTGAACTATCAGCCGCTGTTTATCGTTGTGTCGGCCATTATGTTCGTCGCCGTCGCCGTGCTCTTCCTCACGATCAGGGAGCCGAAGCTCACGGCGGAAAATCAGGCGCTTGAAAAGCAGCACCCGGAATGGAACCTTGCGCAGGACGACGGCAGCGGCCACGAGACGCTCCCGAAGCCCGTCAAAAAGAGCCTCGGCTTCCTGCTGGCCTCCATCGCGCTCTGGTTCATCGGCTATAACGGTGTGACGACGTGGTTCTCGACATATGTCGATGTCGTCATGGGGCAGGGCCTCGGTGGCGCATCGACCTGCCTGCTCATCGCCACGGCGGGCGCCATCGTCTCGTACATCCCCATCGGCCAGATCGCCTCGAAGATCGGCCGCAAGCGCACGATCCAGGGCGGCATCATCCTGCTTACCGCCTGCTTTGCCAGCGGCTATGTGCTCACGACGACGTTCTCCTCGATCAACGCCATTATGTTTGTCGTCTTCGCCCTCGTCGGCCTTGCCTGGGCCGCGATCAACGTCAACTCGCTTCCCATGGTCGTCGAGATGTGCAAGGGCTCGGATATCGGCAAATTTACCGGCTATTACTACACGGCCTCCATGGCCGCGCAGGTCGTCACGCCCATCGTCGCCGGTACACTCATGCGCAAGATCGACTACCGCGTCCTGTTCCCGTATGCCGCGCTGTTCGTCGCACTGAGCTTCGTGACCATGCTCTTCGTCCACCACGGCGACGCCAAGGCCGAGGCCAAGAAGGGGCTGGAAGCGTTCGAGGAAATGGACGACTGACCCCGTCCGCATAACCTACAGAACTCCGGCGAATCCGTACTGCTTTGCAAATTCTGAACGCAAAGCGTTTTTACAGCAGCCATTCGAAGGCAGCTGTTATCAAACTTGATGTACCGTAACAGGCGGCGCGTCGGAAACGGCCTCAACGGAACGAGCCGCCGCTATGTGCGACGTCTCTTATCCTCTGAGCCCGTTTCCTCCTTTCCAAAACACAAATGCTTCGCTGGTTTGTGTTTTGGGTTTCAGTGCTGCTCAAACCTATCTAAAATATAGAAAGAAAGAAGTCTGTAACTATGCTGACAATCTGCATCATCCTGATCGTGCTTCTGGCGCTCGATCTGCTGTTTACGCTGGCGCTGCGGTGCCGGAAGGGACACCGGAAGTGGGAGGTTCTCAAGAAGTACCGTTACGCCCACCGGGGCTATCACGACAAGCCCGTCGTCCCGGAAAACTCTCTGCCCGCCTTCCGCCGGGCCATCGAGCGCGGCTTCGGCGCGGAGCTGGACGTGCATCTTTTGAAGGACGGCACGCTTGCCGTCTTCCATGACTCTGATCTGAAGCGCTGCGCGAATGTCGAGGGCGAGATCGAGGATCTGACGCTGGACGAGCTGAAGCAGCTCCGGCTTGAGGGCACGGACGAGCAGATCCCGACCTTTGACGAGGTTCTTGCCCTGTTCGAGCACGAAACGCCGCTCATCATCGAGCTTAAGACCGCGCGCGGCAACCATATGGCGCTGGCCAAGGCAGTCTGCGAGCGGCTGGACAGCTATCAGGGTGAGTTCTGCATCGAGTCGTTTGACCCGTTCGCGCTCATCGACGTGAAAAAGCTCCGCCCCGAAATCTGCCGCGGGCAGCTTTCTATGAATTTTGAGAAGGACAAGGCGGGCCTGCCGTGGTACAAGCGGTTCATTGCGGGCAATCTGCTGCTGAACTTCCTGACGGTCCCGGACTTTATCGCGTACAAATTTGAAGACCGCAGCAGCTACTGCCTGCGCTCGTGCGTTCGTGTCTGGGGTGCGCAGGAGGTTGACTGGACGATCCGCACGAAGGAAGACATGCTGGCCTGCGAGGCTGCCGGAGGCATTCCGATTTTTGAGCGCTTCGATCCGGAGGTCTGAGTGTCCGTACATACGCCAAGTGAAAAAACTGCCGCCCGGCCGGGCGGCAGTTCCTGCTTTCAGAGCAGCAGCGTCAGATGGTACACTGCGAACGCGGCCAGCCACGCAATGCAGCACTGGGAAAGCGCAATGAGTGCGGCTCGCAGCGCCGAACCCGTCTCGCGCCGGATGGCGGCGATGGCCGCTACGCACGGGGTATACAGAAGCGTAAAGACCAGAAAGCTCAGCGCGGCCTTCGCGGTAAAGAGCGTCGAGACGGCGGCTGTGCCCAGCAGGATCTGAAGTGTGCTGACGACGGATTCCTTTGCGATAAAGCCGGTGATCAGCGCCGTCGCGCAGCGCCAGTCCGCGAAGCCCAGCGGCGCAAATATGGGTGCGAGCCAGCGCCCGACCATGGCAAGCAGGCTCTGCTCGCTGCTCGTCACAACGTCCAGCCGGGTATCGAAGCTTTGCAGGAACCAGATGACGATGGTCGCAAGGAAAATAACAGTAAAGGCGCGCTCGATAAAATCCTTCGCCTTGTCCCAGAGCAGAAGCGCGACGCTTTTTACACTCGGCAGGCGGTAATTCGGCAGCTCCATCACAAACGGGACCGGACGGCCCCGGAAGGCGGATTTGAGCACGAGCGCGGAGAGAATGCCGAACAGGATGCCGAGCACATACAGCCCGATCATCACAAGCGCGGCATACTTCGGGAAAAACGCCGCCGAGAAAAACGCATAGATCGGGATTTTTGCCGAGCAGCTCATAAAGGGCGTGAGCAGGATGGTCATGGTGCGGTCGCGCTCCGACGGGAGCGTCCGCGCCGCCATGACCGCCGGAACGGTGCAGCCGAAGCCGATGAGCATCGGCACGACGGACTTGCCGGACAGGCCGATGCGCCGCAGCAGCTTGTCCATCACGAACGCCACGCGCGCCATATAGCCGGTGTCTTCCAGAATAGACAGGAAGAAAAACAGTGTGACAATGATAGGCAGGAAGCTTAAAACCGAGCCGACGCCCTGAAAAATGCCGTCGATCACAAGGCTCTGCACGACGGGGTTCAGGTGATAGGCCGTCAGCGCCCGATCGACCACGACGGTTAGCGCATCAATGCCGGAAGCCAGCAGATCACTCAGTCCCTGCCCGATCACATGGAACGTCAGATAGAAGATCAGCAGCATCACGCCGATAAAAATCGGGATGGCGGTATATTTTCCGGTCAGAATTTTATCCGCGCTGACAGAGCGCAGACGCTCCTTGCTCTCATGCGGCTTGACGACGCAGGCTTTGACCAGCGCTTCAATGAACGTATAGCGCATATCCGCGATGGCCGCGTTGCGGTCAAGTCCGCGTTCCAACTCCATCTGGACGATGGAGTGCTCGATCAGCTCCTTTTCGTTCTGATCGAGGCGCAGCTGCTCCAGCACGGCTTCATCGCCGTCGATGACCCACGTCGCCGCGAAGCGGACGGAAAGCCCCGCGCGCTGCGCGTGGTCCTCGATCTGGTGGCAGACGGCGTGAATACAGCGGTGGACAGGTCCGGGCGCGCAGAAATCGACGACGGCGGGCAGGCGCTTGTCCTCCGCCGTGCGCACAGCCGCCTCGATCAGCGCCTCGACCCCGTCGCCGGAGGCCGCGCAGATGGGCACGACGGGAACGCCCAGCTGCTGCGAGAGCTTATCCGTGTCGATGCTGCCGCCGTTGCCGGTCAGCTCGTCCATCATGTTGAGCGCCAGCACCGTCGGCACGCGCAGCGTCAATAATTGGAGCGTCAGATAGAGATTGCGCTCTAAATTGGTCGCGTCGACAATATTGATGATGCCGTCCGGCTTGCTTTTGAGAATAAAATCGCGCGTGACGATCTCCTCCGCCGTGTACGGGCGGAGCGAATAAATGCCCGGCAGATCAACGACGGTGCAGTCCTTCTGCCCGCGCACCGGGCCGGATTTCTGGTCGACCGTCACGCCGGGGAAATTGCCGACATGCTGGTTTGAACCGGTCAGTTGGTTAAAAAGCGTCGTTTTGCCGCAGTTCTGGTTGCCTGCCAGTGCGAAGATCATTCTGCGTCCTCCTCAATCGTGATGCTGCGCGCATCCTCCTTGCGCAGCGTGAGCGTATAGCCGCGCAGAAACAGCTCCATGGGGTCGCCCATGGGCGCAATTTTGCTGACGTGTACGCGCGTGTGCGGGATGAGACCCATGTCAAGCAGCCGGCACCGAAGGATCCCCTCGCCGCCGACCGCGGTAATCACGCCGGAATGTCCGACGGAAAGCTCGTCAAGTGTCATATCTGCATTTCCTTTCCCTGTTGATTTCTGAATGTTAGGATAATCTAACTTTCGCGAAAATGCAAGAAAAACAGACGCGGAACGGCAAATTTTTTCTGCGCCCGCGCAGTTTACAAAATCGTCACGCCCTCGGCTATTCGGTATGCTATGATATACTACAGATATAAGGAGGCCGACGCATGAATATTCTCTTTTTCCTGACGCCGAAGGCGATGTGCGCCTATATAGAGTCCGACGACACGCTGCGGCAGGCGATGGAACGGATGGAGCATTCCGGCTACGCGGCGCTGCCCGTGCTGGACAAGAGCGGAAAATACTGCGGCGTTGTTACAGAGGGCGACCTGCTCTGGACGCTCAAGCGCCTGTGCGTGATGGACCTGCGCCAGACCGAGGAGCATTCCATTTCCGAGATCGAGCACCGCCGCACCGTGCAGCCTGTGCGGGTCGACACGCGCGTGGAGGATCTGATCTCCGTCGCCGCCGAGCAGAACTTCGTCCCCGTGATCGACGACAAGGGCGATTTCATCGGCATCGTCACCCGCAGCCGCATTCTCCGGTATTACTTACAGACGAATTTCCCGCACGAATAATTTTCCTCCGCTGGTTTAATCCTCCGGTTTTTGGCACATACTTAGCCTCGGAGGTGCAAAATCATGCAAACAAACGAAAATCATCCGAACCGGAAGCGGATCCGGAGCTTTTTCCGCGAAAAGGGCTACTACATCGTTCTGGCGCTGTGCGTATGCGCGGTAGGCGTTTCGGGCTGGCTGTTCGTGTCCGGCGCCATCGCCGAGAAGAAAGCACTGCGGCAGGAGACGATGTCCATTGCCACCAGCGCGGAGGATCCGGCCAAAAATCCGTCCGCCGAACAGAAGCCGGCCCCGACCGCCGCTGCGGAGGAGGAAACGGCTCCGGCAGCCGCCATGACGGACGAGTCCGTCCGCGAGGCGGCGAAGAACGTGCGCGTCTGGCCCGTTTCCGGCAGCACGCAGGCCGCCTACAGCGTCGACGCGCTGCAGTATAACGCCACGACACAGGACTGGCGGACGCACGCGGGCGTCGATCTGGCCGCGTCGGTCGGAACGCCGGTCAAGGCCGCGGGTTCCGGCGTCGTGACGGCGGTTTATGACGATGAATTCCTCGGCACGACCGTCGTCATCAACCACCCGGACGGCCACGTCTCGCAGTATTCCAATCTCGCCGTCATGCCGTCCGTCTCGGCGGGCGACAGCGTAGAGGCCGGGCAGACCATCGGCGCCGTCGGCGAAACGGCTCTGCTCGAAATTGCGGACGAACCGCATCTGCACTTTGCCGTCTATGCCAACGGCGACACCATCGACCCGGCAGAATTCATCCGATAAACGCAGACAAGCGCCGCAGCAGCCGCTGCGGCGTATTTCTTTGCAACAGATTCTGTTTTTCTGCGACTATATAGGTGAGACGTCTCAAAGGAACAAAACGACAGGAGGGATGGATACGGATGACAAGACCATTCTGCGGCGGCTGAAGCGGGGCGACGCGGCGGCGCTGGAGGCCGCCGTGCGGCAGTACAGCGGATATGTATCGGCTGTGATCGGCAATCAGCTTGGCCCGTGCGCTGCCGCAGAAGACATTGAAGAACTGGCCTCCGATGTGTTTGTCGCGCTGTGGCGCGCACCGCAGCCGCTTCGGACGGAGCATCTGCGCGGCTGGCTGGGCAAGGTCGCGCGCAACCAGGCGATCAGCTTTTTGCGCAGGCAGCACATGCAGCTCATCCGGGACGAGGACTGCATCCTCGTCGACGACCGCGACGCGCAGAAGCTGCTGGAGGCGAAGGAGCGCAGCGCGCTTTTAAACGCGGCGCTGGCCGCGCTCACGCCGGAGGACCGGGAAATTTTCCTGCGCCGGTATTACTACAACCAGACAGCCGGACAGATCGCGGAGGCGCTGCATATGAACCCCAGCACGGTTCGCAGCCGCCTTTTGCGCGGACGGCAGGCGCTGAGGACGGAATTACAGAAAGGAGACGTGCAGATTGAAGATCTCTGTGCAGAGTCTGTTTGAAGACTATGAGGAAAACACCGTTCCGCTGAGCCGGGACGCGGACGCGGAGCGAATTTGGGAAAAAACAAGGGCCAAGCTGCCGGGGCTGAAAAAGCGGCGGCCGGTCGGCCTTGTGCTGATCGCAGCGGCGGCCGTCGCCGTTTTGTGCGGCGCGGCGGCGATCGTGCATTACGCGTCGGTCCGGGACGGTGCGGGAAGCTACATCATGCCGGACACGCTCCGCTATGACGAGGAAAACAAAAAGACGATTCTGGTGGACACGCCGTTTGAGTGGAACAACCCCATCAGCTTCGATACCGAGGGCCGGACAAAGGGAAAGGTCTGCGGTATGCGGCTCGGTTGGCTGCCGGAGGGCTGGGGCACGGGCTACACCCAAACGGCCTATGACGTGATCGCCCAGCGGGACGCCGAACAGGCGCAGAGTCTGCCGCAGGACGAGCGGGAGCTGGTGGTCTATACCTACGACCTCTTTGCCGTGCAGGACGTGCGGAAGGACTACAGCGTGCAGTGTATGTCCGCCAACACGGTCGCCGGGTGCGACTTCCTCTGCGGCGGTACGCGGACGGAGATCACAAAGCAGGGGACGATCGGCCCCTACGACGCGTCGTGGGTCGAGACGCACTGGCAGCACGCAAGTCCGGGCTCCGACGCGCCGGAGGAGTGGACCACGCAGATGCTTCTGCTGTACGACCGGGAGAAGCTCTGCGTCGTCATTATCAGCGCCGACTGGGACGATGCGGAACGGATCGCAGAGAATCTGGAAATCGTGGAGACGTCTGTCGACGCCCCGCAGCCCGATCTGACGAACGGCAGAGGGTTCCGCTGGATCGGCGGCGTCGGATAGTCGGAAACGGCCTTGCCGGAACGAGGCCCCGCTGTTCGCGGAGCCTCTTATCCTCTAAGGCCGTTTCCTCCTTTCTCCCGTCGAACCGCTGATGCTGGGTTCGCCGGGAAGCCATGGCCTTGCCGGAACGAGGCCTGCGATAAGCCAAAAGCCTCCTCTTACCGCGCGGGACGCGGCAAGAGGAGGCTTTGAGGGGACTGCGGCGAATCTGTACTGCCTTGCAAATTTCAAACGCAAAGCGTTTTCACCGCAGATATTGAATCGCAGCTGCTTGCAAATTCGGTGTACCGTAACAGGCGGCGCGTACCATAGCGCCCGTAGGGTGAGTATGTGTGCTCGCAGCGACTATAAAGCGGGTGCTTGCATGAACTGCACCCGCAGGATGCACCAAACGTAATCCAGCGCCCCTTTTCTTCCCCATCGTTTCCGGCAAGGCGGAAAAGATGGGGCCGCCGGAGGCATTGGCGCTCACGGGCCGTGATGCACGGAAGCTTGACAAATCTCTCGTTTGCAGGTAAAATATAGATCCTTCCATACGGACAAATGCCGCAGGAAGGCGCTTTATCACAAACAAGGAGATACTGTTATGAAAAAGAATCAACTTCTTGCCCTGCTGCTGGCGGCTGTGATGCTGCTGGCCGTGCTGACCGGCTGCGCCGCGAAGACGGAGCCTGCACAGGAAGAACCCGCCCAGAGCGAGACGGCTCCGGAAACGGAAACATCTGCCCCCGCAGAAGAAGAACCGGCTCCCGCAGAGGAACCGGAAGCAGAGGACACCGCCTCCGCCGTTACCCTGACCGACATGACCGGCCGCGAGATCACGCTGGACGCGCCCGCAGAGCGCGTCGTCGCGCTGACGGCCTCCGACTGTGAGATCCTCTACGCGCTGGGCGCGGGCGATCTGCTGGTCGGCCGCGGCGAATACTGCGACTATCCGGCGGAGGTCCTGGACGTTCCCTCCGTCCAGTCCGGCTACGACACGAACATCGAGCAGATCATCGCGCTCGAGCCGCAGGTGCTGCTCATGAGCACCATGGCCCAGACCGACGAGCAGGTGCAGCAGCTGGAGGCCGCCGGCGTCCGCGTCGTCGTGAGCGACGCGCAGGATATCGAGGGTACCTATACCGCCATCAACATGATCGGCGAGCTGGTTGGCCGGCAGGCCGAGGCTGCGTCCATTGTTGAGAGTATGCAGAAGACCTTCGACGAGATCAGGGCAAACGCCGGCGACGGCACAAAGAGCATCTATTTTGAGGTCTCCCCGCTGCAATACGGCCTCTGGACGGCAGGCTCCGGCACGTTCATGGACGAGATCGCCAATATGCTGGGCCTGACGAACTGCTTTGCCGACGTGACCGGCTGGGGCGAGATCTCCGAAGAGCAGGTGCTTGAGCGCAACCCGGATTATATCGTGACCATCTCCATGTACTATGGCGAAGGCCCGACGCCGGAGGAGGAGATCCTCTCCCGCACCGGTTGGGAAAACGTCACCGCTGTCAAAAACGGCAAGATCCTCAATCTGCCGAACAACGAGCTGTCCCGCCCGGCCCCGCGTCTGGCCGACGGCGCGAAGGCTCTGTATGACTTTGTCTACGGCGAATAATCCGGAAATACCACTCTGAAAACAGGAGGCACAGCATGCGCCGGTATCACGAAACGTTCAGGCTCTGGGAATACCTGCTCTTTACGCTCGTGACGCTGGCCGTGCTGTGCCTCTGCGTCTGCGTGGGGAGCGTCCGCATCCCGCTTTCGGACACGCTTTCCTATTTTGCCGCGAGGCTCACGGGCGGTCAGCCGCCCGCGGGCCTCGTCTCGTCCATCCTGCCCATCCGTCTGCCGCGTGTTTTGTGCGTGGCGCTGACGGGGGCGGCTTTGTCTCTGGCGGGCGCGGCAATGCAGGGACTGCTCAAAAACCCGCTGGCCGACGGCTCGACGCTCGGCGTTTCGTCCGGCGCGTCGCTCGGCGCGGTCATTGCCATTGCCTTCGGCGTGACGCTGCCGGGTCTGCCGTTCGCGGGGACAATGGGTATGGCGATCGTGTTCGCGTTCTTATCGCTGCTTGTCATTCTCGGCCTTTCCTATAAGCTCGATCGTTCTCTGTCGACGAACACGATCATCCTGATCGGCGTGATCTTCTCCATGTTCGTCTCCAGCATTATGAGCATCGTCATTACCTTCGCTGCCGACAAGGTCCAGCGCATCACGTTCTGGACGATGGGCTCCCTGAGCGGCAGCACATATCAGAATGCCGCCGTGCTGGCAGGCGCGCTTTTGATCTGCGGCACAGTCATCCTGCTGCACGCGCAGATCCTCAACGCCTTTGCCGTTGGGGAGGACAACGCCCGGCAGATCGGCGTGGACGTGAAGCGGGCCAAGCTCGTGCTGCTCATTATGGTTTCCATGCTCATCGGCGTGTGCGTGTCCATCGGCGGGACGATCGGCTTTGTCGGCCTTGTTACGCCGCATATGGCGCGGATGCTGGTCGGGCCGAACCACAAGCGGCTGCTTCCGGCGGCGATGTTCGGCGGAGCGGTCTTTCTGATGCTGGCCGATCTCATTGCGCGCATTCTATTGAATCCGCTGGAGCTGCCCATCGGCGTGGTCACGAGCTTTGTGGGCGCGATCGTATTCGTGGTGATCTTCTATCAGTCGAGAAAGGAGCACTGATATGCCGATGCTGGATGTCGACCGTCTTTCGGTGCGGTACGGAACAAAGCAGATCGTCGACGCTCTCTCCTTTTCCGTTTCCGAGGGGCAGTGGCTCATGATCGCAGGCCCGAACGGGGCAGGCAAATCGACAGCGCTTGCCGCCATCACGCAGGGGACGCCGTATACGGGCCGCGTGCTGTTTGAAGGACAGAATGTAAGGAGCATGAAGCCCGCGCTTCGCGCGCGGGCCATCGGCGTTCTGGCGCAGAACCACTTTGTCGGCTACGGCTTCACAGTCGAGGAGGTCGTGCGCCTTGGGCGCTTCGCCTATGCAGGAGGCGTGTTCGGCCGCAGCCAGGAGGACGACGCCGGGCACGTCGAGCAGGCGCTGACGCTCACCGGCCTGCAGGACAAGCGGCGGCAGTCGGTTCTGACGCTCTCCGGCGGCGAGCTGCAGCGCACGTTCCTCGCGCAGGTTCTGGCGCAGAACCCGAAGCTCCTGCTGCTCGACGAGCCGACGAACCATCTCGATCTCATCTATCAGAAGCAGATCTTCGCCCTGATCGGCCAGTGGCTGCAAAAGCCGGGCCGCGCTGTGGTGAGCGTGGTGCACGATCTGTCTCTTGCGCGGGCCTTTGGCACGGATGCGCTGCTGATGGACAGCGGCCGCAAGATCGCACTGGGCCGGGCGAACGACGTCCTGACCCCCGCAAATCTTGACCGGGTCTACGGCATGGATGTTGCCGCGTGGATGCGCGGATTGTACAGACAGTGGGCCGAATAAGCCGCTGACACCGTATGGAGAATGCTGCCGACAGGAAAAAACGCCGCCCAGCCGGGCGGCGTTTTTTGAATTTTGATTACTCGTCCTCTTCGGAGTCCTCGTCTTCCATGTCGAACTCCAGCTCTTCGCCGCAGTTCGGGCAGGTCGTCGCGCCCTCGTCGAGCATTTCCTCGTCGATGGTGATGACTTCGCCGCAGGTGGGGCACTTGACCTCATAGAGCGTTTCGCTGCCGAAGTCGTACTCGTTCTGATCGTTGTCGTCCTCGTCGTCTTCGTAGTCCTCGTCTTCGTCGTAGTCGTCATACTCGTCGTCATCGTCGTCCATCAGGTAATCGTCGATGTTGTCGAGATCCTCTTCGATGCAGTCGAGCTCATCGGAAATGCAGTCCACGACTTCTTCCAGATCGGAAACATTCTCAGCCACGTCCTGAAGCATACTGATGATCTCAGAGATCAGTTTGCCCTCGTTAGTTTCGGTGTCGAGCTTCATGCCCTCCATCAGGCCCTTGAGATATGCGGATTTTTCAGAAAGCGTCATCGTAAAATCTCCTTTCCGGCGGTTTGCCTTTCGCTGACGTTTGGATTAACCCTTGACTCGGCCCAGATATTCGCCCGTGCGGGTGTCGATCTGGATCTTTTCGCCCTCGTTGATGAACAGGGGAACCTTGATCTCCGCGCCCGTCTCGACGGTCGCGGGCTTGGTGACGTTGGTAGCGGTGTCGCCCTTGACGCCCGGATCGGCCTTGGTAACGGTCAGCTCGACGAAGTTCGGCGTTTCGACGCTGAAGACGTTGCCCTTGTAGCTCAGGAGCTTGACCGGGGTGTTTTCCTTGATGAACTTGAAGGAGTCGTCGAGCATATCCTTGCTGACGGGAACCATGTCGTACGTCTCCTGATCCATGAAGTAGTACAGATCGCCGTCGTTGTAGCTGTACTCATAATCCTTGCGCTCGATGAAAGCCTCTTCGAACTTTGCAGTCGGGTTGAAAGAGGTCTCGGTCACGGCGCCGGTCACGACGTTCTTCATCTTCGTGCGGACGAACGCAGCGCCCTTGCCGGGCTTGACATGCTGGAACTCGACGACCTGCATGATCTTGCCGTCCATCTCGAAGGTTTTACCGTTTCTGAAATCACCAGCGGTAATAGTAGCCATAAAAATATTCCTCCAATATACGTGTAGAATACACCAACAAATAAAATAGCTTTTTGATTTTACACTATTTTGCTCGGTTTTTCAAGATATTTTATAAAATAATCAAATTTTTCGGGCTCTTCGTCAGGATCTCGCAGCCGGTTTCGGTGATGACGGTCACATCCTCGATGCGCACGCCGAATTCGTCCGGGATGTAGATGCCCGGCTCTGCCGATACGACCGCGCCTGCGGGCATGGGCTTGTCGTTGCGCGTGTTGGCATACGGCCCCTCATGGATGAGAAGGCCGAGGCTGTGACCGTAGCTGTGGCCGAACAGCCCCTCAAAGCCTGCGGCGTTGATGACATTCCGCGCGGCTGCGTCCATTTCCCTGCCGGCCACGCCTGCCTTTGTCGCGGCGATGCCCGCCAGCTGCGCCTCGAGCACAGTATGATAGACCTTGTCCATCTTCTCGGACACGTAGCCCAGCGCGATGGTGCGGGTCATGTCGGAGCAGTAGCCGTGGTACAGGCAGCCGAAATCCATGGTGACGAAATCGCCGTACTGCAGAACGCGCTCGGACGGAACGCCGTGCGGCAGGCTGGTGTTGGGGCCGGAGACGGTGATGGGGTCGAACGACGGGCCTTCGGAGCCGTATTTGTAGAGCCGGTAGATCAGCTCCGCGCACAGCTCCTTTTCCGTCATGCCCGGATGGATGACGTTCAGAAGATCGTCAAAGGTGCGGTCAGTGATCTCCTGCGCTTTTTTCATGTATTCGATCTCCCACGGCTCCTTGCTTGCGCGCGGAGCGTTGATCTCGGCGGCGTAGGGATGCAGGACGGCGTTGAGCTTCGTGTTGTAGAGCGTATACTCCTCCACGGTCAGCGTATCGTCCTCAAAGCCGATGGTTTTGACGGTGTTGTCGGAGATGGCCTCGTTGATCAGCTTTGTGTACGGGTGCTCCGTATCGACCATCTTCACGGCAAAGCCCGGCAGGTTTTTCTGTGCCGACTCGATATAGCGGAAGTCGGTGAAATAATAGCTCTGCGTCTTGCAGATGACGGCGACGCCCTCTGCGATGCAGTATTCCGCGGCATACTGCCGGTTGTGCTTCGAGGTCAGCAGCAGCGCGTCGACCTCGCCCTTCGCGATTAGGTGTTGGTACTTTTCAATGTTTTTCATGTTGGATCCTCCATTTTCCGATTGCAATAAAGGGAAGCTCGGCCACGTGCCGGAGCTTCAGCCATATGGTATGGTTATGAATTGCCGAGATCAGGATCGACTGCACCCCCGCGCAGTTTGCGCCCAGTACGTCCGTGTAGATCTGATCGCCCACGAGCGCGCAGCGGGCCGGTTCCAGCGAAAAGCGCGCCAGACACGCGCGGATGCCGCGCGAAAAGGGCTTTTTCGCGTGCGTGATGCAGTCCAGCCCGTATTTCTCGCAGAAGGTCACAACGCGCGGCTTTCTGCTGTTTGACACGACGCAGAGGCCGATCCCGGAGGCCTGCATGGCTCCCAGCCACGTGGCCATTTCCGGCGTCGGTTCGTTCGTCGTGTAGGGGACGATGGTGTTGTCAAAATCCAGCATCAGGAACGAGACGCCGCGCGCGGTCAGATCCTCGGCGCGCACGTCGGTCAGATGCGGGTAGATCATGCGGGGCAAAAATGAAAACGGCATAGCTTTTCCTGCAATCTCATAGTTTTATACATAGCATTATATCACAGGAAAGGCGGCTTGTCCATGATTCTGTATCCATTTCCGCCCGGTTCTGCCTTGAAATGCGGCATTGCGGGCTTTGATGAAGAAAAAAGAGAACCCGCCGCGGAGCTGTACCTGCTCGTGCCGGGCGCTGTGCCGCCTGCGGAATTTGACGGCGGATATCTGTTCTGCGAAGCGCCGGGCTGTCGCGACACGCGGCTTCTGCAGCCCGTACAGACTGCCGCGCCGGATGCGCCCGCCGTCTGGTGCGACACGCAGGTCTCCGGCGGCAGTCTGGAGGGATACCTGCGCGGGCTGCTCCCGGTCTGGGGGGACCGGCTCTGGGTATATCTCGCGCCCATCCGGATGCTGTTCCCCGTCCCATGCCCCTCCGGTGTCGGAACGCCGCTTGACGAAACGGCGGCGGACGCGCTGACCGCGCGGCACCCATCGCATTTCTCCCCGGAGCTTGTCTGCCGCTACTGCTTTTTCCGGGACGAAGACGGGGACGCGCACGTCTTCCTGTACGACACGGAGGAGACCTGCCGGGAAAAGCTGAACCTCCTGCGAAGGCTCGGTGTGCGCCGGGTATTTGGGGAGATTCCGCAGACATAAGGAAACCCTGACCAAAATCAGAAGCAGCCGGTAGGGGCAGACACTGAAAATCCGGCATAAATGGATTTGAACAAACAAATAAGGCTCCCCCGTCTAAATAAGAGAGGGAGCCTTTGAAGCCTGAACCCGCGCTTACTGCGCCGTTTCCGACAATTCGAGGCCGGGGTTGCGTTTGAGGATGAAGTTGATCGACCACTGCGAGGCGAAGACCAGCAGGCTCCGGCCGCGGTAGTCCTCGAGAAGCTCCGCGTCGGTGGACAGGTACAGATCCTTGAGATCCGTGACCGGCGCTTTGGTGATGAACCGCAGCTGCTCATACGGCAGCTGCTGCATACGCAGGTCGACGCCGTATTCGGCCTTCATGCGGTACTGGAAAACGTCGAACTGCAGCGTGCCGACGACGCCGACGATGACCTCCTCCATGCCGGAATTCGGCACCTTGAAGATCTGGATCGCGCCCTCCTGCGCGATCTGCTCGGTTCCCTTGAGGAACTGCTTGCGCTTCATGGAATCCTTGGCGCTGACGCGGGCGAAGTGCTCCGGCGCAAAGGTCGGGATGCCGCCGAATTTGAACTTTTTGCCCGGCACGGTGATGGTGTCGCCGATAGAGAAAATGCCGGGGTCGAACACGCCGATGATATCGCCCGCGTAGGCCTCGTCGACGATCTCGCGCTCGGAGGCCATGAGCTGCTGCGGCTGCGACAGGCGCATTTTCTTGCCGCTCTGCACGTGATAATATTCCGCGTCGCGCTGGAACTGGCCAGAGCAGATGCGCATGAAGGCCAGCCGGTCGCGGTGGGCCTTGTTCATGTTCGCCTGAATTTTGAAGACGAACGCGGAAAAGTCCGGGCTGAACGTGTCGATCACGCCGCAGTCCGCTTCGCGCGGCAGGGGGCTCGGCGTCATGCGCAGAAATTCCTCCAGAAACGGCTCTACGCCGAAATTGGTCAGGGCCGAGCCGAAGAACACGGGCGAAAGCCTGCCCGCACGAACTTCTTCAAGGTCAAATTCGCGGCCTGCGCCGAGCAGCTCCACATCGTCGATCAGCTGCTGGTGGCGGCGTTCGCCGATGAGCTGCGCGACCTGCGGGTCGTACAGATCAATTTCCATCTTGTCCGCGCGGTTCTTGCCGGACACGCCGGAGAAAAAGATCAGCTGGCTGGAACGGCGGTCGTACACGCCCTGAAACTCCCGGCCGGAGCCCATGGGCCAGTTGCAGGCGTAGGTTTCAATGCCGAGCTCGTTTTCCAGCTCGTCCAGCAGCTCAAACGGGTCGCGGGCCTCGCGGTCCATTTTGTTGATAAAGGTAAAGATCGGGATATGGCGCATGGCGCAGACCTTGAAGAGCTTCCGGGTCTGCGGCTCGACGCCCTTCGCGCCGTCAATGACCATGACGGCGGAGTCCGCCGCCATGAGCGTGCGGTAGGTGTCCTCGGAAAAGTCCTGATGGCCGGGGGTGTCCAGAATGTTGATGCAGAAGCCCTCATACTGGAACTGCATGACGGACGATGTGACCGAGATGCCTCTTTGCTTCTCAATCTCCATCCAGTCGGATACGGCGGCACGGGAATTTTTCTTGCCCTTGACCGCGCCCGCCTGCGCGATGGCCCCGCCGTAGAGCAGGAATTTTTCTGTCAGGGTCGTTTTACCGGCGTCGGGGTGCGAAATGATCGCAAACGTTCTGCGCCGGGAGATCTCTTCTTTCAGGGATGCCATGTATGTTCCTCCAAATTCAGTTTGTTTTTGATTGAATCGTCAGCCGCTACATGGGTCGCCCTCCAAATCATTCTGTTTTTTTACACAACTGGTTTAGTTTATCACACAAGCCGCCTGTTTACAAGCGGCTTCACCGGAAAAATCACAGCAGAAGCGCCAGCAGCGCCTCCGGCGTTTCCGCAAGCGCGTCCGCACCGGCCTTTTCCAGCTCCTCCCGGCTGCCGTAGCCGTAGAGCACGCCGACGGTCTGGATTCCCGCCGCGTGACCGCCGTAAATATCATATTCCCGGTCGCCGGACAAAATGGCGCGGGAATACTCCGTGTATTCTGCCTCGCGCAGCGCGCGGCGCACGACATTGACCTTCTTCCCGGCCTCCGGGTCGTCGGCAATCCCGCCGCATACGCCGTCAAAATACTGCATCAGATCAAAATGCGTCAGCACCTGCCGCGCCATGCTCTCCAGCTTGGACGTGGCGACGTACATCCGCTTTCCCGCCGCCTGCAGTGCGTGCAGGCATTCCCGCACGCCGGGATACGGCTCGTTTTCGAGCCAGCCCGTCTCGCGGTAATATGCACGGAAGCGGTCGATGGCCGTCTGGACATCCGCCTGCGGGAGATAGACGGCAAACGACTCGACCAGCGGCGGGCCGACAAACTGCCGCAGCGCCTGTTCGGACAGACCGGTGATCCCGAACGATCCCAGCGCAGTCTCAGCCGCGTGCATGATCCCCGGCCCGGAATCTGTCAGCGTTCCGTCCAGATCAAATAATAAAACATCCCAGCCCATCGTGTCTCCTATCAGCCGAGGCTTGCGTATTCCTCATCCGAAACCGGCTCGCACCATTCGTTCCGGGTGTTCTCGCCGGGAACCTCGACAGCGATGTGGCTGAACCAGCTGTTCGCCTTCGCTCCGTGCCAGTGCTTGACCCCGGCCGGGATGGTAATGACCATGCCGGGCGTCAGGCTTACGGCAGGCCTGTCCTCCTCCTGATACCAGCCCTCTCCGGCTGTGCAGATCAGCAGCTGCCCGCCGCCCTTGCTTGCGTGGTGGATGTGCCAGTTGTTCCGGCAGCCCGGCTCAAAGGTCACGTTGGCCAGAAACACGGGACAGACGCCGGGTTCGGTCAGCGGCTTCAAATAGGACTGGCCGGTAAAATACTGCGCATACGCGTCGTTCGGCGCACCGATCCCGAACGCGTCCTGTTTTTCAAATGCTTCTCTGCTGACAGTACTCATGATGATACTCCTTTCACGCGCAACGGCTTCTGCCTGAATTTTATTTGTCTATCATACCGCACAGCCAAGGATTCCGCAAGATAAAACCGGTAAAAAGCGAATGCTTCGGGAGTTTTTTGATTCCATTGCCGGGACACCTCCGGCGGCCCCATCTTTTCCGCCTTGCCGGAAAAGATGGGGGAGAAAAGGGGCGCTGGGTTCCGTTTGGTGCAGGATTCAAAGCGCTCAAAAATTTGCCGCGTTCGAATCCCTTCAGGTCCTCCTGCTCAAGGGAGAGGTGCTCCCGCGCCAGTGCGTCACAGAAAAAAGCAGGGGCCGGCAGAGTCGCCGGCCCCTACAGGCTGATAATCTTGCGGCCCGATCAGCCATTCGTGCTGGCTGCGGCGCTGCTGATGGATTTGACGTATTTGGCGTTCAGGTACGCGCAGACCTCGTTGTACCAGATCTCATACCATGCGCCGTCGTCCGTCTCGTCCGAGACGCCGGTGACAGCGACGACCGTGTCGGTCGGCATGGTCATGAGGACGTCGCTGTTGGTCGACGGAGCGGTACGCACATTCACATCGTTCGTCGTGGCCATGCTTTCGGCCTTCGGCGTGATGGCAAGCTCCTGCACGTCGGCAGGCCACTTGGCTGTGTCTCGCTCCGGCGTGCCGCCGAGATGGTTGGAGGCGAAGATGGACGCGACGGTGCAGCTGCTCTTGGTGACGAGCATGGCGACCTGTCCGTTATAGCGCACAGAGCCGTTCCACGTGTTGTCCTTCCAGTCGAGCGCGACCTCGTAGATCTGGCCGCCCAAATCGACGCTGTACCGGTAATCCGCCGTCTTGCCGGTCTTTTTATAGTTGGCCTGCAGCAGCACGGTGGACAGAGCCGCCGCGTCGCTTTCGGACAGCGACACGGGATCGTCGCTGCCGTAGGTCACAACGGCGCTGGTACTGGGCTGCGGCTCGGCGGCCTGCGGGACAGTGATCATGAACTGGCCGTTCGTGTCCTGCTCGTCAAACTGGAACATCAGCTCCTGTGCACCGCCGCGCGGGACGAGCGTGAAGCCCTTGTCGCTGGTCGTGACGGTGTAGAGACCGGACGCCTCATAGAATGCGCGGAACATACCGGAGAGCGTCTGCCCGTCTGGCAGCTTGTCGATGCCGCAGGTATACGGCGTGCCGGGCTGGACGGCGGCGAACATCGTGTCGCGCAGCGACGCGTCCGTGATGAGGTGCAGCGGCAGGAGCATGTCGAGCGTGCCGGAATCGAGCGCGATCTCGCGGTGCTCGCCCATGAAGAAGTACCATTTTTCATTGGTGTTCTTCGGGTCCTTGACATACAGGCACCAGCTGTCTGTACCGCCGGATTCGTTCGTCTTCGTATAAACGCCGCACTCGCCGTAGCTGTTGGTATATGTCTCGGCGGTGATGCCCTCGTTATTTTTGGTGATGAGCTTGCTCAGCGCGCTGAGCTTTTTCTTTGTCGTGAACTGGTAGCCGCCGTAGGAGACGAAATCCGACTCGTTCAGCTCGGCGGACAGGGGCAGCTCGATGGTCGTGCCGGTGGAAAACGCCTTGGCCCTGATCACCGTGTCGCTGCCCTTGGAGCAGCCGCGTGCAACCAGCACAATGATGAGCACCAGCAGCACGAGCGCTGCGGCCGCGATCAGCAGCGGCAGATTTCTGCGCAGCCAGATGCTTTGCTTTCTTCTTTTGTTCATAGCCGTACCTCCATGATTGTGTTCGGGGCTGCGAAGCACGAGGATAGACTTCGCGCAGTATATTCATGATTATGATAGCACAGCTTTCTGAAAATAGCAATTCTTCATAAAAAAATAAGATTTGACGATTTTCCTTGCGAAGCGCCGCTTCTGCTGGTATGATGTCAGAAAAGACTGACAGGAGGGATCTTTCTTGCGCTTCAGATGCCTGGTCATGGATCATGACGACACCACGGTCAACAGCACCGCCACCATCCACTTTCCGTCGTTCCTTGCCTATTTAAAGCTTGTGCGCCCGGAGGCGTCGTATACGCTGGAGGACTATTTCCGCAAAAATTTTGACCCCGGCATCATGGCGCTGTTCACCGGTGAGCTCGGCTTTTCGGAGCAGGAGCTTGAAGGCGAGTTCCGCTTCTGGCAGGACTGGGTGCGCACGCGCGTGCCGAGCGCCTATCCCGGCATCTGCGAAATTCTGCGGCGGCACAAGGACGCGGGCGGGTATATCGCCGTCGTCTCGCACTCCATGCGCGAGAGCATCGAGCGCGATTACCGGGAAAACGATCTTCCCGAGCCGGATATCATCTTCGGCTGGGAGCAGCCGCCCGAGCAGCGCAAGCCGAACACCTGGCCGCTGGAGCAGATCATGGAGCGCTTCGGCCTTGAGCCGCAGGAGCTTCTTGTCGTCGACGATCTGAAGCCCGGCTACGACATGGCGCGCGCCGCAGGCGTTCCCTTCGCCGCCGCGGGCTGGGCGAATGATATCCCGGAAATCGAGCAGTTCATGCGGAAAAACTGCGATTTCTACTGCAAAACCGTCGCCGATCTCGACCGGCTGCTGGAGGAATAAGCGTAGCGTGCCACCAAGGCTCTCACGCCGGATGTAGGGGCGGACGACTCTGTCCGCCCGCACGGAATGCAACCTTTATTTGAAAATTGACGGCGAAATCGTATGCACCTGCATACTTGACTGTAGGGGTCGATGCCTACATCGACCCATTGGGAAGTTACGAATTCGCCAAAGACTCCCGTAAAAACAGCACATTCTGCCGGGCGGACAGAGTCGTCCGCCCCTACAGAGATACCTGGAGATTAAAGCCCCGCCGTAGGGGCCGACGACTCTGTCGGCCCAGTGGGAAGTTCTGAATTCGCCAAAGACTCCCGTAAAAACAGCACATTCTGCCGGGCGGACAGAGTCATCCGCCCGGCAGAAAGCGGTCTGCTGCAAAAGCAGACTTTTTGACAAACTGAAACAGCCGCTCCCGGGATTGAACGGGGCGGCTGTTTGTATGCTCTGCTTATTTCTTCATGGCCAGCGCCTGCTTGACCTTGGCGATGATGCCGTCGGCATTGACGCCGTAGGCGTCGAGCACCAGCGGGGCCTTGCCGCTGCGGCCAAACTCGTCGTTGACGCCGTGGCGGACGACGGGCACGGGATAATTCTCGCTCAGATATTCGGCGACTGCCGCGCCAAGACCGCCGAGGACGTTGGCCTCTTCGGTGGTGACGATCGCGCCGGTTTCCTTCGCGGCCTTCAGAACCAGCTCGGTGTCGAGCGGCTTGATGGTGTGCATATCGATGACGCGGGCGGAGATGCCCTCGGCGGCCAGCTTTTCGGCGGCGGCCAGCGCCATCTGCACGTTCATGCCGACCGCGATGATGGTCACGTCGGTGCCGTCCCGCAGCGTTGCGCCCTTGCCAAGCTCAAACCTGTAGCCGGGGATGGAATCCGTGACCGTTTCGACGGCCAGACGGCCCAGACGCATATAGGCCGGACCCTCGTAGTTGACCAGCGCCTCAACGGCCAGCCGCATCTCGTTGCCGTCGCACGGGCACAGGACCAGCATACCGGGGATGGCGCGCATGATGGCAAAATCCTCGATGCACTGGTGCGTCGCGCCGTCCTCGCCGACGGACAGACCGCCGTGGCTGCCGACGACCTTGACATTCAGGTGCGGGTAAGCGACGGAGTTGCGGACCTGCTCCCAGGCACGGCCGGCTGCGAACATGGCGAACGTGTTGACGAAGGGCTTGAAGCCGCACAGGCTCATACCGGCGGCGACGCCGACCATATCAGCCTCGGCGATGCCCATATCAAAAAAGCGTTCCGGGCAGGCGGCCTTGAAATACTTCGTCATGGTCGCGCCTGCGAGGTCTGCGTCGAAGCAGACAAGGTCGGGATATTTTTCGGCCAGCGCGGCAAGCGCCTTGCCGTATGCTTCACGGGTTGCAATTTTCTCAGCCATTTTTTAACCCTCCAGTTCCTTGATCTTCGCTTCAAGCTCTGCCTTGGCCTGTGCCCACTGCTCGTCGTTTGGCGCCTTGCCATGCCAGCCTGCATTGTTTTCCATAAAGCTCACGCCTTTGCCCTTGATGGTCTTTGCGAGGATCATGGTGGGCTGCCCCTTGGTCTGCTCGGCTTCCTTGTAGGCAGCTTCGATCTGCTCGAAGTCATGGCCGTCGATCTTGATCACGTGCCAGCCGAACGCTTCAAACTTCTTGTCCAGCGGCTCGGTGGGCATGACGTCCTTCGTCTCGCCGTCGATCTGCAGACCGTTGACGTCGACGCAGGCGCACAGATTGTCGAGGTGGTACTTGTTGGCGGCCATCATGGCCTCCCAGACCTGACCCTCGGCGACCTCGCCGTCGCCGAGAATGGCGTAAACGCGGTAGTCCTTCTGCGCGACCTTACCGGCCAGCGCCATGCCGACGGCGACGGAGATGCCCTGGCCCAGAGAGCCGGTGGACATATCGACGCCGGGGACGTATTTCATTTCCACATGGCCGGACATATGGCCTTCGATGCGGCGGAACATCCTGAGCTCCTCAGCCGGGAAGAAGCCGCGCAGCGCCAGCACCGGATACACGGCGGGGGAGCAGTGGCCCTTGGACATGACGAAGCGGTCACGGCCGGGGTCATGCGGGTTCTTGGGATCGACGCGCATTTCGGCAAAGTACAGGTACGTCAGCACGTCCATGCAGCTCATCGAGCCGCCCGGATGGCCGGAGGCCGCGTCGTGCACCATCTGGACGCCATAAAGACGCGCCTTTGCCGCGTTCAGCTCGAGCGCCTTCAGTTTGGTTTGTTCCATATGAATTCCTTCCTTTGTTCATAGAATCGGGAATTTCCTGCGTTTGTGTGGGATTGATTTGTCTCGCAGGAAAACTCATTTTGCTTCTTGTTGCATTCCGGCTTCTATCATACAATATCTGCGCGGATTTTTCCAGTAGTATTTACAAAAAAACAGGTTTTTGCGTTCAGTTCAGGTATTTGCCGCCTCTGCCGCCCGGCACAGGGCGACGAACGCCTCCCGGACGGGGGCAGGGGAGAGCAGCTGCGCCCGCGCGCCGAATGAGGCAAGCCAGCCGAAAAAGTTCGGCGACACTGCGACCTCGACCGTGCAGATAAACGCGTCCGGCCCATCCGGGACGCATGGGGTCCCGCGGCCGAAGCGGTCGATCACAACACCCGCCAGCGACCGGTCAAAGCGCAGCCGCAGCTGCTCCCGGCTGCCCGCGAACATACCGAAGACGTTTTTGCCGTATTCGGTCAGATCAAGCTCCCGCGTCTGCGCGTCCATATAGCGCGGCTGGCCCGTCATGCTGATCGAGGCCATCTTATCCACGCGGTAATGCGTCAGCCCGTGGCGCTCGGAATGCGCGATGAGATAATAATTTTCATCCTGCCAGCACAGCGCATAGGGGCTGGCAGTATACAGCCCCGGCCGGTAGCGGCGGGAGCCGTTCAGATCATAGTCAAAATAGCGGAACGTGATGCGGCTGTTTTTCTGGATGGCCTCGTGCAGCAGATCGACGGAATAATAGACGCTCTCGTTCATGGTCTTGACGCGTCCGGCGACTGTGACCTGCCGCCGCAGGCTCCCGGCGGCATACCCGCTGGCAAGCGTCTCAAGCTTGGCGATCAGCTGCATGGACTTCCGCTCCGACAGGAATTTGCTCGACTGCACCGCGTCGACCAGCAGCTTCAGCTCCGGCAGCTCAAACGTGCGCGAGGCAAGAAAATACCCGCCGTTCCGGCCCTTGACCGTCACGATATCCATGCCGAACTGCTGCAGGCACAAAATATCGTCGTAGACGCTCTTGCGCTCGGCCCGGATGCCCTGCGCGGCGAGCGCGTCCAGAATGTCCTGCATGGAGAGCAGGTGCTCCTCATCCGACTGCCGCTCGAACAGCTCCTTTAAATACAGCAGCTTCAGCTTCTGATTCTCCGTCCGTCCCATCGTCCGCGCCTCCTGTCAGCAGTGGTATATTTATTGTACAGATTTTTCGCGCCGGGAGCAAGTGGAATTGCGGATTTTCCAAAAACGTGATAAACTATAAAAAATACGCTTGCAGGAGGCCGCTTATGCTGTATCTGGGCTGCCATTTGTCCTCGTCGAAGGGCTATGCCGCGATGGGGAGGACCGCGCTTTCCATCGGCGCGAACACCTTTCAGTTTTTTACGCGCAATCCGCGCGGCGGTGCTGCAAAAAGTGCTGACCCGGCGGACGCCGCCGTGCTCGTGCAGATGCAGCAGGACGGGCAGTTGGGCCGCGTCGTGGCCCATGCGCCGTATACGCTGAACCCGTGCTCCAAGGACGAGCGGACGCGGGAATTTGCCCGCGAGGTCTTTGAAAGCGATTTGCAGCGCATGGAGCTGACACCCGGAAACTTCTACAATTTCCATCCCGGCAGCCATGTCGGACAGGGCGTTGAAGCCGGGATCGAGCTGATCGCTGCGTGTCTGGATGCGGTCGTCCGGCCGGAGCAGCACACGACCGTTCTGCTCGAAACGATGTCCGGCAAGGGAAGCGAGGTCGGCGGCCGGTTCGAGGAGCTGCGCGCGATTCTTGACGCCTGCCGGTGCGGGGAGCTGCTCGGCGTGTGCCTCGATACGTGCCATGTGTCGGACGCGGGATACGACATTGTAAACGATCTGGACGGCGTGCTGGCTGAATTCGACCGCGTGATCGGCCTTGACCGGCTGAAGGCGCTGCATCTGAACGACAGCAAAAACCCCTGCGGCGCGCATAAGGACCGGCATGAAAAGCTCGGGCAGGGCTGTCTGGGGCTGGAAATGTTCCGGCGTATTCTGCACCACCCGGCCCTGCGGGGTCTGCCCATGATCCTCGAAACGCCGAACGAGCTGCCGGGCTACGCGCAGGAGCTTGCATTGCTGCGCGCACTAGGGTGTATCTGAAAACTCCCAACGCACCCGGACAGCGGGCCTTTTTGCGGTGCGCCGCGTCATTTTTCCTTGAAATACGTCAGTATTCCTGCGAAAAAATGTCTTGCGCAACGCAAAAATCCCTCGCTGCCGGTCACATCATGAGTTTTCAGATACACCCTAGGGGAATCTCTGAATTGACGTTTTCTGTCGAATATGATACTTTATAGATAACTGGGAAAAGGAGAATCGCGCATGAACGAACATCGAGACAAGCCATACGTCAAATGGGGTCTGACGGCGCTGGTCGTGATCTTTGTCAGCATTCTGCTCGTCGTGATCTTTACGGATCTGCCGGGTTTCTTCGGTGTGCTGACGGCGCTGGAGATGATTCTGGAGCCGCTGATCTTCGGCGTGGTGATCGCGTTCCTTCTGAACCCGATCGTGCGCTTCGTCGACAGCCGCCTGCTGCCGCTGCTGGAACAGAAGACAAAGTGGAAGCCCGCGTTCATCCGCAATCTGAGCCGTGCGGCGGGCATCTTCGTCAGCGTTGTTGTGGCAGTCCTGATTTTATACGCGTTCTTCTCCATGCTGCTGCCGCAGCTGTATGAGAGCGTCGTCGGGATCGTGGACAACGCGGAGACGTATTATACCAGCATCGACCGCTGGGTCACGAACATCCTCGAGGACAACCCCGAGATCCAGAGCTATGTCGACTCGGCGCTCGGCAAGATCTATGATTTCATCAACAACTGGATCACCACGACGTTTTTGCAGGACGTGCAGAAGCTCCTGACCACGCTCACAAGCTCCGTAGTCGCCTTTGTCAAGGGCTTTATGAACTTCCTCATCGGCTTCGTCGCGTCGATCTATATCCTGTGGTCGAAGGAGACGTTTCAGGCGCAGAGCAAGAAGATCATCGTCGCGCTGCTCTCGCCGAAGGGCGCGGATCACGTGTTCTATCTCGGCCGCAATATCTACCGGGTGTTCAACGGCTTCGTCATCGGCAAGATCGTCGACTCGGCCATCATCGGCGTTCTTTGCTATATCGGCATTCTGATCCTCAAGATGCCGTATCCGGCCCTGATCGCCACGGTCATCGGCGTGACGAACGTTATCCCGTTCTTCGGGCCGATCATCGGTCTTGTGCCGTGCGCGTTCCTCATTCTGCTGGTGAACCCGCTGCAGGCGTTCTATTTCGTCATCTTCATTCTGGTCCTGCAGCAGGTGGACGGCAATGTCATCGGGCCGAAGATCCTCGGCAACACCGTCGGCATCTCGGGCTTCTGGGTGCTTGCGTCCATCACCATCGCGGCCAGCCTCTTCGGCTTCGCAGGCATGATCCTGGGCGTGCCGGTGTTTGCGATCATTTACCTGCTCATTTCCGATTCCGTCAACAATAAGCTTCGCAAAAAGAACCTGACTACCGACACGACGGCCTACGGCCCGATCAGCGAGGTCGCCGAGCTTCCGGAGCAGGACAGAACCGCCGCACCGTAACCGCCCGTACATGGAGAATTTCTCATGCAGGATGCACTGACTACGTTTTTTTCACAATTTGAGCCCGTTCCGTGGCTGTGCTATCTGTTCCCGGTGCTTGCGCTGGGGATCCTGATCCGCTGCGCGGTGAGCCTGCTGACGTTCCGGCCGGAGCCGGAGGTCTGGGCATGGCTGACCACGCCGGATGGCGCGCACATCCCTGTCACGCACTGGGAAAGCCTTATCGGCCGCGGTGCAGGCTGTGATGTACAGCTTGGCTACCCAACCGTCTCGCGCACGCACGCAGTCTTAACGCGCTACGACGACGGCAGCTGGACGATCTCCGACGCGCACTCCAAATCCGGCGTGTTCGTCAACGGGAGGCAGACGGCGCTGTCCGCGCTGCGCTTCGGCGATGTCATTACGATGGGCGGCGTGAATTTCACGCTCATCCCTCTGACAAAGGAACAGGAGCGCATTCAGGCCGGGACCCGCACGCGGGCCGGCCATGCCGTGCATCAGGTGCCGACGCTGCTGCTCCTGACGCTGTTCCAGCTGCTGACAGCCATTCAGCTCATCCTCGGCGGCTGCGATCCTGCGCTGGAGCTGACCGCCTTCGGCGGACTGATCGGACTGGAATGGGCGCTGTATCTTGCCTTGCGCGCGTTCCGCAGAACGGGCTTCGAGGCGGAGACGCTGGCGTTTTTCCTGTGCACGATGGGCCTTGCCGTCGTGTCAAGCTCCGCGCCGGAAAGTCTGATCAAGGAGCTGCTTGCTATCGTCGCGGGCGTGTGCGTGTTCCTCGTCGTCTGCTGGTCGCTGCGCGATCTGGAGCGGGCAAAGACCGTGCGGTATCTCGCGGCTGTTGCAGGCATCGGCCTGCTGGCGTTCAATCTGCTCTTTGGCGTGGAAAAATTCGGCGCGCGCAACTGGATCCAGCTGGGCGGCGTGTCGTTCCAGCCGTCGGAGTTCGTCAAGGTCTGCTTTATCTATGTCGGCGCGTCCACGCTCTCGCGGCTGATGGCAAAGCGCAATATCGTGCTGTTTATCGCCTATTCCGCCGTGATCTGCGCGTGTCTGGCGCTCATGAAGGATTTCGGAACCGCGATCATTTTCTTTGTCGCGTTCCTTGTCATCGCGTTCCTGCGCTCCGGCAACTTTGCGACGATCGCACTGGCCATCGCCGCGACGGGCTTCGCGGGCGTTCTGGTACTGCGCTTTCTGCCCTACGCGCGCAACCGCTTTGAGGCGTGGGGCCATGTGTGGGACTATGCGCTCACGACCGGGTATTCCCAGACGCGCTCGATGATGTGCATCGCCTCGGGCGGTCTGTTCGGCCTCGGGCCGGGGAAGGGCTGGCTCAAATACGTCGCGGCGTCAGACACCGATCTGGTCTTCGCCTTCGTCTCGGAGGAATGGGGCCTCATCATGGCGGTTCTGATGGTCGCGTGCATTGTCATTCTCGCCTGCTTCGTCGTGCGTTCCGCGCCTGCGGGCAGAAGCTGCTTTTATACCATCGGCGCCTGCGCGGCCGTGACGGTCATGGTCACGCAGACGATTTTAAACGTGTTCGGCATGGCGGATTTCCTGCCGCTCACGGGCGTGACGTTCCCGTTCGTGTCGAACGGCGGGTCGAGCATGGTCTGTGTCTGGGGCCTGCTGGCCTTTATTAAGGCAGCCGATACCCGGCAGAACGCCTCTGTCGCCATCCGTGTCCCGCACGGCGTCACGCCGCTGCCGGAGGAGCCTGACGCACAGGAGGCTGCTGAGGAACCTGCGGCGGAGGACCCTGACGCCGTCTGGCAGCGTCCTGCCGGAAAGGAGGCGTGCAGATGAAAAAGGTATCGCGCCGCGCGCTGTTCGCGCTGGCTCTGGCCGTTGTGCTTGCCGTGGGGACGCTGGCCTTCTGCGTCAAATACGCGGCAAACGCCGAAAAATGGGTCACGTTTTCCGGCAGCCCGCACGTCTATACCGGCACGAATCTCACCGGCGGCAAAATTTACGACCGCTCCGGCGTACGCATCCTGAATACAACGGATGGCCGCGTGTACAGTGCCGATGAAGCCGTGCGCGAGGCGACCGTCCATCTGCTGGGCGACCGCTACGGCTATATCAGCGCGCCGCTGCTGGGCAATTTCGCCGAGCAGATGATCGGCTACGATAAAATTACCGGCCTGAACGAAGCATCCAAGGGCACGGCCAGCGCAAGACTCACCATCAGTGCCGAGGTGCAGAAAGCAGCCCTGCAGGCGCTCGGCAGCTATCACGGCGCAGTGGGCGTCTATAACTACAAAACCGGCGAAATTTTGTGCGCTGTGACCAGTCCCAGCTACGACCCCGACAACATCCCCGATATCGCGGGCGACGAGACAGGCGCGTATGACGGCGTGTATCTCAACCGCTTCTTTGACGCGGCCTATACGCCCGGCTCCATTTTCAAGCTCGTGACGAGCGCTGCTGCACTGGAGCAGAGCGCGTCCGCGCAGGCCGGGACCCATACCTGCGCCGGGAAAACCATCATCGGCGGACAGGAGATCGTCTGTATGTCCAGTCATGGGACGCTTGCCATGCCGGAGGCGCTGGCGCATTCGTGCAACGTCTATTACGGTGAGCTGGCCTCGGCCCTCGGTAAGGACGCTTTGCAGGCGGCCTGCGATAAGCTCGGCCTCAACGGAACGCTCACCTGCGACGGCTATACCGCCCGGTCGACTGTCGATCTGTCAGACGCGGACGACGGCAGCGTCGCCTGGGCCGGGATCGGCCAGTATACCGACCAGATCACGGCGATCCAGTTCCTGCGCTTTATGGGCGTGATCGCGAACGGCGGAGAGGCGGCGGAGCCGTATCTCATGCAGAAAATTTCCCGCGCGGGCCAGACGGTCTATGAAGCGGAAACGAAGACGACCGGGCGGCTGTTGTCCGAAGAAACAGCCGAAGCGCTCGGAAAGATGATGCGCGGCGCGGTCGTGAACCAGTACGGCGCGTGGCAGTTCGGCTCTTTGACGGTCTGCGCCAAGTCCGGCACGGCGGAGCGCGAAAACGGCCCGGCAGATGCGATGTTCGCGGGCTTCGTGGAGGATGAGGCATATCCGCTCGCGTTCGTCGTCTTCGCCGAACGCGGCGGCTCCGGCAGCCAGACAGCCGCGCCCATCGCCGCAAAGGTCCTTGCCGCGTGCAAGACCATGCTGGATACCCCGAACCCGAACGGGTAAAGTCGCCTTGAATTTGCAGCGTTTTTTGTGGTCAACGACGAGCCTGTCAATGTAAGAACACTTTCTGAAATCTGCAGCTGCGGTTTCACTTTTTCTTTTGCTTCTCCAAAAGAAAAAGTGACAAAAAGAAAACGAGCCCGGGGGATTTCGATTTTCCCCCGGAGCCCCCTTGAAGCGACCAGAAAAACCCCTTCGGTTTTTCTGGACTTTTCCCGCGAAACTTGAAGCATCTCAGAATTTCTGACATTTTTCGAAAAAGCTTCGTAGGGGGCGATGCCGGTTACAACCGTTCGCGACGAATGAACGTTACGGATGTGGGTCTGCCGCTTGCCGGTACACATCGCCCCGCGCAGAATGCAGCTTTTTTACGGTAATTCTCGGAAAATTCGTAACTTCTCATCGGGCCGACAGAGTCGTCGGCCCCTACGGCGAAGCTTCAATGCACTTGTACCCCTGTAGGGGCGGACGACTCTGTCCGCCCACAGAACGCACCTCTTTTTACGGGAATCTGCGGCGAATCCGTACTGCCTCACAAATTCTGAACGCAAAGCTGATTTACCGCAGATATTCTAACGCAGCTGCCTACAAATTTGGAGCACCATAACAGGCGGCGCGTACCAAAGCGCCCGTAAGGTGACTATGTGTGCTCGTAACGACTAAAAACTCGGTGCCTATCTAAAACGCACCCGCAGGATGCACCAACCGCGTCCAAGCACTCTTTTCTTCCATATCTTTTCTCTTGCGAGAGAAAAGATATGGCTGCCGGAGGCACGACGGAAACGGCCTCGACGGAACGAGCCTCCGCGCTGTGCGCGAAGCCGCTTATCCTCTGAGTCCGTTTCCTCCTTTCCAAAACGCAAACGCTTCGCTGGTTCGTGTTTTGGGATTGCCCCATCGAAACAAGTCCTTATCAACACAAAAGGAGAACCCCCATGACTGATTTCCATGCGCTGATCGACAGCTATCAGAACTGCGCCTGCGGGCAGGCGCATGAATGTGCCATCCGGGATATCGAGATTGGCAGCGGGCTTGTGTCCGAGGCCGGCGAGATCCTGAAGAAAAACGGCTTTGGCCCCCGGCTCCTGCTGGCGGCGGACGAGCAGACGCTTGCTGCGGCGGACGGCATTGAGGCTTCCCTGTCCGGCTTTACCGTCCTGCGCCATATCTGGCCGTCCATCCGCGTCGCGACCATGCAGGATGTGGAGAAGATCGAGGGGTATTTTGACCGCGTGGACGGCGTGCTTGCCGTCGGTACGGGGTCTGTCCATGACCCGTGCAGGCTTGCCTGTGCGCGGCATAACGTGCCGCTGTGCCTGTTCGCAACAGCCCCCTCGATGGACGGCTTCGCGTCCTATTCCGCGCCCATTGTCAACGGCAATTTCAAGATCACCTATCCCGCAAAATGCCCCGAGGTCATCATCGGCGACACGAAAATTCTCGCGGACGCTCCGGCAGAGCTTAAATCCGCGGGCTTCGGCGATATGATCTCGAAATATATCGCGCTCATCGACTGGCAGGTATCGAATCTTCTGACCGGGGAATCCTATTGTGAGCGCGTCGCCGCCCTGACGCGGCGGGCGACCGAACAGATCTTCGCTATGGCCGGGAGCGTGACGAAACGCGACGAAAAAACGGCGGCGGCGATCTTCGAATCGCTGCTTCTGACCGGTATCGCGATGAGCTTCACCAAAACCTCCCGCCCCGGCAGCGGCACGGAGCATATCATGGCCCATTTCTGGGAGTGCATGGAGCTGCTGGACGGCAAAACGCCCAATTACCACGGCGAGGACGTCGGCGTGACGACGCTCATCATGCTCCGGTATTACGAAGCACTCTCCCGTCTGCCGCAGGTCACGGCCCATCCGGAGGTCTGCAATTGGGATGAGATCTACCGCATCTACGGCCCATTGGCCCCGGATGTCCAGAAGCTCAACACCCCGGACACCATCACAGACGGCATCGCCCCCCGCCGCATCGAAGCCTGCTGGCCCCAGATCCGCCGGATCGTGCAGTCCGTGCCGTCCTATGACGCCTGCCTTGCCGCCATGCGGCAGGCCGGGTGCAAAACAACGATCGGGGAGGTCGACAAAGCGCCGGACTTCGTCGAGATCAGCTTCCGCTTCCACCCGTATATGCGCCGCAGGCTGTCATTGAAGCGTGTGAGCCATATGCTGGATCTGCCGGAACCGCTTTTCTGAACAGACACGCCGAAAAGGAGCGCAGAACCATGGAAAATTACGATGAAAAGATGAACTACAGCTTTGAACCCGCGCCCGAGGAGCCGTCCCGGCCGCCGCTGGAGCAGGCCAAGGAGGAGATCCGGCGCAGCGGCAAGCACACCGGACTCAAGATCGCGGCGCTGCTGGCCGCGCTGGCGATCGTCGCGGCTGTCGGCGGCTCCGTGCTGACGAAGACCATCGACGCCATCGGGCAGAAAAACCTCGCCGAGCAGGAATCAAGCGCCTCTGTCGGCGCTATGGCTGAGCAGTCTGTCGAACAGGAACAGCCCGCAGCGCAGAAGCCGCAGGCCGACGCCTCCTACCGGCTCGAACGGACGCCCCTGCCGGAAACGCTCAAGTCCAACGAGGGTGACAAGACGCTTACACCGGCGCAGGTCTATAAGATGAACATCGGCGCGGTCTGCGGCATTTCCACGCAGGTCACAGCCGACCTCTGGGGCGTGGAAACGACCGGCATATGCACGGGCAGCGGCTTCGTCCTGACGGAGGACGGCTATATCGTCACCAATCACCACGTCATCGCGGATGCGGACGAAGGGACCGTCGTCGTGCAGTTCTATTCGGGCGAGGAATACCCTGCCGCCATCGTCGGCACGGACAGCATGAACGACATTGCGCTTCTGAAGATCGAGGCAGAGGGCCTGCAGACCGTCACGGTCGGCGATTCCGACGAGGTCGAGGTCGGCGAGACAGTCGAGGCCATCGGAAATCCGCTGGGCGATCTGACGTTCACCATGACCGCCGGTTACATCAGCGCGCTTGACCGCGAGATCGACACCGACGGAACGGTCATCAATATGCTGCAGACCGACGCGGCTATCAACTCCGGCAACTCCGGCGGGCCGCTGTTCGATATGAACGGCAATATCATCGGCGTTACGACCGCGAAGGTATCCGGAACGACGGAGACGGGCGTGACCATCGAAGGGCTCGGCTTCGCCATTCCCATCAACGACGTGCTGCGCGTGGTGTATGACTTGCAGCAGTATGGCCGCGTCCGCGGCCGGGCCTATCTCGGCGTCACGCTGCAGAATCTCGACGCGTCGGTTGCGGAAATTTACGGCCTGCCCTCCGGACCGCAGGTCGTGACTGTGACGGAAGGCAGCTGCTCGGAAAAGGCAGGCTTGCAGCCGCACGATATCATTCTGGAATTTGACGGCCGCGAGATCAACGCGTATTCCGATCTTGTCTCCGCACTTTCCAAGCACCGGGCGGGCGACACCGTCAAGCTGAAGCTCTACCGCGCGGGCGCGGAGATCGAGGTCACGCTCACGCTCGACGAGCGGCCCGGCGAGGAGGAGATCAACGAGGCCGAGCAGCAGGCGCAGAACGAGCTGGAAGGCCAGTCCGGGCAGGAGGAAGAATTCACCGTCCCTGACTTTGACGGCTACGGCTACGATTACGGCGGATAAAAGGCATATCCCCCTGTCCATCGCATAAGGATGGACAGGGGTGATGTTTTATGAAGCGATTTTTCCGGCAGTACGGCAGACTGACGCTGGCGCTGGCGGCGGTGCTGGCGTTCTGCGCCGTTCTGCCGCTGCTGTTTCAGCAGAGCCGGTCGATCGAAACCGGGTCGTGGGGCCTGAGCTTCCGGACGGAGGGCCAGCCGCCCGCCGGCAACGCGTCAAAGGAGGCGCTGCGGCGCTATGACGCGGTCTATCTCGGCGATGAGACACAGAAGAAGATCTATCTGACCTTTGACGCAGGCTATGAAAACGGCTGCACGGAGCCGATCCTGGAGGCGCTGGCGAAGCACAACGTCAAGGCGGCGTTCTTCGTTGTGGGCAACTACATCGAGCAGAACCCGGAGCTTGTGCGCCGGATGCTGCGCGAGGGGCATATCGTGGGCAACCACACCTATCACCACTATGATATGTCGAAGCTTTCAGACGAAGCCGCCTTCAATCAGGAGCTGACGAGCCTCGAAACGCTCTACCGGGAGACGACCGGCGAGGACCTGCCGCGCTATTACCGCCCGCCGCAGGGCATCTACAGCGAAAAAAATCTTGAAATGGCGCAGAAGCTCGGCTACCGGACGGTATTCTGGTCGCTGGCCTACGTCGACTGGTATCAGGACAACCAGCCGACCGACGAGCAGGCGTTTTCCAAGCTCCTGCCGCGCATCCATCCGGGCGCGGTCGTGCTGCTGCACTCCACGTCGCAGACGAACGCGCGGATCTTGGACACGCTGCTGAGCAAATGGGAGGAGATGGGCTATTCCTTCGGAACGCTCGACGAGCTGTTCGCGTAGCCGTCACCATTTTCGGACCTCTGCATAACATGGAATGAGCGAGCGATCAAACGCTACGTTATCTTTCAGGAGGTCTTGTTATGTCTTGTAATCAGTCCGGATTCTGCGCCTTCGGCAACAGCTGGTGGTGGATCATCATCCTTCTGCTGATCTTCGGCACCGGCAGCAATGGCTGCGGCAATTCCTGCGGCTGCGACACCGGCTGCGGCTGCTGACAGCGCTACATGACGCAAAAGGGGAGCGGCGTGAGCCGCTCCCCTTGCGTGCGTGTCAGGGTGTATCTTTCGGCTGGCAGAGCGTGAAGCAGCTGCGGTCGGTGCGGAGCAGGCCGTCGCGCTGCATATTCGAAAGCTCGGCGGACATGGCGCTGCGGTTGACGGACAGGTAATCTGCCAGCTGCTGCCGGTCAAAGGGGATGCGGAAGCTGGCGCTGCCGGCCCGGCGTGCCTGCGCGGACAGATAAGCCAGCAGCTTTTCGCGCGTTGTGCGCTGGGAAAGAAAACCCGCCTTTTCATTCAGCTGCATATTTTTTTCTGCCAGCACCCGGATGAGGTTCTGCGAAAGCGTTTTGTGCTGCGCGCAGGCCTTTTCGCAGGGGGAGAAGACGGCGCGCACGTTCAGATACAGAACGCTCCCGTCCGTTGTGCACTGTACGCTCACCGGGGAAACGGCGTGCGCGCAGGCAAACGCTTCGGCAAACAGCTCGCCCGGCCCAACGGCGGCAAGCAGATTGCGGTTGCCCCAGAAATCCTCCTGCAGGACCTCGGCCTCGCCGGACAGGATGATCCCGGCGGATGAGGCTCTGTCTCCCGTCCGCAGCAGGAACTGCCCGCGCCGGAAGCGGGCCTGCCGCGCGGACAGACACGGCAGCATCTCCCGGATCTGCGCCCTGCGCAGGCCCCGGAACAGCGCACATTCGGTCAAAATGTTCAGTTCATCCATAATTTGAATCTCCTTTGTTTGAAAAACAACATACATTTTTTCTTCAGTATCCTATACTATGACCAGAAAGTCAAGTAACTGACGATTGGATCAGCAGTTACTTAAAAAGGGGATGATGAGCATGATCATGGACGGCTGCCAGGGCAAGCCGAGAACGCCGACCATTGAGGACCGGATCTGTCCGAACTGCGGCAATCCGATCGAGATTTTTTCCACAGACACGGAGGTCGCCTGCGATAACTGCGGCTTCATCGTGTACAACGACAAGCTCAGCTGCGTGCAGTGGTGCAAATACGCGAAGCAGTGCGTGGGCGAGGAGACGTATGAGAAGCTGATGATCATCGCGCGGCGCAATCAGGAAAAGGCCGACGCCGAGCGGCGCGCGAGATTGGAGGCCCAAAAGCAGCAGGAGGGACAAGCATGAAACGGACGATCATCGAAATCGACGAGGCGGCCTGCACGGGCTGCGGCCTGTGTGCGCAGGCGTGCCACGAGGGCGCGATCGCCATCATAGACGGAAAAGCAAAGCTGATCCGGGACGATTACTGCGACGGGCTTGGCAACTGTCTGCCGGTCTGTCCAGTGGATGCGATCCGCTTTATCGAGCGAGAAGCGGCGGCATATGATGAGGAGGCTGTCAGAAAAGCGAAGCTCGAACGGCTGACGGAGAAGGCGGTCAGGGGCGTGCAGGCGGCAAAAAAGCCGGGCGCAAGCGCACCGGACAGGCTGGCCTGCGGCTGCGCCGGGACGCAGGTACGGACGCTTGCGCAGGAGTCCGCCGGACAGGACGCGCCCGCGCAGCCGGGCCGTCTGCAAAACTGGCCGGTGCAGCTGCAGCTCGTACCGGTGCGTGCGCCGTATTTTGACGGCTGCGACCTGCTGATCGCCGCCGACTGCACGGCTTACGCCTGCGGCAGCTTCCATGCGGACTTTATCCGCGGCCGCGTCACGCTCATCGGCTGTCCGAAGCTCGACCGCGCGGACTATGCGGAAAAGCTGACGGCGATCCTGACGGAGAACGACGTGCGCAGCGTGACGCTTACGCGCATGGAGGTGCCGTGCTGCGGTGGGCTGGAATACGCCGCACGGCAGGCTGTCGCGGCAAGCGGAAAGGACATTCCCATGCGCGTCGTGACGTTCACAGCGGAGGGCAAAATCCTGCCGCAGGACGCCTGAAGCTGAAAAAACAAAGAAAAACCCGGATCCCGCGCAGCTGTGGGATCCGGGTTTTTTATGCAGATTAGCCAAAATTACTCTGTAAATTTTACAAAAATATAGAAAAACATTGGATGCACTTGACGCGGCGGGCAAATGGTCATATAATCGCATTTGGTAGTTAAGCCCAAAAAAGATATTGCAATTTATTTTCATTTTTATGATTTTATCAGACTTTTAACGGTTTCTTTACTTTGAAAATATTATGTCGAAGGACATCGAGAAGTTTCTGGAAAATATTGCATAAAAGAAATTGAATAATTTACCAGAATGTGCTATATTCATGATGTCGCAGCGATAAAAAAGTCAGTGTCTGACACAAACCATATTATGAGGAGAGGTCAAGAATGGAAAACCGTGTCAAAATTCTGATCGCAGATGGAAATGAGGAGTTTTGCGATCACGTCAAACGCCGTCTGGAACAGGTTCCCGGCTATGAGATCGTCGGTACGGCAGCCGACGGGCAGCGCGCGGCAGAGCTTATGCGCGTGACGAAGCCGGATATCCTGGTACTGGATCTGATGCTGTCGAAGCTGGACGGCATCGCGGTCCTGAAACGGGCGCGTGAGATGGACAAGCCGCCGGCAGCGCTGGTGCTGACGGGCTTTATGACGGAATACGTCGCCAACATGGCGGCGAGTCTCGGCGTGCAGTATTTCATGACGAAGCCGTGCGAGCTGGACGCCGTGGCCGAGCGCATCCACGAGATGACCGCGATCGACGGTCAGCTCCGTCAAAACGCCCAGCGGCGGCAGGAGGTCAACATCGAGGCAATGGTCACCTCCATCATCCATGAGATCGGCGTTCCGGCGCACATCAAGGGCTATCAGTATCTGCGCGAGGCGATCATGATCGCCGTGCAGGACATGGACGTCATCAACGCCATCACGAAGGTCCTGTACCCGCAGGTCGCCAAGACGTTCGCGACCACGCCGTCGCGCGTCGAGCGCGCCATCCGCCACGCCATCGAGGTCGCGTGGGACAGAGGCGATCTCGAAACGCTCCAGCGCTTTTTCGGCTACACCGTCTCGAACACGAAGGGCAAGCCGACGATACCTAATTTCATATATACTCATTCTCCTTCGATTTTTCCTTGATTTGCAAGGGTTTTCGGGTTTTGGCTTTTCGGCTACTACGCCATTTTTACGCCATTTTCGCATTGAGTTTTATGTCAGAAAACCCTTTTGACTCAAACTGCCGTACAGCTTGGTCGAGCGAATCGGTAGTTACATGAACATACCTATCCATCGTTGTCTTGATACTGGCATGACCCAATAGCTTTTGCAGCACTTTCGGCTGCATACCACTTTCGATGGCTCTTGTGGCGTAAGTATGGCGTAGAGCGTGCATACAAAAGCGATTTATCCCTGCTTCGTCGCAGAGCTTGTAAAGGTGGGTATCATAGGAGCTGTTCTTCGCTGGCTCTCCTGTACGCCAGTTGATAAAAACAAGGTCACGCATAACAAGCTGTGAGGTTGTGCCTGTGCGCCTGTCTATGTATTCAAGCGTCTGTGAAAGCAAGGGAGATTCTTTCCTGTTATCCCGGCTATCCCAAATGCTTTTCAGAATATCGTAGGCTCTGTTCGTCAAGGGAATTGTGCGATAACTCTGTTGAGTCTTTGGAGGACCTGCACGCCAGTATTTTTGAGCGTGCCTAAACTCCAAAGTCTTGTTGACCGTAAGTGTTCGTTTTTCAAAGTCAATCGCATCCCAAGTTAATCCAATCATTTCGCCAGTACGCAAGCCTGTTTCGAGGATAAGGGCGTATTGGTTATAGTTGTGGGAACGCTGGGCAACTTCAAGAAAACGTTGTTGGTCATCGCAAGTAAGAAACTTTATATCATCCACAGCACGAACTGGCTTTGTAAACCGCACACCATCCATTGGGTGTCTGGCAATCAAGTCATTCATTTTCGCCGCCTTGAACAATGTGCCCATAGCAATATAGGCTTGTCGGATAGTAGAACCAGCATAATCAGCGTCCATCCGAATCAAGACTTGCTTACAGTGCATGGGCTTGACATTGGCAATCGCCATTCTACCGATAACGGGCTGAATGTTTTTGGAATATCGCTCCCGATAATTGCGGAGCGTATTAGGGGCTAAGTCACCTACTATATTTTCAATCCAGAAACTAAACCATTGGTCAACCGTTGTTTCGGTGGCAACAAAAACTTCTTCGTGCTTGTCGGCATATTTCGCTTCTTCCATCCAATTCCTTGCTTCGGGAATAGTCTGAAAATATTTCTCATGCCTTTTTCCTGTTTTATCAACAAATCGTGCGCTGTATAAACCGTCCTTTCTTTGGTAGATACCCTTACCGCAGTCTTTTCCTTTGAGATTTTTTCCCATGAAATGCTCCTTTCCCTTGAAGGGAAATGGACGCACTGCTACACGATAAGTATAGCAGATTTTGTCCATTCCCTCAAGTAGTTATTGTGAAAAACTCTCCGGCAATTTGTAAATTTTTCGGAACTTCTTATATCACCAGTTTCTCACTGATGAATTGCTCAAATTCCTTTCGTTTGACCAGCTTCTTTGTGCCGACAAACAAAACGAAGGGGCAGTTGGGCGAGCGGAGCATACTGTCGATCTTGTTGATGCCGATGTTGCTGTATTCTGCCGC
>OGCQ01000232.1_pt1 | contig 104329 bp, 88 predicted proteins | sample 1570161 | NCBI WGS metagenome assembly OGCQ01 (sample SAMEA4384402, study PRJEB24528) | human gut metagenome | reverse complement strand
TGATTAAGGATTCAAGTTTCTCAATGATATTGTTTTGGGAGACAATACGGTCGTCGATAAGGGAAAGAAATTCAGCAATCTTTTGCTGTTCCGCATATTGAGGGAAACAAACAACGTTAGCAATGGCCTCCTCATTGCTGATTTTCATATCGTGTTTAGCGCCAATACGAACGATGGGCTTAAAATATTTGTTTGTTCGCCTTGGTAAAGCAAAATAATTCTCAATAAAGCACCCAGAGGCATTTGATTTGACATTATATACTGCGTATAAAGTCGAAACAATACCATCTACACCATTATTAATTTTTACGATTCCATATGGATACTCTTTCAATGGGCTTTTAGTATAGACAATATTCCCATAGCGAACGACATGGTAATCCAGTACACTCTTCCCGGCAAAAGACCGTCCTAATAATCGAATCTGATTAACAATTCCGAAATCTCCCGATACCGACAGAACTGTTGTTTTATCGAAAAGTCCTTTTTTATTACGCTCTTTATTTTCCTCCAGATATTCATTCAGGAATGAGTATCTCCACTCCCCTGTAAACTCCGGAAATCTCAAATGGGGAACATTGGAGAAAATCGAACTGTAAAAGTTTCTTTATTCCTATCTTCCTGCTATATTATTCAAACCTTTTAGAATATGATAGCAGAAACCAAACTTTCGGAGATTGTCGCTCTATGGAAAGAGGACAAAAGACAGTATGTAAAACGCTCCACATTTTCAGCTTATACACTACTTATTGAAAATCACATCTTACCGTCATTCGGCGACAAAACACTCATCGAAGAACAGAATGTACAGTCATTCGTATTTCGGGAACTCGACAAAGGATTGAGCCACAAAACAATCAAAGACATTTTAATCGTTTTGAAAATGATACTGCGATTCGGCGTCAAGAACAAATTGATCGAATACCGTCAGATAGACATAAAATTCCCTACGGAACGCGACAAACATTCAATTGATATATTGAGCCGTTCGCACCATCGTCAAATCATGGAATATATTAAATCACATTTTACATTCAAGAACTTAGGTATTTATATCTGCCTGAGTGCCGGGATGCGTATCGGAGAAATTTGCGCACTTACATGGGAAGACTTAGATATTGAGAATGGAATTATTCATGTACAAAAGACCATTCAGCGTATCTATATCATCGAAGACAATCGAAAACATACAGAGATCATTCTTGACACTCCCAAAACCAAAAACTCGATCCGCGAAATTCCGATGACACGGGATTTACTAAAAATGATCCGCCCACTCAAAAAAGTTGTAAACGACCGTTTTTATGTATTGACCAACGAAGCGACACCAACCGAACCGCGTACCTACCGAAACTATTACAAACAATTCATGCAGACACTCGGTTTACCAGCCATGAAATTTCACGGTCTGCGGCACAGTTTCGCCACACGCTGTATCGAAAGCAAATGCGATTATAAAACTGTAAGTGTTTTGTTGGGACATTCAAATATCAGTACAACTCTCAATTTATATGTGCATCCGAACTTAGAGCAAAAGAAGAAATGCATGGATCAAATGTCAAGATTATTAAGATAAATTAATAAAGCATAAAGTCTCTCCTCTCTGAGAGCAAAACTCAAAAAGTAGTATATTTGCAACTATAGAAAAGATAATTATGGAAACCATTGATTGGAAGAATTATTTCTCAGAAGAAAGGTTACGGCCTTCAAAAGCATTAAAAAATCGAACTCTTAATAGAGATATGCGCAATGAGTTTGAAAGCGATTTTGGTAGAGTTATTTTTAGTGCTGCTGCAAGAAGATTGCATGACAAGACGCAAGTCGTTCCCTTAACTTCAGACGATAACATACATTCCCGGTTAACACATTCTATTGAAGTAATGAATATAGGGGCCTCTCTCATAAAAAATATATGTCGAAGCGATATATTTAAACGTATTTTCCCCGATAGTTATTCTGCAATAGAAGAAAAAGCAAATGCCATTATTCAAACAATCTGCATTATTCATGATATCGGAAATCCCCCATTTGGACACTTTGGCGAAGAAACTATAGCGGAATATTTTAAGCAATACTTTGCCAAAAACCCCAAGATTTTAGATACCAAACAATCTTGGACAATAGATTTTACCGAATATGATGGTAATGCGCAAGGATTCAGAATAATTACTAAACTACAATGTTTAGAAGATTTATATGGCTTAAATCTTACTTATGCATCACTAGCTGCTTACTTAAAGTATCCAAATTGGAAGAAAAAAGATAAAACTAAAGGAATTGCATTTCATAAACATGGGGTATTTTGTGCAGATCAATCATATGCAGAAAAGGTACTAATAGGTTGTAGATGCAATGAAAACCATCGCCACCCTTTATCATACATTATGGAAGCTGCCGATTCTATCTGTTACCTTAGCATGGATATTGAAGATGCATATAACAAAGGTTGGATAGATATTGCAGATGTTCAAAAGTTTCTATCTGCAAAAGTAAATCAAATCAAGGACTCTGAAATAAAAACGAAAGCCCAATCGATTATCAAAAAGCTCTTTTTATCACAATCCATAATAAGTAGGAAACGGATTGTTGATTTTCGAGTCGCTTTAATACAATATTTTGTAACACTAGCAATATCTAATTGCCTAAGCAACATAAAAGCAATATTTAAAGGAGAATATGATAAAGAGCTCATAAAAGACGATGACTGTGCAATTGCTAAAATATTAGGTGATTTTTGTTATCTTAAAATTTTTTCACATAAGGAGATTCAATCTATTGAACTAACAGGACATTCGGTTCTAAATGGGTTAATGGATATTTATATTAATCTGTTTATGCATAATGAACGATCTTTCCGCAATCGAGGAAAAAATATGATTTCCAAATCTGTTATGCGTGCTAATATTTTAGATTTTCAGTTGGATGCAAACTTGATAAAATATGACGATGAAAAATATTTGAGATTATCCGATAACAAAGAAATTGACATTGAAGAATTATGTGACACCTTTGATATCGAGCAATTCCCCAACTACTACAAACTACGGACAATTGTTGACCACATTTCGGGTATGACAGATAAATTTGCAGTAAGCCAATATCAAAAGTTAAGTGGACAACGAATTTAAATATAGCAATAGTGAGATAGTTAAAATTCATTATCCTTCATTCTTTGAGTATTTAAGAGTAAAGGTATTGGATAGTATATCTTTGGAAATATTGGATTTAATTATAGAGCAATCCGATGTATACATTTTCAGCGGAATAATTCGAGATTATTTATTACAAAATAATAAGCCAATCCGAGATGTAGATATTGTTATTGCTCAAGATATTAATTGGCTATCCATTATTAGAAAATATTATCATCTAATACGGGTAACAAAAAACTCTTTCGGAGGATACAAGATTCATATCAACAATCTAACAATTGACCTTTGGGCGTTAAAAGATACATGGGGAATTATTCATGGAAAGTATAAACTAACACCACAAAATCTAATCCGAACTGCATTTTTTAATTTTTCTGCTATTTTATATTCTATTCGAGATAAGCAATTTTATATCCATAAATCATTCGCATCTTTCTTTTCTAATAAAGAAATAGACATAGTGTATCAAGCAAATCCCAACGTACCATTATGCATTATTAATAGTTTGCATTATTCCAAAATATTAAAAATGAGTTTGTCAGAATCTCTAAAACAATGGATTATTGAGCATTTTGACATAAATTATAATTACGAGATTACACAGCAAAAGCATTGGTCTCGAATATTATATACAAATGATCAAATATTTGCATTTTGTTTACAATGTAAATATTCTTTAAAATAAGAAAAGAAACTATTTAACAAGATTTTACCCCTCCAAAACATATTCGGAGAGGGGGGGGGTTGGCTAATAAGTTTTAGTCAACCTCTTTTAAACATTATTGGAAAAACACTTTAATATTGCGATTAGCAAATGGCTTATTCGATATAGTTACGAATCACCTGAATGAACTGTTCGCCGAAGCGTTCGTATTTTCGCTCACCAATCCCCTTTATACTGATAAACTCCTCGCGGGTCGTCGGCTTTTCCGTAGCAAGCAAAGCCAATGTGTCGTTATTCATAATACAATAGGCTGGGAGCCGCTGTTCCTGCGCAATTGCAATTCTCAATGCATACAATCTGTTGAGCAGGTCCATGTCGGTCAATAAATTCCCCTGTGCATCAATCAATACTTTGAATCCTTCGCTCTCAACGATTCGCTCCGAATAACCCGTTGTATAGACACGGGGCTTCTGTTTTTCAGCTAGAACAACGTTCGTCCGTTTTATCGGCATCATCGCAGTAGCTTTCTGTTCCGATATTTCGGATACTTGATTTTTCAAGAACCCAGGTTTGTCTTTCGACGAATCTATCGTTCCGAATTCATCGTTTTTCCAGACCCGATAATGCTCCCGATTAAGCAAACGCCCGCAACCAGACTTATCCTGCTTATAGTTCGTACAACCCAAAATATACTTCGCACGTCCCTTCTTTACAATCAAATATCCATCTTTGCACCAATCGCATTTCTGAATGGAAAGTTCTTCGCCCCGCTTATCATTGGTCATAAAACCGCAGACCTCCTGGTCATTGGTACATATCCATAATTTCAGCCCGTAGTTTTTATTCCAACGCAACTGCATCGGATAATCGCAAATCGGACAACGGTCTTTGACGACCTCAGACACCGAAAGGTCGGTTTTCAACGCTCCCTTCAACGTAACGTTCGGATAACGTTTCGGATAACCCAACAATTCCTTGATAAAATCCGACGGACGTTTTTCCGGTGTGACCATGAAAACCCGATTTTTGGTACGGGTCAATGCAACATAAAACAACCGACGCTCCTCTGCATAGTTATAAGAGTTATCCTTGGATACTACCAGACTCAAGACGGGATCATCGTCCACCTTCGAGGGAAATCCGTAAGTTCCGTCTTTTGCATTGATGATGATAACATTCTCTGCACTCAGCCCTTTCGAACTGTGGGCTGTCAGGAACTGGAGTTTGACCGTTCCTCCATATTTGGACGAATAGACCCTGCCGGATTTTTCGTCGTAATTGAATTCTTTCGAATAGCACAGATTACGCGCATCGAATCCGTATCTGCCGATTAGAAGAATCGATGCCACACGCGCTTTCCCCTCGGATGCGTTATATTCCAGAATATCCTCAATAGCTTTATTGACCGCAGAGCCAAGATAGAAATACCGTCCGCCTTCCGGACGCTCTTTCCCCTTTTCGTAATCTTCGCAGTATGGGTGGATAATAACCGGATTCATAATTCGTTTGGGAGAAATCAGCTCCTTTTTTATTTGGGCTGAATTACGTTGTACAAATGCACCCGCAATATCGATTATCTCCTGGGCATTACGATAAGTTCGTGTAATCTTCAATTCCTGACCATACCCAACCTCCTCGCAAAAATGAGTGAACAACGGAAGCACCGACCCGCTGAACGCATAAATGGACTGCCAATCGTCACCGACAGCCATAATTTTAGCAGCGCACAATGCAGACAACTCTTTGACCAGATTATATCGTTGACGCGAAATGTCCTGATATTCGTCCACAATGATGTATCTATAATCCAACCGCTCCCGAGCAACCCGTTTTTTGCGAATCAACTCAGCGGATTCATTGATCATATCCTGAAAATCGATGCAATGTTGCTCTTCCAATGTCTTTTGATATTCGAGGTAGCAAACTTTGCAAATATCGAGAAACAGTTTGGTGCGAACATTCTTGTTCGAAGCTTTGAAATCCGCGAATTTTTCAACGCCGAATCCCTGAGTCTTGAAATTGTTGATGAAATTACAAATCAGGAAAATCAGTCGTGTGATGTACTTACTCTCTTGTGAATCAATTAACTTTTTATAGACCTCCTTCACCGGACGTTTATTCAACACATAGCCCAGTTCGACAAGCTGCTCGCGCAAATGGATGAGAAAATCCCGTCCGTCGTTATATTGCGAATAGGTACAGATCAAACAGGTATTATGTACCTTGTGCAACTCTTTCTTATCCTTAATACGGGATATGTATTTATCGAGAACCTCTTTCGTATAACGGTCGCTTCTGCCGTCCTCGGTAATGCCGAAATGTTCGATGTAAGCGGCTTTGCCATTTTGAGTGATGCGAAAATCGGGAGTATAAGGTTTGTTCGCATCGAGGATCGGATATTGATAAATAGCCTCGTATTCATATTCTATCTGATGAAGATACAGGAAATTGGCGATACGCACTTCCTCCATCGACCGTAAAACTTCATTGTTAAGCGTCTGCATCTTGCATGTTTGACGATCTACGACATGTTTGACATACTCGTGCAGATTACTTTTCAAGGTCGAGCAATCCGCGTGTGCAATGAATTGAAAATACTCATTGAGTTTTTCGCCTTCGTAGGGTGCGGAGAAATAGGAGCCAAAAAAAAGAATCAATTTATCGACCATCTCGGCATCCCGCAAAACCGCGGATTTAAGGTATCTGTTGATGACGCTATACAGATATCCTCCGTCTACAATTTTTTTCCGTTCGACATCCCCTTGTTTCAGAATGGCATAACCGACCGAATGAAAGGTCGTAACCGGGCACGGGATACACAAATTGTGATTGATGCGTTCGCGGAGCTCTTCGACCGCCTTGTTCGTAAACGAGATAACCAGAATCCGGCTCGGCTCGACACCGCGCTTTTCAACGAGATAACGCACCTTGGCTGCAACCGTAGTCGTCTTTCCGGCGCCGGCACCTGCAATCACCAATGTATAATCCTCCTCCGACAGTACAACCTCCCGCTGTTCCCGGTCGAGAGAGATAGCAGGATCACACGCCTTGAGAATATTATCGAGATAGGTCTTCTCCGAAACAAGACGATCGGAAATATACTCGTCATTATGCTTATTGACGATAGGAGACTCTTTCGCAAGGTCTCTAATTCCGCCGAATGCTTCCAGAAAATATCTGATCTGCGATTCATCAAGCCTGTGCTTGGAGACATACTCGTCCAACACACCAGATTCAGCCAACATTTCGTAAAAACGCCAAAGGTCTCCGTAGTTCTCCAATAATTCCTTATAATCACTCCTTGCAATGAACTTATCTTGAGTCAGCAGCTCTTCGAACGTCTTATTGAAAGATAGGGTTTCCGCATATTGCACCGGTTTATCCTCTGGCCCCGTCTCTGTGACAGACACAAACTGAGATTTATGCGACGCCCCAAATCGCTTGAAAAAATCGGCTATTCCCATACTGTATATAGCTTCGTGTTATTTTACAAATATAGCGAAAATATTTTCAGCCGACTCCATCTTGCATATTCGATTAAATTCTTGCTCTTCCGCAAAAGAATGGCTACAGAACAAAATCCGCAAGGCCTTGCAAATCATTGCGCGGACCTTGTGGATATTGTTCCTACAGCTATATTTTAGAGAAATGATGCAGATTAATTGTTCTTATTAATCAGATTCACCACCACCTTCGTCATTACGTCCTTTTCCTCCGTGCGGCTCTCGGCAATCATCAGCGTCAGGGCGACCAGCGTATTGTTGTCCAAAAGGCGCGAACCATCAGCGCGATAAAGAATCCGATTGTTTTCCAAAAACCAAAGGAACAGGAAGGCGGCGATACGCTTGTTACCGTCGCTGAACGAATGGTTCTTAACTGTCAGATAGAGTAGGTTGGCCGCCTTTTCCTCAACGCTCGGATAGAGGTCCCGCCCGCCGAAAGTCTGGTAAATTGCGCCCATCGTGCTTTTGAACGACTCGTCCTTCTCGTGGGCGAACAGCTCGCTGCCTCCGAACTTGTCGCGTAACACCTGTAACGCCTCCATCGCATTTTCATAGGTCGCATGAAACGGCTCCTCGGTCGTAGTAGCCGACACTTCCAACTGCTGATAATCGTAGCGGTCGAGCGTATCGAGACCGTAAGTATAGTCCGTAATCACGCGCAGCAAGCCGACCGCCTCGGATTTCGTCACCTCCTTTGCAGACAGAACTTTGGAGAGCAGACGAACGGTTTGCTTTAGCGCCTCCAACTGCTCGATCTTCGCTTGGCTGTTGACAGCATAACCCTTTATAAGGTACTCTTTCAGCACTTTGTTCGCCCAAATGCGGAACTGCGTGGCATTTTTGGAGTTGACGCGATACCCCACCGATAAAATCATATCGAGATTATATGTATCAATTCGTCGTTTCACCGTGCGCTTTCCCTCCTGACGAACCATTTCCATTTTGGAAACAGTTGCCGCGCGCTCCAGCTCTCCGCTTTGGAAAATATTGCGGATATGTTTGGAAATCGCTGGAATTTCCGTTCCGAACAATTGTGCAATCTGCGCCTGCGTCAGCCACACGCTGTCGTTCTCCATACGAACAAATACAGAAAATCCGCCCGCATCTCCAAGAATCTTCGCGTTTGGATTTTTCGCCGAAAATCGTTATATTTGTACTGTCATGCAAGGAGATACGGCGACGGCGCAGGCAAAACAGGCAGGCGGACGCAAGACCATGCAAAAAGGCGGTAGGCGACGCGGGAATAAAGCATAGAAAACCGCTGCAAACCGTTGATATACATTAGGCTTACAAATGTGCAGAAGCACCTTTATCCGCACAAAGCGACTTCCGGGGACGGATTTTCGAATCCGTCCTCTTTTTGTTCGCATATCCGGTCGAAAAACCGCCCGCATGCGACTTCGAACCTTCCGACCGCACGGAATAATTTACAACGAAAATGAAATCCGCTCCTGCTGCAATATGCGGCAGGAGCGGAATCTTTTTCCGGCGATCTATGGTTATTCGACCGTGAGCGTGATCGGATAATGATCCGAAAGATAAGCCACACCGTAATTCGGCGAAGTGAGCGTCTGAAAACGGACCGGCTTAACGCCCTTGTAAAATATATGGTCGAGATTCCACCGGGCCGACGGCGTGCCGCCGCCGAAATTGTTATAACTGTAAGCGCCGTCCCGGTCGGGAGCCTTCTCCCGGCCCGACTGCATCCACGCATAGTAAGGCGCCAGCGCCGACCGGCGTGTATCGTCGGCAGCATAGGAGCAGTTCATGTCGCCCACGATAAAGACGGGCAGGCTCCCGGCGATCTCCTTCATTTTATTCACATTGAGCTGCGCACACTTCAAACGCGCCTCGTTGTCCGCAGCCGAGGTGTTCGATTCGGGAAAGTGCGTCGAAAGGAAGACGAACTCCCGCCCCGAAGCATTGTCTTTCAGATGCACCCACACGGAAGAGCGGCGCGCCGAATTGGTCGCATCCCACGGTGCGGAAGGCTTCTCGGGAGTGTCGCTCAGGTAGAAATACCCCCAATCGACACGCGTAAAGAGATCGGTCCGGTAAAGCACCGTCGAATTTCCGCCGGAACCCGTTCCGGTGTTCGGCACTTCGAGCAGTTCGTATTTCGTGAGCATCGTTTTCAGGTAATTGCGCTGCTCGGTGCGCGACTCCTGCATGCCGATCACTCCGGGATTCACATCCTTGATCATATCGACACAAGGCTTCCGGCGCTGCGACCAGGATTTCTCACCCTGATCCGTCGTATTACTGTAACGGATATTGAAAGACATCACTTTCAGGGAAAACACACCGGAAGCAGGTCCTTCGGGACCGGGCGCCGGCTCCTCGCCCTCCGATTTGCCCGAGGAACATCCCAGGGCGAAAAATGCCGCTGCATAAAACAGGTATCGTAATTTTTTCATTTTCGTTCTTTTTTAATAATTTGCATTCGTTCGACCATCCATTCACAACTGACTGTAATGGAACCGTATCTCCTGCGGCGCCTTATGCTCGCGCACGGCCGTCGCAGCCACCCGTCCGGCAGACTGGCCCAATATGACGGAATTGGAATTGACCCGGTAGCTGGAATGGGCGATGAAATCGCCGCTGATACAACGGCCCACCATCATCAGCCCCTTGACATCCCGGGCGATCAGGGCCCGCAGCGGAATATCGTAGGGTTTCGACTTGATGCCGCGCGTATAGGAGCCACCCTTGCCTTCGCTTTCGAGGTGCACCGAATGGACATCGACTCCGTAGCGCACCTCGCAGGCGGCGTCTTCGTGACGGCGTCCTTCGACCAAGTCCTGCTCCGTAACGGTGTAAAGTCCGTGAATGCGCCGGCCTTCCCGGCATCCGATCTGCGACGCCGTGGCCACGAGTTTCAGCCCTTCCCAGCGGCCGCCCAGCGAGCGGAGCGAATCGACGATCCGATGCACCTCGCGGCGGCCTTCGATGCTCGCCCTCGTCAGGTCATCGCGGCTGATGCCCCTGGCACCGTACTGGTGCGTCGCCATCAGCGCATAGAGATCGTCGTGGAGCAGGAACAGGCACGGCATCTTGTAGCTCGCCTCGAAACCGCTGCGACGGATTTCGGCAATCAGGTTCCGCTTGGAAGCCCTCCGGGTCTTCCGACCGTCCCACAGCACGCAGTCTTTGATCTCCTCGAACCGGGCGCCCGTCACCAGTCCCAGCATGGACATCGGCTGGGTATGCCCTTCGGCATCTCCCCAGTCGAATCCGCAGCCGCTCAGCGCAGCGACGTCGCCGTCGCCCGTCGCATCGATAAAGACCTCTCCGGCGATCGCCTCGCGCCCCGACTTGGATTCGGTGACGACATGCGTGATGCGTCCCCGGTCCACAACGGTCGCCACGACCGACGTATAAAGCAGCACTTCGATCTTATGCCCGGCACACAGTTCGTCGAGCAGCAGTTTCATCCGCTCGACATCGAACGTAAAAAGTTCGTCGGTCCAAACTTTCGTATTGCGCCACTTGCGTTCGGTGAGCGTCTGCTTCAACTCCTGCATCAGGCCCGTCTTGTTCTCGTGGTCGAGCATGACGCCCAACAGTCCGGCCGTCCAGGTGCCGCCCAGAAACCCGGCGTGCTCGATAAGCACGACCCGGGCACCCGAACGGGCCGCCTCGATAGCGGCGCCGATACCGGCAGGACCGCCGCCGCAAACCACCACGTCGGCCGTGCGGCTTACCGGCACGCGGCGTTTCTTCTCCGCAACGTTCCCGTCCGGAGTCATGGAGTCCTCTACCGTCGTTGCCGCGGCAAGCACACTCCCCGAGGAGAGCAACAACGTCGCAACCCCCGCTTTTTTCAGAAAATCCCTTCTGTCCATAGCTTCCGCCGGTTATTTGGTTACGACAACGTCATCCAGGAACCATTGCCCCGTGTTGCTGAACGCCAGTCTGGTCGAAGCCGTCGCCCCGGTCACGCGCACCGTGAAGGTACGCCACGCGAAACAGTCGTCGCGCTTCGTGAACTCTCCGGTCATATCGGGCTGCGCCTCGACCGTACCGTCGCCTTGGGCCACCTGCACCGTGATTTCCTTCTTATCGATGGCATCCGTGGAACTGCACCGGACCACGGCTTTGAACGAAACGACGATGTCGGTCGGCGTCGTGCCGAGCGATGCGAGCGCCGGCGTGGTCAGCACGCCCTTGGCCGCCAGGCGAACATATCCGATGGAGGCGGTCACGGTTCCCGAAACGCTCCAACCCTCCGGAGCGTCATAGGCCGCCCCGGTCACATAGGCCAGGTGGCCGATGTCCGACATGTAATCCAGTCCCGAAAGGCAGTCGTCGAATCCCTGAGCCAGTACGACCTGCTCGCCTACGGGCATCGTCGTCGTGTGGTAGGCCTTCTTTTCGAACTGGGAGACGCAGCAGCCGAACGTGAAACGGACGATGTGCGACGGGTCGATCGCGGTACCCTTGACAGGCGTGTCGCCGGCCTTGGCCACACGCACGTAGAGCGTGCTTCCCTTGGCGAGAGGCGCGGAAGCCGGAACGGTGAAGACCGCCTGGCGGTGGTTGTAGGCATCCGCATTGATGTTGGGCAGCAGCGCGAACGACACCGACTTGTCCTCACTGACGGAACTTTCCGCCGGGCAGGCATTCTTGCCGTTCCAGGCATAGAACGCGTCGATATCGTGCCAGGTCGCATTGTCGGCGCTCCACTCCACTTTCCAATCGCGGGGAACGGCGCAAAGCGAAGAGGAGTTGGTCAGCATGCCGAAGCCGAACGAAAGCGTCCCCGACAATTCGCCGGTCACGGGAACCGCCACGGTCCACGCGGCATTTTCCGCATCCCAGCCCGAAGCCCTCAGCACGCCGATGTAATAGCGGTCCGCGGTCAGGCCGGCCACCGTCATATCGCCGGCCCCGGTCAGCGCGATGCTCGCCCCGTCATTGAACAGGAAAGCGTTCTTCGCCTCGTTGACCCTGCCGCTGACACAGTTGACGATGTCGCCCTTGGCGAATTCGATCAGGTGTACGAAAGGCTGGAATCCGGTCGGATAGGAAGCCGCTCCCTGCACGACGGGCAGCAACACATTCTTCGACTCGTCCCGCAACTGCACGCAAACCTGTCCCGACCGCGAAACATTATTGCTGGGATTCTTGGCGAACGAGAGGGTCACACTCCCGTCGCCGATACCTTGTGCGGGTTCGACCGAGATCCAGGGAGCCGCATCGCCGTCCGCCCCCGTGGCAATCACCGACCAGTAGCCGTCGCTCTCGACATCGAACGTGCGGATTTCGCCGTCCCCGGCGATGTCATCCAGCGCCACCTGCGAGGGGACCGAGATATTCGCCTTGCCTCCGGTCACATTGTTTTCATTTTCACATCCGGGCAGCAGCGTAGCGGCGGCCATCGCCGCTGCCGGGAAAATACCTATAAAATAACGTTTCATGAGAATCTGTGGTTTTAATAAGTGAGTTTGCGGAGCGCGGCCGTCCGCCGGAGCGCCGTTGCAGATCAAACCGCCGTTCCGTTTCAAACTTTCGGATCATAATACGCATCCGACACCGAAAGACAACGAAACATGGCGGTTTCGACCGCGAACACCTATCCGACAGGGAGCCGGTCCCCGTTGAGAACTGCAATGCCCGTTGCCGAAGAATCCGGCCGGAACCGGAAATCACCGGACGAGACACACTGAAATATAAAAACTGAAAACTGCAAAAAACGCGGCTGTTTCTTTGCTTTTTACAAAATATCCACGTATATTCGCATTATCTACCACACGGTTTTCAGCCTTCCAACTCTGTTCCGTGTGGGCAGGTAGGCGTCACAAATATACTACTAATTTAATTATTATGAAAAAACTTCCGACATTTTTTTCTAATGCGGGGGGGGGAGATTCAGCAATTTCATTTTAGCATCTCTTTTATTTCTCATCGAAACCCTCTTTCTCTCCACTTCCGCCTTCTCCCAGGGAAGGACAATCCAAGGGACCGTGCAAACAGAGCAAGGTAAACCCATCTACGGAGCCACCGTCATCGTTCAGAACACCACGCTCGGCACCACGACCGACGCAGACGGAAAATTCTCCATCAAACTCGACGCAGGCGTCCAGCCCGTCCTGCAAATCTCATTTATCGGTTACGAAACCCAAACCGTCCCCGCAGGCGGCAAAACGCGGGTGGAGGTAATCCTGCGCGAAGCCGTCAACGAAATGGACGACGTGGTGGTGGTCGGCTACGGCACGATGCGCAAAAAGGATCTCACGGGAGCCATCGCCAGCGTCGACGGCACCGCCCTCACCGCCCGCAAAACCAACCAAATTTCGAACGCCCTTCAAGGGGCTTTGCCCGGAGTCACCGTGACGAGGACCAATTCGGCCCCCGGCGCCAACGCCACCATCCGCATCCGCGGCATCACCTCGATGAAGGACAGCTCGCCGCTGGTCATCATCGACGGCGCCCCCGGAACGATCGGCGATGTCAATCCGGCCGACGTGGAGAATATCTCCGTGCTGAAAGACGCCGCATCGGCGGCCATCTACGGAGCGCGCGCCGCCGCCGGCGTAATCCTCATCACCACCAAACGCGCCAAGAGCGGCGAACCGACCTCAGTGGACTACACCTATTCGGTTTCGCTCGACTATCCGACCCGCATGCCCGAATACGAAGACGCCGTAGGCTACATGAAGGCCCAGAACGAACAGATGTACAACGACACGCCGTCGGGCGGTCTGTACAGCGTCTACACGCAGGAGGAGATCGCCGGCTACCGGAAATTCCATGCGCAGAATCCCGATCTCTATCCGGACACCGACTGGCTCGGCATGATCCTCAAAAAGAACGCCCTGCGCCAGTCGCACGCGCTGAGCATCACCTCCGCCGGCAAGACCACACGTACGAAAATCAGCCTGGGGTACGACGACGTGGACGGTCTTTTCCGGAAGAACCTTTCGTGGAAACGCTTCACCGTGCGGGCCAACAACGATATCCGGCTGGCCAAATGGCTCAACGTATCGCTCGACCTGAACATGCGCAAAACCAAGTCGGTGAATCCCTATTACAGCCCGTCGGGATCGATGCGCTACATGCCGCCGACGTTCGCGGCCGAGTGGAGCGACGGCCGCATCGCCTCGGGAAAAGAGGGTATCAACCCCTACGGCAAGATGATGGAAGGCGGAACCAAGCGCAACGAGACGTGGCTCGGAGGCGGCAAGTTCCAGGTCGAGATCACGCCCGTCAAAGGTCTGAAAATCACGGGTGCGTTCATTCCCAAATACGTGTTCGAAAAGGACAAGGACTTCAACATCGCCGTTCCCTACACGCCGTGGAACGATCCCACGGTCACGCCCTCGTACCTCTCCGACGCCACGACCACCGACCTCAAAGAGAGCCGTACGGACACTTATACGCATACCACCCAGCTCTTCGCCAACTACGACATCGACCTGGGACGCAACGGCGACCATCACCTGAGCGCCATGGCCGGCGTCGAAGACTATTACAAATACTACGAGGACATCTACGCCTCCCGCGACCAGTTCAAAATCAGCTACTACCCCTATCTGTCGATGGGCTCCACCGAGCTGATGGGAGCCGGCGTGAACAACTCGCCCTACGAAAACGCCTATGTCTCGGTGTTCGGCCGCGTGAACTACAACTACAAATCGAAATATTACGCCCAGGCGAACTTCCGCTACGACGGTTCGGGCCGCTTCAAGAAAGGCAACCGCTGGGGATTCTTCCCCTCGGTGTCGGCGGGCTGGGTCCTCACGCAGGAGAAATTCATGGAGGGAGCGCGCAGCGTGCTCTCGTTCCTCAAACTGCGCGCCTCTTACGGACAACTGGGCAACGACCGCATCGGCAACTATCCCTATCAATCGACCCTTTCGTCGAACGACCCGGTGGGATTCATCGGCTCCGCAGGTCTGGTGCAGGCCCTTCAAGGGTTCTCGGCCTATCAGATGGTCCTCGACGACATCACCTGGGAGACCACCGAAACCTATGACGTGGGCATCGACGCCAATTTCTTCGACGACCGCCTGCGGATCACGGCCGACTACTACAAAAAGACCACGCGCGACATGCTTATCCTGGTGGACATTCCCTCCTATCTGGGCTACACGGCCCCCTATAAGAACTCGGGCGACATGAACACCAAAGGCTGGGACCTCTCCGTCGCGTGGAGCGACCGTATCGGCGAGGATTTCAGCTACTCGGTCGCCGTGAATCTCTCGGATTACAAGTCGATGATGGGCTACATCGGCAACGACTACCAGCTCAGCGGCGGCACAATCATCCAGTCGAACACGGAATATAAAGCCTGGTACGGCTACCGGAGCAACGGACTGTTCCAGACCGCCGAAGAGGTGGCCGGCAGTCCGAAGGTCTCGTCGTCGAACCAGCCCGGCGACGTGCGCTACGTCGATCTGAGCGGCAAGGACGGCACGCCCGACGGCACGATCTCGGCGACGTACGACCGCACGGTGATCGGCAGCTCGATGCCGCGCTACAACTTCGGCGGCAGCATCAACCTCGCCTACAAGGGTTTCGACCTGGGGTGCACGTTCCAGGGCGTAGCCAAACGCGACGCGCTGCTGACCGACGAAATGGTCCAGCCGTTGCGCACGGGCTGGTACAACGTGCCGAAATTCGTGGTCAACGACCATTGGAGCGTCTTCAACACCATCGAACAGAACCGCCGCGTGCGCTATCCCCGCTACTCGCAGAACAGCGGCACCACGACGGCCAACTACGCCGTGTCGGACTACTGGCTCATCGACGGCTCCTATTTCCGCATCAAGGACATCACGCTGGGCTACACCCTGCCGCAGAGATGGCTGCGGAAAATCTTCGTCAAGAACCTGCGCCTTTCGGCCACGCTGTCCGACTTCTTCACGTTCAGCCACTTCCCCAAGGGCTGGGACCCGGAGGTCAGCTCGACGGGCTACCCCATCACCAAATCCGTCATCTTCACGGCTTCCATCAAATTCTAATCTCCCGCGCTCATGAAAACATCCATACAATACATCGCGCTCTGCACGGCCGCCGCACTGCTCGGCACGGCCTGCACGAGTCTGGATCTCAATCCGCTCGACAACCCTTCGGCCGAAACGTGGTACGACGACGGTCCGAAGATCGAAATGTCGCTCAACACCCTGCTGCTCCATCAGTTCTGGCCCCAGGAACGCTACGAATTCACCGGATCGGGGGTCATGGACATGGACGAGATCACCGACGACCTGATGCGGCGCAACGCGCTGGTCGCCTTCAAGGCCGGAACCCTCACCGCCACCCATGCCGCCACGACGAACATGTGGAGCCTGACCTACAAGGGAATCACGCGCTGCAACGCCATCCTCGAAAACATGCCCAAAGCCAAAGCCGGCGTCGAACCCGAACTGTACGAACGTTACGAAGGCTGCGCACGCTTCTACCGGGCCTGCTTCTACTCGCGGATCATGATGCTCTTCGGCGATCCGGTCTATTTCACCCGCGACATTCCGCTCGAAGAGGCCTACGAAATCGGCCGCACTCCCTGCGAGGAGGTTCTCGGATACGTCTACGACGATTTCGACTATGCCGCCGCCCACTGCCCGGAGACCTATCAGGGAGCCGTTGTGCGGGCGACCCGGGGCGCCGCCTACGCCATGAAGGCCCGCGTAGCGCTCTATTTCGCCTCGCTCTACACCTATGACGCCGCCATGCGCGACGCCGACAAAGCCGCCTATCATTACGGCATCGCCCGCGACGCCGCCAAGGCGTGCATGGACCTGAACGTCTACCAGCTCCACCCCGACTTCGGCGAACTGTTCCTGAACAAGACGCACAACGCCGAAGAGTCGGTCTTCTGCATCCCCCGTTCGCTGGCCTACGCCGCCGACAACAAACGGCAGTACCTCCAGGGGACGAGCATCACGGCCAACATCCCCATCGGACTGGGCGGCACCATTTCGGAATTCCCGACCTGGGACCTCTTCTGCGCGTTCCTCTGCACCGACGGCAAACCCATCGACGAATCGCCGCTCTACGATCCGGCCGATCCGTTCAAGAACCGCGACCCGCGCCTGGCGGAGAGCATCGTGGAGTTCGGCACGGACTTCTGCGGCGTGGTCTACGACCCGCGCTTCGATGTCAGCCAGGTCTGGGACTCGAACGCCGGACGCAACATCACCAACCCCGACAACATCGTGACGGCCAGCGAATCGCGTCTTCCGTCGCGCACCGGACTGGTGCAGCGCAAGGGCATCGACAAGGACTGGACGGACGACTATCAGGCCGATCCCGACAAGATCATCATGCGCTATGCCGACGTACTGCTCATGTATGCCGAAGCGAAGATCGAGCTGAACGAGATCGACGATGCGACCCTCGAGGCCATGAACCGGGTACGCGCCCGCGCCTACGGGGTTCAGTACACCGAAACGGACCAGTATCCGGCGATCGTCACGCGCAGCCAAAGCGAGTTGCGCACCATTCTGCGCACCGAGCGCCGGATGGAGTTCGCGTTCGAGCGGCTGCGCATCTATGACCTCCTGCGCTGGCGGATCGCCGAGAAGGTGCTCAATTATAGCGACTGGACGATCAAGTACAACGCCGGCGCCAACGTACTGAAAAAGGTGATGACCGACGGACAGTGGTTCATTCCCACGCCCGCGATCGACGAGAGCGGATGCCCGGAGATGGACGCCACGTTCAGCCGGGAAAACCGCCCCCACATCACCGCGCTGTACAACCGGGTGTTCAATCCGGAGATACACTATCTCTGGCCGCTGCCCGCAACCGACGTGCTCGTGAACAAGAACCTCGAACAGAATTACGGCTATTAACCGGACTCATACGCCGTGGCGGGTTCGACACCCGTCACGGCGTATAAAAAAACGCATGAACGACCATCCGACATACACCTCTACCATGAAAAAAATCATCGGGCTGTTTTTGGCCCTTGCGATCTGCCTGCCCGTTTCGGCCCGGCAGAAGACCAAAACGAATCGTAAAGCGCTCGTACAGGCCGTCGCGGCCCTGACTGCAAAAATCGACAGCCTGCAAGGCGTCGTCGATGCCCTGGAACGGAAATGCGTTCCGGTTCGCAAAGAGATCGACCCCGCCTGGGAAAAATGGCAGGACGTGCGTTACAACTACGGCTTCGACCCCGAAGAGCAGCCCGTATACAATACGGTGGACGGCATTCTGGAATCCACCACGATGCTCTCGGTGCGCGGCGGCCGGGGCCGCTGGCACAACAAGGCGGCGAAGCCCCGCACTTCGTTCGTCGACGGAGGCCACCTCTTCGAAGGGTGGAACGGCACGGAAACCTGCCGTCTGACCATGCTGATCGGCAAACAGGCCCCCGACATCGCCTGCATCCAGGTCTACTCCCCGAAAGGGCTCTACCGTCCGGCCCGGCACTTCGGATGGGTCAAACTCGGCTCCGACGACCGGAACGAAGGCGTGGATTTCGGCCGCCGCTGGGCCGTGTCGTTCGTGCCGTTCTCCCTGGCCGCGCTGGACGACGCCCCGGCCGACACCTCGTATGAGAATGCGCAGTTAGGCGGCAAGTCGATCCCGGTCGGAACGCTCTACTACGACCGGAACGCGGACAAAGTGCGCTGCTTCACCGAAGAGGGCTGGAAATACCTCGTATTCGAATAACGTACGACCGCCACGAAAACGCCCCGCCGGAAGCTGTTTCCCGCAGGGCGCAAATCGGTTCACGTTCGTTGCAGACAGACGCTTATTGCACCGTCACATTTTCTGCCGGGGAGTACATGTCGGGCAAATCCCCGCAAAAGAACGAATTCTCCTGATTATACATCTTCACGAAATCGCGCTCCGAGGGATGCCCGGGGAATACTGAAAAATAGTGCGTCCCGCTCTCCATCGGATCGTACTTGTTACGCCACGTCACCACCATGCTCACCCGGCGGCCCGTCAGCGGAGCGTGGATGTTCGTCGTCCAATAATCCGTGGCGGAGAAACCCTCCACACCCGTTTCGGTTACGCCGCACGGCTTGCGCTTCGCCATCGAAACTTTCGAAATAGCCTTCAGGTTGGTCACGAAAACCGCATTGTTGATACCCTGGTAACAGTCCATACCCACGAAATCGACCCACTCGTCGCCCGGCCAGCGGAAATAGAAGTCGTCCACGGTCTTCGCACTGTCCATCTGCGGGGATATGGCGTAAATGAAATTATGCACGCCCTTCGTGTCGCGCAAATACTTCACCGTAAACTTCCACAGGTTCATAAACTCTTCGGTCGTCGTGCACGACGCGCCCCACCAGGACCACGTCTGCGTATGCTCATGGAACGGGCGGAAAATCACGGGAATCAACTTACCGTCGCTCCCTCGAAGATTGAGCGCGATGTCCGCCAGCCGGTCGAGCCACTCCTTAAACGTTTTATTCGTGGCGCTACCCTCCGTCAGAATCTCTGCAACCACCCGATTGCTGGAATTGTCCCACGAATCGCCGCCAGTGAGCGGGTTGTTGATATGAATGCAGGAAATGAGCACCATGCCGCGATCATACGCCTCCTTGCAGCAGCGCAGCCGCAACTCCTGAGCATCCGGGTCGGCGGCATACCGGTCGTCGATATGTTCAGCCAGATCGAAGCTGTATACGGCGGGGTAATCGCTGCAGACCGCTTTCGTATCCGAACCGCCCGGGGTGCCGTACCACGTGCGACCGTACATCAGGTCCTCGTGATGACCGAACATGAACCCCTTGCTCTGGATGGCCCAGAGATTCGAATAGAGCGCTTTTGTTTCTTCGGTGGCGTTCGGATCGGACAATGTGAGGGTCACGGGATCGCTCTCACCCTCCTTTTTCGGCCCCTCGTTGTCATCGCTGCACGCCACGACGGAAAACAGCAGCGAAACCAACAGCATAAATGGAATTCTTTTCATAGTTTCAGGTATTTGGATTATTCGATATTCGTCAGCAGGACAAAGCTCTCAGCCGGAAGGGTCGTGCGGAAACTTCGTCCCGCAATACCGCGTTCGCACGGCACGGGCAGCCCGCGTTCGTCGCACGCCCGGCCGTTCTCCGTATAACGGTACAATACGCCTCCGGCGAAATCGCCCGGCAGAGCGATCTCGATGTCGCACGATTCCTGCGAGAAGTTGACCGCCGCCACGCTGTACGCCCCGTCTTTGCGGGCGGCCGCGACGCGCACCCCATCGCGCTGCGGAACCCCGCACGCGAGGATGTCGCACCCGGCGGGGAAACAGCGGCACATCAGCGACCAGGTATAGTACCAGGGACGCAGCTCCTCCTGCGAAGCGTCGCCGAAGACCTCTTCGCCGAGGATGTTCCACATGCCCCAGATCTTCACGTCCTCCGTGCGGCCCGAATCGCCGTTCGAATGCATGGCGTCGTCGAGCATCCACGCCGCCACCCCCGAAAGGCCGTTGTTCATCACCTCCATCGCCAGCAGGGGCATATCCAGCCCGTAGAAATAGTCGTAGCAGAGCATGTTGCAGTCCGAGCCTTTGGTGAAGGGATGCCCGACGACCCGACGGTCGTACTCGGCTTTCAGCAGCGAATCCTCCGGCGACGAATACTTGTATCCGGCCTCGCCGAGAATCAGTTTTTTCCCGGCCGGAACCTCGGCACGGATGCGGCGCAGTTTTTCGGCATAAGCCCCGCTGCGCACCTCGTGCTGACCGGGATAGGCATGCACGTCGTAGACGCCGATCTGCGCACCGAGGTCCTGCGCGCTCCGGGCCACCCATCCCGCCGCATCGTACTCCGACGCCGGATTCTTATAACTCATCACCACGTCGGGCGCCGCAAGCGACACCTTTCGCTTCAATTCCGGATACCGGGCCATTTCGGCATCGAAACGCCGCGCCATCGAGCGCCACAGGTCGTAATCGCCGTTGGTCGAAGCCCAGCTCCCGTCGGGCTCGTTGAAGATAATGAAATGGCGGATGCAGTCGAACCCGAGGTCACAGACCAGAAAATTCAGATAATCGACCGACATCTCCACCCACCGCTGCGAATCCTTCATCGCCCACGTCGGCGGATTATACTCCCCGTAGGCCACCGTAATGCCTTTGTCCTGACAGTATTGCAGCAAACGGCGAAGCGACGCGAGGTTGCGCATCCGGTCGTAACGGCCCGTCGCGGCGTCGTAATAGCGGTACGGACTGTTGATCATGCAGCGCACATAGCCCGGACGCATGAAATCGAGGCGTTCGAACAGTTTGCCCCAATCGGCGTCGCTCACCTCGGCGCCCCAGGCTCCGGCCTCATCGTAAGGGTCCCACTCGACGCCGTTGCCGATGTAATCCGCACTTACGACCCGGTCCGTCACTTCGATACGAAGCGCCCGCCCGGAGTTGCAGGCGGCGAACAGAGCCGCCGCGCCGACCAGTGGAATCAGCAATCTTTTCATAATCAGTTATTTTGTTCGGTCAGTAAAATCATCGACTCTCCGGGCAGTTCATACTCGGCGCCGGCCGCCAGATCGATCTTCAGGTCCGCGGCATCGGGCAGCAGCACATGGTCGCCCTCGGTACGCATCAACCCCTCGCCGTAACGGTAGCGGACCACACCCTCCAGCCGGCCCCAGCCCGAAGACTCGATCCGCACATGGCGCGGTTCACGCGACACGTTCACGACGGCGACGGTGCGCTGTCCGTCTTTCACGGCGGCGACAGCCCTGACCCCGGCGGCTCCCCGCACATCGACGGCACAGAAATCGCTTCCCGGCCGCAGCGTGCGGCACAACAGCGACCAGGCATAATACCACGGCCGCACGCACTCCTCGCCGGCTCCGAAAATCTCGTCGCCGAAGATGTTCCAGAAACCCCAGATTTTGAGTTTGTCGGGCGCCTCCTTGCAATGCATCGCATCGTCGAGCATCCAGGCGATACACCCCGAATAACCCGCTTCGACAGTCTGAAACAAGGCGTCGGCCATGTCCGTGCCGTACATCCAGTCGTAGACGAACATCTGCGAATCGTCCGTCGAGGCATTCGGATGCGCCGCGGCCCGGCGCAGGTTCTCAGCCTGCAAGAGCGAATCGGCCGGCTCGACAAATTTGAAGCCGATCTCCCCCATCACGATCTTCCGACCGGCAGGCACCTCCTTCCGGTAAGCCTGCAGGATACGGGCGTACTCTCCCGAGTTGACCGTACATTTCGACGGATAGGTGTGGATGTCGTACAGCCCGATACAGCCGCCCAGCTCATCGCGGCTGCGGCTCACCCACCACGCCTCTTCGGGTCCCCAAATCGCAGCGTCGGGACCGACCAGCTCCACTTTCCCGTCCAGCCCTTCGGCGTCGAGCCGCCCGCGGAAATAGCCCACGGCCTTCGCCCACAGGTCGAAATCGCCGTCGGCCGCCGACCAGAAACCATTGGGCTCGTTGACAAGGTTATAATAACGGATGCAGTCATAGCCTTTTTCATGCACCAGCCAGGCGACATAGGCCGCGGCGTGGTCCAGTAGCGGGTAGTTGACCGTCCCGGCCCGGGCGTCCATGAGCGATCCGCCCCAGTCGCCGAACATCACCGTCACGCCGCGCGAACGACAGTAGTCGAGAATATGCGCGAGGTGTTCGAATCCGCGTCCGGGATCGAGCCGCCCGTCGCGCACGACCGAGGTCGTGTTGGTCATCACGCGGATAAAGGCCGGCCGCATGAAATCGAGGCGGTCATAGAGCTTCTCCCAGTCGGCATCGCTGATCTCGACGCGTCCCTTTCCGTAGTCGAGCGCATAAGGGTCCCACTGGACCCCGTTGCCGATGTAGCCGCGATTGACGACGCTGTCGGCATCGATACGCACCACGACGTCGCATTTCCCGGCGGATTCTCCCGCACAGGCCCCCAGCAGCGCCGCCACACATACGAGCAGAAGGTTTCCGAAGTTTTTCATAGGCATCGGTTATAAATCCGCATGCAGGCCGAACCTGCATGCGGACGTTATCGGATCACTCGCCGGCTTCCGCCTGCTTGTTAAAGAGCATCAAATAGTTGCGCGGCCCGACGGCGAACCGGTCGTAATCGGTCCAGGGATAAGCCCCCTGCGTCGTCTGCCCGGGCAGTGCGAAATCGAAGGCAATACCGGGAACACTGAGCGTCGAGGAGCCGTAGCTGTAATCCCCCTCCCGCAGGAGCTTCGCCGTGATGGAGACGATTCCCGAGGTGAACACCACGGTTCCGGCCTCGGCGTCATACACGTAGGCGCTTTTGCCGTGGGGCAGCAGGCCGTAATATTTGGTCAGGTCGAGAGCCCCCGTTCCCTCCTTGTTATAGTCGGCTTTGAGGATGTAATTCCAGTATCCGCCGTCCTCACCGGGCAGGTATTCGCACTCTCCCGTCTCCCGGCCGGCGGCGTCGGTGCCCGTGGCGGTCATCACCAGGACGTTGTCGGACTCCTTCCCGATCGAATCGTCCCACACCCAGCTCTTGTCCACCGGGTTGACGAACGCGGGATCGGCCGAACCGCCGTACACCGTCAGGCGGCCTACGGAGTAGGTTCCGGCGAGCGAGGTCTCCTCCGGATCGGGCTCCGGTTCCGGTTCGGGATCGACCGGCTCCTCGATCGTCTTCGACGCCTCGGGAACCTCGAACCCGGCCGGCTGTTTCACGATCTCGATGTAATACGTCACCGGATTGCGGGCGAAGACCCCGTAATCGTTGTAGGTGTTGTTCCAGTCCTCCGTACCTTTCAGATTGAACTTGAAGGCCTCGGATTCGAGCGTCAGCGGAATCGGCGGCACATTGGGCATCTGGTAGGTGCCCTTCGGCACGAGCGTGCAGGAGGTCTTGTGTCCGTCGGCATCGGTGAAGGTGATCGTCCCGTCGGAATAGTTGCGCAGCCAGGTGCTCTCGCCCTTGGGAATCTGACGGTAGAACTGCGTCAGGTCGACCGGCTTCCCGGTGTCGGGGTTCGACGCCCCGGCAAAGACGCAGTCCCAGTTTTTAGCGTCCTCGCCGGCCCAGTTCATGCAGGTTCCGGTCGTATTGCCGTCGGCAAGAATCTCTCCGAGCGTGAACACCAGGTAGTTGTCCATCTCGGCGGCAGGTCCCCGGCCTTCGCCGTTCCAGCACCACGACTTGTCGGCGGGCTTGTAGAGCTTCGTACAGTTGTAAGCGGCGCCCGTGCCTCCGTAGACCCAGAGGTTGCTGATCGTATACGTACCGGTCAGCGTCTCCGAGAACTCGGTCATTTCGAGCGTATAGATGCGCGATTCGCCGTTGGGAGAGGTCACGACGATCTGCGGATCGCCCTTCGTGAAGTCGATCGTCCCGCCCGATGCGACGTTCGCCGTGGCCTTGTAGGAGAGCGTCAGCGTTTCGACCCGGACCTTCGACATGTCCGCGACCATGTCCGAAGCCAGCTGCAGTTCGATGACACCCGTTTCGGAATCGGTCTCCGTAATGGTCGGCGTTCCGGCCTGACCCTCGAACTTAACGTCGATGATCGACCGCTCGTGGTTCCAGCCGCCGTCGGCGACATCTTCCCACGGATCGTCCTTGCAGGATGCGAAGCAAAGCAGGACGAAAGCGCTCAGCAAATATTTCAGCTTGTTCATAATTCTGCGTTTTCTTGAAAGGTTAAAGATTCGGGTTCAGGTCGGATTCAACGGAGGGAATGGGATAAAATACCATCTGCTCGGCTGTCAGCCCTTGCCCCTTCGCTTCTGCAATATCCGTATGCAAACGGTTCCATCGGCGCAGATCGTAGCAGCGGTTCCCCTCGAAAGCCAGTTCGAAACGGCGCTCGTCCATCACCCGCTCCCGGAACGTCTTCTTGTCCAGTCCCGGCTCCAAATCGCCCAGACCGGCGCGATTGCGGATGAAGTTCACCAGTTCATACGCCTTAGCCGTCGGTCCGGCGGCTTCGGCATAGGTCAATGCAACGTCCGAATAGCGGAGCAAATAGGGACGTGTGGAGGTCTTGTCCCCCGCGAAGTTCGGGTCGATAAACTTGCGGCAGAAAGGATAGCTCAGTTTTCCATCAGCCGTCGAAGCCACTACATTGCCCGCAGCGTCGTACACCTTGTCGACGATCAGCCAGTCGTGACGGCGGTCGCCTGCGGCGAACGCGTCGTAGAACGACAGCGCGGTCCGGTACTCGCCCCAGCCGTCATGGGTCGGGACCATTTCGTCGGAATCGCCCTGCTTGAGATAGATCGTGGCCCCCGAAACATAGGGCAGGTACATCTTCGAGATCTTCGAATACTGCCCCTCCGATTCTCCCGTGCGGTCCATCGACATGATGAAGATATGCTCGGGTCCGGTCGGCCGCTCGACGTCGTAAATATCGAGCAGGTTGTCGTCGAAACGAAAAACCGTCTGCTCGGGATTGTCGACCACCAGACCGGCGTATTTCACCGCTTCGGCATAGTATTCGTCCACGCCGTGCGACATGGCGGCATACTGGGGTACGCCGTGCTCCTTGGCCGACGCGATGTAGAGATAAGCCTTGGCCAGCATTCCGTAGGCCGCGGCGCGGTCCGCACGGCCCGTTTCGGGCGCTGCGAAGAACGGCAGCAGCGTACCGGCGGTCTTGAAGTCTTCGATGACGAGCTTCCACATGGCGTCGAGCGACTCGGCGGCGGGGACGGCCGTATCTTCGAGCGTCTCGACAGGCGTCGTGTGGACGGGCACGCAGCCGAAGTTGCGCGCGAGGTTGAAATACGAATAGGCACGCATGAAATAGGCTTCACCGAGGAAACGGTTCCTGCGGCCCTCGTCAATGTTCATCCCCGGCACCTTCTTGATTACGGCGTTGGCCCGGTTGATCGTGATGTAGGAGTACTTGTAGAAATTGCCGAGCGTGGTGTTGGTCCTGAAATTGTTGATCTTCCATCCGTCCAGCTCCTTGTTGGCGGCCGCCGCGTCGCCTTTCGGCTCCATGTCGTCGGTGTTCATGTCGCCCAGGAAGACGATCGAACGCGAATACTCGATATAATTGATCGCGTCGTAGATATAGTTCACGGCCGACTCGGCGTCCGCCTCCGTCTTGTAGAAGTTGTCCTCGGAGTAGAAGCCGTAAGGATACTCGTCCAGGTTGCAGGCCGCGAGGAGAGAGATTCCCCCGAACGCAAGTATAAGGTGTTTGATTTTCATGGTTGGCAATGTTTAGAAGGTGAAATCGGCTCCGAACGTCCATTTGCGCAGGCGCGGATAGCCGCCCGAATAGATACCCGTCATCCCCACCTCGGGATCGTAGCCCTCGAAGCCGGTGAAGGTATAAAGGTTGTCGGCGCTGACGTAGAGGCGTACCTTGCGAGCCGCATCTTTCTTCGAGAAGGGAATCGAATAACCCAGCGTCATGGTCTGGATGCGCACGAACGAGCCGTCCTCGACCCACCAGTCGGAGAGCTTGGTCTGGCGGTTGGCGTTCAGCCGCGGGTAGGAATTGGTCGGGTTGTCGGCCGTCCAGCGCATCGGCATGTTGCTCGGCTGGTCGAAGCGTTTGGTGTTCAGCACGTCGTTGCCGAAGACGCCGTTGAAGAAGATGCTGAAATCGAAACGGCGCCACGAAACATCGATACCCAGCGAAGCCATCCAGTCGGGATTCGGGTCGCCGATGATGCACATGTCGTTCTCGTCGACGGTTTCCAATCCGTCGCCATTGTAAAGATCGACGTATTTGAACTCTCCCGGCAGAGCATCATCGCCTGAAAGTCCCGCGCTCAGCCCCTCGGCCAACGACTGCACGATGCCGTCGGTCCTGTAACCGTAGAACACATACATCGGCTGCCCTACGGCGAGGATATTCGTATAGGCGCGGAACTGTTCGCTCTGGTTGCCGTAATATTCATACTGCATGCCGGTCCGGAGGTCGGTTTTCAGCCCGGTCTGCACGGCGTTTCCGAGGCTGAGCACCTTGTTGCGGTTCCGCGAGAAGACGAAGGTGCCGCCCACGCGCCAGTCGTGGTTCTGGAACGCCACGCCGTCGATCGTCAGTTCGATACCGCGGTTGCGGATCTCGCCGTCGTTGACCCACATCTTGTCGTAACCCGACGAAGGCGCGATGTTGCGCTCGCGCAGCAGGTCCGAGGTGCGTTTGTCATACCAGTCGAAAGTCACGTTCAGACGGTTGCCGAAGAACGACATGTCCAATCCGAGGTCTACCTGCGCGGTGGTCTCCCATTTCAGCCCCTTGTTCGGAATGCCGCTCCAAAGCGCATAGATGCCGTCCTGCCCCGTGGTGCCCGACTGATAGCCGGGTCCGATGGCCGTCACCCACTTGCCTCCGTTGAAATATTTGTGCTGTCCGTAACGGCTCAACGTCTGGTAGGCCGAAATGCCCTGGTTACCCGAAATACCGTAGGAGGCGCGGATTTTCAGCACATCGAAAACGTTCAGGTTCCGGATGAAGCGCTCCTCGTGCATCTTCCAACTGAACGCCCCCGAGGGGAAGAAAGCCCACTTGTTGTTGGAGCCGAATTTCGAAGAACCGTCGGCGCGGGCCGTAAAGGTGAAGAGAAACCGGTTGTCGAAGGTGTAGTTGATACGCGTGAGGGCCGATACCAGCTCGGTCTTGTAGAAGCTGTTGCCGATCGAATAGGTTTCCGAATCGCCCGCAGCGAGATTTTCGTTGCCCAGCGATTCGTTGATGAAGCCCTTGGCCGCCAGCGACGAACTGCGCGACTGATAGTTCTCGTAAGAGTAACCGCCCATCACCGTCAGCCGGTGCTTTTCAGCGAAGGTCCGATCGAACGTGGCGTAAGCCTCGAAAACGATGTTGTCGTCCTTCCAGTTGTCGATCGATCCGTAACCGTCGTTGAACACGCCCCTCTCGGAATACTTCTTCGGGAAATATTTGTCGGTGATCTGTTCGCCGTGCTTGTAGTTGAACTGCGCCATGACGTTCAGGCAGGGAAGCACGTCCCAGTTCACCGAAGCGAACGAGATGATGTCGAGGCCCTTCGAATCGTTCTTCTGCAAATCGGTCAGGGCCAGCGGATGCGAATAGTCCTGGGCGCCGTAAAGCCAGTAATCGCCCTCGTCGTCGTAAACCGGGAAGATCGGGTTGCGCCAATAGGCCAGTCCGCCGTTGTTGTGACGTTTGTTGCTGGTGATATTGGCGCTGGCCTTCATGCGCAGGTTGTCCAGCAGTTTGTGCTCGACCGAGAAATTTCCCCCGTATTTGCGGTAGGTGTCCTCGATATACATACCGTTGTCGAGGTAGTAGTTGGCGCTGGCCTGGAACATCGTGCGGTCGTTGCTGCTCTGCACCTGCACGGTGGTGTTGTTCGACACGGGGGTGGAGCGGAACACCAGGTCGTCCCAGCGCGTGTTGGTCGTCCAGGTCGTCTGCAGCTCCGCAATCGAGGGATAATAGACGCCGTTGGCATTGGTCGCACCGATGTAGGTCGGCGTCAGTCCGGCGTTGATGCTGCTTTCGTTCGAGAGCATCGCCATCAGCACCGGATCGCGCCAGAGATTCAGTTCGGAACTGAATCCCGAAACGGTCGTCTGCTGACGCAGCGTAATGCGCGTCACGTTTTCCTGCGCCTTGCGCGTGGTGATGAGGATCACGCCGTTGGCTCCGCGCGAGCCGTAGATGGCCGACGCCGAAGCATCTTTGAGCACCTCCATCGAAACGATGTCCTGCGGGTTGATCTGCTTCAAATCGCCGGCGTCGCCCCAGGGGAATCCGTCGATGACCACCAGCGGGGCATTCGAACCGTTGAGCGACGAGTTGCCGCGGATACGCACCGTCGACGAAGCTCCGGGATCCTGCGAGGAGTTGACCACCTGCACGCCGGCCACGCGGCCCTGCAACAGTCCGTCGATCGAGTTGGCGGGAATGTCGGTGAGTTTCTCGGCCTTGACCGAGGCCACGGAGCCCGTCAGGTCGCTCTTCTTGACCTGTCCGTAACCCACGACCACCACTTCGTCCACCGCCGTAGCCTCTTCCACCAACACGATATTGAACGAGGTGCGGCCGCCGATCTCCACCGTCTGCGTTTTATAACCGATGAAATTGACGGTCAGACGGGCGTCCGCCGCCACTCCGGTCAGCGAGAAAGCCCCGTCGGCACCGGTCGTGGTGCCCTTCGTCGTACCGGCTACGACGACCGACGCGCCCGTCACGGCGGCGCCGTTCTGATCCACGACCTTGCCCGTCACGGTCATACTCCGTGATGCGGACTGGGCGCGGACGTTTCCCGTCCCCCACAGGCAGACCGCCAGCAGGGAGAGAACGATCAGGTAAAATTTCATTTTCATACGTTTTAGATTAGAGTAGTTTATCGATACGGTCCGGTGCGGTTCCGGGAACTTCACCGGACACTGCAAAGTAACATTCCGCAGCGGAGGAACTGTTTTAGAAAATCGCTGATTGATTATACTTTTATGAAAACAGATTGCAAAAGAGTTATTCGCAGCGGCACTTCTCCGTCAAATAATTTAATAATTCCTCCAACCGGCAGGTCGCAACGCCTACATATTTGTCCGCCCCGCCGTAATAGACGTACAGCACGCCGTCGACGACCACATTGCCGGTCGGGAAGACGCAATGGCTGTAAAAACCTTCGGTTTCATAGAAAAACTCGGGTTCGAGGATCGGTTCCGGCGTCCGGGCCAACACCCGCAGCGGATTCTCCCGGTCGAGCAGCAGCGCCCCGACGCGGTATTCGGCCGTACCGCCGTCGGCGACCCCGTGGTAGAGCGTCAGCCATCCCGCCTCGGTCAGGATCGGCGGCGTGCTGCCGCCGATCTTCTCCTCCCAGGTCCCCTCGCGGCCGGTGATGAGCAGTTCGCTGGGCTTGTCCTCCCAAGCCAGCAGGTCGTCGGAGAACTTCAGCCAGATCGAAGGGTATTTCACGCCATAGCGCTCACCCACAAACTGTTTCGGGCGGTGCATCATAACGAACCGGCCGCCCACTTTCTCCGGGAAAAGGATCACATCCCGATCGTCGAGCACAGGCGACGTAAGCCGCCCCAGCCGGCGAAAATTCCGAAAATCGGTCGTCACGGCAAGCCCCGTATTTCCCAGATTATGCGCCATGGCGGCCGGCGCATAAGCCCCGCATTCAGGCAGACGCACCACATCGTGCGCGAAGGTCCAGTATTGCCCGGGAGCATAGGCGCGGTAGGCATAGGTAATGTAAAACTCATTGTCGAACTTCACGATGCGCGGATCTTCGACACACCCTCCGTCGGGGCCGTCCACACTGGGTCCGAACACCGGCAAATCGCCGACACGGCGGAAATCGAAGCCGTTCTCGCTGACAGCCAGCCCCAAACGGATGACATGTTCCTCATCGTCGCCGGCAGCGCGGTAGAGCATGTAAAACTTGCCGTCGTCGTAGATGACCCCCGGATTGCAGGTCACGAGATTCTCCCAGGCATTCGCGGGATTGGGAGCGACAATCGGATTCTTTTCGTATTTTTTCAGTTTCATATCAGCAGAAAATTATAAGAATGAACACACACAGGACCAACAGCACAACACCCCATACGCGGTAGTTGCGCCACCAGGAAACCTCCGCGAGCGAGCGGGTTTCAGCCCGGAAATCCGCTGCCGAGAAGGTCGTATCGGTCAGTTTATCGGGGGGGGGCAGCGGGGCCGTAAGGCTTACGGCCCAAATCACCAACAGACTGAAGGCCAGCAGGAACGGCACGATCAGCAGGAAGTGCATCCCGCCGAAGATCTCCGTGCGCCAGAGAAGCATCGCCGCCGCGACGACCAACCCGGCGATCAGCCCGGCAAAGGCTCCCCGTCCGTTGGCGCGGCGCGAGAAAACGCCCATCAGGAAGGCCGCCACGACAGGAGGCGCAATGTAGGAGAGCATCTCCTGGTAATATTTGAGCAGCGAACCGAAACGGCCGATCTGCGGAGCCCAGAGGGCGGCGATCACGATGATAACCAGCGAAGCCAGCTTGCCGACGCGCACCAGTTTACGCTCGTCGGCCCGCTTGTCGATCTTGGCGTAGAAATCCATCGTGAAGAGCGTCGACGTGGAGTTCAGAATGGCGCTCAGCGTCGATGTCAGCGCCGCGAGCAACGCCGAAAGCATGATGCCCAGCAACCCCGTGGGCAACAGACGAAGCACCATCGTCGGATAGATCATATCGGGCTTCTCGATACCCGGAAAGAGGTGCCGGGCTATGACACCCGGAAAAACGATGATGAAGAAGGTGGCCAGCGTCAGCGCTCCGGCGAACATCACCCCTTTGCGGCCCTCGTCGACGCTCCGCGCGCTCAGCACGCGCTGCACGAGCGTCTGGTTGTTGGCCCAAAAATAGATGCCCAGCACCGGCATGCCGACGATCAGCCCCAGCCAGGGCGTGGCCGTATCGGTCAGCGGACGAATCAGTTTGACGCTCATGTCGCCGCTTTCGAACAGCGACGCGAGGTAGTCGAAACCGCCGTTGGTGAAGCAGGCTCCCGTCAGGATCACCGACCCGACAATCAGGATCACCGCCTGAATCAGCTCGGCGTTGATCGCTGACGAAAGACCGCCCGGAATGGTGTACGAAGCCGCCAGCACGGCGAAGACGATGATGATGAGCTGCAAGTCCGCATCCGGAAACAACAGTTTGATAATCAGCGCGGCGGCATACAGCGCCCCGGCCGCATCGAGAAAGATGTTGCCCACGATGCAGATCCCGGAAAAGTAGTAACGCGACCGCTTGTCGAAGCGTCGTTCGAGAAACTCGGGAATGGTGAATATCCCCGAACGGATATAGAGCGGGAGCAGGAACGTGGCGAAAAACACCATCACCACGACCCCCGTGAGGTTGTAATTGAACACGGCCACACCGGTATGGTAGGCGTCGCCCGACTGGCCGATAAGCGTCGTACTGGAAATACTCGCGGCGAAAAGCGACAGCCCCACGATCCACCACGGCATCGTACGGCCGGCCAGAAAATAAGACCCGGCGTCGGAACTCTTGCCGTGGCGCAGCCCCCACCAGATTATTAATATAAGGTAAAGGACGATAATCGCACAGTCGACAAAATTAATCGCAATCGAATTCATGTAAGTCGTTTTAGGATTTTTTTACTAATGCAAAGATATGTACCCTAAAATTTACCGGATTGTATAAGTCGGCTAAACAAGTATACTTTTTTGAATTATTCATGGAGCTTTCTGAATTATTCCTATTTTTGTACCGGACCCGAAACCCTACCGGACATGAAAGAGATACAGCAGGAGATCACCCCGATCACGAACGAGGACCTTTTCATCATCCTCAACCACCCCAACGCGCATTTCGACTATCCGATCCACTGCCATCCGGAATACGAGATCAACCTGGTGATGAACACCCGGGGATCGCGCATCGTAGGCGATTCCACCGAGGATTTCGGCCCCCTGGACCTGGTGATGACCGGCCCCTATGTGCCCCACGTATGGAAATCGCCGTTGAAGACCAACCATGTCATCACCATCCAGTTCTCGGGGGACCTGATCGACTTCCCGATCGTCAATAAACGCCTGTTTCTCCCCATCCGGCAACTGCTGCTCGATTCCCGGCAGGGACTCTCGTTCACGGGTCCCGAACAGTTGAGCGTCCGCGACCGGATTCTTGAACTGACCCGCATGCAGGGATTTCAGTCGGCGACCGCTTTTCTGGACATTCTCAACGCCCTGGCCACGGCCAACCGCAAGGTGCTCATGAGCAATCTCTGCGACTCGAAGAACATCGTCCATACCTCCAAATCGCGCCGCATCGCCAAAGTCTGCGACTACATCGAAAAAAACCTCTGCCAGAACATCCGGCTCGCCGACGTAGCTGAATTGGTCAACATGTCGGAATCGGCCTTTTCGCACTTCTTCAAAAAACGCACGAATATCTCCTACATCACTTTCGTCAACAACATGCGTATTTCCAAGGCCTGCCAGCTGCTTGCCAACACGACGCTCAGCGCTTCGGAGATCTGCTACGCCTGCGGCTTCAACAATAAATCGAATTTCATCCGTATCTTCACCAAAAAGAAAAACATGACCCCGATCGAATACCGCGAATACATCTCCCAGATGCTTATCAAATACTGACCTGTTTCCGCAAATCATGAAAAACCTCAAACAAATTCTTACCGCTATGTACCTCTGCATGGCCCTCGCCGCTGCCGCAAGCCCCGTCCGTCAACGGCTGCACGACGACTGGCAGTTCCGCCAGGCACGGCTCAACAACTGGTATCCGGCCACGGTCCCCGGCACGGTGCACACCGACCTGATGGCCAACCGGATCATCGAAGACCCCTATTTCCGCCTCAACGAACGCGGCGTACAGTGGGTCGACAAGGAAGACTGGATCTACGAAACGCATTTCGAAGCCGGCGCCGACCTGCTCGCCCGGGAACGGATCGAACTGGTCTTCGAAGGACTCGACACCTATGCCGACGTCTACCTCAACGACGAAAAGATACTCACGACCGACAACATGTTCCGCCGCTGGCGCACGGAGGTCAAACGGCTGCTCCGTCCCGGCGAAAACGCGCTGAAAGTCTATTTCCATTCGCCGATCAAGGTCGACCTGCCCAAATACGACTCGCTGCCCTACCGTTACGAGGCCATCAACGATCAGTCGGCCAACGGCGGACTCTTCGACAAACGCGTCAGCGTCTTCGCCCGCAAGGCGGGTTACCACTACGGCTGGGACTGGGGGCCGCGCCTGGTGACCTCGGGCATCTGGCGTCCGGTCTATCTGGAAGGCTGGAACGGCATCCGCATCAGCGACGTTTTCTACCGTCAGGAGGAGGTCACGGCCGAACGGGCCCGGGTGCAGGTCGAGGTGGAGATTGACGCCGTCCGGGAACAGCCCCGGGCCGTCGTGACGGTCACGGCTCCCGGCGAAGGGATCGAAGCCTCGGTCACGACCCCGCTCCGGCCCGGCGTCAACCGCGTGACCGTTCCGCTCGACATCGCCTCTCCGAAACGCTGGTGGACCCGCGAACTGGGCGAGCCCCATCTCTACGAATTCCGGACTTCGGTCGCGGCGGGCGACATCTCCGACAGCCGCACGACCCGCATCGGCCTGCGCTCGCTGCGTCTCGTACGCGAGAAGGTCTCGGACGGCACGACCTTCCGCTTCGAACTCAACGGAGAGCCGCTCTTCGCCAAAGGCGCCAACTACATCCCCTGCGACGTTTTCCTGCCCCGCGTCACGCGCGCCATCTACGAAAAGACGATCGACGACGCCGCAGCCGTGAATATGAACATGCTGCGCGTCTGGGGCGGAGGCGTCTATGAAGACGATGTTTTCTACGAACTGTGCGATGAACGGGGCATCCTCGTATGGCAGGATTTCATGTTCGCATGCAGCATCTATCCCGCCGAAGGAGCATGGCTCGAAAACGTCCGGCTCGAAGCCGAAGACAACATCCGCCGTCTGCGCAACCACCCCTCGATTGCCGTATGGTGCGGCAACAACGAGTGCAACGACGCCTGGTTCGGCTGGGGATGGAACGCCCGGTACACCAAACAGGGGCATCCGGAATACGATAAGATCATCGATACGCAGTTCAAACGCCAATACTACGAAGTGCTGCCCGAAGCCGTCGCCGCGTTCTCGCCCGGAACGCCCTATCATCCTTCGTCACCGTGGTCCTGCTACGAAGGCACGAGCGAAAACAGCGAAGGCGATACGCATTTCTGGAAAGTGTGGCACAGCCGCGCACCGATTGCCGACTACAACACCACGCGCAGCCGCTTCTTCAGCGAATACGGCTTTCAGTCATTCCCCGAATATGCTTCCGTCCTGCGTTTCGCTCCCGAGGAGCGCGACTGGGACATCGAATCGGAGGTGATGATGGCCCACCAGCGCGGAGGCAGTTTCGCCAACATGCGCATCCGCCAGTATCTCGAAGACGAATACTGGCCCGCACGCGATTTCCGCACGTTCCTCTACATGAGCCATGTCCTGCAGGGCGACGCCATCAAAACCGCCATCGAAGCGCACCGGCGCGACAAACCCTACTGCTGGGGATCGCTCTTCTGGCAGCACAACGATTGCTGGCCCGTAGCTTCGTGGGCCAGCCGCGACTGGTACGGCCGCTGGAAAGCGCAGCATTACTTCGCCCGGCCGGCCTTCGACGACCTGCTCGTATCGCCCTATACCGCAGACGGGCGGCTGGAAGTGCACCTCGTTTCGGACCGCCGCGAAACAGTCCGGGGAAAATTCGAAACGACGGTCCTGAAGATGGACGGCACCGTCCTCTCGAAAAACTCCCGCCGGGTTACCCTCGGCCCCAATGCCGTCCGCAAGGTCCATTCGGCCGACATTTCCGGGCTGCTGCACGGCTGCTCCCCCGGCGAAGCCATCGTCGTGACACAATTCACGACCGGCGGACGACGCTACTCCAACATCGGTTATTTCGCACCCCAAAAGGAGCTTGCGCTGCCCGAAGCCGACATCCGGTGGAGCGCCGAACCGACAGCGGAAGGTTATGCGGTCACGCTTACGAGCGACCGGTTCGTTCGCGCCGCATGGCTGTCGCTCGACGGCAACGAACACTTCGAAGACAACTATTTCGACCTCTTGCCGGGCGTCGGCCGCACGGTCGGGGTTTCGACGAAACTCTCCCGGGACGAATTCGACCGGCTGCTGCGAATCACCCATCTGCAACAAACCCGATAAACCAACCATACGATTATGAAACACACACTGCGCCTTTTGCTGACCGTAGGACTGTCTCTGGTCTGCGTCAGCCTGTACGCCCAAAAACTCCCCAACTACCCGATCCCGCAGCAGCCCGACACGCTGCGCATCCTCGGCATCGGCAACAGCTTCACCGACGACGGCATGATGTACCTGCCCGAACTGCTGGAAGCCGCCGGCATCAGGAACGTCGTGCTGGGACGCCTCTATATCGGAGGCTGTTCGCTCGAACGCCATTGCAGGGAGTATGCCGGCAACAAACCTTCGTACACCTATTCCAAATCGACGGACAACCGCTGGGAAACCGTCTCGAAGAAAGCCACCCTGCTGGACGGGCTCACCGACGAGCGGTGGGATGTCGTGGTGCTTCAACAGTCATCGGGCAAATCGGGCATGTACCAGACCTACCGCCCCTGGTTCGACCGGCTGGCAGAAATCGTGCGGTGGCACTGCCCCAACGCCGGAGCCTGCATCGCCTGGCAGCAGACTTGGGCCTACGCCCGCACTTCGGAACACAAGGATTTCGGCCGCTACGAGAAAAAACAGCAGTTGATGTACGATGCGATCGTGGCCTCGGTCGAGCAGCTCCTCGACGACACCTCCGTCGAGGTGGTCATTCCCTCGGGAACAGCGATCCAGGACCTACGAGCCACCGAGCTGTGCGACTCACTGGACCTGACGCGCGACGGCTACCACCTGAGCCTGAAAGCGGGACGCTACACGGCGGCCTGCACCTGGTTCCAGTCGCTCGTGGCCCCGGCTTTCGGGACGAGCGTCGCGGACAACGGGTGCCGCCTGGAGGACACGCCTCACGCCCTGACGGAACGCGAAGCCGAACTCTGCCGGCAGGCCGCGCGGAGGGCCTGCATCCGGAGGTTCTGCGTGTGGAACAGCACTCCGGCCGACGAAATCCGCACTGCCGCACAATAAGGCCGCCGAAATTTGGCCCGACGCAGCGAATCCGTTATCTTTACTCCATACTAAACTTGTTCCTATTATGCAGGATATGATAAACGGACGCTGCGGCTGGTGCGGAACCGACGCGCTGTATGTGAAATACCACGACGAAGAGTGGGGAAAACCCGTGACCGACGACAGGACGCTGTTCGAGTTCCTCGTGCTGGAGAGCGCCCAGGCCGGACTGAGCTGGATAACGATCCTCCGCAAGCGCGAAGGATACCGCAAAGCCTTTTGCGATTTCGATGCCGAACGGGTGGCCCGGATGACCGACGAAGATGTCGAACGGCTGATGCACACGGACGGCATCGTGAAAAACCGGCTGAAAATCAAAGCCACGATCACGAATGCCCGGCTGTTCCTCGACCTGCAGAAAGAGTTCGGCAGTTTCTACGACTACACCCTGACGTTCTTTCCCGACCGGAAACCGATCGTCAACACCTTCCGGTCGCTGAGCGAGATCCCGGTATCGTCGCCCGAGTCCGATGCCATGAGCAAAGACATGAAAAAAAGGGGATTCAAATTCTTCGGGTCCACGATCTGTTACGCCCACCTGCAGGCCGCGGGGTTTATCAACGATCACCTGACCGGCTGCATCTGCCGGAACGACGGCGCAGAGCAACGGTAATCGGACCGTCTACCGGAAATTCGTTCCGGTGTCCCACCACAGACGGGTGCCGCCGTGGTCCGCACCTCCCAGCACGCCGGTCAGCGCATTGTACTGCTCGGGATCAGAGGTAGCCATGGTCGCAGGGAAAGGCAGCCGCCGGATCATCGTCTCGGTGTCGATGCTCTGTCCCTTGCTGTGGTTGAAGCGCACCGGGAACAGCCGCGGATAACCCGTGCGCCGCTGTTCGGCCCATGCCTCGCACCCCTCGGGATACATGGCGATCCATTTCTGGGTGATGATCCGCTCGAGTTTCAGCTCGTCGTCCGCAGACTCGTCCCACCGGGGCGTCACCCGGCACCGGGCTGCAATGTCGTTCTGCGGATCGACGGGGTCGTGGTAGTCCGCCGCCGTCGCACCGCTCTCCAGATAGCGTTCGAGGCCCGCCGCCTGCCATTGGGTGAACGAAAGGCTCACACCCCGCCGATAACAGTTCTCCGGGCTCTCGCCGGTCCACCCCCGCAGGGCCGCTTCGGCGCGCAGGAACCAGACCTCGGCGGCCGTCATCAGGACGGCATCGGTCGTCTGTTCGACCGTCAGACGCGAAAACGCCGCGTAATAGTTGTGCGAAAACGCGGTTCCCTGCCGGATTCCATGAAACTCTCCGGCAATTTCAATCGTTTTTCCGCCCTCCTCCGTGACGACCAGGTCGGCGCGGCAGGGTTCGAAGAATTTTTCCATGCGCGGGTCCTCAAATCCGCCCAGAATCGACTCCATCGCGGCGTTCATCACCGCCTCGTTCCAACTGCGGTTGATCGCTCCCAGCGGATTCAGGAAGACGCCCGAGGCATCTACGGCGACATTTCCCGGATTCGACTCGATCACGCCGTAAGCGTCTTCCAGCCCTGTCCGAAACTCCTCGGCGGCCCGCTCCGGAGCCACGGAGGCGATCCGCACAGCCAGCCGCATGCGCAGCGAGTTGGCGAACCGCAGCCACGAGACATAACTGCCGTCGAGCAACAGGTCGAACCGTGCAAACTCATTGGCCGCAGGATGCTGTGCGACATACTCCGAGAGTATCCGCACGGCCTCGTCCAGATCGGCGAAGAAATGTCCGTAGACCTCCTCCTGGCTGTCGGGCACATATTCGGCGCCGCTGCTGCCGAAACGGGAGTAGATCACCGGTCCGTAAAAATCGGTCACACGGTGCATGACCAGCACTTTCAGGATTTTCGTAATGGCGTAAAACGGCGGCATCAGCTCTTCGGCCGTCTGTTCCAGCCGGTAGATCTCGGGCATGATATAGGAGTAGGTGAACTGCCACATGGAGCTGTTCCAGCCGTCCTGAAGGTTGTAATCCGAATTATGGCTTCCGCCCTGCAGCGGCTTAGGATCGTGCATATACCCCGAGAACATGTCCGCACTGAGGTTCTGCGTCATCTGAAAGGGCCAGTTCTTGCCCTTGCCGTAGTCATAGTTGAAATAGACTCCCTGCTGGACGATCTTCAGCCGGTAGCCCAGGCCGTTGTTGTCGGCCTCCAACTCCTTGTCCGTAGTACCCGACTGATCGTCGTTGATGTCCCGGAAATTACCCGTGCATGCCCCGAGGCAAAGCGCACAGCATCCGGCGAAAAGATATGTATGCCAGCGTTTCATATCCTCAGAATTCCAGTTTGATGTCAAATCCGACACTCCGCACGGTCGGCATGCCGTAGACGTCGATGCCCTGATTGTCGTTGCCCGTCGAGAGCACGAGGTCGGGATCGAACGGCGACGCGTTGTAGATAAAGAAGAGATTGCGGGCCACCAGCGACACGCTCACCGCACTGAACACCCGGGTGCGGCGCACCAGTTGCTTGGGCAGCGCATAGGAGAGCGACAGCTCCCGCAGACGGATGTTCGTCGCATCGTACATGTAATATTCCGTCACGCCGGCGCGTCCTCCGACCAGCTTGTAAAATCCCCTCACATCCTCGATCCGCCGCCCTTCGAGCGTCACGCAACCGCGGTCGCGGGCATCGGCAGTCGCCTTCGTGACGCCGTAGGAATCCATATCGGCCATCGTCTGCGACAGCAGCCGTCCCCCGTAGCGGCAGTCCACCAGCAGCGCCAGCGACACCCCTTTATAGGAGACCGTGTTGCTCCACGACAGCGAGAAGCGGGGATTGGCGTTGCCGACCTTCACGGTGTTTCCGTCGCCGACCGTGCAGGGAAGCCCCGCATAGTCGCCCTCGGTCTCGTAAACGATCCGCCCCTGTTCGTCGCGCTCGAAAGCCCGGCCGTAGATATCGCCGATCGAACCGCCCTCGACGAGCTTCATGGCGTAGGACGACGAGAAGCTCGAAGGTCCGTAAACATATTCGCGCAGCTCGTCGTGGAGCCTGACCACCCGGTTCCTGTTGTGCGAGAAATTCACCGCCGAGTACCACGTAACCTGCTTTCCGTAAACCGGATAGGCGCTCAGCGCGATCTCCACGCCCTCGTTCTCGATGTTTCCGGCATTCTCGTAACGGAAGGCATACGCCTCGCCCGAGAGGGCCGGCAGTTTGAAAAACTGGTTGTGGGTGTTGGTCTTGTAATACGTGGCGTTGACGTTCAACCGGTCGCCGAAGAAACGCCACTCGACGCCTGCTTCGAAGGCGTTGGTCATCTCGGGCTTGAGATTCGTTCCGGGAGCCGCATCGGCGGCATTGACGCCTCCGCCCGCCGAGATGTGCGCTTTCGGGTTTGTAATGAACATCGGAATATCGTTGCCCACGCGGCTCCAGGTCAGGCGGACCTTGCCCATCGAGACCCACTCGGGCAGTTTGAACAACTTGCCGATCACCCACGACGCCCCGACCGAATAATAGAAAAAAACCGCTGTTCTCATGGTCGGTGTAGGCCAGCGTCGAGGCCCAGTCGTTACGCCCCGTGACCTCGAGATTGAGGCTTTCGGCATATTTGAACGAAGCTGTTGCGAACAACGACTGAGTCTGGCGACGGGCGTCGATCTGCTCATCGACGTACGCCGAGCTGTTCATGACGATATTGGCGACGTTGAAGATGTTGGGATAGTAGAGCGACGCGGTTTTCGAATCGATCCGCAGCGAATTGACCGTGCGGTCGTTGAGCCCCGTGCCGAGCGTCGCGCTGAATTTCCAGTCGTCGGAGAGGCGCTTGTCGAACAGCGCCAGCACCTCGCCGTTGAAAAGCGTCTCCGCGAAACTGCTCTCCACATAGCGTCCGTTGGCGCCGGCCAGCGCGGGCGCCGTCGAAGCCCAGAATTTCTGGCGCACCTTGTCGCTGAAATGATCCACATTGGCGCGGGCCTTGATGTGCAGCCACCCGGTCACCCGCCAGTCCGCCGACAGCGAGGCCATGATGCGGTTGCGCAGGCTCTTGCTGCGGATGCGGTTGACGACCCAGTAGGGATTTTGCTCGAAATCGTCGCTCGGAGCGATCCAGTCCTGCACATAGAGTTTGCGGTCGGCGTCGTAGACCTCGAAATTCTCCCGGTAGGGAGTGATGTCCACGCCGCGCGGAAAACGGTACAGACCTACCAGCGGGTTCATGTAGAAACCGCCCGGCACGGGTTTGTCGTTCACCGTCTGACGCATGAAACTGACGTTTCCGTCGAGTTTCACCCGTTTGCGGAGAATATCCGACGTGGTGCGCAGGTTGAAATTGTGACGCATCAGCCGGTTTGTCCCGACGATGCCCCGCTCGGCGGTATTGGCATAGGAGAAGTAACTCTGAATCAGCTCCGAGCCCGTGGAGACCGACACGCTGTTCACCGCCGTTACGCCCGTCCGGAAAAACTCCCCGGCGTTGTCGTATGCCGTCACGCCGCCCCGGGCGCCCCAACTCTCGACCCCGCCGCTCACGCCGTAGCGATTCTGGAACTCGGGCAGGCAGAAAGGCCGCTGAAAGGTCAGATTCGACGTGAACGTCACCTGCTGTTTCTCCGAACTGCCGCGCTTGGTCGTGATCAGGATGACGCCGTTGGCGGCCTGGCTGCCGTACAGCGCCGCCACAGGGGCCCCTTTGAGGATCGACACGCTCTCGATGTCTCGGCATTGAGGTTCGAAATGCCGTCGCCGCCGTCGCGGTTGCCGGCATCGGCGATGCCGCCGATAGCCGAATAGGACTGCTCGGGCGAGGAGTTCAGCATCGGCATCCCGTCGACCACATACAACGGTTAATTGTCGCTGGCCACCGAACGTATTCCGCACATGCTCACCTTGGCCGAAGCGCCGGCTCCCGAGGAACTCGCGTTGACCTGCACGCCGGCAGACTTCCCGGCCAGCGCCAGAATCATGTTCGGGGATTTGACGGCCGACAGCTCCGTACCTTTGATCTTGTCGGCTGCATAGGTCAGGTCGGCATAGTTGCGCTCGAGGCCGAGGGCCGTCACGATCACTTCCGCAATGGCCTTCACATCCTCCTTCAACACCACCTCCAATTCGGTACGGGTGCCCGGCTCGACACTGCGCGCGGCATAGCCGAGATAGGAGAAATCGAGGATTCCTCCGGTTGTGACCCGGATCGAAAAGCGTCCGTCGGAGTGTGTCGCCGTACCGTTCGGAGTGCCCCGTTCCACAATGGTGACCCCGACCAGCGGAGTCCCCGCCTCATCGGTAACACGCCCCCTGATCTCCGTCTTGCCGACGTCGTTCCGGGCGTAAATTTCAGTTTGGGGAGCCAGGCATAACCACGCGGTAAAGAGTGCGACAAACACCAATCCCACAGTTGGTCCCGGCCGCAAATTAAATAAATAATGCATAAGGGGCGTCACTTATTACAATAATCAACCGCAAATGTATAAAACTTTGTCGGATACAATACAAAAATAACATATTTAAACTACTAAAACGGCCAAAACAGCCGATTTCAGGCAAAAATCCACCCCCGCCGCCGGCAAAAACCGTCGGAACGGTCCCGGAAACCCGCCGGCATACATTCCCGGCCCCGGTATTCCACAGCCGCGAACCGCTGAGAATCCGCTGATTCGAGCAGTCGCAACACGCCGTTCTGGTACGCAAATTGCTCGGGAAACGGTAAATCCGTATACCATGAAGAATTTTACCACACTGATCGAAAATTCGAAGCAGGCCGTCCGTTACTGGTGGCTGCTGCTGATCGTCGGCATCGCGCTGTTCGCAGTCGGCGTGCTGACCTTCGTCTACCCGGCCCAGAGCTATCTGGGCATGTCGCTCGTCTTCGGCTGGCTGATGCTGATCTCGGGCATCCTCGAAGTGGTGCTCTCGTCGGCCAACCGCCACTTCATCACCGGCCGCGGCTGGATGATGGCCGGAGGCATCATCGAGATCATCCTCGGCATCATCCTGATCTTCAACGTCGCGCTGTCGGCGGCCACGCTGCCTATCTTCCTGGGTTTCTGGCTGATGATGCGCGGATTCAGCTCCATCGGACTGGGCGGCGACATGAGCGCCATGGAGATTCCCGGCGCGGGCTGGACCGTCTTCACGGGCGTCCTGCTCCTGCTGTGCTCGCTGTGGATACTGTTCCAACCGCTGGTGTTCGGCACCACGGCCGTCGTCGTCTGGGTCGGCATCACGCTGCTCTTCGCAGGCGTCGCGGCCTTCTCGCTGGCCCTCCAGCTCCGCAATGCCCACCGCTGCCTCGGCAGCGGCCGTTAAGATCCGCACTTTTTTGAAAAACGGGGCGTTACCGAAGTAACGTCCCGTTTTTCGTTAACCGGCCGCTTCTTCCGCGGCATGCTGCAAGTACTCCTGCAGGATGAGCGCATGGTTCTCGGCGGCGTTCTTCGAAGCGTAGAGCAGCGTCACGGTCCCTGCATCCGCAATCTCGCGGACAAAATCCCGCACGGCCTGCGAACCGCGCAGCTCCTCCGTATAACGGCGGCGGAACTCCTGCCACCGCGCCGCAGGATCGGCGTGATACCACGTGCGCAGGGCGGCCGAGGGCGCAATGTCCCTGGCCCAGATATCGTACGGCAGGGCCTCCTTGCGGACGCCGCGCGGCCAGAGTTTATCGACCAGCACCCGGCAGCCGTCGTCCGGCGCCGGCGCTTCGTAAACCCGTTTGATCCGTATGCGTGTCATGGAGTCACTTCAAAGGGGTGAAAAGCTCGATCAGATTCTCTTCCGGATCTCTCAGATGGACGACCCGCATTCCCCAACCGGGCATGTCGGACGGCCGATTGACGAACTCAACGCCCTTTGCGGCAAGAGTCTCAAAGGCTTCATCGACATCGTCGACCTCGAACGACACCATCATCTTTTCCCGGCAGCCGTCCGGCTGGCCTTTGTCCGCATTGCCCACAACCGGAGCCATCAGGTCGGAGGTGAATATCGCCAGCCCTTCGATGCCTTCGGCGACTTTGAAGCTGCCGTAACAGCCTTCGATATCGAAGGCAGGTTCCAGACCGAGTTTCTCGGTATAGAACCGGAAACACTTGTCGTAGTCTTTGACCAATAGCCGTACATTGCTGAATTTCATAATTAACTGATTTTAGAGTGTGAAGTGCAAAAAACAGACCGCCCGGAGGGTAAATGAAGGGCGCCTCCCGGCGCCCTTCCCCATCAAAAATTAACCCTTAAAAATTATCCCCGTTTCGGAAAACTTCCGAGAGGTAATGATGCAAATAACACAAATCCGCATCACCTTGTACCACCTCCCGCATCATTAAGTCCTCGTCCTCAGAGATGCCGTTGTCTGAAACCTCGTTTTTGTCAATGTCCTCCATAGGCTTTGCGTGTTTTAGCTTGCTTTATTCATATAACGCAACCCCTCCGGGGATTATTGTGCGGCATCAGCTCAGAATCAGATTTTTTTCCTTGATCATCCTCCGCAGGTTGATGAGCGCATAGCGCATGCGTCCCAGCGCGGTGTTGATGCTCACGTTGGTCTGCTCGGCGATGTCCTTGAAGCTCAGCCCCGAGAAATAACGCATAATCACCACCTCGCGCTGCTCGGCGGGCAGCAGTTCGACCAGCGCGCGCACGTCGCGCTCGATCTGGTCGCAGACCATCGCATCCTCGACGGTGCGTTCGGCCAGCTTGAGCGTGCCCAGCACGTCGTAGCCCGCCTCGGACTCGCTGACCGACTTGTTCTGCCGCTGTGCGCGGAAATGGTCGATCACCTGGTTGTGGGCGATGCGCAGTATCCACGACAGGAACTTGCCGTTATCGGTATAACGGCCTTCGTCGATCACACGGACGGCTTTGATGAATGTCTCCTGGAAAATATCGTCGGCCACGTCGCGGTCCTTCACCATCATGCTGATGTAGTCCCGCACGCGTCTGCTATGGCGTTCGATGAGTTTGGATATGGCACTCCGGTCACCTGAAAGGTAGTGATTAAGCAATACCTGGTCACTTAATACTTGCACGTTCATACTCTTGTCTCAATTAGTTACTAAGAGTAGATTTCTTTCCCGATAGGCAATCCTTTTAGAGTTACTGATGGCGTTAATAATCATTGTTCGGGCCTGGTAAACGTCGGCGTTTCCGGAGGCTTCACGCTGGCAAGGTAAGCACATTTTCCGAAAAAACCAAATTTTTTCTACTCTGCCGGAAATTTGCCGGCACAATTTTTCATGCCGAACAATACAAATTCCGTGCCGTAAACAAACCCTTATTTCAACGGTTCAACATGAACGGCAATCATCGTCTCCTCGCCGAAACGCTCCCGCAGACGGCGCTCGATACCGACCGTCAGGGCGTGGGAACAGGCGACGGACATCGCCCCGTCGACGCGGACATGCACCTCGATGGCGATGGCAGCTCCGATGCGCCGTGTACGAAGGTTGTGCGGCTCCCGAACGGCGGGATCGAGCGTCACGATGCGCAGGATCTCCCGCTCCGTCTCCTCGGGGAGCGACTTTTCGAGCAGTTCGCCCAATCCCGTGCGGATCAGGTCGAAGGCGACCTTGAAGATGAACACCGCCACGATCAGCGCAGCGATCGGGTCCGCGATGCGCCACCGGTCGCCCAGGAAATAGGCGCATCCGATGCCGACAAGCGTTCCGAGCGACGAAAGGGCATCGCTGCGGTGATGCCAGGCGTTGGCTATGACGCTGGGACTGTCGATCGCACGCCCCTCGCGCACAGTATAACGGTAGAGAATCTCCTTGGCCGCGATCGAAAGGACCGCCGCCACGAGGGCGACCAGTCCGGGCCGGGGCAGCAGCCCGCCGTCGAGCACCACCCGGACGGCCCCGATGCTGTTGACGAGGATTCCGGCGCCCACAATGCCCAGCGCGATGCTGATGAGGATTGTGGCAAGGGTTTCATACTTGCCGTGGCCGTAATCATGCCCGTCGTCCCGGGGCTTGGCCGAAATCCGGGCAAAGACGATCACGACGACATCGGTGGCCAGATCGGAGAACGAATGCACGGCATCGGCGATCATCGCACCGCTTCGCCCGAGGATGCCCGCGGCGAGCTTCAGGAGCGACAATACGAGATTGACCACGAAACCGATGAAGGTCACGCGATAGATGCGGCGTTTCCGTATTTCTGCGGTGTCTGACATAGATAAAAGTTAGCGGTTAAAAATACGAAAAAAAATTCATAGCATCACTCCCTCAAAATGCGTTGTTTTTGCTCTCGGAGGAGTATATTTATGAAGTGCGGCCCGGCGTGTTTTTGATTTCAGGTGAGATAGTTTCGGGCATCGTGAAGAACGGGACGGATGGATAGTACTCAGGTACATTCCATTCGTCCCGCTCGAGGGATGTGCGGAAATATCCGTCTGAAATCGGAAACTAATAGCTGCGGGCGAACAATACGCGGCGGTGCGACGGTTTTCCCGAGAAGACGCAGACGCCCTCCTCGTCCGGAGCATCCACCGGAATACAGCGGATCGTGGCCTTCGTGGCATCTTTGATCGCCACCTCGGTCTCCACCGTGCCGTCCCAATGGGCGAGGATAAAGCCGCCCTTCTCGTCGAGCACCCGTTTGAACTCCTCCCACGTGTCGACCTTCGTAATCATCGACTCGCGGAAAGCCAAGGCTTTCTTGAAGATGTTTTCCTGAATCTCGGTCATCAGCCCTTCGATACGCTCCACGAGCCCCTCCTGCGAAACGGTCTCCTTTTCGAGCGTGTCGCGGCGCGCCAGTTCGATCGTGCCGTTCTCCATATCGCGGGGTCCCATCGCCAGACGCACGGGCACGCCCTTCAATTCGTATTCGGCGAACTTGAATCCCGAACGCACGTTGTCGCGGTCGTCGATCTTCACCGAAATACCCTTCTCCCGGAGCTGCGCGGCGATAGCCTCGAAACGGGCGCGAATCTCCGTCAGCTGGTCCTCGCCCTTGTAGATCGGGACCATCACCACCTGAATCGGCGCGAGTTTCGGGGGCAGCACCAGACCGTTGTTGTCCGAGTGGGCCATGATGAGCGCGCCCATCAGACGGGTCGAAACGCCCCACGAAGTCGCCCACACGTACTCGAGCTTGCCCTCCTTGTTGACGTACTGCACGTCGAACGCCTTGGCGAAATTCTGTCCCAGGAAGTGCGACGTACCGCTCTGCAGCGCCTTGCCGTCCTGCATCAGCGCCTCGATCGTGAGCGTGTCCTCGGCACCCGCGAAACGCTCGTTGGGCGACTTGTGACCCACGACCACCGGCAGCGACATCCACTCCTCGGCGAATTTCTGGTAAACATGAATCATCTTTTCAGCCTCCTCGATGGCCTCCTCGCGCGTGGCGTGCGCCGTATGGCCCTCCTGCCAGAGGAACTCGGCCGTGCGCAGGAACAGGCGCGTACGCATCTCCCAGCGCACGACGTTGGCCCACTGGTTGCAGAGGATCGGCAGGTCGCGGTAGGACTGAATCCAGTTCTTATAGGTGTTCCAGATAATCGTCTCCGATGTCGGACGCACGATCAGCTCCTCTTCGAGCTTGGCATCGGGATCGACCACGACGCCCTTGCCGTGGGGATCGTTTTTCAGGCGGTAGTGCGTCACCACGGCACACTCCTTGGCAAAACCCTCGACATGATGGGCCTCCTTCGAGAAGAACGACTTGGGGATGAAGAGCGGGAAATAGGCGTTCTGATGCCCCGTATCTTTGAACATCCGGTCCAGCGCGGCCTGCATCTTCTCCCAGATGGCATAGCCGTAGGGTTTGATGACCATACACCCGCGGACGGCCGAATTCTCAGCCAGTCCGGCCTTCACGACCAACTCGTTGTACCACTGCGAGTAGTTTTCGTCGGACTTCGTGAGGTCTTTAAGTTCCTTTGCCATATTATTTCGATTTTTACTTTTATTTCGGACGACAAATATACAAAAAAATAAAGGTCCGTCACAAAGGACGCACCTTTATATTATCCGAAAAGCCTTTTCAGAAGCGGAATCCCAGCGTCAGCGCCACATTGTGACGCTTCACCTCGGTCGAATAGACCGCGCTGTCGGCCGCGCCGTCCTCGTCCCACACGTAGAACAGGTAATAATCGGGCGTTTTGGACGATACATACTGGTAAGCGATGTCGAGCAACACTCCGCGGCCCAGCACGAATCCCACGCCGGCTCCGTAATAAGTGGTCTTCGTAAACATCGGCGAAGAGGGCGACACGTCGTCCTTGAACATCGAACCGCTGTACCCGAAGCCCGCCCGCAACGCCAGCACCGGCAGGGGTTTGAACTCAGCGCCCACACGCACGATGTTGGCCCCCTTGTAATTGTCGCGGAACGAATCGTTGTACCACGACTGCGAGTCGAGTCCCGACGGATTGTCCTTGATGCGAATGCCGTTGTACCAGTCACGCTCGTAATCCACCGAGATCACGCCCCGCTGCCCGAAGGTGTACGAAGCGCCGAACATCAGCCGCGTCGGAGAGACGAACGACCAACTGTTGGGACCGTCATCGAGCAGCACCGGCGAGGTCATGTTGGGATCGTTCGCCGTGGAAATGTATCCATCGTCGTCGGGCGTGACATTCGGATCGACATGGTTGTTGGCGTAAGCCAGTCCGGCCGCCGCGCTCTGGAATTTCCGGTCGAGCGAATAATAGGTCGGGGTGTGGATCGCCGCACCCAGACGCAGATTGGTCGTCGGACGGTAGACGATACCCGCCTTGAAATTGACGCCCGTACCCTCCACGATCACGCTCTGGTTGAGTTTCCACCAGAGGAGCTGATAATCCAGTCCGGAATTGCCGTATCCGTCGGGCCCCGTGCCGGGATAGTAGTACTCTTCGCCGTAATCGATGTATTTGCGCTGGTAGACGCTCTGAATGCCGAGCGACGCGCCGATATAGATCTTGTTGTTGATGTTGGCGCCGACCGACAGCGTGTACTCCCCGACCGAACCGCGGCTCTGCAACTCCGTGAAATGCCCCATTTCGGCGTTGTTCCCGATCCAGGTCGGCTTCCAGCTTTTGGGATTCTTCGGGTCCTCCTGATCGATCAGAAATCCGCGATAAGCCAGCGCGGCATTCCATAACTCGGGGGCGATATTGTCCCAGTTCCAGTTGCCCGAACCGCCTGCGTTGTAAAAATCGTTCTTCGAAACACCGCCCCAATAGAGCTGGCGCGAATAGACATCGCCGACGGTCGCCCGCTGTCCGCCCCTCTGGAACGAATAGTCGTAATTGAAATCGGCGAGACGGTTATATCCGAAACCGATATTGAGGCTTACCAGCGAACCGGAGCCCTCATAGGCATTGATCGCCACACCGATATTGGCCATCGAAAAACGATCGCGCGAATTGCGTCCGTACTCCGGGGCGTTGGTCTTGCTCCGAGCGAAGGACATCATCGGCGTGATCGAAATGTCGCTATGGCGGTACATACCCAGCCCCGCCGGATTGATCGACATCGACGAAAGGTCGGCCCCCAGCGACGTGAATGCCCCGGCCATGGCCATAGCCCGCGCGGTCCCGAAATTGAACTGGGTCTGCGACAATTCGGCCATATCCCCGGGCATCATCACATCCTTGTCCATAAGCAGGCCGCCCCATCCCCTGTCGGGGTTCTGAGCCGAAGCCGCGGCCGTCGCTGCGACGGCCGCAAGCAATAAAATCACTCTCTTCATCGTATTTTCACATTTATCAGAGAACCGTTACCGTCCGCCCGAATTCCGGTAGCTTCCGCCCGAAGAGGTCGTACCCGAACCGCCGCGCGAGCCGCCTCCGGAACTTCCCGACGACGAACTGCCGCGGTTGTAGGACGACGAACTGCCACTGTTATAGCTGCCGCCGCGGTTGTAGGAGTTCCCGCCGGAATTACGGTAGGTATCGTCGTAACGGTTTCCGCGCGACGAACTGCCCGAATCGTAACGGTTCCTCGACGAACCGCCGCTGTTGTTGGAGCGCACGCCGAAATTGTTCCGTCGGTTGCTTCCGCTGCCCCGCAGCGATCCCGACGACGGGCTTCCGAAGCGCGATCCCACCCCATAGCGGGTCCCCGAAGGCGAGGTGTAGGGATTGGGGCGCCGTACGATGTTCGAATGATAGGGCCGTCCGTGTCCGCCGCCCCATCCCGGACCGGGATAATGGTGGTGTCCGCCGTGCCATCCGGGCCCCCAGCCCCATCCGGGCCGGTACCAGGGATCGTACCACGAGCTGTACCAGGGTCCCCACGGACCGTACCAGGGATTGTACCACGAATTCCATCCGAAACTCCATCCCCAGCTGCCGATCGAGAAGCTGGGTCCCCACGGACGGTTCCAGCCCCAGTACCACGGATCGCCGTAGACCACCGTTCCCCACGAGCCGAACATCGACGTAATGTACTTGGGCTCAACCCATACCTGGTCACCCGAGATCACGATGTTGTAGAACGCCGGATCGTAAGCCGAAGCGTAGTTGAACGCGCTGCTGTAACGTGCGTCGAGATAGCTCGACGGCATTTTGTAGCTCGGCGACTCGAAGCCGCGCAGACGGCGCGCATAGGCGCTTTCGTAGTCGTCGGCCAACACGCTCTGGTACGGATTCGCATCCGCAGCCTGGTATTCGTAATAGTTATTCTCGGCAGCCGCGGCCTCCGCCTCGGCGATCTTCGCCTCCCATTCGGCCCTGCGGGCTTCGGCGGCAGCACGCTGCGCCTCGGCCTCGGCCTGCTTCCTGCGGGCGATCTGCGTCTTGTCATGCACGGCGTAAAGGTCGTCGGAGGCGTACCCCGTCGAGGCGTAATATGCCGACGAGCAGCCGGCCAGACCGGCGGACAGCAAGACGGTTCCGATTAAAATCTTCAACTTTTTCATAGCGCACAAGATATTGTTTGCGTTAGTCTTTGATCTAAAAACGAAAACCATACCGTTTTTAGTATCATTTCATTCTTATAAACGGTTCCGCGCCGGAAATACTGCACGCGCGCGGCGGAACTCCTGCCTTCAAAGATAGAAATTATATCCGGAAAAATGCGAACCGAAGGAGTCTCCGAGGCTTTTTTTCAACAGATTTCAATTTTTTCCGCATGAAAATGTGCGGAAATAAAAAATATGTCTATATTTGCAGTCCCAAAACAACGGTTTTGGAGCCGGGAGTCCGGGACTGCGAGTCCTTCTCCCGCGACCGAAAAAGGAGAGATGCCGGAGTGGTCGATCGGGCCGCACTCGAAATGCGGTGTACGGGCAACTGTACCGGGGGTTCGAATCCCTCTCTCTCCGCTGAAAAATTTACACGTTTCACACATCAAAAACACACTATTCCAAAAATAGTGTGTTTTTCTTTTTGCCCGGATAGGTCCCTCTCGTTCGGCGCACTGACGAAAACAGATACGCAAAACAGCGCAGCGGGCTGTTCCACCCTCAGGGAACCTCCGGCAGCGTGAGGTTGGCGGAACAATAGGCGTGTTTCTGCACGGTGCCGTCCTCCAGTTTGGCCGAATAGGTGCGGCGCATGGGTTTCCCCAGCGAAAATTCGACAGGGATACGGAACATCCCGCCCGCATAGCAAACCGTGTGGAACTCCCCGTTCTCGCCGCAGGGATCGACTCCCTCCGGAAGCTCCGCCACAAAGGCCCGGTCGTATTCGCGGCCGACAAAGCGTTCGTCGAGCAGTGCGGCGTTGGTCGTCACGACGACGGTCCGCAGCCCCGAGGCGAAAAATTCCTCGGCAACGGCTTTCGTATCGCGTCCCCACAGCGGCTCGACGACCGTAATGCCGCAGGGAGCCAACCGGCGTTCACGGTAGGCACGCACATCTTCGAGACAGATGTCGCCGAAGATAAAGTGCCGGACTCCGAGCTCCTTAAAACGGTCGACGGCTCGGACATGGCGGCTTCATACTCCTCCATCGAGCCGTTGGCCGGAAGTTCGACCACCTCCAGCGGCAGCCCTATGCTCCCGGCCTGACGGCGCAGCAGCCAGATCGGAATGCCGTGCATCGGGGAACGACGGGTGTCCCGGCTGACCGTAGTCAGCAGCGAGACCACCTCATAGACACCCTCCTGCAGGATGCGGTAAAGGGCCAGTGCGGAATCTTTTCCGCCGCTCCAGTTGAAAACGGCCGGTATTTTCGGATCCATGGGCAACGAGGTTTTGAAAAGACAAAAATAAGAAATAATATTGTACCATGAATAAAGGCTATCCCCACATTTACACCGGAAACGGCAAAGGCAAGACGACCGCCGCTTTCGGACTGCACCCGATCATGTTCGCCGGAACGGGCAGCGACGTGGGCAAGAGCCTGCTCGCTGCGGCTTTCTGCCGCATTCTCCGGCAGGACGGATACGACCCCGCGCCGTTCAAAGCCCAGAACATGGCCCTGAACTCCTTCGTGACGGCCGACGGCGGCGAAATGGGCCGGGCGCAGGTCGTACAGGCCGAGGCCGCAGGCGTGGAGTGCCACACGGACATGAATCCGCTGCTGCTGAAACCCAACACCGACAAGGTCTGCCAGGTGATCCTCAACGGCCGGGTCGTCGGGAACAGCTCCGCCGCCGAGTTTTTCCGCACCGGACCCCAACGGGAGGCGCTGCGGCGCGAGGTATGCGCGGCTTATGACCGGCTGGCGGCCCGCCATAACCCCGTCGTGCTCGAAGGCGCCGGGAGCATCAGCGAACTGAACCTGCGCGACACGGACCTCGTGAACATGCCGATGGCGGCCCATGCCGGGGCGGACGTGTTCCTGGTGGCCGATATCGACCGCGGAGGCGTGTTCGCCTCGGTGTATGGGACCATGCAACTGCTCGAAGAGTGGGAGCGGCGTCTGGTCAAAGGCATCTTCATCAACAAGTTCCGGGGCGACCTCGGCCTTTTCGACGAAGGCCGCCGGATGCTGGAAAAGCTCTGCGGCATCCCGGTGCTGGGCGTGATCCCCTACCTGCGCGACGTGCACATCGAAGCCGAGGACTCCGTAGCCCTCGACCGGCGCCACCGCCGGGCCGAACCCGGAAAGGTCAACATCGCGGTCGTACTGCTGCGCCACCTCTCGAATTTCACCGATTTCGATACGCTGGAACGCCGCCCCGGCGTCTGCCTCTACTACACCGACTCGCCCGAAGCGCTCGACGACGCCGACATCATCTTCCTGCCGGGCTCCAAAAGCGTGATGCCCGACCTGGCGGAACTCCGCCGCAAAGGGCTGGCCGACAAGATCGTCCGGCTGGCCGAGGAGGGACGCACCGTCGCAGGCATCTGCGGCGGTTACCAGATGATGGGGCACACCATCCGCGACCCGCACCGCATCGAAAGCGACACCGAGACGATGCCGGGACTGGGGCTGCTGCCCGTCGGGACCGTACTGACCGGCGAAAAGGTCACCCGGCAGGTCCGGTTCACCCTTCCCGGGGACGACCGCACGGGATCGGCCTATGAAATTCACATGGGACGCACCGCACCGCTTCCCGGACACCCGGCGGAACCGCTCGCACGCCTCGCCGACGGAACCGGCGACGGCTGCGTCGCCGGGAACTGCCTGGGAACCTACCTGCACGGAATCGCCGACAATTCCCCGTTCATCGACCGCCTGCTGCGGCCCTTCGCCGGCCGGCTCCCACGGACCGAAGCCGTCGATGCCCGCACCTGCAAGGAGCAGCAATACGACCTGCTGGCCGACCATGTGCGCCGGAGCACCGACATGGAACAATTTTACCGAATCGTAAGCGTCTGAACAGCCCGGCACGGGGAACGGCCCTCCCCGGCCTTCCGTAAAATACGACCGGAAAAGACCGGAAATGTCCTGAATGAGACCGTTTATCCGGGTCCGGACATTTGCGTAATCTCCCGATTTTTAGTAATTTGCGACCGGAATTTCGCCCCTCGCACCCGGAAAGCCAATAAACGATTAGATTTCAATGGCTTGTCTTTTGCAGCGGACGAAACGGTCCGTTTTACAAATGCTGAAAAAGATCGTAAAATATACACTCCGGACGCTGCTCGTCATCCTGCTGGCGGCGTTGCTGATCCCCGCGCTGCTCTACGTCCCGGCCGTTCAGGACTTCATCCGGGGCAAGGCGGTCGGCTACGTCTCCGAAGCGCTCGGCATGGAGCTCTCGGTCGGACGCATCCGCCTCGCCTTCCCGCTCCGGCTGACGGTCGAGGAGACGCTGCTGGTCGACCGGGCCGACACGCTCGTCGACTGCGGCCGGCTCTCGCTGGACGTGGCCCTGTGGCCGCTGATCCGGAAAGAGGTCGTCGTCCGCAGTTTCGAACTGGACCGGATCGCGGCCCATTACAAGGACTCCACGGGAGGACTGGAAATGCGCCTCGCCGCCGGACTGCTCTCGCTCGGGGAAACCCGGGCCGACCTCCGGGCCCAGAGGGCCGACATCGCCCGGATCACCCTCTCCGACGGCGACATCTTCCTCGACCTGACGGAATCGGCCCCTGCGGAGAAAGCCGACAGCACCGCTCCGTTGGCGTGGTCGCTCGACATCCGAAAGATCTCGATCCTGAACACCGCCTTCGGGATGCACACCTCCCCCGCCGTGACCGAACTCACGGTACGCCTCGCCGACGGCGAAGTCGAGGCCTGCCGCGTCCGGCTCGACATCCAGCAGGTCGACGTGAAAAGCATCCTGCTGGACCGGGGCGCCTACTCCTACCTGACCGCCCCGGCCGATCCCGAAAAGGAAGCGTCGCCCGAACCCGCACCCTCCGGCGACACGGCGCCCTCCCTGCCGTGGACCGTACGGGCGGGCAGCGTCGCGCTGACGGACAACCGGGCCGAGTACGGCACGCTGGGCCACCGCCCCGCCGCAGGATTCGATCCGGCACTCATCGCCCTTTCGGCCCTCGACCTTACGATCGACTCGGTCTACAACCGGGGCTCCGACATCGCCCTGCAACTTCGCCGGATGAGGTTCACCGAGCGCAGCGGTCTCTCCGTGCGTAACGCGAGCGGCCGGTTCGAAATGGACTCCACAGGCATTTCGCTCTCCGGATTCGAACTCGAAACGCCCTATTCCCGGCTCCGGGCCGACGTTTCGGCCGGCCCCGGCATCCTGCACACGGAGCCTGCCACACCCCTATCGGCAGACCTCTCGGCCGCGGTGAACACGAAAGAGATCGCCGCCCTCTACCCGGCGGCGATTCCTCCGGCGCTGAACGACCGCACGGTCCGGATGAACCTGACCGCAGCGGGAACCCTGGCCGACATCAGCCGGTTCGGGCTCGACATATCGTCGCCCGGACACCTCGACTTCACCGCCGACGGCCGGGCGCAAAATCTGCTCGACCCCGAGTCGTTGAACGCCTCCGCCCGCTTCGAAGGCGATTTCCGCGACCTGGCCTTCCTCGTGGAACTGCTGCCCGATTCGGCCCTGCGCCGCCGTGTGACGATTCCCGACCAAATCCGGCTCCACGGCTCGGCCGGGACCGACCGGGGCGCACTCTCGGTCGCCTCGACACTTGCCGTCGATGCCGGCCGGATTGTCCTGAATGGCCGTCTCGATCCCCGAAAGGAGAGCTACGACGCCGAGTTCCGGTGCGACAGTTTCCCGGTCTACCGGTTCCTGCCGGCCGACTCGCTGGGGATGCTCGACCTCGCGCTGACGGCCCGGGGCGCCGGGTTCGATCCGCTCCAACCGCAAACCCGGACGAGCCTCCGGGCACAGATAGACCGCGCGGAGTACCGCGGCCGCGACTTCGGCGGCATCGGGCTGGAAGCTGACCTCGAAGAGCACCGCCTCTCCGGAAAACTCTCCGACCGGAACGAAGCCCTGCGGCTGTCGCTGCTCCTCTCCGGCACACTGACCGGGGAGCGGCAGGAGGTGCGCCTCGCGGGCAAAGTCGCCGGGTTCGACCTTGCGCAAATGGGATTCACCCCGAAGCGGATCGGCGGATCGTTCCTGCTCGACGCCTCGGCCTCGGCCACCCGGCCGGGCTGTTATGCCGCCCGCATCGGACTGGACAGCATCGAAATCCGGAACGGCTCCCGCACCGACCGCATCCGCGCCACCAGCGTCTCGTTCGCATCCGACACCGTTTCGACCCGCGCCGGGGTGTCGTCCGGCGACCTGTCGCTGCAATTCTCGTCCCGCAGTCCGCTGGACTCGCTGATCGCGGCCCTGACCCGGAGCGCCGACACGCTGGCGCGGCAAATCCGTCTCCAAAACGTCGACATGGAGCAACTGCAACCCGTGCTTCCCGATTTCGACCTGCAAGCCACCGCCGGACGGAACAACATCCTGAACAACCTGCTGAAAAGCCGGAAAGCCTCTTTCAAAGCGCTGGAAATCCGGGGCGGCAACCACGGCCCGCAGCCCGTTTCGCTCCGAATGCGCGTCGAAGGTCTCGCCTCGGGTGGCATCGTGCTCGACACCGTGCAGTTCGGCGTCGCGCAGCAGGGAAAACAACTGGCCTACCGCCTCCGTGCGGCAAACGCCCCCGGCAACCTCGACCATGTGGCGCAAGCCGCCCTCTACGGCAGTCTCGCGGGCAACACGGTCACGGTGAACCTCTGGCAGAAGAACCGCTCGGGACGCGAAGGGTTCCGTTTCGGGCTCGACGCGGCGTGGACCGACAGCCTGGTCCGTGCGAGCGTCACGCCCCGCAATCCGCTGTTCGGGTTCGAACCCTGGGAGGTCAACCCCGGCAACTACCTCGTCTACCGCTTCGACAAACACGTGGAAGCCGACCTCGACATGACCCACGGTCCTCAGCGGTTCGCGCTCCGGAGCGTCTCCGCCCCCGGCGCACCCGACGGCATCCGCCTCGACATCGCCGGACTGAACATCGGCTCGATGCTGGAACTGCTCCCCTCGGCGCCGCCCGTCGACGGCGTGCTGGGCGCGGACGTGACGCTGAACCTCGCGCCCGACAGCCTGTGCGTCCGGGGCGATGTCTCGGTGTCGGAACTCTCTTACGAGAAGCAACGCTTCGGGAATATCGACTTCGGACTCTTCTACGGCCAGGGTCGCGGACACCGGGCCGACGCCCGGCTCATGCTGGACGGCGCCGAGGTGCTGGCCGTCGCGGGCGACTACCGCACCGACCGCGAGAGCCCGCTCGACCTGACGGTCTCGGTTCCGGGGCTTCCCCTGCGTCCGGTCAACATCTTCCTGCCCGAAGATCTGCTCCGCCTCTCGGGCGATCTCCAGGCCAACGTACACGTACAGGGCGTCCCCGACCGCCTGAAACTCAACGGCGACATACGCTTCGCACAGACCGAAGTCCGCGTGCCGATGATCGGCACCTCGTTCCGGCTCTCGTCCGACACCATCCGCATCGCCGACAGCCGCGTGCGGTTCAACGACTACGCCGTCACGGCCCCGAACAAAAACCCGCTGACGATCCGGGGCAGCGTCGACCTCTCGGACTTCGCGCAGATGAAGGCCGACCTCGCACTGCGCGCCTCCGACTTCCAGTTCGTGAACGTCGCCCGCAAGGAGGGGGCCCCGGTCTACGGAAAAGCCTACCTCGACCTCGACGCCACGGCCCGGGGACCGCTCGACGAACTCGTCGTCCGCGGCAGCCTCGCACTGCTGGGCGGCACGGACATCAGCTATGTCATGCAGGATTCGCCGATGGACGTGAAGGAGCGTCCGCAGAACGTCGTGACGTTCGTCTCGTTCCGCGACCTCGACGCGCAGGAGCCCCCCGAAGCGGCCCCGGCAGTCCGGATCGGCGGGATGGACGTGCTGCTGAACGTCGACATCAACAGCGACGTGAAAGCCGGCGTGGACCTCTCGGCCAACGGCGAGAACCGCATCGACCTCCAGGGCGGCGGCAACCTGACCTACACGATGAATCCGCTGGGCGATGTGAGCCTCTCGGGCAAATACGTCCTCTCGGGCGGCACCGTGCGCTACAACCCGCCGGTCATCTCGCAGAAAATCTTCCGCATCACGCCCGACGGCTATGTCGAGTGGGTGGGGAATATCGCCGACCCGGCCTTCAACATCACGGCCGTCGAGACCGTCCGGGCCAACGTCTCCTCGAACGACCAGGATGCGCGCCCGGTGAATTTCAACATCTCGATCAACATTCGCAACACGCTCAACGACCTCGCGGTGAGCTTCGACCTCGCGGCCCCCGAGGACCTCACGCTGCAAAACGAACTGAACTCGCTCACGGCCGAACAGCGCGCCACACAGGCGATGAACCTGCTGATCTACAACACCTACACGGGTCCCGGATCGACGGGCAAAGCCTCCTCGGAAAACCCGCTCAACTCGTTCATCCAGAAGGAGCTCAACCAATGGGCGCAGAACAACCTGAAAGGCGTCGACCTCTCGTTCGGCATCAACTCCTACGGCGAGGACGACCCCAACGGCCAGCGCACCGACTATTCCTACCGACTTTCGAAGAGCCTGTTCAGCAACCGCGTGCGGGCCGTGATCGGGGGCAAGATCAGCACCGACGCCGACCCGTCGCAGAACCTCAAAGAGAACCTGATCGACGATATCTCGCTCGAATACATGCTCACCAAACGGGACAACATGTACCTGCGGCTGTTCCGCCACACGGGTTACGAGAGCATCCTCGAGGGCGAGATCACCGAGACGGGCGTGGGCTTCGTCATCCGCAAAAAACTGCTGCGGCTGGGCGACCTGTTCCGGCTGACGAAGCGCAGCATCGAAAAACAGCAACGCAATGAATCCGAAGAACATCCGAAATAGCATCGTCCTGCTTGCCGCCGCCGCGCTGCTCGCGGCCTGCTCCACCACCCGGCGCCTGGGGGCGGACGAGGTTCTGTACACGGGTGTGAAGAAAATCCGCATCGAACCCGACTCGGGCGTCGTGCTCTCGGCAGCCGCCGAATCGGCCGTGAAGGAGCCCCTCTCCGTGGCTCCGAACAACCCGCTTTACAGCCCTTACCTGCGCACGCCGCTGCCGATCGGCCTGTGGGCGTGGAACTATTTCTACACGCCGAAGGAGAAAGGGTTCAAATACTGGTTCTACAAGCGGCTGGCCAAACAGCCCGTGCTGATCTCCAAGGTACAGCCCGAACTGCGCACGCGGGTCGCCGAGCAGGTTCTCGAAAACTACGGCTATTTCGGCTCCCGGGCCTCGGACTCCCTGCTCTACCGCAAGCACGGCCGTAAAGCCAAGGTGAACTACACGCTCCGGATCGCGCCGCCGTTCCGCTACGCGGAGATCTCCTACCCGGCGGTCGAGGGCGGGCTGAAACCCCTGGTCGACAGCATGCACGCCACCTCGCTGCTCCGCACGGGCGCGCAGTACAACCTCGACACCCTCACGCTCGAACGGCAGCGCATCGCGCGGCTCCTGCGCAACCGGGGCTACTACTATTTCCGTCCGGAATACCTCGAATACCTCGCCGACACGACGATCTCGCCGCAGCGGGTGGCCGTGCGGCTGAACCTCAAACCGAACATCCCCGCGGTGGCCCTCAAACCCTACCGCGTGGGCGACATCACCGTCCGTCTGACCAACATCCGCCCCGGCCCGACGGACACCCTCCGGCTGCGCAACGCAACGGTCATCGCCCAGCAACCGATGAAGATACGCCCCAAAATCCTGGCCCGGGCGCTCGCCCTCGAACCCGGCCAGCTCTTCACCGTCGATGCCCAGAGCCGCACGCAGACCAGTCTCAACAAGCTGGGTATTTTCCGTTCGGTCAACCTGAGCGTCACGCCGCTCGACTCCCTGCGGGGCGCCGACACGCTCGACGTCACGCTCGAAGCGCAGTTCGACTACCCCCTCGAAGCGGCCCTCGAGACCGACGTGACCACCAAGTCGAACAGTTTCATCGGTCCGGGCATCACCTTCAAACTCAGCAACAACAACCTCTTCCGGGGCGGCGAGGTCCTCGCCCTGAAACTCAACGGCTCCTACGAATGGCAGACGGGCAACCGGAATTCCGGAGGCCGCTCCTCGCGGCTGAACTCCTACGAACTGGGGCTGAACGCCAATCTCAACATCCCGCGACTGCTGCTGCCGGAGTCCATGACACGCCGCCTGCGCTATCCGGGAAGCACCTCGTTCCAACTGGGCGTGGACCTGATGAACCGCCCCAGCTTCTTCCGGCTGATCGCCTTCAGCGGCTCGGCGGGCTACAATTTCCAGACTTCGCCTTACAGCCGCCACGGGCTGACGGTTTTCAAACTCACCTACAACAAACTGCTGCACACGACCGAATCCTTCGACCGCACGATGGACGAGAATCCGGCTATCGCCATGAGCTTCCGCAACCAGTTCGTGCCGTCGATCGGCTACACCTACACGTTCGACAAGACCTACGGCGCCACGGGCAACCGCCGCCTCTATTGGCAGAACAGCGTCACTTCGGCGGGAAACCTCCTCTCGGGCATCCTGCGGGCCTTCGGCGAGCGGCAGCCCCAGCACCTCTTCGGCAACCGCTTCTCGCAGTTCGCCAAGGAGGTGAGCGAATTGAAATTCTACCACCGCCTCGGCCGCCGCAACAACTGGCTGGCGACGCGCCTGCTCGTCGGCGTGGGCTATGCCTACGGCAATTCGGAGGTGATGCCTTACAGCGAACAGTTCTACATCGGCGGTGCCAACAGCATCCGGGCCTTCACGGTGCGTTCGCTGGGCCCCGGCAGCTACCGCCCGCCCCGCGACGACCGCAACGGCTACCTCGACCAGACGGGTGATTTCAAACTGGAAGCCAACGTCGAATACCGCTTCGGGCTCCTCGGGAAGCTCGGCGGGGCCGTATTCCTCGACGCAGGCAACATCTGGCTGCTGAAGAACGACCCCAAGCGCCCGGGCGCGGAGCTGAAATGGAAAGGCTTCCTGAACGAGATCGCACTGGGCACCGGCTTCGGGTTGCGTTACGACATCAGCGTCCTGGTCATCCGCGCCGACCTCGGCATCGGTCTGCACACCCCCTACCCGAACCCGGACAAAAAGGGTTATTACAACATCTCCAGTTTCAAAGACGGCCTGGGCTTCCACCTGGCCATCGGCTATCCTTTCTGACCCGCACAGTCGATAATCCGGGAGCAAAACCAGTCCGACACAGGGCTTTCCGCAGAAAATCGGGGTCGCCATTTGCAGAATCGGGAAATATTGCGTACTTTTGGGGCACCTTTCGGAAAGATGCAGGAGTGGTTGAACTGGCCCGCCTGGAAAGCGAGTAAACCCCTAAAGGGTTTCAGGGGTTCGAATCCCCTTCTTTCCGCAAAATTGATTTCCAAACGAAAGGGTTGCACAAAGTGCAACCCTTTTTGTTTTGGGAGCGGCGCAAATTCCTACCGGATGAAGCTCGTCACCACCCGTTCCTCGGGTTCCGGAAGCCCCGCCCCGGCCAGCAGTCCGGCCCGGAGCACGCGCGCCATGTTGCGCGCCAGCACCCGCATCGTCTGAAGTCCCTCGGCGTCCTGCGCCGCTTCGCCGGGAAGCCGTCCGTGGACGCAGTTCCAATACTGCGACGAAACGACGGGCATGTTCGAGATCGTAAAGTATTTATTCAGCCGGTCGAACGTCGCGCTCGCCCCGCCCCGGCGGCAGACGGCCACCGCAGCCGCGGGCTTGTAGGCCAGCAGGTTCCCGCAGGAGTAGAACAACCGGTCCAACAGCGCGCACAGCGATCCGTTCGGCCCGGCATAGTAGACCGGCGACCCGACCACAAGGGCGTCGGCCCCGGCGAGTTTTTCACGCACTTCGTTGTAGAGCGCGTCTTTGAAGACGCAGCGGCCCAGTTCCGTGCACTTTCCGCAGGCGATGCAGCCCTGCACGGCCTTGGCGCCGATCGATACGATTTCAGTTTCGAAACCCTCGGCTTCGAGCGTACGGGCCACTTCCGAAAGCGCGATGAAGGTGTTCCCCTCGCGCCGGGGGCTTCCGTTGATAAGCAATACTTTCATGGCAGCTATTTTTAATAAGGACACTCCTTGCACTTACCGCGCCGGAGACACGGCATTTTATCTATAATGAAAAAGGGGGATTCTTTCGAACCTCCCTCACTCTCAAACCCAACCGGAAATTACTCAGCCTTCTCGCAGCAGGGCTTCTCGGCGCAGGCTTTCGTCGAATCGCACTTCTCGGCGCAGCAAGCCTTCGTCGAGTCGCATTTCTCGGCGCAGCAGGCGGCAGCCTCGGTCGTGGCGGCAGCAGCCTCGGCAGCAGCACCTTCAGCAGCCTTCTTGTTCGAATTACCGCAGCAGCTTACCATAGCGACGGCAGCCATAACGACAACAAAAGAGAAAATCTTTTTCATAGCGCTAAATGTTTAGAAATTAGTTGTTCAGTAACGCCGCAAAGATATATATTCGCCAGAAATAAGCAAAGAAAAAACGTATATTTTTCGAAAACGGACATTTCTTAGTCCAAAAGGTTCGAAATTGGAAATTCCACATTCTTCAGGAACGCTTTCGGAAAGGTTCCCGTCACACGGCCTTTCAGCATCACCACCTCCTCTTCGCTCAGGCAGTCCCCGACCGAAACGACGAAATAGGGAATCTTGTAGTCCATGTAAACCTTCACGTCGGGATAGGTCTCCTCGAAAAGTTTCTGGGCGGCAAAAGCCCCGTTGCGGGCTTCGGGCCCGTTGTCCGAAAAGATGCAGACGCGATGGCCGCGTATCTGCAACTGCTGTCCGGCGCGTGTTGCGTCGGCTACGGCGCGCGCGGCATCGCCGTGCTCCGTGACGGTCACCTGGGCACGGCCGAAAAGCGCGGCCCCGGCGACGGGTTCGGCCAGCCGTTGTTTGAAAGCGTCGAGCGACTGTGCGCGGAGCGAAACGGCCGCACACAGGAGCATCAGGGTAAGGATCGACAATCTGCGCATCACTTCAATTGATTTTTAACATCCTGCAACGTAAGGCCAAAGGTATTCAAAAATTCCGACAACGGCATCCTGTCGTGCGAAATTTTTACGGGCGCCGGGCCTCCGCGCCCTTCCAGGGCATAGGCGACGCCGATCTGCGAGAGGTCCCCCGCCTCGACTTTCCGGAGCAGCACGTAGAGCGCCAGCGGGTCGGATATTTTCACCCGCCACAGCGTCCGGAAGCTGCCCGTCGTGCGTCGCGGCACCTCGACCGGCTCGCGCAGCACGATCGTCCCCACACGACCTCCGGCATAGTAAATGTCGATCTCGGCCATGCCGAGCTGCAGCTTGTAGCCCGTGTTGTTCATCACCCGCACGACCATCTCGGCGCCGGTCAACCCCTGGCGCTCGATCTTCTCGATCCCCTCGAAGCGGATGTTGCGCTGCGCCTTCTCGACGGCCCTGCGGCACGAAGTCGCCGACACCGCCGCCGCCAGCAGCAACAGGTATAACAAAAATTTTCTCATCGCTCTCCTATATATATTTGCGCGATCCCGAAACTCTGGCTTCTCGCCCGGCAATTGCGAAACCCCGCCTTTTCCATCATTCCCAGAAACTCCGCCGGGGCGGGAAACTCCCCGACCGAGGCCGGCAGGTATTCGTAGGCCCGTTTGTCGCGCGACACCAGCCCGCCGATGCGGGGCAGAATCTTGTAGGAGTAGAACTCGTACAATGCCCGGAACACCCGGTTGCGGGGCCGCGAGAACTCCAGGATAACGACTTTGCCCCCGGGTTTTATTGTGCGGGCGAGCTCGTGCAGTCCGGCCGCGAGGTCGCCGAAATTGCGCACTCCGAATGCGACGGTCGCCGCGTCGACCGAAGCGTCGGCCACGGCGAGGTGCTCGGCATCGCCCCTTTCGAGGACGATGCGGTTGTCCAGCCCCCGGGCCTCGACCTTGCGGCGCGCCACGGCGAGCATCGCCTCCGAGAGATCGACCCCCATCACCTGCACGCCCTCGATCCGGCGCGCCATGGCGATCGCCAGATCGCCCGTGCCGGTCGCCACGTCGAGAATGCGGCGGGGTTTCGCGCGCCGCACCTCGTTCACCGCGCGGCGCCGCCAGATGCGGTCGATGTTCACCGAAAGCGTATGGTTCAGCAGGTCGTATCGCGGCGCGATGTTGTCGAACATCTCACGAACCTCCTCCTTTTTGGTCTGATCTGTGTTGTACGGTTTCATTCGTATCTAATCGTTTCTTCGGGTTTCACGCCGGACACCACGGCCGTCGGGATCATCAGCAGGGCGACGATCGCGGCGATGAACCCGACGTTCAGCGCCAGCCACCATCCCCATCCCAGCGACACGGGCACCTCCGAGAGCAGGTAGCCCTCCGAGCTGAGTTTTATTAAATGGGTCCACTTCTGCACCAGACACAGCCCCAGTCCGACGGCATTGCCCCACGCCAGTCCCCGCAGCGTGACAAAGCCCGCCCGCCAGAGGAAGATGCGCCGCAGCTCGCCGCTGCGCATCCCGAGGGCTTTCAGCAGCCCGATCATGCGCGTGCGTTCGAGCACCAGGATCAGCAGCGCCGAAGCCATGTTGAAGAAGGCCACAACCAGCATGATGACGATAATCACGGCGGCGTTCACGTCATGGGCCTTCAGCCAGTCGAAAATGTTGGCATAACGCTCCGTGACGCTCGTCACCGCGAGGTTCTCGGTCCCCTCCTCGTCGTCGTAGAGCAGCGTCCGCCCGAGCGTGCGGGCAAAGGCCGCGGCGTCGCGCAGGTCGCGGGTCCGGATTTCGTAACCGGATATCTCGTCCGGTCCCCAGTCCGACAACCGCTGCACGTTGCGGATGTCCGTGACGACCACCATGCCGTCCATCTCCTCCATCCCCGAGGCGTAGACGCCTGCCACTTTGAAGCGGTCGCGGCGGGGCATTTCGCCCGGCTCGACGAAGAGCATCTCGACCTTGTCGCCCACCCCGAGCAGCAGCCTGTCGGCCAGCGAACGCGACAAGAGGATGTCTTTCGTGCGCACCGAATCGCCCACGCGGGGCAGCTCGCCGTCGACGAGCCATTCGCGGAAATAGGACCAGTCGTAATCCCCCTCGACGCCTTTGAGCATCACCTCGCCCACGGCGTCGGCCGTGCGGACGATGCCGCCCTTCACGGCATAGGGAGCCATCGCCTCGAAGCCGTCGGTCGCGCGGATCAGCTCCTCGAGGTGCGCGCTGCGGTGCACGGGTTCCGAATCGAGGGCGTTGACACCCCGCACGTCGGTCACCGAGACGTGGGCGGCGAAGCCCGTCATCTTGTGCGCCACTTCGCGTTTGAACCCCATGATGACGGCCATCGCGAGGATCATCACCGCCGCACCCAGCGCCACCGACACCACGGCGATGCGCTCCATCACCCCGGGCTTGTTCTCCGGGGAGGGCTTCGCCATGCGGCGTGCGATGAAAAAGGCGAGATTCATGGCAGTTGTTTTGCAGAAAATTTATGCAAAGTAACATATAAATTTCGTATTTCGGGTGTCGTGACGACACTTTTATGAGTCGGAAGGTTTTACAAAGCCCCTGCAATCCGGTTTTGGAACAGTCCGGCTTTTTTGTACCGATTAACATCGTAACACCACTTTTATCATCCGGGAAGTATTTCGAAACCGCTCGTTTTTTCCTATCTTTGCGGCAAACAAAGGGTTCGATATGAAAAAGGAAGCTCTTATTACGGGTGCGACGTCGGGCATCGGACGCGCCGCGGCGCTCCGGCTTGCGAAAGAGGGGTATGCCGTCACGGTCACCGGACGGCGTGCCGAACGCCTCGCGGCGCTGAAAGCCGAGATCGAAGCCGCGGGAGGCCGCTGCACGACGCTCGTGTTCGACGTGCGCTCCGAAGAGGAGGTGCGCCGGAACCTCGAACCGCTCGGACGGGTCGACCTGCTGGTCAACAACGCGGGACTGGCCGCCGGACTGGAACACATCGACCAAGGCGACACCCGCGACTGGGACGCCATGATCGACACCAACGTCAAAGGGCTGCTGTACGTCACGCGCGTCATCGCCCCGAAGATGGTCGCCGCGGGCGGCGGGCATATCTTCAACATCGGCTCGATCGCCGGGACCGAAGCCTACGAGAACGGCGCGGTCTACTGCGCCTCGAAACACGCCGTGCACGCCATTTCGCAGTCGATGCGGGCCGACCTGCTGTCGGCCGGGATCAAAGTGACCGAAATCCGTCCGGGGATGGTCGAGACGGAGTTTTCCGAGGTCCGCTTCCACGGCGACAAGGAGCGCGCCGGCGCGGTCTACACGGGCGTCGAGCCCCTCACCGGCGACGACATCGCCGAAGCGATCGCATGGGCAGCACAATTACCCGCGCACATGAACGTTAATGATATGGTACTGATGCCCGCCCAACAGGCCGGAGCCTATTACACGTACCGCAAAACAAAATAGAGAACGCTATGACATTTCCTATGATTGCACTGCTCCAGGCAGGCTATTACACCCAGGAGAGCGCCGGAATCAGCTACTCGGCCGCCACGATGGGCATGTTCGTGCTGATTATCGCCATCGGCGTCATCGGCGTCATCGTGCAGGCACGCCTGCAGTCGGTGTTCAAAAAGTATTCGAAGGTCCAGTTCCCGGGCGGACTGACCGGCGCCGAGGTAGCCGAGAAGATGCTGCGCGACAACAACATCCACAACGTGAAAGTGACGCACGTCGGCGGTCATCTCACCGACCATTTCAACCCGCAGACGATGACCGTCAACCTGAGCGACTCGGTCTACTCGTCGACGAGCGTCGCCGCAGCGGCCGTAGCCGCCCACGAGTGCGGCCACGCCGTACAGCACGCGCAGGGCTATGCGCCGCTGGTATTGCGTTCGCAGCTGGTTCCCGTCGTGCAGTTCGCTTCGTCGGCCGCCACGTGGGTCATCATCCTGGGCCTGGTGATCCTGGCCTCGACACAGAACGAACTCCTCTGCTGGATCGGCGTGGGCATGATCGCCATGTCGGCGGTCTTCTCGCTCGTCACGCTGCCCGTGGAGTACAACGCTTCGGCCCGCGCCGTGGAGTGGCTGCAGACCAGCCGCACGATGCAGGGCGCACAGCTCGCACAGGCCAAGGAAGCCCTCTCATGGGCGGCCCGCACCTACCTCGTGGCGGCGTTGAGCGCCATCGCCTCGGTCCTCTACTACGTCTTCCTGATCCTCGGAAGGCGCGACTAAACCGGCAATGAACTCCCCCGAAAAAGACTACACCCACCGCAGCTGGCTGGCTACCGCGGCGCTTATCGCAGTGCTCGTGGCCGTGGGCTTCATTCCCCCGCAGAGCGTCGGAGGCGTCAAACTGCGCCGTGCCAACATCCTCTCGGATGTCCTCGCCTTCGACGATGCGGCAGCGGCCGAACCGGTCGCCGAACCCGTCCTTTTCGACGAGGAGGATTTCCACGTCGACCTCGAAGCCGTCGCCGAACGCATCGAGGCAGACACCGCCCCGCGCGAGGCGCAGACCACCTACACATGGCTCATCCCGCAGGACAGCCTCCGCGGCCAACGGCCCGAGCCCGACTCGGCGCGCTTCACCGCGACGCCCGTCCCGATCGAGGATTACAGCGACAGCGGTCGTATCCGCGCCTTCTGCGACACGCTGCTCAACGCCCGGCGTCCGGTGCGCATCGCCTTCCTCGGCGACTCGTTCGTCGAGGGAGACATCCTCACCGCCGACCTGCGCGAACGGCTCCAGACGGCCTTCGGGAGACGGCCCGGCGGCGGCGCGGGATTCGCCCCGATGGCCTCGCCGCTGACGGCCTTCCGGCGCACGATCAAAACCCAGTCGAAAGGCTGGACAGCCTACAACATCATGCAGCGCAAGAGCGCCCCGGCCAATCTGCGCGGGAATTTCTATGTCTCGGGCTGGGTCTGCCAACCCACGGCGGGCGCATCGACCCGCTGGGAGAACACCGACTACCGCAAACTGCTCGACTCGTGCAACGGAGCGCGCATCTTCTTCCTCTCGCCCCGCGACAGCCGCGTCGAGGTGACGCTCAACGACACGGAACGCCGCGAGTTCGACATCTCGGGCGACGACGCCGTGCGCCAGATCGAGATCTCGGCCCCGCACATCCGCTCGCTCACCTTCAAAGTGCTCTCCGGCACGGAGGGATTCATCGGCTACGGCGCGGTCTTCGAAGGCGGCGGAGTCGTCGTCGACAACTACTCGGTGCGCAGCAACAACGGCCAGGCGATGTTCTGGACCAACCCGTCGGTCAACGCCCAGATCAACGCCCTCACGGGTTACGACCTGGTGATCCTCCAATACGGGCTCAACATCATGCAGTCGGGCGTAAAGAGCTACACCAACTATGCGGCGCAGATCGAAAAGATGGTCGCCTTCGTCCGGAGCTGTTTCCCCGACGCCGCGGTGCTGGTGCTGGGCGTCAGCGACCGCTCGACGAAGACCGACGCGGGTTTCGAACCGATGGACGCCATCCCTTACATGCTCGACTTCCAGCGCCAGGCGGCCCGGAACACGGGCGCGGCCTTCTGGCCCACGTGCGACGCCATGCGCGCACAAGGGGGCATGGAGCAGTTCGTAAAGAACGGCTGGGCCGGGAAGGACTACACCCACATCAACTACGCCGGAGGACGCCGCGTGGCGTGGGCGCTGTTCGACGCCCTCAACGCCGAGGCCTGCGCGCTCCATGCCGAACAGCGGGCCGCAGAGCTGCGCCGGCAGGCCGAAGCCGCAGTGCTGGACTCCCTGCAAACGGCGCGCATCGAGCGCAGGCTGCTGCCGGCCGTCGCCTCCCAACCGCTTAACACACCGACACGATGACACTCCCCGCGACAGACGGATTCTGGGACAAGGTGCAGGCGTTGCTGGCCTACGACGCTTCGTCGCCGCTGATTTTCAGCAGCGGGCTGTTCCTCTTCCTTTTTGCGGGGTTTCTGCTCATATACAGCGCTTTCCGCCGTGCGCCGACGGCCCGTATCGTCTATGTCATCGCCTTCTCGCTCTATTTCTACTACAAGTCGAGCGGCATCTATTTCCTACTGCTCATCTTCGCCGCAGCGAGCGATTTCCTGATCGCGCAGGGCATCTACCGGGCCCGTTTCAAAGGCCTGAAACGCTGGCTGGTGGTACTGAGCGTCGCCGTCAACCTCGGCATGCTCGGCTATTTCAAATACACCAATTTCTTCATCGACATTTCCAACCAGTTGTTCGGACAGGGATTCCTGCAATTCCAGAACATCTTTCTGCCGGTCGGCATCTCGTTCTTCGTCTTCCAGTCGATGAGCTACACCATCGACATTTACCGCGGTCAGCTGAAACCCTTGTCCAACTGGTTCGACTATCTCTTTTACCTGTCGTTCTTTCCGCAGTTAGTGGCCGGCCCGATCGTCCGGGCCCGGGACTTCATTCCGCAAATTCGGCAGAATCCGATCGTCGTCACCCGCGAGATGTTCGGCACGGGCGTCTTCCTGATCCTCACGGGCCTGTTCAAAAAGGCGATCATCTCGGACTACATTTCGCTTAACTTCGTCGACCGCATCTTCGACGAACCGCTGCTCTACTCCGGATTCGAGTGCCTGATGGGTATTTACGGCTATGCGCTGCAAATCTACTGCGACTTCTCGGGTTACTCCGACATGGCCATCGGAATCGCCCTGCTGCTGGGATTCCGCTTCCCGAAGAACTTCGACGCCCCCTACAAATCGGCGACGATCACCGAATTCTGGCGGCGGTGGCATATCTCGCTCTCGTCGTGGCTGCGCGACTACCTCTACATCTCGCTGGGCGGCAACCGCAAAGGCCGCCTGCGGACCTACGGCAACCTGCTGCTGACGATGCTGCTGGGCGGACTGTGGCACGGCGCGGCGGTGCGCTTCATCCTCTGGGGCGGCCTGCACGGCACGGCCCTGGCCCTGCACAAGCTGTGGATGTCGGTCGTCCCGGGCGCCAAGGCTTCCGGGGCCCAGATGCACTGGTGGAGCCGTGTGGCAGGCATCTTCCTCACATTCAATATCGTCTGCTTCGGGTGGCTGATGTTCCGCGCCGAGTCGATGCAGACGGTTTCGCTGATGCTGCACCAGATTTTCGAGAATTTCAACGCCGCGATGATCCCGCAGGTTTTGACGGGCTATGCCGCGGCCTTTGCGCTGATCGCCGCAGGATATATCCTCCACCTGCTCCCGGGCCGGGTGGACGCCCTGGCACAAAGGCTCGTGGTCCATGCGCCGCTGGTGCTGCAGGTCGTGATGGCCGCAGCGATGATCTGGTGCGTCATGCAGATCAAATCCAGCGACATACAGCCCTTTATCTACTTCCAATTTTAGGCAAGCGATGTACGACTTTGACCATCAACTGTTTCTCGGCCTGAATTTCGACGGCGGCCCCGTCGTGGACCGTCTGATGCTGACCGTCTCGGGCACGGCGATGTGGCTTCCGCTCTATGCGCTGATCCTCTGGCTCGTCTGGCGGCGCGGCGGATGGCGCAACGTCATCGTTTTCACGGTGCTGATGATCGCGGCGCTGGCCCTCTCGGACATGGTTTCGGGCATATTCAAAGGCAACGGAGTGCTGGGCGACCTGCTGCCGGGCTTCGAACCGCGCTGGCGGCCGATGTTCACCCCCTCGCTCGAAGGGCTGGACATCGCCCCCGACTCGCTGCGGGCGCTGCGCATGGCCGGCACGCCCGGTAACTGGACCGTGCACGTCCCGGTCGAGGCCGTGAGCGGCCGTTTCGGAACCGTCTCGGCCCATGCGGCTACGATCGTCGCGCTGGCCGTGCTGTCGGCCTCGGCGATCCGCCGGCGGTGGTTCACGGCGCTGATGGTCTTCTGCACCGTGCTGATCTGCTATTCGCGCATCTACCTGGGCAAACATTTCCCGATGGACCTCGTGTGGGGCACGCTCGTCGGGGCGATACTGGGATGGGCCGCTTATCAGGCCTACCGGAAACTCACCCAAAAAAAGGAGCTGCAATAGCAGCTCCTTTTCGTTTTCGCCGGCCGGGTCAGAATCCCCAATCGGCGGGATTGCAGGAGGCTTTGACACTCTCGTCCACATCCGGGAAGAAGGTGAACCCGGTCTTCTCCTCGATCTCTTTCACCGAGCGCAGATAGCTCTTATCGAGCGTCGGCGATGAAGAACCGCCGATCTGATCGGCATGTTCGAACCAGAAGCCCACAGCCTTCAGTTCCGAAGCTGCACACTCCTGAATCGGCTTTCTGAGGTTGCCGCTGCGGGTGCGCAACAACAATTTGTAGTAATGGGTAGGCACGATGCACTCTTTCGAGTATCCGGGCACATAGTAACGCACCCGCGTATCGCCAGAACCATTCCAGCAACTCGCATCGCGGGCAACCATGTCATCGTTCTCGAAATAGGCTCCCGAAACACAGTAAAGCGTATCGGAGCAGACATATCTATCCAATATCCGCTTCTCGGCATCACCCCACACCTTGTCGAAAGCCGTGCGGCCCTGCGGCGAGATATTACCGGGATAGAAAGTCTGCGTATTGATCTCCGCCGGATTGTTCTTGTCGCCGCATCCCCGGTAACTCGACGCCAGCATGTGCCCGCGAATCCATTGCTTGTCGATGCTCTCAGAGTAAAGCGACATCGCCCGGTTGTTGTTCACCGCCAACGGATAGATGATCGCCTGCTCCGTCTCGGTCATCGAAGGATCGCGCGCCCACGGGTCCGTAGCAGGGCGCGTAGTGCCGCCCTCCTGATAGCAGGCGTGCTGCGGATGGGCGATCCACAACGGGCAATGACGCTGCGTATCGTAGCAATACGTATAATTGCGCAAATATTGTTTGGTGGTCACGGTCGAGGCCCAGAACGTGTGGATTTTCTTGCCGGTCATGTCGGCGGGCGTCGCAGGAAGTTCGGCCCACCGGTATCCGGCCGTACCGGCGTAGGTGATCTCCACACGCTGCGTCTTGGCCCCGGCGCCTTCGCCCGCCGTGACGGTGAGCGTGCAGCGCGCCCCTTCGGGTGCAGCCGTAACGGTGATCGTGCCGTCGCCCGTGCCGGATGCCGGCGCGAATTTCAATGCGGAATTGGGACACGACGCGCTCCACGAAGCGTTGGAAGTTACCGTGATGCGGTTAGCGCCCGCAGGGTTGAAGCGCAGCTCCGCGGGAGCGAGCGAGAGCGTCACTTCGGCAGGAGCCGCGGCACGGGTCACGGTGATGGTCTTGCCGGAGACCTTGCCCGAAGCGGTGCGCACCCCGACTTTGACGGACGTTCCCCGGGGCATCTCCTTCACCCGGAAGGTTCCGTTGCCGACGCCCGACGAAGGATCGGCCGTCACGGCCGCCGAGGCAGGTTCCCAGTAGACCTGCCACGCACCGTTGGCCATCACACGGACCGCATTGTTGGCGTCGTCGGTCTCATCGAAAGTGAAAGACCCGGATTCGATGGCGGCATAGGATTCGTCCGAGGAGTCGTCACCGCCGCAGGAGGCGAACAGAAGCAGGCAGGCTAAAAGAATCCCCGAAACCCGCGGGGGGGGGTATTTCAGGATGCAGCGCAGAAAGGAGTCGAGTTGTTTCATAGTCCGGATTTAAATTAGACAAGTTTAACAAAATTAGTCATAAACCGGAAATAAACAAATATCATACGTCCTTTTTCGAAACCCGTCCCGGGATGATGAGGCAGAATGCGGAAACAGTTGCTAATTTGCCTATTTTTCACTAATTTTGCAGGGTTACACGAGAAAACATCAAAAACATACGATATGGCACTCGAACTCAGCGAACAGGAACAGCTTCGCAGACAGTCGCTCACGGCGCTCCGTGAATTGGGCATCGAACCCTACCCCGCAGCCCGCTACGAGGTGACGGCCACGGCGCGCGAGATCGCCGACAACTACGACGACGCCAAAAAGAATTTCCAGGAGGTACGCATCGCCGGACGCATCATGTCGCGCCGCATCATGGGCAGCGCCTCGTTCTTCGAACTGCAGGACCACACGGGCCGTATTCAGGTCTACATCCGCCGCGACGACATCTGCCCCGAAGGCGATCCGACGCTCTACAACACGGTCTTCAAAAAACTGCTCGACATCGGCGACTTCGTGGGCGTCGAGGGCTTCGCGTTCCTCACCAACACCGGCGAACTGTCGGTGCACTGCCGCCGTTTCACCGTGCTGTCGAAATCGATCCGCCCGCTGCCCGTCGTCAAAGAGAAGGACGGCAGGACGTTCGACGCCTTCACCGATCCCGAGGTGCGCTACCGCCAGCGGTATCTCGACCTGATTGTCAACCCGCAGGTCAAAGATACGTTCGTCCGCCGCGCCAAAATCATGGCCACGATGCGTGAATTTTTCAATTCGAAAGGCTATATCGAAGTCGAGACCCCGATCCTGCAACCCATTCCGGGCGGCGCCTCGGCGCGTCCGTTCATCACGCACCACAACTCGCTCGATATCGACCTCTACCTGCGCATCGCCACGGAGCTCTACCTTAAAAAGCTGATCGTTGGCGGATTCGACGGCGTGTACGAGTTCGGCAAGAACTTCCGCAACGAGGGCATGGACCGCACGCACAACCCCGAATTCACCGTCATGGAGATTTACGTGGCCTACAAGGACTACCTCTGGATGATGGAGTTCACCGAGCAGATGCTCGAACGGGTGGCCGTGGCCGTGAACGGCACCACGGAGCTGACGATCGACGGCAAGGCGGTCTCGTTCAAAGCCCCGTTCCGCCGCCTGACGATGACCGACGCCATCCGCGAAAAGACCGGTTACGACATCACGGGCCGCTCGGAAGAGGAGCTGCGCGAAGCCTGCAAGCAGCTCAACGTCGAGGTCGACGAGACCTACGGCAAGGGCAAACTGATCGACGCCATCTTCGGGCAGTACTGCGAGGAGGAGCTCATCCAGCCCACCTTCATCACGGACTATCCGCGCGAGATGTCGCCGCTTTGCAAGCGCCACCGTTCGAATCCCGACCTGACGGAGCGTTTCGAATTGTTCGTCAACGGCAAGGAACTCTGCAACGCCTACTCCGAGCTGAACGACCCGATCGACCAGTTGGAGCGTTTCCAGGAGCAGCTGCGGCTCTCGGAAAAGGGCGACGACGAGGCAATGTTCATCGACATGGATTTCGTGCGCGCGCTGGAATACGGCATGCCGACCTGCTCGGGAATGGGCATCGGCATCGACCGCCTGACGATGTTCATGACCGACCAGACGTCGATCCAGGACGTGCTGTTCTTCCCCCAGATGCGCCCCGAGAAGAAGGTCGTGAGCGATCCCGTGGAGGCCTACACCGCCATCGGGGTCCCCGAAGAGTGGGTTCCGGTGATTCAGAAGATGGGCTACCTGACGGTCGAGTCGCTGAAAAAACTCGCCCCCGGGAAATTCTTCAACGACCTGTGCGGATTCAACAAGAAGAACAAGCTCGGGCTGAAAGCCCCCTCGATCGACGAGGTAAAGAAATGGTGCACTGAGGAGAACTAATTCACTATAAAACATTCAGGAAAATGAGAAAGAAAATTGTTGCCGGCAACTGGAAGATGAACACGCTTCCCGCCGAAGGTGTCGAACTGGCCAAAGGCGTCGTAGCAGGCCGCGGAGAGGTTTGCTCGTGCGTGAACTTCATCGTATGCCCGCCGTTCACCCATCTGTCGATGGTGGCTGAGGCCCTGAAGGGTTCGGACATCGCACTCGGCGCACAGGACTGCGCAACGGAGGCCAAAGGCGCCTACACGGGCGAAATCGCCGCGTCGATGATCGCCGCACTGGGTTGCAAGTACGTGATCCTCGGCCACTCGGAGCGCCGCCAGTATTACGGCGAGACCTCCGCAACGCTCAACAAGAAGATGGCGCAGGCTTATGCCAACGGACTGGTTCCCATCTACTGCGTAGGCGAGAACCTCGAAGAGCGTGAGGCCGGCAAGCACTTCGACGTGGTGAAAGCCCAGATCGAGGAGGTGGTTTACAACCTCACCGAAGAGCAGTATAAGGAGCTGGTGATCGCCTACGAGCCCGTATGGGCCATCGGCACCGGCAAGACCGCAACGGCCGAGCAGGCACAGGAGATTCACGCCTACATCCGCACGGTGTTGGCCGCCAAGTTCGGCGCCGCAGCCCAGGAGACGGCGATCCTCTACGGCGGTTCGTGCAAGCCTTCGAACGCAGCCGAGATCTTCGCCAAGGAGGATGTCGACGGCGGCCTGATCGGCGGTGCAGCCCTCAAAGCCGAGGATTTCCTCGCCATCGGCAAGGGATTCTCGAAGTAATTCCGCGACAGCGAACAATCACCGAGAGAGGCCCTTCATTAAGGACCTCTCTCGTTTTATACCAACCGAAAACTACCGACCCATGAAAAAACCGCTGCTTCTCATCATCGCCCTCACGGCAACATGCGCCGTGAGCGCACAGGGCTACTATACCGACGCCCACAATCCCGACATCACGCGCCACACCGGGCGCATCGCCCCGCAGCGTATGGAATTCGTGCTGCCCGAGGTGAACGGCTACACCGCCTACAAAGCCGACCTGCACACCCACACGATCTATTCGGACGGCGACTGCACGCCCGAGTTCCGCGTGCGCGAAGCGTGGTACGACGGCCTGGACGTGCTGGCGATCACCGACCACGTCGAATACCGCCGCCACGAAGGCAAGATGCTGCACTTCCTGAAAGGCTACGTCCCCGAAGGCACCGAGGCCTTCAACAACAACGTCATCCGGAAAGCGGCCGACGAACGGGGCATCCAGACCGACCTGAACCTTCCGGTGAAACTGGCACAGGAGACAGCCGTGAAATACGGCATAACCATCATCCCGGGCGCTGAAATCACCCGCGAACCGCTCGCTTACGGCCACTACAACGCTCTTTTCACCGCCGACAACAACGCCCTTTACGACGTCGACGCCCTGCAATCGCTCCGCAACGCCAAAGCGCAGGGAGCGCTGGTGATGCACAACCACCCGGGCTGGCGGCGCAAGAGCCTCGAGCACCCCGAATTCGAGGTCAAAGCCTACGGCGAAGGGCTGATCGACGGCATCGAGATCATGAACGGCGCGGAGTTCTACCCCAAGGCCATCGCACGCGCACACACCCGGAAGCTGTTCGTCTCGGCGAACACCGACATTCACGACTCTGCGGCCGAAACCTACCGCATACAGGGCCACCGCCGCAACATGACGCTGATTTTCGCCCGTGACAACTCGCTCGAGGCATTGCGCGAGGCGATCGAGGCGCACCGCACGCTGGCCTATTCGTTCGACACGATTGCCGGCGACGAACAGCTGATGAAAGATCTTTTCGCGGCATCGGTCAAAACGAAAGTACTCTACACCGATCCGAAAAACGGCCAACGCACAGTGAGCCTCACGAACAACACCTCGGTGCAGTACTACCTCCGCTTCCCGGGACAGAATCCGGTCGTGCTCAAACCTTTCTCAGCCATCACGACGACCGTAGGCCGGGACAAACCGCTCCGCTTCACCGTCGAGAACATGTGGCACTCCGAAAAAGACCATCCCCGAATCGAGGTGAATCTGTAACCCCGGCACCATCGAATCCCCGGCTCCACCGAGACCGGGGATTTTTCATAGTGCCCGCAAAAGTGTTCAATATCGCGTCACGGGCGGGCGGAACGAACATTTTTCGTATCTTTGGTACCGTAACGACACTATTCGACATGAGCCGACTGATTATCAACAATTTCGAAGAATTCGCACAACTCGAAGGAGAGGAGTTGGGCGTTTCGGACTACCTGAAAATTACGCAGGAGCAGATCGACCTTTTCGCGGATGCGACCCTCGATCACCAATGGATCCATGTGGACCCGGAGCGGGCGCGGCGAGAGAGTCCCTACGGCTCCGCCATCGCGCACGGATACCTGACGCTCTCGGTCCTTCCCCACCTTTGGGCGCAGGTCGTACAGGTGAACAACGTGAAGATGATGGTCAACTACGGCATCGAGAAACTACGCTTCAACCAGCCTGTGCTGGTCAACGACGAGGTCCGGCTGCGCGCCGCCCTGCAGTCGATCTCGAACCTCCGCGGGGTCATCAAAACCGAAATCCGAGTGTCGCTCGAGATCAAAGACCGCCCCAAGAACGCCTTCGAAGCCACGGTCGTGTTCCTCTACCATTTCCAATAGCCGGAAAATAACAGGCCGAGCCCTCAAAAGCTACGGTTCCAACTTGTGCATTCGGCCGTAAATCGTTATCTTTGTATTTTAAACCTGCGCTCGGGCGGAGGATTCCTCCGGGTTCCGTCTCCTCCCGGCCAAAACCGATTTCATAAAAATGAAACACCTCTTCATCCTTCTGCTGGCCGCACTCTCCGTAACGGCCTGCAACCGCACCGGCAATGCCGGAAACGAAACCCTGACGGTCGACGAACTGCTCGCCACGGCCGATGCGCTAATAGGCGACACCGTACGCGTGGAAGGTCTCTGCGTCAGCACTTGCGGCCACGGCAGCACCCACATTACCCTGATGGGCAGCGACACCACACAGATGGTCGAAGCATTGGCCGACGAGCACATGCAGTCATTCGACCCGATGATCTCCAACCGCACGGTCGCCGTCGAGGGTGTCGTGGCGGAACAACGCGTCGAGCTGCCGTTCCTCGATGACTGGGAAATGCGCCTTGACGCCAGCATCGAGGGCGGCAAGGGCAATCCCGAGGCCGTAGCGATGCTCAAAGACCAAATCCGCGAACTCCGCGACTCGATCGCCTCCCGCCGTGCACGCGAAGGCAAGGAGTACTGGAGCATTTACCGCATCGAAACTTTCGCCTGCCATGCCATCGACGACGAAGCCGGGCACTAAACGAGGCCCATTGTTTCGCCGGTGGGCACGGGTCATTCACCGCGACCTCTCCTATTTCTTCGCAGGCGTAGTGGTTGTCTATGCCGTATCGGGTATCGTGCTGAACCACAAACGCGACTTCAACAGCAACTACTCGGTTCGCCGGACCGAGTTGCAGATGCCGGGCGTCTATCCCGCCCCGGCTGAAACGAGTCGTGAACAAGCCGAGGAACTGCTCCGCACGGCCGATCCCGAAGCGCGCTACGCAAAACACTACGTCAGTGGCGAGCATCGGGTAAAGGTCTTTGTAGCCGGAGGCTCCGTGCTCGAAGTTGATATGCAGAACGGCCGTGCCGTCTACGAAAAACTGACAAAAAGGCCTGTCATCAGTTCGATGAATCGCCTGCACTACAATCCCAGCCGGTGGTGGACCCGTTTTTCCGACCTGTTCGCCGCATCGTTGCTCGTCATCACGCTCACGGGGCTGGTGATGGTCCCGGGCCGCAACGGACTGCGGGGCCGCGGCGGCATCGAACTCGCAGCGGGTATTGCCGTGCCGATACTGTTCCTGCTCTTCCTGTAAAGCAGACAAACGCAAAGCGGGGGCGGTCGTTCGATACGACCGCCCCCGCCTACTTTCAGGCACGGGGTGCTTATGCTCCGGCCTGCGTCACTTTCATGCGGAACAACTCCTTGTCATTCTCTCCCACCAGGATCACATCCAATTTGCGTTCTGCACCGGTCTTGTTCTCCGAGACGGCATAAATCACCCATGCTCCCCTACCATAGTAAGATTCTATCCAGGCGTCAGTCACCTCGGTCTCAGTTCCTACAGCAACCACCTTCACCGAGCACTCTCCGTTCGCTTCGACACCGAACTCCTGCTTTTTCGCAGAGCTGAACTCATCCTTAGCAAAATTGACCCCATAGGGCGATGTCAGCACATTTGCCCAATCAGCATCATAGATTGTAACCGATGTTGCCAAAGGCGCATCCTGACTAATGTAGATCGTAATGGGTTCCGCATTGCCTGCCGAGACAGTCACGGAAGCGCCGCTCTGCATCATACCCTGCGTATTGGGCAGGAAAGTGACTACCAGAGCATCCCCGCTGCCACCCGAAGCGGTTTTGAGTGTGCAATAGGGTTCGTCGCCATAGCCGGGGTCGAGCTCGGCGGTCCAAAGGTGCGCATTGGTGGTTACCGTGGTTACGGTTACATCCCCGCCCGCTGCAGGAGCGGTAAAGAAATAACCATATTCTCCCTCCAGGTCGATCGACAGGGTTGCATCCACCGGTTCGGGGAAATCCTGCGTCACGGTAAATTCAACGGGAGTTACCGTTCCGGCCGAAATGCGATATTTGGCCGTACGCACCGCAGTGGTCAGATTGTTTGCGGGAGCCACTTTGATCTGGGAGGCGCTCTGGATCGTCACCACGCACCACTCAGCCTTCGATTCGCCCTCGGCCAACACCTGCTCGACGGTGACCGTCGAAGCATCGGTGTCGAGCGCAATGACCTGCGCCTCGGGGGAGGTCGCCACGAAGGTCAGCGCAGCCTGTGCGGGATCAGCCAGCGCAAGTTTGGTCACAACGGGCTGGTCGTCGCCCCCGTCGTCATCGGAACATCCGGCAAATGTCAACGCAACCAGTGCGAACGCCGGGATCAGGAATTTTACCTTTTTCATAACCTAACGAATATTAAATATTGATAGAATAACAAATTATTTCACGTTGTCGAACGCCGCCTCGATCTTCAAGATCTGGTATTCGTAGAAATCACGCGTGCGGGCATCGCCCGAACCCCGGCGCTGCTTATAGAGGTTCAGCACCCGGCGCAGCGTAGCCGTATAGAGCGGTTGTCCGACCTGTGCCGAGAGCGAGGGCCCCTTCATGTCGTGACGGTAATAGGAGATTTCTCCGGCCGAAGCGTGGTCGTGGCGGCATTCGGGATGGTTGCAGACAAACGGAGGCAGTGCCTCGTCGGCCATGCGCACCAACAGGTCGGTCCCGTCGTCCGTGAGTCCCTTGCCCAGTTGGAGCGCCGTACCCGAAGGGCCCGTCAGACCGCTGTTTTTGAGCAGTGCGGCTACGGCGGCGCCCTGCAGATTCATCTCTTCGATGGTCAGCGAACCGCCCCGGACAGCCGATGCGAAGACCGTGTTGTAGGCATCGCTCAGGTAAGTGTCCACGCGGTAGATACCTCTCTGGCCCGAGCGCTCGCCCTGATAGATGCTGCCCAGGGTCGCAGGGCTGAAAATCTTGCCGGCAATGCCCGAGGTGGCGTTGTCGAGGATCGTGGAGGGCTGGCCCAGTTTGTCCATCAACTCCTGGGGCAGCAGCCACGCACGTGCCGTAAGCACCTGATCGACCAGCCATTTCATGGCTTGCTTCTGCCGTTCAGCGGGGATATAGCTCAGGGCACGCAGCTGGCGTCCGTCCTGCACGAGGTCCTTGTACTCCACGCCGCCCAGATAAGGCATCACGTGCATCAAATAGCGTGTGTACTGGCCGATCACAGCGGCGTACATCGACTGAATATCCTTATAGTCGCGGTTCTCCTCAGCAAACCAGTCGCAGATGTTAGCGATGATGTATTTACAGTTCTCGACGCCGTAATTGCCCGCTTTGATATGGTCGTTGCCCAGGTCCTCCGACTGGTCGGTGGGGTCGAGCGTCAGGAAAATCTGCTGTGCGCCGAACTCGTACATCGGATCGTCGCGCTTCGCGGCCAGCAGGTCGTTGAGCAGCGGCAGTTCCTCCTCGGCATCGCGCGTCTTCTCGAAGATACGGTAGCCCCAGTTGATGGCGTGAATGTCGTAAACGCCGATCAGGGGCGGCACCATCCGCACGCCGCGCTCGAAATCGCCGCGCTGGGCGACATAGTTGTTGCGCGCATAGTCCATGATCGAGGGAGTCGTGCCGTATTTCTGCGTGAACGACGGACTGCGCAGCGAGTCCACCGGGAAGGAGTAGCTCGCACCCATGTTGTGCATCAGACCCAGCGTGTGGCCCACCTCGTGAGCGGCCACGTAGCGCAGCGACTCGCGCATCACGTCGTCATCGAAAACCTGCTTGCGCACGCGCGGATCGACGGCTCCCGTCTGGGCGAAACGCCAGTTGTGCACCAGCGAAATAACATTGTGGTACCAGATGACGTCGGCCACCAGGATCTCGCCCGTGCGGGGATCGGTGTAGCTCGGTCCCATGGCGTTGGCTACGTCGGTAACGGCATAGCGAATGCAGTTGTAGCGAATGTCATCGGGATCGAACGACGGATCGTCGGGATAGTCGCGGGCCTCCATCACGTTTTTGAAGCCGGCGGCTTCGAAAGCCGTATTCCAGTCCTCGACGCCCTGCTTCACCACCTCGCGCCACTTGTCGGGAAAGGCGTTGTCGACGTAGAAGACGATCTTGCGCTCCGGCTCGACCAGCTCGCCGCGGTAATATTTCTCCCACTCGCCCTCTTTCGGTTCGATACGCCAGCGATGGATCATCTCATGCGTCAGCAGTTTGTCCTTCGACGAGGTGTAGGTGTAATATTTCGAGCTGAAATAGCCCACGCGGTTGTCCTGCCAGCGGACCTTCATCGGCTCCTCGGGCAATTCGAGGATCGACCGCCGCACGGTCACCGTATAGCCGTCCGGCTCGGAGGTGTAATTGAGGATACTGGTGATCTCGAGGTTCTTTTCGAAAACTTTGACCTCTTTGAGTTTCGACCCGGAGGCATCGTACGTCGCACTCATCTCGCCCGGAACCATCGGACTCTGGCGGATCGGCGTGAGCAGCTTGTCGTTCGACACGAAGAACGTGGTCACATCGATCAGCAGCGTATCGTTGCGGGAAGCTTTGATTTTGAAGGTCCGGGTGATGGGGTCCTGCACGTTGCGGCGGAACGACTTCTCGATGGGATCGTTCGGAGCCACGCGCTCCCAGTGGTTGACCTTGTGGAGGTAGACGTTCGAGGTGTCGGCCGAGAAGCGGATCATGAACGGATCGCCCAACATCTGTCCGGCCACGAAATTGGAGTTCTGGCTGATCTCCGAGATCCGGTTGGCCAGCAGGTAGTTGGCTTTGAGATTCCGGGGCGTGACGGCCAGCAGCAACTCGCCCTTTTTCGTCAGGTAGTAGTCGAACAGACCGCTTCCTTTCTGGGCGCCCTTGACAGCCTTGTCAAATTTGTCCTCTTTTTTGACGGAATCCGTTTTTTCCATCTTCGCGGCCTTCTTTTTCTTATTGGAAAAAGGCCACATCTGCTCCGCATGCAACGGGCTGCATGCCAGGAGCACGGCGGTAGCAGCCAGAATCAATTGTTTATTCATATTTATCGGGTGTTGTGTATATATTACAGTTCCTTGAACCACAGCGAGCGGATGCGCTGGAATCCCGTCCAATCGGTGTTTTTGTCTGCCTGGAGTTCGATCCGGTCGGCGGTATCCGCCACCGCATACTTGCGGATGCGGCCGCTGTCGGGAACGCCCGCCTCGTAGGTGCAGATATAGACATAGTCCTTATTGCCTTCGGAAACGGTGTGGATGTCGCCGTGGACCTGCGTAATCTCCGCGGGCGAGAAATCCAAAAGCTGCACGGGTTTCCGGGCGTTGCGGAAATCATAACCGTAGAGCACCCCGCCCACCGAGTAGAGCATATAGCCGTGCTGCGAAGTCATGCACCAGTTCGCGGCATCCGCCACGGGGACCGAAGCGTCGATCTCGTAACGCGCCCCTTTGCTGGGACCGGAACGCAGACAGGCGTAGGTGTAGATCCAGTATTTCCCGATCCGGGAGTCGTGGAGGATCGTCGCCGACTGCCCCGAAAGGAATCGCGAATTGACGGTCGTCACATAATCCAACCCGGTTCGCCAGGGAAACAGCGCAAGGTCCGATTCGGTGTCGGTGGCGTTGCGCAGGGTTTCGTTGTTGCGCATCAGGTAGCAGAAACGCTTATCGTCGTCGTTATAGAGCATGACGGTAGTGATAGATCCGGCACCGGCGCCGCCGCTCAGGTTGTAGGCCATCCTGTCGCCGATGCGCACGTAGTCGTAACTCTCGGCATAGCGGTTGACCGGATTGCCGAAATAGCCCGTATTGATCGACGAAATGCTGTACACATAAGCGTAGCCATCGACCAGGAAGACACGGAACTTGTCGTCGATCTGGATCATGTCCGAAGCGGCGGTTTCCGTCAGGTATTGGGGATTGGCGAAATAGTTCCGCATCACGGTGTAGTCGTCCGTGCCGAACGATTCGCGGTCATAGAGAAAACTCCCCTCCCCGGTCGAGAGGTAGATACGGCCATGCGCCAGCGAGGTGTACTCATCGTTGTCGCACCAGATGCGCAGGGGATTCTTGTGACGGGTATCGTCCTTAACCACATCACGCTGGAGCAGCGTATCGCGGCTGATCGACACCATGTCTACGACGGTGCCGCCCGCCTCGTCCTCCGCAGCGACCAGCCAGCCGCGCGTATAGGCCGTGCTGACCGAAATCTCGGTACTGCGGCTGAACATCAGCCCCGTGCCGGGGTCCGTGATGCGCAGCAACAGCGAATAGTCGTCGCTGGGCAGATTCACGGCATAGTCCAGGTCGCGCGTCCGGGCGATCGTGGTGCGCTCACCCGGATTGCGGACCCGGCCGACGACCACCCACTCGTATTCGTAAGTCCCCGTGAGTTCCGGGTCCTGCGACGCCGTGATGTGGGGGCTGATTCTCAGTTCGTCAATGCCCGAACGCAATTTATATTCCACGCCCTCGAACCCCCGGGCCCCGATGACGATCTCGTTGATATCGCGGTAATCGTAATTCCCCTTGTCGCCGTAGCAGCCGCCCAGCAGCAGAAGGAGGGCGGACGCAGCAAACAAACAGCTCTTTTTCATAGACTCTGAATCATTATTTGGCCGAATCCGGCCCGGATTCCATTTTGACGGGATTGCCTTCCCCGTCGAGGTAATCTTCATAGACGGTCCGCCCGGCGAGCTCCTCCTCGTCGAGGTACCGGCGGAAATTCTGTCCCAGCACCTTGCGCTCGATATACGACAAGGCGTCCGGCTGGAAATCGGCGAGCGTCAGATCGAAGACGCTGCACATGAGTTTGATCTTCTTGTCCGAATAGGTCCCGTAAAACTGGTCCGACCACCCCTCGAGCCGCACATACTTGTCACTCACCGTAACGGTATGGCGCAGGATGTCCGTGCCTTCGGTCTCGGTCCCGGTCACCGGGAGCCATTCGCTCAGCGGCAGGTCGAACTGCTCGTTGGGAAGCAGTTCGAGCGTGAGCGTCAGCTCCTTTCCGTCGAGTGAAGCCCGGCGGAAGAAACGGATCGGAATGTAGCCATAAACCGCCCCTGCTTCGACGACGCAGTCGCCTTCGGGCAGCTCATAGTCGCGCCCCTCCTCTGCCGTGGTCCGGTCAGCAACGGTGTGGTAAGCAAAGACACGCGGATAGTCAGTCACCGCCCCAATGACCTTGACCCGCAATTGCAGGGTTTGCTCATCGGTCCCGCTGGGCAACAACGCAAACGGAACACTCGAATCGGCCGTATAGCGGGGATTTTCCTCGTCGCTGCCCGACTGCAGCATGGCGAAATAGACGCCCGTCCGGCCGTCATAGGTCCGGATGGATTCGTCGCAGGCCCCAAGTCCGAGGGCTGCGGCTGCAAACGTCGTAATCAGTCCGTATCTGTAATTTTTCATGTCGATCGCTATTTATGGTGCTCCTGTTCCTTCTCGGGCAACGCAAAGAGGTAATTCGCCGGATCGAATTCCAAATAGCCGCCGTTGTTACTGTAGATTTTCCGGATCGAAGTCTTGCGCAGGCGTTTGTAGTACCAAAAGAGCTGTCCTTCGCCGACGAACTCGCGGATATACTCTCCCGTCAGGTCATTGTCCAGCGTTCCCGTTGCAGGCAGCGAGGTCGCCTTACGGGCCGAACGGAGCGCATTGAGCCACTCATAAGCCGTCTTCTTGGAGTCCTCGCACTCGGCGGCGATCAGGTAGATTTCGGACATGCGGATGACGGGAACCATCGAAGCATAGCCCAGCTCCATGTCCTGCACCTGGCCGTATTTGACGAAAAACCGCTGATCCACGCCCTCGGTATTCTTGAGCGTCTGCCACTGATAGGTCCGCAGGTCGCTCTCCGAATCGTAGAGGTTATGCACGGCCAGATCATTCATCGTTAGCAGGTTGACCTGTTCGAGCTTGTTCGAGAAGAACTTGTCGTGAATGTCGCTCGTGCGTTTCGAGTTGACCGCCGAAAAGAGCGCCTCCGACGAGAAGATGCGGTCCTCGGAATTCTGCGTAGCCACACCGACGGCGGTCTGCCCGGTCACATCCTCGCGCGAGGCAAAGGGGAAGAACGCCCCGGCCTCGTCGATCACCTCCCCGGCCAGTTGTCCGGCCAGCTTCCGGTCGCCGACGTAAATGGCCAGACGCGCCCGCAGGGCTTTCAGGGCAAAATAGTTGAGCCGCAGGTGCCGGCTCCGGTAACGCACCGAACCGGTCGCCGAGCCGTTCAGCCGGCCTTCGGTGCGCACGGGGTCCCACTCCGCAAGTTCGGCGAGTCCGTCGGTGAAGTCCCGGTCGATCTTTTCGGCCACCTCGTTGGCCGGCAGCAGCGGTGTGACAGTCAGTTCGCTGCTCGTGCGGTAAGGAATCGAAACGCGGACGGGAGCCTCCGCGAAAATAGGCCCGAAGATGCGCAGCATCTCGAAGTGCAGCAACGCACGCATGCCCAGCATCTCGCCGCGGATGATGTGGTAGGCACGGTCGGAAAGCACATCGCGTTCGCTCTCGCAGTGTTCGAGTATCTTGTTGACGTTGGCGATGACGAAATAGGCTTTGTCCCATATCCCGGCAACAGCCGTTTTACGAGCCTCGGCGGAATAGGCGCCCAGCGTGTTGAAGGTGTGGGTCGAGGGCTGCGTGGTGTCGAAATACTGAGCCTGCACGTCGAACGTCACGGCCGCGAGCGACTTGCCGTAGAGATCCGACTGCGGCAGCTCGGCATAAACACCGTTGAGCGCCGTGAAAAATCCCTCCTCGGTTTCGAACAGGGTGTTTTCCATGATACGGTCCGACGAATCGATCGTCAGCCAGCCCTTGCAGCCGCCCAGCGGCGACACCAGCGCCAGCAGAAGATATAGTTTGATAATTTTCATAAGCATCCGGTTTTTCGGGGTTCGAATCAGAAACGCAGGCTGATCGAGAGTGAGAAACTTTTCGAAAAGGGATAGTCCGTACCCCGCTCTTCTTTGAAAGAAGCCAGGCGGAAGATATCGTTCATATAGAAGCGGAACGAAGCGCCTTTGACGCCGACGACATGCAGCCAGCGGGCCGAGGTTTCGTAACCGATGGAGATCGATTCCCCGGCGATGTAGTTCTCCCGGAGCACGAAGCGCGAGGACATGGGCGTAGTATCGTCAATGCTGATGGCCTTGAAACGGGCCCTGTCGCCGGGTTTCTGCCAGCGGTCGCTCAGCGCGCGCCGGTCGAGGTTGTAGTAGAGCGCCGTTTCGGAGATGTTCTCCACCTTGTTGTAGAGCGCCGAAGCGAAAACATCGGCCCCGAAGCTGTAACGCAGGTTGACACTGGCCGAAAAGCCTTTGTAGTAGACCGAGGTTCCGATGACGCCCTCCAGGGTGGGAGCCGACGAGCCGACCACCACCTCATCGTTGGCGTCGTATTTGAACGTATAGCGACCGTCCTTGCGGATGAAGACCTCGCGCCCCGAAGAGGGGTCGATGCCGTGCGAACGCACAGCCCAGATGTCATCGGGGCTGGCGCCGTCGTAATAACGCTTGAAGGTCGTGGCGCTGCCCTTCTCGTTCATAAAGTCGAGTTTATCACCGATGTTGCGATACTCCGAGTTGTTTTGACTGAACGAGGCGTTCACGCTCCAGCGCAAGTACTGCCGTTTCATGACCACCACATTGAGACTGCCCGAAAAGCCCTTCGAAATCTGACCGCCGAAATTGGTGTAGATGCGCGTCGTACCCAGCGACGGAGGCACGGGGATCTGAGCCAGCAGCGGGTCGGTATTCTTGTGGTAAAAATCCACGGAGAACTTCACGCGGTCGAAGATGTCGACATCGAGACCGAGGTTCTTGTCGATGGTTTTCTGCCATTTGAGATTCGGGTTGCCGAACTTCTCGAGGATCGCGCTGGTCCCGAAGAGGTTCTGGTAAGCGGAGTTGTAAATGTAGGTTCCCGAAGCCGTGTAAGCATCGAAATTCTGGTTTCCGGGGTTACCGATCGAGAACCGAAGTTTCAGCAGGTCGAGCCACTTGGCTTTGCACCACGCCTCGTTGTGGATGTTCCATCCCACTCCCACGGCCCACGTCGTCGTAAAAAGGTTCTCCGAACCGAAAACCGACGACCCGTCCATACGCAGGCTGGCATCGAACAGGTAGCGGTTGCGGTAGGAGTAGTTGCCATTGAGGTAGAAACTCGTACTGCGGCTGATACGGTCGGTGTAGCTCGGTTTGTCGCCCTGCTGGAAACCCTCGGAGAACGAGGGGTTCTGGTGCAGGTCGCTCGTGAATCCGAAAATCTCATAGCCGGTGTTCTTCTGCGTGCGCGAACTGAAATTCCAGCCACCGACGGCATTGATCTGGTGATGACCGAAAAGCCGGCCGTAGGTGACGGTGAGATCACCGTTGTAGCTCATCATGTCGGTCTTTTCCGTCGTGTAGGAGCCCTTGGAGGTCGAGCCGTTGAAATCGGAGTGTGCGGGCGACTTGAACGCTTCACGCTCGGAGATCGTTTTGTTCAGGGCAAGACGCCCGCGGACCTGCAGCGAGGTCACGGGACGCCAGATGACCGTGAAATTATTACGCAGTCCGAGATCCTTCGTCACGTCGGAGTTGACCACCTTGCGGAGCTGATAGAGGGGGTTGTAGATGAACTCCTGCGCCACGGAATAAGGTTCCAGGAACTCCGGGATTTCCCCGTCCTCGTTGTACTTGCGGTAATAGGGATTGGCCTGAGCAAAGGTCGAAAAGGAGACGGGCTCGCGTTCGCTCTTCACGAAATCGAAACTGAAGTCGTTCGAAAAGATCAGCTTGTCGGTACGGTAGACGAGGTTGATGTTGCCGCCGGTGACCCCTTTTTCAGAGCCCTTCATGATACCTTTCTGATCGCTGTAATTCAGCCCCACGCCGTAGAGCATGGCCTCGCTGCCGCCGTCGATATAGACGCTGTGCGAATGGTTCAGCACCGAGCGCAGGGGGACCGAAAGCCAGTAGGTATCCACACCGCGCATCACCTCGGCCAACCGCGAGTTGTAAAGCGCATCGAGCTGATCCTGGTCCTCGCCGACGTAGCGTCCGGCCAACACTTCATAGCGGAGCTTTTCACCGGCATTCATCAGGTTATAGTCCGAAAGGTCGGGGAACTCGAACCGCAGATCGGCCGTATAGGAGATGCGCAACTGCCCCGGTTCGGGCTTGACCGTCTCGACGACAATCACACCGTTGGAGGCTTTCGAACCATAGATGGCGGCTGAAGCGGCATCCTTGAGCACCGTGACGCTGCCGATACGATCCATACTCAGGTTTTGAATCTGGGCGATCTCCACCTCGATACCGTCGAGAATGAAGAGCGGTTGATTGGCCGTGTTGTCGTACTCGGTGGTGAGATCACCCACCAAACTGGTCTTGCCGCGGATTTCCAGATCGGGCAACCGGTTGGGGTCGGAACCGAAAGCACGGTTCTCGACAAGCGTCAAAGCGGGTTCGAGGGTTTTGAGACTCTGAAAGACGTTCTTCGTTCCGATGGCCCGCAGCTCCTTGCCCGTGTAGGTCTTCGCCGAACCGGCGAAACTGTTCTTGTCGCGGCTGTAGATACCCGTCACCACCACTTCATTGACCTGCGTGGCGTCCTCCTTGAGCACGACCTGCATATCCCGCTGATTGGCATACTCCACCTCGAAAGGGATCATGCCGATAAAGGTGAAGACGATGGTCTGTGAGCCCGACGGAATGCCCTGCAGTCGGAATTCGCCTTTGGCATCCGTCGCAGTACCGATCCGGGGCGTCGATTTCACATAGACCGAGGCGCCGACAATGAACTCGCCTTTCTCGTTTTTGACATTGCCGGTTATTATCCGGCCGGGTTTGGAAGCGCTATTCTGTGCAAGCAGGAGGGGGGGGGAAATCAGCACAGACAACAGCAGCAACAGGTGTCGCAATTTCATAGATTCGGAGCGTTTCTACCCACCGGAGAAACGGCTCCGGCAGATCGGAATTCAGTTGAATTTTATAAACTCCGGGCAAGTATCCGGCCCGGAGAGGTCGTGACAAAGATATAATATTAATTCGGAATAGCAAAATCGGGCGGATACCCAAAAAAAGTGATTTTTCATTTTTAGTACTGCCGATCGAAAAAGGCTCCTGTTTTACGGTCCGTCCCACAAATCCCGCTTCCGGAGCGGTCGGCCGGGTCATATTCGACCATAACGCAATTTGCCCCGGATTTTATCCGGGGCAGGTATGGGCGGACAAAAGATGCCTTCCAAATCGGAGTTGATTTTCGATCCGTGAGGTGCAAATGTCGTGCTTCGTGAAAAATCCCCGGACGGACAGTACCGAAGTACGTCCCGTTCGGGGATTCGAGCGATGTACGGCAGGAGTGCCGCAATCATCGAAATGTTACATTTTCTTGCCTACGTTGGTCTTCTTGGCAACCTTCGGAGCGGCAACCTTGGCCGAAGCGGCTTTCGGAGCGGCAGGCTTCTTCGGGGCAGCCGCCTTCTTGGGCGCTGCGGCCTTCTTGGCCTCACCGCCTTCGACAACGGTAGCCTCCTCGACAGCGTCGGTCTTCTTCGCCGCTGCGGGCTTGCGCGAACGGCGCGTCTTGGGTTTCGCCTCCGAAGCGGCTGCCGGAGCGATGCCCAGCGTATAAGCCTCGTTGAAGTCGACGAACTCGATGATGCACATGTCGGCAGCGTCGCCCAGACGGAAACCGGTCTTCAGGATGCGGGTGTAACCGCCCGGACGCTCGGCGATCTTCGGGGCGATCGTGCGGAACAGTTCCGTAACGGCCTCCTTTTGTTTCAGGTACGAGAATACTACACGGCGCGAGTGGGTCGTGTCCTCTTTCGACTTGGTCACCAGAGGCTCCACGAACTGCCGTACGGCCTTTGCCTTCGCAACGGTGGTCTCGATGCGCTTGTGCATGATCAGCGACGATGCCATGTTCGAAAGCATCGCCTTGCGGTGTCCCGCCTGACGGCCGAGGTGGTTGAAATTCTTATTGTGTCTCATTTAATTAATCTTTGTCAAGTTTGTAGATTGATACGTCCATACCGAACTTCAGGTTCAGCGAGGTCAGCAGCTCGTCGAGCTCCGTCAAAGACTTCTTACCGAAGTTGCGGAACTTCAGCAGGTCGTTGCGGTTCAACTTCACGAGATCCCCCACGGTATCCACGTCGGCAGCCTTCAGACAGTTCAGGGCGCGGACCGAAAGATCCTGGTCCGAGAGCTTGGTCTTCAGCAGTTGACGCATGTGGAGAACATCCTCATCGAACTCCTCGGCACCGTTCGTGTCTTCCATGTTGACGGTGATCTTCTCGTCGGAGAAGAGCATGAAGTGCTGGATGAGAATCTTGGCGGCCTCTTTCAGAGCCTCCTTGGGGTGAATCGACCCGTCGGTGGTAATTTCCAAATTCAGCTTCTCGTAGTCGGTCCTCTGCTCGACGCGGTAGTCCTCGATCGAGTACTTCACGTTCTTAATGGGCGTGAAGATCGAGTCGATCGGAAGCGTTCCGAACTCGCTCTCGGCGGGAGCGTTCTCCTCCGCGGGCACATAGCCGCGGCCTTTGCCGATCGTGAGCGTCATCTGCATCTTGGTGCCCGGGGCCAGGTGACAGATCACCAGGTCGGGGTTGAGCACCTTGAAGAACGACAGGTAATTCGAGATATATCCGGCAGTCAGCTCCGTCACACCCGCAACGTTAATGGATACTTTTTCTGCATCCTGATTGTCGACTGTGCGGATAAAACGAACCTGCTTCAGATTGAGGATGATGTTCAACATATCCTCCATCACGCCGGGGATAGCGGCAAACTCGTGGTCGACACCGGCTACCTTGACAGTCGTGATCGCGTAACCCTCGAGCGAGGAGAGCAGAATACGACGTAAAGCGTTACCGACAGTCCTGCCGAACCCGGGCTCCAGCGGCCGGAACTCGAACTTTCCGAACGACGAAGTGGATTCAAGCATAATAACCTTCTCAGGTTTCTGGAATGCTAATATTGCCATAATAGTGAATTTGTTTGATTACTACTTCGAGTACAACTCGACGATGAGCTGCTCCTTGATGTTCTCGGGGATCTCCTCACGCTCAGGACGCTGGAGGAACCTTCCGCTCATCGAAGCGTTGTCCCACTCCAACCAGGCGTAACGGCTCTTCGACGAGCCGGCCAGAGATGCCGAGATCACTTCCAGGCTCTTCGACTTCTCGCGAACCGAGACCACGTCGCCCGCACGCAGCGAGTACGACGGAATGTTCACGACGTTGCCGTTCACACAGATGTGGCAGTGTGAAACGAGCTGGCGGGCAGCTGCACGCGTCGGGGCGATACCCAAGCGGTAAACGACGTTGTCCAGACGGCACTCCAGCAGCTTCAGCAGGTTCTCACCCGTGATGCCGCCCATACGGGCAGCCTGCTCGTAGGTGCGCGAGAACTGCTTCTCCAGCAGGCCGTACGTATATTTGGCCTTCTGCTTCTCGCTCAACTGCGTGCCGTACTCCGACACCTTTTTACGCTTGCGCGCCAGACCGTGCTGTCCGGGAGGATAGTTGCGCTTTTCGAGCACCTTGTCCGCACCATAGATAGCTTCGCCGAACTTGCGGGCGATTTTCGATTTAGGTCCTATGTATTTTCCCATTGTCTTAACTTATTAAAAAAACGTTGAATATTCCTTACCTCACACCGAAATTATACGCGGCGGCGGTTAGGAGCACGGCAACCGTTGTGCGGCAGCGGAGTAACGTCGATGATCTCCATCACCTCGATACCTGCGCCGTGAATGGTACGCACGGCCGACTCGCGGCCTGCACCCGGACCCTTGACATAAACTTTCACCTTGCGCAGGCCCATGTCGTAAGCGACCTTCGCGCAATCCTGCGAAGCGGTCTGTGCAGCATACGGAGTATTCTTCTTCGAACCACGGAAGCCCATCTTACCGGCCGACGACCAGCTGATGACGTCACCCACCTCGTTGGTGATGGTGATGATTACGTTGTTGAAAGTGGAGTGTACATAGACATTGCCCAGGGCACCGACCTTAACAACCTTTTTCTTAACTGTTCCAGTTTTCTTTGCCATAATTCTCTAAAGATTACTTCGTTGCCTTTTTCTTGTTTGCGACAGTCTTCTTGCGGCCCTTGCGGGTACGTGCGTTGTTCTTGGTCGACTGACCGCGGACCGGAAGACCCAGACGGTGACGGATGCCGCGGTAGCAGCCGATATCCATCAGGCGCTTGATGTTCATCTGGACCATCGAACGGCATTCGCCCTCGACTTTGATGCCCATGTCGGCGATCGTCGAACGGATAGCTCCGACCTGGTCGTCCGACCAGTCCTGTACTTTGAGATCGTAGCTGATGCCAGCGTTCTCGAGAATTTTGCGAGCCGTCGAACGACCGATACCATAAATGTAGGTCAGGCCGATCTCGCCTCTTTTGTTTTTCGGTAAATCTACACCGACTATACGTGCCATATAAATACTTTTTCTTTTTTGACTTGTTTAAAAAACATTAACCCTGGCGCATTTTAAACTTAGGATTCTTTTTGCAAATGACGTAAAGTTTGCCTTTACGCTTCACAATCTTGCAATCCTCGCTTCTCTTCTTGATGGATGCTTTAACTTTCATGATTTTCAAGCAATCTAATTATTTGTACCGGAAAGATATACGCCCCTTCGTAAGGTCGTAGGGCGTCATCTCCACTTTTACTTTATCTCCGGGAAGGATCTTGATGTAGTGCATACGCATCTTCCCCGAGATATGGGCCGTGAGCACGTGGCCGTTGTCCAGCTCAACGCGGAACATCGCGTTGGACAGCGCCTCGATGATCGTCCCGTCCCGTTCAATAGCAGCTTGTTTTGCCATAGAGTCTTAGTTGTTTATTGCCTGTTCAATGATACTGAAGTCCGTCAGGACATCGGGACCCGATTTGCGAACCGCAACGGCGAACTCATAGTGCGCCGCCGGTTTGCGGTCCCGCGTGCGGACCGTCCAGCCATCCTGTTCGAAAACTACCGCTTTGGTCCCCATGTTGATCATGGGTTCGATGCAGATGACCATGCCCTCTTTGAGCAGCGGTCCTCTGCCGCGTGCGCCGTAATTGGGAACACCGGGGTCTTCGTGCATCTTGCGACCCAGTCCGTGTCCCTCCAATTCGCGCACCACGCCGTAGCCGAAGCTCTCGGCGTGTTCCTGCACGGCCGCCGACACGTCGCCTACGCGATTGCCGGCCTTGGCCTGCGCCGTACCTTTATAAAGAGCCTCTTTGGTGACCTCCATCAGCTGCCTTACTTCCGCGGCAACCTCTCCGACGGCAAACGTATATGCCGAATCACCAACAAACCCCTTCATAAACGTACCGCAATCGACCGAAACGATGTCGCCCTCCCTGAGGACGCATTTCGAGGATGGGATACCGTGAACTACCTGTTCGTTTACCGATATACACAACGAAGCGGGAAATCCCTGATACCCGAGGAAGGCGGGAACTGCTCCGTGTGCGCGGATAAAATCCTCGGCAACCGAGTCCAAAAACTTGGTGGTGACACCCGGCCGGATGTGGCGACCCACTTCCGCCAGTGTCTTCGACACCAGGATGTTGTTCTCGCGGAGCAGCTCTATCTCCTCGTCTGTCTTTAAATATATCATTCTCTTCGCTTAAGAACTCTTCGGAAAACTCCTAATGACGACCTTGAATACGGCCGGTCTTCATCAGACCGTCGTAATGGCGCATCAACAGGTAGCTCTCGATCTGCTTCAGAGTGTCGAGCACCACGCCCACCATAATCAGCAGCGACGTACCTCCGTAGAAGTAAGCGAATGCCTGCTGGATGCCCAGGAACTTCATCGCCAGCGCGGGCAGAATTGCCACGATCGCCAGGAAGATAGAACCCGGAAGCGTAATACGCGTCATGATGGTGTCGATGTAGTTCACGGTCTGCTTACCCGGTTTCACTCCCGGGATAAAGCCGCCGTTTCGCTTCATGTCATCGGCCATCATTTGGGGGTTGATGATAATCGCGGTGTAGAAGTAGGTGAACGCGATTACCAGCACTGCAAGCGTGAAGTTGTACCAGAAACCGGTCATCGAGCTGAAAGCAGCCGCGAAGGCCGTACCGGAGAACAGCGCCGGGATAAACATCAGAGCCTGCGCGAAGATGATGGGCATCACATTCGCAGCATTCATCTTCAGGGGGATGTACTGACGTACACCGCCGTACTGTTTGTTACCGACGATACGCTTTGCATACTGCACAGGCACCTTGCGGACTGCCTGTACCAGGGCGATCGTTGCCATGAAGACAAGGAACAGCAGGATCAGCTCGAGGATCAGCATGATGGCGCTACCGGTGGCCGTCTGGAAACGGGCGTTGACCTCGGCCAACAGCGCGTGGGGCAGACGTGCCACGATACCGATCATAATGATCAGCGAGATACCGTTACCGATACCCTTGTCGGTGATCTTCTCGCCCAGCCACATGATGAACATGGTACCGGCGATCAGGATCGTCGTCGCATAGGCAATGAAGCCGAACGAATTGCCGTAGACGAAGGCGGAGGGAACCTGATGATACAGGTTGGCCATGTACGCCGGGCCCTGCAGGAGCAGGACGCCGATCGTCAGGAAGCGCGTCCACTGATTCATCTTGCGGCGGCCGCTCTCACCCTCCTTCTGCATTTTCTGGAAATACGGAATCATCATACCCATCAACTGGATGATGATCGAGGCGGTGATGTACGGCATGACTCCGAGCGCCAGAATCGAGGCGTTGCCGAAGGCGCCGCCCGAGAAGACGTTCAGCAGGCCCAGCAGTCCGTTGCCTTCGAGCTGGCTGGCGAACTCCGACCCCTCGCCCAGAGCGTTGGGGTTGATGCCCGGAATCACGACGAAACTACCCAAGCGGAAGACCAGCAGCAGCCCGATCGTGTAAATCACACGTTTGCGCAGCTCCTCGATCTTGTAGATATTCTTGAGCGTTTCTACCAATTTCTTGTTGGTCGCCAAAAGAGCGATTACCACCAAAAAGACGATACCAACAACGAGATACTGATTCATAATTTTTGGGTTCTAAGGTTGCTTACAGTTTTTCGACGCTGCCTCCGGCTGCCGTGATGGCCGCCTCGGCGCTCTTCGAGAACGCGTGAGCCTTGACAGCGAGCGCCTTCGAGATCGTGCCGTTGCCCAGGATCTTCACCTTGTCGTTCGACGAGATGAAACCTGCGGCCACGAGCGTATCCACCGTAACTTCCGTGAGCGATTTCTTGGCCGCCAGCTCCTCGAGCGTCGAGAGGTTGATAGCCTTGAATTCAACTCGCTTCAGGTTGGTGAATCCGAACTTGGGAACGCGACGCTGCAGCGGCATCTGGCCACCCTCGAAGCCGAGCTTACGCGAGTAACCCGAACGCGACTGTGCACCCTTGTGTCCACGGGTGGCGGTGCCACCGTGACCCGAACCTGCACCGCGGCCGATTCGCTTGTCGTGGTGCGTTGAACCCTTTGCGGGTTTGAGATTATGGAGTTCCATGTTTAAAATAATCCGTTAGCAGTTAAACTTATTCTGCGCTCTGAGCGGCCTCTTCCTTTACCTCGGCCTTCTTGGCCTTGGGAGCTGCCTTCTTCGCGGGCGCTGCAACCTCCTCGACCTTGACGAGGTGTTTCACGCGCTCGATCATACCCTTGATGATAACCGAGTCGTCGTGCTCGACGCTCGCATTGATCCTCTTCAGACCCAGTGCGTCGAGATTCCGGCACTGGCGCGTCGTAGAGCCGATGCGGCTTTTGACCTGGGTGATTTTCAATCTTGCCATGTTCTTCTTGAGAATTAACCGTTAAACACCTTGTCCATCGAGATGCCGCGCAGGCGGGCGATGCTGTGAGCATCGCGCAGTTCGCAGAGCGCCGCGATGGTTGCCTTCACCAGGTTGTGGGGGTTCGACGAACCCTTGCTCTTGGCAAGCACGTTCTTCACGCCCACCGACTCCAGCACGGCACGCATGGCACCGCCGGCGATGATACCCGTACCGGGAGCGGCCGGACGAATCATCACGAGCGAACCGCTGAAACGCGACTCCTGCTTGTGGGGGATCGTACCGTTGATCACCGGGATTTTGACAAGGTTCTTCTTGGCATCCTCCACGCCCTTGGCGATGGCCGACTGTACCTCCGAAGCCTTGCCCAGGCCGTAGCCTACCACGCCGTCCTCGTTACCTACGACGACGATGGCCGAAAAACTGAACGTGCGACCACCCTTCGTAACCTTGGTAACACGCTGGATGCTGACGAGCCGGTCCTTGAGTTCGAGATCGCTCGTGCGTACTTTCTTTATGTTGGTATTTGACATAATCGCTTAGAATTTAAGTCCGCCTTCGCGTGCTGCTTCGGCCAGCTGTTTAACTCTTCCGTGATACAGGTAACCGTTACGGTCGAAAGCGACGACCGAGATGCCTTTGGCGACGGCGCGCTCGGCGGCCAGTTTGCCCACCAGGGCGGCTACTTCGCACTTGTTCTTTCCGGCGGCGGCTTCGGCGACCTCCTTGTCCAGCGAGGAAGCCGTAGCGAGGGTTACACCGGCGAGATCATCAATGAACTGCACGTAGATCTGCTTGTTGCTACGATATACAGTCATGCGAGGCTGTGCAGGCGTTCCGCTCACGATCTTGCGGATACGCATCTTGATCCTCTCTCTTCTTTCTATCTTGTTCAGTGACATAACTTCAGACTATTTACTATTTAGCACCTGCTGATTTACCGGCCTTGCGACGGATCTGCTCGCCTACGAACTTGATACCCTTGCCCTTGTACGGCTCCGGCTTGCGCAGCGAACGGAGCTTGGCGGCAACCTGGCCGATAAGCTGCTTGTCGATCGACTTAAACGTTACGATGGGATTGCCCTTCTTCTCGGTAACGGCCGTGGCGGTCACCTCCTTGGGCAGCAGGAAATGCGTATCGTGCGAATAGCCGAGGCTCATTTCGAGCACCTGGCCCTTGACTTCGGCCTTGAAGCCGACGCCCACGAGCTCCTGCTTGATCTCATAGCCTTTCGATACGCCGACAACCATGTTGTTGATCAGCGCACGGTACAGGCCGTGCATCGAGCGGTGGCGGGGCTGGTTGGTGGGACGGCTCACCAGGACGGCGGGAACTACTGCGCCCGTGCGGGTGTCCGTATGCGTGCCGACCTCTACCGTGATATCCGAGTCAACTTTCTGGCTCAGCGTCCCGAGTGGCCCTTTCACGCTTACCGTATTGTCGGCCGATACCTCTACGGTAACGCCGGCAGGCAGGTTTACAGGTAATTTACCAATTCTTGACATTGTGTTGTTCTTTAATGATTTCCAATTAGTAGATGTAGCACAGCACCTCGCCGCCCACGTTCTCCTTGCGGGCCTGGGCGTCGGTCATGATGCCTTTCGAGGTCGAAACGATGGCGATGCCCAGACCGTTCAGTACGCGGGGCATGTCCGAAACCGACGCATACTGACGCAGACCCGGGCGGCTGACGCGCTTGAGGTCTTTGATGGCGTTGGTCTTGGTGGCGGCATCCCACTTCAGAGCGATTTTGATCGACGGGTGGCCCTTCTCGTCCTTGTCGAATTTGTAAGCGAGAATGTAACCCTGCTCATAGAGGATCTTGGTCATCTCCTGCTTAATTTTTGAACCGGGAGCTTCAACCACCTTGTGGTTGGCTTTCACCGCGTTTCTAATTCTGGTCAGAAAGTCCGCAATAGGATCAGTCATAACGAATAGAAATTAAAAATTAATAAATTGGTTTAATTAACATCTTGGCTTTCAGCAGGTTGTCTGTCAACCACCCCTTTACAGCCTCTTCTCTTCCACCCCCGTTCGCATACGCACACGAGGGCACAAAGCGCGCAAATATACGCATTATTTCCCAAACGACCAAGATTACCGCCTGATTTTTAGCGATTTTGCCATTGCTCCCGGAACGCAGACAATGTTAGCACCCAGTATGTTGCTAACATAGCCCGCACAAAACTCCCGTTCAGCAACCGGCAGTGCCTTCGGAAATCACCCGGACGTTCCGCCTCCGCGGTCCGCCCCGGTCACTCCCTGCGGCCACACAGCGACCGTCCGGCATCCCCCTTCACTGCCTCACGCAGTTCCGGTCTCAACCCTCCGGCCCCTCGGTCCGAGAAATTTGTAACCAAGTGTCCAACCCTTCGCCTACGTCCCACATATCGGGAAGTTACCGCTTGCGGCGGCACTTTCCCCGATACTGTGACGTATCTACACGGGTTAAACACCCCTATCTGCCTCAGTTCCTTCGGCAATGAAAAATGAAAAATTTCACTTTACTGCCACGAGCTATGCACTCTCGGACGCAGAGACCTCTCTGAAGAATGGAAAATAATTTCTAATTTTCCATTCCCAATTTTTAATTGATTTTCCGGGGATAAATTCCCCGGAAAATAATTACCAGCTGGCCTTCGTAACGCCCGGGATCAGGCCCTTCGAGGCCATCTCGCGGAACTGGATACGGCTGATGCCGAACAGGCGGATGTAGCCTTTGGGACGGCCGGTGATCTTGCAGCGGTTGTGCTGACGGATCGGATTCGAGTTGCGGGGCAGCTTCGAAAGTGCCTGCCATGCCTCCTCGTGGTCCATCTCACCGCTCTTCACCTTGGCAGCGATCTCCTCGCGCTTGTGAGCATAGCGGTTTGCAAGCTTCGCACGCTTCACCTCGCGGGCTTTCATCGATTCTTTTGCCATAGCTTAGTTGTTCTTTTTAGCGTTTTTGAAAGGAAGGCCGAACTCGCGGAGCAGGGCATAAGCCTCTTCGTCGGTCTTGGCCGTCGTTACGAACGTGATCTCCATGCCGAAGATCTTGGTGATCTTGTCGATGTCGATCTCCGGGAAAATGATCTGCTCGGTGATGCCCAGGGTGTAGTTGCCCTGGCCGTCGAACTTCTCATTGATTCCCTTGAAGTCGCGGATTCGGGGAAGCGCCACTGCGATCAGACGCTCCAGGAACTCGTACATCTTCGTATCGCGCAGCGTCACGCGCACGCCGATAGGCATGCCCTTACGCAGCTTGAAGTTCGAGATGTCCTTGCGCGAGCGGGTCTGGACAGCCTTCTGGCCGGTGATCGTGGTCAGCTCGGCTTCAGCCACGTCGATGAGTTTCTTGTCGGCGACGGCCTGGCCCATACCCTGATTGATGACGATCTTTTCGAGCTTCGGGCACTGCATAACGCTCGAGTAGCCGAACTCCTTCATAAGGGCAGCCTTGATCTGCTCCTTATACCGTGTCTTGAGTGTAGGTACGTATCCCATTATTTGATCTCCTCCCCTGACTTTTTAGCGAAACGAACTAATTTACCTTTTGCATTGAGCTTGCGGCCGACCTTGGTGGGTTTCCCCGACTTGGGGTCGATGAGCATCAGGTTCGAGACGTGGATCGGAGCCTCTTTCTCGATGATGCCGCCCTGGGGATTCTGGGCATTGGGCTTGGTGGCCTTCTTGCAGAGGTTCACGCCTTCAACGATAGCACGCTGCTTCGAAACCTCGACCTTCAGGACTTTACCCGTCTGGCCCTTGCCGTCGCCGGCGATGACCTGAACCTGGTCCCCTTTCTTAATATGTAATTTCACTGACATATCCGAAATTGTTTTTATGATTACAATACTTCGGGTGCGAGGGAGATAATCTTCATATACTGGTCGCGCAGCTCACGAGCTACGGGGCCAAATATACGAGTACCGCGCATTTCACCCTGGTTGTTAAGCAGCACCACGGCGTTGTCGTCGAAACGAATGTACGAACCGTTTGCACGCCTGATTTCCTTCGTGGTTCTCACGACTACAGCCTTCGATACGGCTCCCTTCTTGACATCGCCCGAGGGAGTCGCGCTCTTCACAGCCACGACGATCTTATCGCCGATGGATGCGTAACGGCGCTTCGTGCCGCCGAGCACCCGGATGCAGAGGACCTCCTTCGCACCGCTGTTATCAGCTACAATGAGTCTACTTTCCTGTTGTATCATAACTACTTAGCTCTTTCAATGATTTGTACTAATCTCCAACGCTTCGTCTTGCTCAGCGGGCGGGTTTCCATGATACGCACGGTATCACCCTCCTTGCAGGTCTCGTCGAGCGACTCGGCGACGAATTTCGTCGTCTTGTTCACGAACTTGCCGTAGATAGGATGCTTCACCTTACGTGCTACTGCAACCACAATGGTCTTCTCCATCTTGTTGCTGACAACCACACCGATACGCTCTTTTCTAAGATTTCTTTCCATAGTTGTTACTTATTTAGCGTTTTTTTGACGCAGAATGGTCAGCATGCGAGCTATATCTCTGCGGTTCTTCTTGATGATCGACGGGTTCTCGACGGGGGACACTGCGTGCTGCACCTTCAACTTCCCGAGCTGGGCCTTTTCGGTCTCGATGCGTTCCTGCAGGTCCTTGATCGAAATATCCTTGATTTCTGCACTTTTCATTTTGCGTTCCCTTAAATTGTGGTTTCGACGTAGTCACGTCTTACGATAAACTTGGTGGTAATGGGCAACTTCTGGGCTCCCAGGCGCAGCGCCTCCTGGGCGATTGCCAGGGGCACACCTTCGGCCTCGAAGAGAATGCGGCCGGGCGTAACTGGCGCCACGAAGCCTTCGGGATTACCCTTACCCTTACCCATACGCACCTCGGCGGGCTTCTTCGTGATGGGTTTGTCGGGGAAGATGCGGATCCACAGCTGACCTTCACGCTTCATGTAACGCGTAATGGCCTGACGGGCCGCCTCTATCTGACGACCTGTGATCCAGGTCGATTCAAGTGCCTTGATTGCGAACGATCCGTATGCAAGTTGGTTTCCTCTCTGAGCGATACCTTTCATACGGCCTTTCTGCATTCTTCTAAATTTGGTCTTTTTCGGCTGTAACATGTTAGTTCTGCTTTAAAAAGGTCCTACTTACTACTGATTGTTGTTGCGACGGTCTCCGCGTCCTCCGCGACGGTCTCCGCCACGACGATCGCCACCGCGACGGTCGCCACGGTCGCCGCGTCCGCCACGACGGTCGCCGCGCTCACCGCGGTCACCCGAGGGAGCCTGCGCCGAAGCGCCTGCGATCTCGAACAGGTCGCGCTTTCCGTAGACGATGCCCTGGCAGATCCAGACCTTCACGCCCAGGATACCCACCTTGGTGAGCGCCTCCGTCAGGCAGTAGTCGATATCTGCGCGGAACGTGTGCAGCGGAATGCGGCCTTCCTTGATCGTCTCGGTACGGGCCATCTCGGCGCCGCCCACACGGCCGGCAACCTGAATTTTGATACCCTCGGCACCCATGCGCATGGTCGAAGCCACGGCCATCTTCACGGCACGACGGAACGATACACGGCCCTCCAGCTGGCGGGCGATGTTCTGACCGACGATCACAGCGTCCACCTCGGGGCGCTTCACCTCGAAAATGTTGATCTGGATCTCCTTGCCGGTGAGCTTCTTCAGCTCCTCCTTCAGTTTGTCGACCTCCTGGCCGCCCTTGCCGATGATGATACCCGGACGGGCAGTCGAAATCGTAACCGTCACGAGTTTCAGCGTGCGCTCGATGATGATCTTCGAGATGCTCGCCTTGGCCAGACGGACATTCAGATACTTGCGAATCTTGGCGTCCTCGACGAGTTTGTCGGAGAAATCCTTGCCTCCGAACCAGTTGGAATCCCAACCGCGGATGATGCCAAGACGATTTGCTATCGGATTAACTTTCTGTCCCATCTGATTACTTGTTTTCTACGGTTACCATTTTGTCAACTACGATCGTCACGTGGTTCGAACGCTTGCGGATACGGTGTGCGCGACCCTGGGGAGCAGCCTGAATACGCTTCAGCATGCGACCGCAGTCGACGAATACCTCTTTCACGCAGAGCTTCGTGTCCTCCAGACGCTCCGACTCGTTCTTGGTCTCCCAGTTGGCGATCGCCGACTTGAGGAGCTTCTCCATACGAATCGACGCCTCCTTCTTCGAGTAACGAAGGATGCCCAGAGCCTTGTTGATCTCCACACCGCGGATGATGTCGGCCACCAGGCGCATCTTACGGGGAGAGGTCGGGCAGTCACGCATAATGGCGATTGCCTTCTGCTTCTTTTCGGCCTTCATTTTCTCGGCCATATTTGCTTTTCTTGCACCCATTTTCTACCTATTTTTTCTTGTTACCTGCGTGACCGCGGAAGTTGCGGGTGGGAGCAAACTCACCGAGTTTGTGACCTACCATGTTCTCTGTTACATACACCGGAATGAATTTGTTTCCGTTGTGGACAGCTACCGTCTGACCTACAAAATCAGGCGAGATCATACTTGCACGCGACCATGTTTTGATTACCGATTTTTTGTTCCCTTCGGCTTGGGCGATGACTTTCGCCTCGAGCTTGGGGTCGATAAACGGTCCTTTTTTTAATGAACGGCTCATTATGTACTCTTATTTAATTATTTTTTCTTCTTGGAAATAATAAACTTCGAGGTCGTCTTCTTCGGGTTACGAGTCTTATAACCCTTGGCAAGCAGACCCTTGCGCGAACGCGGGTGACCACCCGACGCACGTCCTTCGCCACCACCCATCGGGTGATCCACCGGGTTCATGACGACACCACGGGTGCGGGGACGACGACCGAGCCAACGCTCGCGTCCGGCCTTGCCCGACTGCTCGAGGCTGTGGTCGACATTCGACACAACACCCACCGTAGCACGGCAAGTTACGAGTACCATACGAGTCTCGCCCGAAGGCAGCTTGATGATGGCGAATTTGCCCTCACGAGCCAACAACTGGGCGTAGGAACCGGCCGAACGTGCCATGGCGGCACCCTGACCGGGGTAGAGTTCAATGTTGTGCACGACCGTACCCAGGGGAATCTCGCTCAGGAAGAGCGTGTTTCCGACCTCGGGAGCAACGCCTGCGCCGCTCATGACGGTCTGACCAACCTGGAGTCCGTTGGGTGCGATGATGTAGCTCTTCTCACCGTCAGCGTAAACCAGAAGTGCAATGCGTGCGGTACGATTGGGGTCGTACTCGATCGATTTTACCGTTGCAGCCATGCCGTCCTTCGCACGTTTGAAGTCGACATTACGATACATCTGCTTGTGACCACCGCCGATATAGCGAACCGTCATCTTACCGGCGCTGTTACGGCCGCCCGAGCTCTTTTTGGGGCTCAGAAGCGACTTCTCCGGCTTGTTCGTCGTTATCTCGTCGAACGTGCCGACAATTTTATGTCTCGTACCTGCGGTAACAGGTTTAAATTTTCTTACTGCCATCTTCGTTAGATATTACTGTAAAAATCGATCTTGTCTCCGTCCTTCAAGGTGACGATAGCCTTCTTGAAGTTATTGGCGCGACCCTCCAGAAGACCTGCCTTGGTATAGCGGCTCTTGAGTTTGCCCATGTAGTTCACGGTGTTCACGTCCGTAACGACGACGTTGTACATCTGTTCTACGGCATTGCGAATCTGCAGCTTGTTAGCCTTTACGTCAACGATAAAACCGTAGCGATTCAACTTATCGCCCTGAATCGTCATTTTTTCGGTCAAAACCGGCTTAATAATAATGTTCATTGTAACTTGCGTTTTTAAGCTAACATCGTATTCAATACATTCTCAGCGCCCTCTACCATTACGATGGCCGATGCGTTCATCACGTCGTACGTGCAGACGTTCTGAGCCAGCACAGGCTTCACGTAGGTAAGGTTGCGGCACGACAGCTGCAGGTTCACGTTCGATTCCGGAAGAACGAGCAGAACCTTCTTGTCGTCGACCTTCAGCGCCTCGGCCAGAGCCACTACCGACTTGGTCTTGGGAGCCTCCATCGAGATGGCCTCGACGATGCTGATGACGCCGGCCTGAGCCTTGTAAGTCAGCGCGCTGCGGCGGGCCAGCTGCTTGAGCTTCTTGTTGAGTTTGAAGCTGTAATCGCGGGGCTGGGGACCGAAGATACGGCCGCCGCCCGGGAACAGGGGCGATTTGATGCTGCCCGCACGTGCACCGCCGGTGCCTTTCTGACGCTTGAGCTTGCGGGTCGAACCGGCAACTTCATTGCGCTGCTTCGACTTGTGCGTACCCTGACGCTGATCGGCGAGGTACTGCTTCACGTCGAGGTAGATAGCGTGGTCATTAGCCTCTACTCCGAAAACGGCATCCGAAAGGACTACCTTACGACCCGTTTCTTTTCCTTGTGTGTTTAAAACAGCTAATTCCATACTACTTTTCAATCGTTAAATAAGCACCTTTAGCTCCCGGAATCGACCCCTTCACGAGGATCAGGTTGTTTTCGGGAATTACTTTCAATACACGCAGGTTCAAAACCTTCACCTGCTCACCGCCCATCCGGCCGGGCAGACGTTTGCCCTTGAAGACGCGCGAGGGATAGGACGACGCACCCAGCGAACCCGGCTTGCGCGCACGGTTGTGCTGGCCGTGGGTCTGGCCGCCTACGCCGCCGAAGCCGTGACGTTTCACGACGCCCTGGAAGCCTTTACCTTTCGAAATCCCGGTCACGTCGACCCAGTCCTCCTCCGAGAAGAGCTCTACGGTCAGCGTGTCGCCGAGTGCCACTTCGGGCATGTCCTTGAATTCCGCAAGCTTGCGTTTCGGGGTCGTGCCGGCTTTTTTGAAGTGACCTAACAAACTGCTGGTGGAGTGCTTTTCACTTTTTTCGTCATAGGCAATCTGAACCGCCTCGTAGGTATCCTTCTCGACGGTTTTGATTTGCGTAACAACGCACGGACCAGCCTCAATGACAGTGCATGGTATGTTCTTACCCTCGGCACTGTAAACGGAAGTCATTCCGATTT